>Ga0335070_10002897_pt1 | contig 19985 bp, 18 predicted proteins | sample Lox_Sample_13_FD_206722 | JGI IMG/M metagenome (GOLD analysis project Ga0335070, IMG submission 206722) | Soil microbial communities from Loxahatchee National Wildlife Refuge, Florida, United States - Lox_Sample_1.3 | ecosystem: Environmental > Terrestrial > Soil > Wetlands | place: USA... | reverse complement strand
GGCGTTTGCCACCCGCTCCGCGTGGCAGGGGAGGCAGGCCTCGTTCGCCTTCTCCTCGGCCCGGAAGCGGTAGCGGCCGCTCGAGGTGTGGCACTTGATGCAGTTGAGCTGCCCGGACTTCACGCAGGGGCTCATGAGCCAGGAGGTGTAGGTGTAGTTCTCTCCCAGGTCGCGGCCGTCGGGGTAGTAGTCGCGGTCGTCCAGGGTGGCGATGTCGAAGTGGTCGAAGAACCGGTCCCCCGGCTTGAAGGTCGTGGTGAGCGGGGACATCTTGGCATGGCACGATCCGCACGAGGCGTTGTGCTGGTCGTTGGTGAACTTCTTGACGCTGATGATCTTGAGGTCGCTCGGAAGCTCCCCCTTGGGGGTCGCCCGCATCACCTCGTTGTGCTCCTTCGAGGGGCCGTGGCAGGTCTCGCAGTTGATGCCCGGCTCGGCCCAGGTGGTCTTGTAGGTGTCCGTCTTCAGGTTGAAGTTGCTCGTGAGCTGGCTCACGTGGCAGTTGAAGCAGGCGGTGTTGAAGGTGTAGGGCCAGTCCTTCCAGTTGACGGGCTCGCTGCGCTCGCCCGGGGCGAAGTGGCGGACGCCGCTCGCGGCGGTGTCGTACCACTTCTTGGTGCGGACGTCGTAGGCGACCGGGAGCGTCTGCAGGCGCCCCCGCTGGAGGGGCGTGAGGAAGTAGTAGACGTTCTTTCCGCCGAGGACGTGGACCATGGGATATTTTTTCACGTTGCCCTTCGAGCCGGTCTCGAGGACCCAGCCGGCAGCAGGGCCGATGTCCGCGCGGTAGCGGTACTTGCCGATGACGACCTCCTCGGCCTGCGGGGTCAGCTCCCGGGCGGCGAACTCCGCCGAGTAGGGCTGCATGGCGAGGCCGTGGCGGGAGGTTGACCAGAGCTTGTAGAACTTCTCGTGGCACTCGATGCAGCTCCGGGAGCCCGCATAGAGCCCGAGCTCCCAGGGGATCGCCCCTTCAGCCTCTTCCGTTCCCTTGTTCTGGGCACCGCCGGGGTTGCCGCTCACGGCAAGGATGCCCGCGAAGACGAGCACCACGATCATCATGCTAATCAGTACTCTTGAGGCCATAGCGTTCTCTCTAGCGTTCTCTCTGAGGTCTTCTCGCTTTATACGCCGGTTCCAAGATCAAGGATCAATACGCGTCTCCCCGAGGAAGAATGGCGTAAACATGGAGTATCCTTTTCTCTCTGTCGGGAGTGATAAGGATCCGCCAGTCGCCTACCCTGAGCCGGTAATCTCCTTGCAGCTTCCCTGTCAACGGTCTGATGTCGCGGTGAAGAAGAGGGTTGACCTCCCTTTCTAGCGCATCAAGGGCTTCCCTGATCCTCTTGCGTGTTCTCTTGTCAAGTCTCAGGTAGTACTTCTCGGCAGTGGGTTTGACCTCAATCTGCCAGCTCATCGAGAGACTTCCCTTTCGCACCCTTGGCTACTTCTGACTTCCCCCGCTCAATGACCTCCACCCATTCCGGTCTGGAAAGGAGATCGACAGTCTCTCTATGACGTTCTATGTATTCGTCTATGAGCTCAGAAAGGATGTCCTTCATCTCTCTCTTTTCAATACTCGCGATAACCTTCAGAATGTCGCGCTTTCCCTCAGGAATGCGAATCGTGGCGGTTCCCATGGCTCCTCACCTCCTTTTGCGGGTAGCATAGGCGCTTAGGAGCCTGGTGTCAATCAAACGAGTGGTGAACTCGGGACCTGAAGGATCAGGTCCGGTCGCCTGGTACGTGAGCCCTGGAGGAGGCGGCTCCAAAACCGGGTGTTGACGGCTCCGACTCATGACGGTATAATAACGACAAATGTCGTAACCCGAACCAGGGGGGAAATGGATGCAGCCGGCAAGTATAGCGAGCATTCTCGGCGGAAAGCAGGGCATCCGCACTCGCATAGACATGATCGAGCTGAGCGATAAGGGAGTAACAAAGGACGCCCTCCTGCGCCTCGCAACCTACCTCGACCTGTCACTGAGCCAGATGGCCAAGCTCCTGCCCATCACCGAACGGACCATCCAGCGGTACTCCAGGAAGCAGCGCTTCAATCGGGTGGTTTCCGAGCAGGTGCTTCAGATCGCTGAGGTTGCCGCCCGAGGCGCTGAAGTTTTCGGCGACAGGGAGAAGCTCCTCTCCTGGATGAACACCCCCAGCACGGCGCTGGGAAACAGAGCTCCCGCCTCCCTCCTCGGCTCTCGTTTCGGTACGGAAATGGTCCTCGACGAACTGGGCCGTGTCGAACACGGAATCATCTCCTGATGCTCGTCTACCGAATCGCCAGCTCTAAGCACATCAAGGAGCTCTCGGGCGAAGGAGCGAGACTCTACGGCGGTCGCTGGAATCACCGGGGCACGGCAATCATCTACACATCTGAGACCCGTTCACTTGCCACCGTGGAATTCCTCGTCCACGTCCCTTTCTCCTTCGCGCCGACCGACCTGAAGATCGCAGCCATCGAGATCCCTGACGAACTTACCCCTGAGGAAGTGGACCTGTCGGCCCTGCCCTCAAACTGGCGAGGCTTCCCGCCACCGCCTGAGCTCGCCGATCTGGGGACCTCCTGGGCCCAAGCCGGCCGCACCCTTCTCCTCCGCGTGCCATCGGCAGTGGTCGAGCACGAGTACAACATCCTCATCAACCCTGCCCATCCAGATATAGCCCGGATCGCCCTTGCCAAAGCTGAGGACTTCCTCCTTGACCGGCGTCTGAAAAAGGGGACAGGCTACTTTTCGCGCCCTTAACCCGCATTATGCCCGATACGCCGTAGCGAGATCCCAACAAAGTAGCCTGTCCCCTTTTTCAAAAGGAAAGGAATTGACACGATTTTCGTGATCCACTATTCTCGTGTTATGAAGAACGTCACGATCACACTGGACGAGAAGGTCGCCCGCTGGGTGAGAATCCGGGCTGCCGAACAGAATACGAGTATTTCACGCCTCGTGGGTGAACTGCTGCGGCAAAAAATGCTCGACGACGAAAAGTACCTCGCCGCCATGGAACAGTACCTCTCTCAACCCCCCCGAAAGCTCAAGAAAGCAGGCGCCAAGTATCCCTCCCGCGAGGAGCTTCATGCCCGTTAAGGTCTTCGTAGACACCAACGTCCTCGTCTACAGCAGGGACGCCTCTGAACGGCGCAAGCAAAAACAGGCCATGGCCTGGATGGCTCATCTCTGGGACACTCGGGCTGGTCGGGTAAGTTTCCAGGTGCTCCAGGAGTTCTATGTCACCGTTACCCACAAGCTCGACCCCGGCCTCGACCGTGAGACTGACCGTCGCGATATTCGTCTTCTCCTTTCGTGGCAACCTGTTCGGGTGGACGCCCATGTCATTGAGGGCGCCTGGCATCTCCAGGATCATAGCCGCCTCTCCTGGTGGGATGCGCTCATCGTTTCCGCTGCCAAAGCCGCTGATTGCCGCTATCTTCTTAGCGAGGACCTTGGAGAAGAGCAGGAATTCGGGAAGGTCAGGGTCATCAATCCATTCACCATCTCACCTGAAGCGCTCCCCACGTAGACAGGCTCTTCGACTCGCCAGACGGTCGCCTTCATTTGGGAGAGCCAAACAGCTCGACGGTCGCGAACAGCTCAGCCGACCACGGCCGGAAGCGATTGAGCGTAAACTTCGTCTTCTTCCCGGGCGGCCCCTTCGGACCGCCCGCCTTGTGAACATTTCGACTTACTCGCCTGCGTGTTGCCTCATGGCTTGCTCAATCCGCGCTTTCACGGCATCAAGATTGAAGCTTGCGCACTTCTGCATCGGCGGGAACTCGATGGCCGCGTTGGCCAACTCCGCGGTCTGCGCCTGCGCCGGCACGAACAGAAAGATGTGATTCACTGGCTCGCTTGGCTCTTCTGGAGCATCTCCATCTTCTTCTCCAGCTCCTGTTTCAGCGCCTCCAGGTTGAATGTCGCGCCCTTCTGCATAGGCGGGAACTCCAGGAAGGTCTGAGCGTACTTGGCCACCTCATCCTTCACGAACACGAAGCGCCAGAACTGGAACACGAACCAGTTATAGTAAGCTAGCGATCCGGCCAGCCCTGTACGCTCGAAGGGGTCCAGACGGAGGTTGACGAGGATTGGCCAATCGACCTTAACCGTGCCGCCCAGCCAGCCGCTGGGCTGGTCGATAAACCGGTACTTGTAGTCGCCGATGCGCACCGCGCCGAGCGTCGACTCGGCGAAGTAGAAGACTTCGTTGCGCTTCGACGGCCCCTTGCCGGTGATCAAGTCCATCTGGTTGTAGCCGTCGAGATGGACCTTGTACGTGCTGTCACCGAGCTGCTTGCCCTTCTTGAGATCCTCCACGATGTTCGGGTTGCCGGCCGCCGCCACTAATGTGGGGAACCAGTCGAGGCCCGAGACGATCTGGTTTTCGACCTTGCCGGCGGGCACCTTGCCGGGCCAGCGCAGGATCATCGGCACGCGGAAACCGCCTTCCATCACCGTCCCCTTGCCCGCGGCGAACGGCGTCTGGCCGCCGTCGGGCCAGGTGAAGTTTTCCGCGCCGTTGTCGGTGGTGAAGCCAAGGATGGTGTCGCCCTCGATGCCCAGGTCCTTCACCTTCTGCATCACTGCGCCGACGATGTCGTCGAGCTGGGCCATGCCGGCTTCCTCGATGGACCAGCCATTCTCAGGGGTGCGCAGCTTCTCGTACTTCTCCGACAAGTGCGTGACCACATGCATGCGCGTGGGATTGAGCCAAACGAAAAACGGCTTGCCGTCCTTCCTGGCCTTGTCGATGAACGCCAGCGCATGGGAAAGGATTTCGTCGTCCACAGTCTTCATGCGTTCCGGACAAAGCTCTCCCGCGTCCTCGATTTTCTGTTTCCCGATCTTGCCCCATCGGGGCTGCACGGTGGGATCATCCACGTTGGTCGCCCAAGAGTGGATCATGTTGCGCGGGCCTACCGTCGCCTTGAGCGCCTGCGGGTAGTTGGGGTGGCACGGGTCCTCCATCGCGTCCAGGTGGTAGAGGTAGCCGAAGAACTCGTCGAACCCATGGACGGTAGGAAGGAACTGGTTCAAATCGCCCAGGTGGTTCTTGCCGAACTGGCCGGTGGCGTAGCCCATGGACTTCAACGCAGTGGCGATGGTCGGCGCCTCGGCGGGCATGCCCAGGGGGGAGCCGGCCTGGCCGACGGTGGTGAGCCCGGTCCGGATCGGCAGTTCCCCGGTGATGAAGTTCGCCCGGCCCGCCGTGCAGCTTGCCTCGGCGTAGTAGTCGGTGAAGCGCATGCCCTCGGCGGCCAGCCGATCCAGGTTCGGGGTCCGGCCCGCCATGATGCCCTGGTGATAGGCGCCGATGTTGAACCAGCCGATGTCGTCACCCATGATGAAGATGATGTTCGGTTTCTTCTGCTGCGCTGCCGCGGGATCGGCCAAGCCCACTGCCAGGGCTAGCGTTACCGCCACGGCCAGCGCAAACCAAGGAACTCGTACCTTCCGCATGGTTTCCTCCTTCTCAGATAGCGAATCCCACTTCCCGGCCTATGCTCCAGGCCGGCCCTTGACCATTACGCTCATAGTCAGAATACCTCGCTCAAAAGGAGCTGGCTATTAGACCTTGGTCTAATACGGCGGCGGAATGAGTGACCCTCATTTTGCAGGCCGGCCGGAACCACGCTCAGTTCAGCTCTTTATCCTTGTAGTACTTGGCACCCGTAATGCTGACGCCAACGATAAGACCGACTTCATTGAGCTGATACATCTTTACGCCTTGCGACACGGTCAGGGCGCCGGCCGCACCCCCGCCCATGCTCTTGGTCTTGGCTGCCGCCATCGCGTTGGCCCCGGCCTCCCAGCCGGAGGTCACGAAGGTGTTGAACGCAGCCGGCGTTTCGAAGATGAGCACGACCCGGAACTTCTCGGCTCCCAAGCCTAATCCGGGCTGGAACTCAGCCATCTTCATAAAGGTCTCCTGCTTGGTGGCGCTGTTTATCGCCACGCCCGAACCCCCGGCCCCACCAAGGAACATGACCTTCATGCCGAAGTCGCTGAAGACCGCATAGCCTGCCGAATTAGCGACTGCATTCTGTGCGGCGGGGTCCCCCTTGTAGAGCTGGGTGAGGGTCTGGCTCGCCATGGCGCGCACGGAGTCCCGCTGCTCATCTTTCTGGGACTTTGAGACCGGAGCCGTTGAGCAGGCAAGCAGGGCCAGGTACAGCACCACCACGGCCGATACGATTACTACGGACACTGTCTTCCCCTTCATTGTCTTCTCCTCCTTTTGTTTTCTTCTTCTCCTGTGATGGTATCCAAACGCCTCCCGGACGGCCCCGTAAGCGTTCCCGGCGCGAGGGCCGCGCGGGGCGACGCGCTACTTGTCGAACAGGAAGATACGCTTCCAGTCGGTCTTCATGCTGATGACCGTCCAGCCCTTCTTCTTCGCCTCCAGGTTAGTTGCTCGGCGGCGAGAGGCTCTCAAGTTCCTTCAAGCGTTTCATGGCCTGCATCGCCTGGAGGGAGTTGTAGTTGATGCCCGCGGCGTTCAGGCTGCTGCCCTGCTGGAAGGGGTACTCCGGCAGCGTCGAAAGAAACGCTTTGAGCTTCTGCTGCACCGGCACAAAGAGCCAGATGTTGTCCGCATACCAGCGGAGATACAGCCCGGACTCGTGCGGCGCCTTCTCGTAGGGATCCGCCCGCAGATTGACGATGACGGGCCAGTTGGGCACGTCCCGGGTGGCTGTGGCGATGTTCCCGTTCAACACCGCGAAATGAACCTTCCAGTCGTTCCAGCGGATCGCGTTCAGCTCGCCGCCCTGGCCGAAGTAATAGATCTCCTCACGCGGCCCCTTCTTCGCCTCGCCCCTGAAGAACGGCAGGAAGTTGTAACCGTCGAGGTGGGCCTTCCAGGTCTTGCCATTGGCCTGGTAGCCCTTCTTCACCTTGTCGACGATGTCCGGTTCGCCCGCGGCTGCCAACAACGTAGGCAACCAGTCCTCTTGCGAGAAGATGTCGTTGATGATCGTGCCCGGCTTGATTACGCCCGGCCACCTCACGAGCATCGGCACGCGGAAGCCGCCCTCCCAGGTCGTGCCTTTTTCGCTGTGGTAGGGCGTCGTCCCTCCGTCCGGCCAGGTCCCCGTCTCGGCGCCGTTGTCGGTGCCGTACACCACGATGGTGTTGTCGGCGATGCCGAGCTCATCGAGCCTCTTGAGCAGCGCGCCCACCATGTCGTCGTGTTCCACCATGCCGTCGGGGTAGAGCCCGATCCCGGTCCGTCCCTGCGCTGACGGCTTGAGACGGGTCCAGACGTGCATCCGCGTCGTGTTGAACCAGACGAAGAACGGCTTTTTCTCTTTCACCGCGCCGTCGATGAACTTGTTCGCAGCGGCGTAGATCTCGAGGTCCACGGTCGGCATGCGCTCGCTGGTGAGAGGGCCGGTGTCCTCGATCTTCTGCCCGCCCTTGCCATCCGACCAGGTATGGAGCACGCCGCGTGGACCGTATTTTTTCTTGAACTCAGGGTCCTTCGGATAGTAGTAGGTCTCCGGCTCTTCCTCTGCGTTCAGGTGATAGAGGTTGCCGAGGAACTCATCGAACCCATGCACCGTCGGCAAGTGCGAGTCGCGGTCGCCGAGGTGGTTCTTGCCGAATTGGCCGGTGGCGTAGCCCTGGTTCTTCAGCAGGTCCGCGATGGTGGGTGCCCAATCGGGAATGCCTTGCGGCGAACCCGGCATGCCGATGGTGAGCAGCCCCGTGCGGAACGGATGCTGTCCGAGAATGAACGACGCGCGGCCCGCCGTGCAACTTTGCTGCGCGTAAGAGTCGGTGAACAGCGCCCCCTCCTTCGCGATGCGGTCAATGTTGGGCGTCTGGTAGCCCATCATGCCGAGGTTGTAGGCGCTGATGTTGTGGATGCCGATGTCGTCGCCCCAGATGACGAGGATGTTGGATTTCTTGTCCGCCGCCTGCACCCGAACGACGGCGCACATCAGCGCCGCCGAAGCAATGAGTACGGCCAGACCGTAACTGAGGAGTTTTTTTCGTATCATGGTCTCTTACCTCTCGTCGCTTGTTTCGTCCTGCCTCTCCCGCGCTATGGCTCGAACGCGAAGATGCGCTTCCAGTCGCTCTTCATGCTGATCACGACCCAGCCCTGCTTCTTCGCCTCGTCGTACAGCGCCTGGGTGAAGGTGCCGACCTTGGTGTTGGGTAGCCCTTGCGCTGGCCCGTACGCATATTCGCGTGTCGCGTCGTCGTGGAGGACCAGCATCGCCAGCCTTCGTGTACTCGAGCATCTGCTTATCGCCGGTCGAGTTGCCGAACGCTGCGTACGGCCGGCGGCCGAGATCCTGCGAAGCTCCCCTATTTTCCCGATCCTTGAAAATCCGGTTGCCTCGACCGAGATTTCCAGGTACACTGCTGGCATGGTGGAACGGGAACGAGAGCTGACGATCTTGCTCGGGCTGCTCCGCCGGTTCCCGGTGGTCGGGATCATCGGCGCCAGACAGGTCGGCAAGACCACCCTGGCCCGAATGCTTTCTGACCGCCTCCGGCGGCCGACCCACCTCTACGACTTGGAGAATCCCGAAGACCTGGCCCGTCTGGCCGAACCGATGTTGGTCCTCCAGCGCCTGAAGGGACTGGTCATCATTGACGAGGTTCAGCGCCACCCGGATCTGTTCCCAGTTCTGCGCGTCCTGGCGGACCGCCCGCGGCGTTCGTGTCGCTTCCTCATCCTCGGGAGCGCTTCCCCGGACCTTCTGAGGCAGACCTCCGAGACCCTCGCCGGACGCATTGCCTATCACCGCCTTGGGGGCTTCGCGCTGGATGAAATCGGGAGCCCAAACCATCTCAAGCTGTGGCGCCGGGGCGGTCTTCCCCGTTCGTATTTGGCCGTCTCCGAAGCGGCGAGCTTCGAATGGCGGCGGGAGTTCCTCCAAACGTTTCTCGAACGCGATCTGCCCCAACTCGGCATCACCATCAGTTCGACGACCTTGCGGCGATTCTGGACCATGCTCGCGCACTATCACGGGCAGGTTTGGAATGCCTCGGAGTTTGCGCGTTCCTTCGGAGTGGCCGATACGACCATCCGCGGGTACCTGGATTGTCTGGTCTCGGCCCTCGTGGTTCGGCAACTTCCACCGTGGCACGAGAACATCGGCAAGCGCCAGGTCCGTTCTCCCAAGGTCTACGTGACTGACAGCGGCCTGCTGCATGCCCTGCTGAATCTCCGGATCCTAGCCGATATCGAAGCCCACCCCAAGGCCGGGGCATCCTGGGAGGGCTTCGTGATCGAACAACTGATCTGCCGCGTCGGGGCCGAAAATCATGAGTGCTTCTTCTGGGGCACCCATGCCGGAGCCGAACTCGATTTGCTGATTGTGCGCGGGCGTACCCGCCTCGGATTTGAGATCAAGCGAACCGTGTCGCCAAAACTGACTCGGTCGGCTCACGTCGCGCTGCATGACCTCACATTGCATCGGCTGGATATTCTGCACGCAGGTGATCATACCTTCCCGCTGGCGGAGAACGTCCGAGCCGTCGCCATCAAGCGGCTTGTGGACGACGTCCCCAGACTGAAATAGCGCGGCCGCCGTGCCCGACACGCAGGCCGCGCCGTTACTCGTCGAACGCAAAAATCCGCTTCCAGTCGTTCTTCATGCTGATGACGACCCAGCCCTGCTTCTTCGCCTCGTCGTAGAGCGCCTGGGTGAAGGTGCCGACCTTGGTGTTGGGTAGCCCTTGCGCTGGCCCGTACGCATATTCGCGTGTCGCGTCGTCGTGGAGGACCAGCATCGCCAGCCGCGCGCCTTCGCCAGCCTTCGTGTACTCCAGCATTTGCTTATCGCCGGTCGAGTTGCCGAACGCTGCGTACGGCCGGTGGCCGATCATGAGGTGAATGCCCTCCGGCTTGCCCGCCTTGTCGTCGTTCAATAGCAGCTTCGGCTCTTTGGTCAGGAACGGCTTGCCGCTCTTGTCATAGCCGTACTTCGTCCCGCCCGCGGTGCCGACCACCTGCTCGGGCGGGATGCCGTACACCTGCTCGGAATATACCCGCACGAAGTCCTGGCCGCCGCCGGTGACGATGTAGGTCTTGTAGCCGTTGGCGCGCAGGTATGTCAGGACCTCCTGCATGGGCTGATAAGTAAGGTCGGTGTAGGGCCGCTTCCAGCGCGGGTCCTTGGCCTCCGCGAGCCACTTCTTCACTTCGGCGTTGAAATCGTCCACCGACATGCCGGTGAGCGTGGCCGCGAGGATCTTCTCGAGGTCCTTCATCGAGAGCTTCGCCATCGCCTCGCGGTTGCCGGAGAGCACGGTCTTGAACGGCTCGACCTTCGCCAGCTCCGGCTTCGCCTTGACCACCGCCGAAACCCGCTCCAGGCAGTACATGACCTGCGAGTACATCGGGTGCTCGACCCAAAGCGTGCCGTCCTGGTCGAAGGTGGCGATGCGCGCCTCCGGCGGCACGAACTTCGCGCTTCCCTGGGTCGTGGTCGCCTGCACGAACTCGACAATCGCCTGCTTGGCGGGGCCGTCGTTCCACGAGGGCAGGAGGGGATCGGTCTGCGCGTGCGCCCCGGTGCAAACGAGGAGCAGCGTGCACAGCGCCACCGCCAGCACGCGGCTCAATAGAAAAGAGGTGACGATGGATTTCATGGCGACACCCTGAGGTATTTTTGTCTTCATCGGCTCTCACCTCCCTCACGGCCGACAGCACGGAGACCGGCCCGCCAATCTCTACTTCGGCATGGTCAATAGGTACGGCGGCCGATCACTGGGATCGGCCGCCACTCATTCCGCTAGATGCTCTTAGGAGTTAATTTCGTGGATCAGTCCCGATGCGAATTTCCTCCATGACCTGATCCAGGTTGTAGGACGCCAGCGGGCGGCTCTTTCGGACCGCCCGCCGTGTTGACAGTTCGACTATTGCCCCTGATGTTGTCTGATCGCCTCCTCGATTTTCTTCTTCACCGCATCCAGGTTGAAGGAAGCCGGATCCTGCATCGGCGGATAGCCAATCGCCGTCTCGGCCAGCGCCGCCACTTTTTGTTGCACGAGGACAAAGCGCCAGAATTCGCGCGCCATGAAGTCGTTCATGTATCCGCCACCGAGATCATTCAAACTTTGGCCGCCGATGGACGGCGTCCGCTCAAACGGATCCTGACGGAGGTTGACCATGGTGGGCATGTCGTTCGTGACTTTCGGCCCCGGCCAGCCGAGGGGCTGGTCGTAGAACCGGAACTTGAAGTCATCAATGCGAACGGCGCCCAGATGCGGGCCGCCGAAGTAGAAGATCTCATGGCGGGCAGATGGTCCTTTGCCCAGCAGGAGGTCCGTCTGGTTGTAGCCGTCGAGGTGGTTCTTGTACTCACGGTCGCCGAGCTTCACCCCCTTCAGGAGTTGGTCGGTGATGTTGGGGTTGCCGGCGGCAGCCATGAGGGTGGGGAACCAGTCGAGGCCGGAGAAGAGGCCGTTCTCAACCGTGCCCGGTTTGACCTTCCCCGGCCAGCGGATGATAGCAGGCACGCGGAAGCCGCCCTCGTAGACGGTGCCTTTGGTGGCTCTGAATGGCGTCATGCCGCCGTCCGGCCAGGTGAACACCTCAGCCCCGTTGTCGGTGGTGAAGATGACGATGGTGTTGTCGGCCACGCCGAGGTCGTCCAGGTGTTTAAGGAGCGCACCGATACTGTCGTCCAGCTGAGCCATGCCGGCCTCCTCCAGGCCGTAGTTGCTCTTCGAATTCATGAGCGCCTGGTACTTCGGAGACAGGAACGTCCAGACGTGCATGCGCGTCGTGTTGTGCCAGATGAAGAACGGCTTGCCGTCCTTCTTGGCCTTGTCCATGAAAGCCTTCGAGCTCTCGACCATTACCTCGTCGAAGGTTGTCATGTCGTACTTGGCCTTCGTCGATATATTGTGCATGTTCGGCACGCTGTTCATGTCCGGAAACGGAGGCAGCGGGCCTTCATCCACGATCTTCTGCTTTCCGACCCTGCCCCAGCGCGGCATCTCGGTTGAGTCATCCACGTCCGTCGCCCACGAGTGCACCAGGTTGCGCGGGCCGTACTTGTCGCGGTAGGCCTGATCATCCGGGAACGAGTACCAGTACGGGTCCGACATGGCGTCGAGGTGGTACAGGTAGCCGAAGAATTCGTCGAAGCCGTGCACCGTCGGCAGGTACTTGTTCAAGTCGCCGAGATGGTTCTTGCCGAACTGCCCGGTGGCATAGCCCAGCGACTTGAGGGCGGTGGCAAGTGTGCAGGCCTGAGCCGGGATGCCCACGTCGGCCCCGGCCTGGCCCACGGTCGTCAGCCCCGTGCGAAGGGGAATTTCACCAGTGATGAAATTAGCCCGGCCCGCCGTGCAGCTCGCCTCGGCGTAGTAGTCGGTGAACAGCATGCCCTGCGAGGCCAGCTTGTCGAGGTTCGGCGTCTTGCCGGACATGATTCCGCGGTGGTAGGCGCCGATGTTGAACCAGCCGACGTCATCCCCCATGATGACGAGGATGTTGGGTTTCTTCTGTTGCGCCACCGCGGGATCGGCCAAGCCCACTGCCAGGGCCAGCATCACCGCCACGGCCAGCGCGAGCCAAGGAATTCGTCCCCTCTGCATGATCTCCTCCCTTCGTTGCTGACAGCGATTCCCTTACTTTGCAGTTTCGCCTGTGTCCAATGTGAAAGTCAGTTACCGCGTTCCCTCGATTTCATCCGGTGGACACGTACGTCCCTCCCTGGCAGACTTCGGAAATGGCCGGAAGTAGATCGATGGCTGCCCTCTGTTTCAGGACAAACCCTTCCACCCCCGCCGCCATCGCCTCCTCGACTGCGACCGGGTCGTCATGCACACTGAGGATGATGACTCTCGTTCTCGGATAGCGCTTCTTGAGCAGCCGCGCCACATTCGCTTCCCCGCGGATCGGGAGCGACAGGTCTGCAATCACCAGATCGGGTTTTAATAGCTCTAACGCAGCCATGAGCGACGCCTCGTCAGAAACCATGAGGACAGCCCTCGCCTCGGGCTCGAGCAGCCTGCGAATCCCTGCGAGCATGGCCGCATGCCTGTCAGCGACAATCACCCGGCTGCAAAATGCCACTCATTGTCCTCACGGAGTCTGGCGGCTTAGCCCACATTATGCATGAACCACCTGCTGCGACGGACTTGGCCGCGAGCCGCTCGGGACGTTCGTCCGCAGCCTCAGACTCCAAGCCGGATAGCTAAGTATCCAGGCTCTGGACCTTCAGGATCACGGCGGCCAGCATCGCCGTCGACCAGCCGAACATGAGCATCGCGGCCATCGCCTCGAATCCCCCGAGGCCCTGCCAGTGGCTGGGCAGTGTTATACCGCTCTCGCCCAGCGTGGTGTAGCTGGCGATCGAGAAATACACCGCCGACAGCCAGTGCGGGATCAGGCCCCGCAGCGCATAGAAGAGGGCCCAGATGAGGACCTCGATAGAGTGGGTCACAATCATGATCGCGACAATGCCGATCGATACCAGTAGGTGCGACCCTGGGCGCTGGTGATTTTTCACAAGGGACCAGGAACGCTTGAAGTAACGACGGACCCAGTTCATCCCGATTCCGTGGATGACCACCGTGACGCTCGTCAGAACAAGCGCGACAAGGAGCTGCTCGAGGTAGCGAAAATCAAAGCCAGACACCGCTAGGGCTCCCCACAAGGTACATCACCAGGCGAACGGTCTCGTGGTCCTCTTCTTAACCACGGAGACACGGAGGCACAGAGAGTCTGGTGCTCTTGGCCCATCGGGACCCGCCTTCGCCTAGACGGGCTATGGCGGGCAGGAACTGTCGATCGGCCAATCCCGCCTCTGGCAGGACTTCGTGAACTCTGTGCCTCAAGCGAAGCGGGTGGTCAACCTCATCACTGTCGAACGTAAACAGTCTTCTGCTCTGATTGGTAACTGAACGCGTTATTGCTTGACGCCGTGAGCCTGGTCCAGGAACAGCTTGATTCTCTCTCCCCAGAACTTGAACGCGTCTTCGGCTGATCCCCACTTGGTGAACCGTTCCGTGAATCCCGCGCTTTTCTCGGTTTGAGCAACCGCGACCACATCGCCGGTCATGGAGTCGATGGCCATCAACTCGGCGCTTGTTGCGCCCGAACCGGTCCACGAACCCGTGGCGCCTTTCTTGATGATGCTAATGCCCAACCCTATGGGGACGACCGTGGTGACGGCACTCAGGACCGGCCTGCTCTGTTTAATATCTGTAATAGCGAAGCGAAGCCGCACAACGTCAGGGCCCGGCTCAGCCACGATCGGGTACGTGCCCTTAAGGGCGTTGACGAGTTGCAGGTTGCAGGCATCTGCCAGTTCTTTCATTTCCACTGGATCGATGCCCTTGTTTTCTGAGTCCGCGGCAAAAAAGAAGATAACACTGTCCAGCATGATCTTATTGTATTTGGCGAAATCAACCCCTGGTTTCAACCAGCGCATCTGGGCCCCGCCTTCCGGCCCGGGCTGCAAATTCTTCGCATAATCCCCCAGGAAGCCCACTTTTTGCGCTTCTGCTGCGGCTCCCTTCGATTGAGAGCTCGTCGATGCGCAGGAGATGGTGAAGGTCAACAGGACAATTCCCATAACCACTGCCATAAGTGTCCTTACTGCTCTTTTCATAACTAACTCCTTCCCTGCATTGTTTTTCGCCACAAGCCATCCCTGGATCATTTCCACCTAACTTGAGCGATTCCGACGCAGAGGCGTAGACCAACGCTTGGTTCTTCGCGGGCGGGGATAAACCCCGCCCCTACCGAACGGGTCGACGAGCCCCCTGTAGGGGCGGGCTTTACGCCCGCCCGATTCGGTTGTCGGTACCTCCGAATCGCTCAGATTAGGTTCCAATAAAGTCAGACAGCCGAGGGAGACCTCGGCTGTCACCCTGACGTCCCGACAGCCCGTTACTTCTGTGCGGGCTCCAGGCCCTTGCCGTACTTCTCGATCTCTTTCCCGAGATTGTCGATGGCTTTACCCAACTCCTGGCTCTCCACGCCCGTCTTGGCCGTAACCTGAGCGGCAATACGGCGGGCCTCGTCCTTGATGTCCGCCGCGCCGGCGTGCATCTTCTTGGTGACCCAGACCTGACCGCCGTCAATATACACTGCGGTTGCATTCAGATGATAGGCCACCTTCTGCGACTCTTTGTTTCCCCACTGCTCTGCCGCCTTCAGGTAATGGTGCCGGGCCAGGGCGTAGTCGGCTCGGGCAAAGGAATTCTTCAGCACTTTACCGTCCTTCACCGCACCCTTCTCCACCTGGTCTGCCAGTTGCTTCAGCTCCTCGGCGGAGTTCAGCAAGGCCTTCTTCCCTTCCGCCGTGGCGCTGGCCGCTTCCAGCTTGACGTACGCCTCCCCTTTTCGGATCTCGGCAGCGGCCGCTTTCATCTTTCCCTTGGTGAAGTTCTCGGAGGCGCGCAGGAAGCTCTGGTGGGCCTCATTCACGAGGACGACCACCACGTCTTCCTCGACGAGGACGTAGCCCTGGGGTGGAGCTGCCGCAGTTTGGGCGGTGTCAGCAGCAGCCAATGGCCCCGCCACAACGCCGGCCATCACAATGGCAAGTGCGAGACTCAGAACAACGTTTCTTATGGTTTTTTCCTTTCAGGTTGATCACGTCTGTTCAGTACTTTTCAAGTCAAGGCGGACGCGGATCATTCGAAGGTGGTCTTGTACCACTCCAGGTTGCCTGCCGGGATCCAACCCTGGGCGACGAAGAACTGCCCGAGCTGCTTGACAATCTCCTGTGCCGTGCGCCGGGCGTCTGCGTCGACGCCGGCGAAGAATGCTTCACTGCCCGCGGCGAGGGCGCCGCTCGCCAGGGTTGACACCAACAGATGGTGGGTCAGAACCCCGACCGCCATCATCTCAGCCATTCCCGGCTTATAACCGCTTTTTGCGTCCGTGTCGAACTCCTGGACGAGCATGCGTGTCCCGAAGCGGGCATCGTAGACCTGGGTCAGGGTCTTCACATCGGTCCTCCCGGCGCCGAGCCCGATCACCACGCGCTCCGTCCGGTTGCCCTCGTCGACAGAGAGGAACTGGCCTTCGATCTCGATGGCGTTCCCCATGGTCGACGGACGACCGTAGGCTCTCGTGGCAGGAACGCCGATGGCATTGAGCTCCTTGACCAGGTGCGTGGCCAGGGCTTCGGCCACGGCGTGGCCCACGGCCTTCTCTTCCTTGGTTCGGGGCGTCTTCTTGATCATGTCCTCGATCTTCACGCTGATACCCTGATCGAGCTGGACCTCGTCCGGCGACACGGCGAAATTGTAAACGAGAACAGTATTTGGTCTCGGCACTGGGCCGCTGTACTGGGTTATTGTGTTCACCTGGGTCGGGGCGCACCCGCTCAGGACGAACAGCGCGAGGAGGGCCGCGAGCCCGCCATGGCCGCCGAGGAAACGTGCGCCGCGGCTGAAGGTGTTCTCCGTTCTCGAATGCCTTCTTCTCTCCATGCCTCATACCTCCCTTTCCACCAAGTCCCGCGGGTGTTGACGTTTTGGTTCCAGATGTCTCCCCCCAAAAAGATCCGTCTCCACAATCGTAGAAGGCGACTGAGCAACCGTCCATTGGACCTTGGTCCAACTGCAACCGCCCGCACCGGCAAGTTGTTCCCGTTGGAATGTAGTTAGGATAACCAGGCGCCGCTATACGTTATACGTCCGGGAGAATGCGGCACAGCAAAACCACTACGCCTGCGGCGCGCCGGTACATATCAACCCAAGCCCGGAGGGCGAATCCCGCCATGCCAGGATTGGTCGATCGGCATATCCGCGGTGGCAGCAGATGGTTCGTTCATGATTCGGGTTAACCCTCCTCTTTGGCGGCCGCCGCTTCCGCGCGTCCCTCCGGCTGGGGGGACGCTGAGGCGCCGGCCTCGGGATCGCGCAGCACGCGCACCTCGCGCTGGGGGAAGGGGAAGGACATCCCCGCCTCTTGCACCGCGTCGTAGGCGGCTACGGCCAGTTCGCTCCTGATCTTAGACCAGCCCATGAACTGGTCCGTCCAGGCCCGGAGCTCGAAGTTGATCGAGCTGTCTCCAAAGCCCACGAACAACGCCCGGGGCGGCGGATCCCGCAACACTTGCGGGTTAGCGCGCGCCACCGCCTCCAGCACCTCGATCACCTTTTTGGGTTGGGCGCCGTAGTTCACCCCAACCGGCAAGTCGATGCGTCGCAACTGATCGCTGAGGGTCCAGTTGGTCACGTTAGCCGTGATGAACTGCGAATTGGGCACGACGATGTCAGCCCCCTGTCTGGTGCGCACCGTGCTGGCGCGGATGCCGATCCGGCGCACCTCGCCCAGGAGGTTGCCGATTTCAATCATGTCGCCCACGTGGATCGGCCTTTCGAAGAGGAGGATCATGCCGCAGACGAAGTTGTTCACCACGTCCTGCAGCCCGAAGCCGATGCCCACGCCTAAGGCGCCAAGCAGGACGGTCACCCTGGTGAGGTCCACCCCAAGCACCCCCAACCCGATCACGAACCCGAGAGCGAGGATCACGTAATGGAGGAGCCGCGACGTGGCATAGGACAGGCCGTGTGGTATCCCTTTCTTGGGGTACACGTCCTCCTGGAGCACAAAGCGGATGAACGCGGAAAGGAGGTATGCGACCCACACCGTGAGGAAGAAGGCAAGGACGTCGCCCAGGGAGATGCTGATCGAGCCCCGCTGAAGGCTGACGGCAAGTACGGCCTCCCCGAACGAGAGCGTCGGCTGGAGGAGTCCGACGTAGTCCAGCCAGCGGCTCAACCAAGCGAAGACGGCCAACCAGACCAGGACGCGGTGAGTGCGGTGTTCCAGCATGTCACGATGGTTCCGGACCATCTGGAGGAGTCGGAGCGGCCGCACGCGGAGGGCGAAGCCCGCCACACCGCCCACTATCTGGACGGAGGCGGAGACTGTCACGGCCAGAGCGCCGCCGACTAGAACGCCCGACACCAGGAGTTGCGCCAGGCGCACGTAACCCAGGACTCCAGCCACCAGCCCGCCGCCAAGGGCGAGGAGGATGAGGCCGGCGCCCCCCCGGAGGGCATTGGCCCGCGCCAATCCCGTTGCCTCCGCCTGAGGTCGCCGCAGACTCCCGAAAGTGAGCGACCACCCCAGCACCGCCATCCCCCCGAGTGATTCCAGCACACGGATCGTCTGCTCGATGATGGGCGCAGCGGCTAGAGCATGCCGGACGGTATCGACGGCGAACAGGAGCGCCAGCGCGTAGAGTCCGGGGGCGAGCCGCGGATCGACCGCCGGCTTCACCAACCGGATGATCGGGACAAGTGCCAGGACCTCGAAGAGATTCCGCACCGTGGGTGGGCTAGGCAAATAGGGCGAGGAGGCGATGAGCAGGGAGACAATAAGCGCCGCAGCGTAGGGGTGGTCGAACACGGGCGTGGCGGATGAGCCCTCGCCGGCAGCTTCCCAGCGATGAACCTGTCGTCGCCCCGCCCAACACAGCAGCGTCAGTGCCACGAAGAGCCCGACATGCAAGGCCATTCCCTTAGAGGGATTGCGCACGTACTGGTCGATCTCGGCCCAGCGGTCCGCGGCGATTTGCCGGACCCGAGCGAGCCCCCCGGTGCGCACCCTCGCCCACAGCTCTGCGCTCCAGATCGGCAGGCTTTCGCGAGTCAGAAGCCCTCCTACGGCCTCCCGCTCGGCCTGGGCGATCTCACCCAACGCCGTCCCACACTGGCCCACCTGCCAAGCGAGGCGACTCTGCAGGTCGATCAGGGCGGTGCGTTGAGCCTGGAGGGGTTTCTGAGTTTCGGTGAGCGCAGTGAGGACGGCGCTGATCTCCTCGATGATGGGCCCCGGCGCCTTCGACGCCTGCGCATCGCCGAGGGTCTGGTTCCACGTCTTTTCAAGGTCTGCGAGGCGGCTCAGCGCCTCCTGCAGCCGGGTGGCCCGCTGGGTAAGAAGGTTCAGCCGCTTCGACAGCTCGAGCTGCCTCGTCTGCCACAGCTCCTGCTGCGCCTGAATCGTTTCCAGCGTCGGCTGCCCTCGGAGGACGTTCATCGTCCATCGGAGCTCTACGGCGCTAAGCTCGCTCACCTCGGGAAGCCGCTTCCGGATCATTTCGATTTCAGGGCTGGGGGCAAGCTGCGTGCTCAAGGTGCGGAGGAGATTCTGCACCTCCGTGGCGCGCGTTGCGACCTCCGCCAGAGGGATCGCAGCTGAGGGTGGCGGCGCCGGGGTCTTCGCAGGCTCCGGGGTCTCTTGCTCCGGCGTTGCGCCGAAAACGACAGGCAGAAACAAGAAGGCGGCGACGAGGGCGACCACCACCGTCCCCAGCAGGAAGCGCAGCAATCTGTGCAAGCGGCATACATTCTTGTGCATACCAATTTCCTTGTAAGCAGGAGTCCCCGTTATAAGCGGCGTTAATCCGCCTGGGGCGGTTTAATCACCGCCCGCATATTCTTTAGGGCGGGTCTCCCGACTTCGCCTCGAGCGGTCGGGACTTCGACGGGCAAGCCGTACCCGCCGAATTCAGGCCGATACGGCTCGCACTGAGCCTTGCCGAAGTGAGATCGGTCCTACGAGTCCTGCGAGGATCAATTACCTCCGGCGGGTGACCCCGGAGAGCACGTTATCCTCTTTGTCCCGTATTTGCGCTAGGTGCAAGCGAAACTCTCTTGGAACGAAGAGCCGCACCGATTGCCGGAAACAGTAACACAGAGAGGATGGCTGCACCCACAAGGGCACCCGCGATGTCGCTCTGCATGCGACCGGTCTGAACCCCGATATGGGTAATGGCGACCACCATCGGCAGTGCCGTGGACACATACAGCGCGAAGGAGAGTCGCTCTCCTTTTGCAAGGTCATTGCGGTAAAGAAGCACGGGGGCGCCACGCACCACGAGGAATAAGGTCAGGAATACTGGGATCAGAAGCATAGTTCTGGCGCTCTGCAAGAGCCCGCCCAGATCGAAGTTGATCCCGCTTAGCACGAAGAAGAAGGGCACTTGAAAACCAAAGAAGACCGCGTCGATCTTCTGACGCATCGTCTTCCCGTCTTCACCC
>Ga0335070_10002896_pt1 | contig 19987 bp, 23 predicted proteins | sample Lox_Sample_13_FD_206722 | JGI IMG/M metagenome (GOLD analysis project Ga0335070, IMG submission 206722) | Soil microbial communities from Loxahatchee National Wildlife Refuge, Florida, United States - Lox_Sample_1.3 | ecosystem: Environmental > Terrestrial > Soil > Wetlands | place: USA... | reverse complement strand
TCATGAAAATTCCTGGACTATGCCACTTCTTGCTGGAGCGTCAGTGTTACGGAGTAGCCTAAACGTTCTAGTCGATGAACCAAGTTGCGAGTCAAATGGTGCTTGTTGAGGTTGTCGAGGTAGCGGTCGCCGAGATCGTTGTAGGAGACGTTCTGGGAAAGCATGTGATAGATGGACACCAAGATCTTATGCGCAATCGCTACGGCGGCACGCTTGTACCCACGGCGTGCCTTCAGACGGTAGAACTTGTCACGCAGATAGGTGCCCTTGGCCCGGGCTGCCGAATTAGCGGCCTCGACTAGAGCTGTCTTCAGGTACACATTGCCTTTGGGAATGCGGCTGCTTTTGCGCTTGCCCGCCGATTCGTTATTGCCCGGGCAAACTCCCGCCCAGGAGGCCAGCTGCGAAACACTCTGGAACACACTCATGTCGACGCCCAGTTCGGCAATGATCACCGCTGCCAAAGTGCGTTCTACGCCCGGGATCTCATGCAGGAGCGCGAGCTGGGCGGCATAGGGCTGTAGCTTCTCTTGAATGCGTTGCTCGAGAGCCGCTAAATCGCTTTCTACTCTCTCGAGTCGATCCAATTGCAACTTCAACAGAAAGCGATGATGCTCTTCCAGCTTTCCTTCCAGGGCGAGTTCTAGCTGGGGAATCTTGCTGCGTAGCCTTTTTTGGGCCAGCTCAGCCATTTCCTGGGGTGTGGACTTGCCTTCGATCAGAGCTCGCAGCATCAGCCGACCCGAAGTTCCAAAGACGTCAGTGGCCACGCTGGCTAACTTGATGTTGGCGGTCTCCAGTACTTTCAGTAGTCGGTTGCGCTCCGCCGACCGACTCTCCACCAGCTTGCGCCGATAGCGCGTGAAGTCACGCAGTTCGCGGATGGGTTGGGGCGGAACAAAGCTGGAGCGGAGCAGCCCGTGGCAGAGCAGATCCGCGATCCACTCCGCATCTTTGACATCGGTCTTGCGGCCCGGGACTTTCTTGACGTGTTGCGCGTTGGCCACCACGATCTGAAATGCCCCCTCCAGAATGGCGTAGACCGGCTTCCAGTAAACTCCTGTGCTCTCCAGCGCCACATGCGTGCAGCCCTCGGAGAGCAACCACTCGCGCAGACTGAGCAGTTCTCGTGTCGTAGTGCCGAAGGTCCGCAGCTGTTTTTGCACCCTTCCATCCTTGCGAACGATCAATAAGCAGGCCACAACCGTTGCCTGATGTACATCTAATCCACAGCCGCGTTCCACCAGAGTTTGCATAACGCCTCCAGGGGAGGCGATTGCTGCGCCGCAGGTCTGTTACAGACACTGTCATGCGTCCTTCCTGTTTCCAGGTGCGACCCAAAGTGGTACCTTTACCGACGCGGGTCAGTCTCCGTCGCGGGATCTGTGTCGTCACAGAGTGTTTATACCGACCTTCAAGCAATCGCTCACCACGAATGCTTGTAACATAGAGGCTGACCCCGCCTCCATCGATCCTGTCTCTTGAAACCCATTTTCATGCCTAGTGGTGCCGCTAGGCGCGCATGAAGTCTCCGTCGAAGAAACGGGTACAACGCATCTGTGAGGCGATCAGCCAAGAGACCGGACGGAACAAGACGCTTCTGGCCCAAGAAACCGAGATAAGGACACTCAATCGTATGATGGTTGGGTGGGCCAACTATTTCTGTCTTGGATCAGTCAGCAAATCCTATCGAGCTGTCGAACGACATGCTTGCAAGAGGATGCGACAGTGGCTGTGCGCCAAGCACCAGCTGCGAGGGCAGGCGACCAAGCAGTTTTCAATTACCGCCTTGCATCAGGTGCTGGGTCTTGTCCAACTTACTACTCGGACAAGCAGCTTTCCGTGGGCGAAACCGTGAACCTTTCTCCGAGAGCCGGATGCGCGAGATGCGCCTGTCCGGTTCGATGAGCGGGAACAGGAAACAGAGCTAAGCCAAACCGGACTGAGGCGACGACGCGAAAGCTTCGTCAGTAGCCACCGGGACGCTAAGGCCACTGCGCCTGTTCTCGACTCTACTCAGAATCCCCGGAAAAGGCGAATGGAAGGCGCAAGCTTGTGACATCGCCAGGTTTCGTCAGTTAAGAAATAATCCTCGCAAGAAAGCGCTCTCGGACCGTCCTAGATAACGGGTACTGTCGAAATGAGACTACATGTCATTTCGCTCAGCCTACTGCTCATTCTGGGCAGCCTTCGAGGCTGGCCGCAAGAATCGACGGGCGGCCCAACCGTAACACTTGGAATTGAAGTCATCATGCTCGACGGGGCCGTTTTCTATATTCCTGCTGTGGGTGATGGAGAAATGGTCGGTATCGTTCCGCTCCTCAAGGGGCGTTATGTAGGTATTCGCATAACACCTCGGATGCGTACCGATTCAGTTCAGATTGATGTCTCTGCCCTATCTGAAACCAACAGGAAATTGTCGAAAGCAACCCGCGATGAGATATGGTCATGGAATAGTGAAGACGGCGGTTCTTACGAAGGAAAAGAGAACTGCGATCATGATTACGTGTTCGAACTCCCCAGTTTTGGGGAGCGGGCTGCCCAATCATTACGTCGATGACTTACTGCCCACCATCGAGATGTCCGGGCTCTCCCGCGTGCGAACCGACCTTTTCTAACTGACCGTAGTCGCAGCCTTGACGCCACATCCAGTACAGATGTACCGCCAGTTTTCGCGCCATCGCTACTTTGGCGATCTTCCGTCCCCGTCGCATGGCGAGGTGAAAGAACATGCTGGCGAGTTCGATTAGTTTCAGAAGTTGGGCAATTCTTGCTTCTCGTTGGTGATTCAAATCGTGTAAGCTCCGCTCAGATTGACGAATACCTTTGACCAGTCGCGCGGCAAGTTCAAGTGAGTCCACTACAATCCCTCCATAGTGTGATCGTTGTGGTTGACGCTCGTGCACGGGAGAGGCGGTAGGTCATCCACATCAGTTCTGATAACTGTTGGCCAATTCTGATTGTCCAGTTTGGTAGGGCATTCACCCCGAGCAAGGGCGATCGCCTGCATGATCTGTTGGCCGCCGCGTTCCCATTCCTGGGCAGACAGATCCAGATCATGGCAGAGTTGTGATTCCTCAATCCATTCCGATTCGCAGCATGGACACATCTCGATCGTCACATCCCACGTGCCTTTAAGTCCTCGTAACTCCGCACACTCGGGACTGTATTCCGTCATCCGTGCCTCAAACAGGAATGGCTTATCTGCGTGAGTACTGCAAATCACGGGTGTTATTACCTGAAAATTACGAATCGGAAAGCAGCCATCATCACCCTTCGGGTTTCTCGCTTTCCAGTCTTGATGAATCTGGACTGAATGCGCTTCACACTTCTTACAGCCGGCACCTTCGTCCCAATTGGAGGAATACATTGGCGCGATCCCTGCCATGCAGTCCAGTCGCCATAATGCCAGCCGGGGCGGGTGAATGGCCCGTGTAGATCGCACACCTCGTTTTTGGAGATTTTCGTGCCGCTGGTGAGAATGGTCTCAATCACTCTGCCCGGATCGGTTTCAATCTCCCCAAACACTTCGTCGTAATCCCTGGAATGCTGAAGTTTCGTCGGCGGCGCGCTTGCCGTGCCGCAAGAACGTGGAGTCACTTCATCCAGAGAACTGCCTAACGGTTCAGGCAGGGCGTTGTGCGCCGATTCCTTAATATCCCTTCCTAACAATTCAAACGATTCGGCGGACATAGCTATGTCCGGGTTACTTGGTTAAAATGTCCGGGTTACTGGGCTCAAAATGTCCGGGTTACCTGTTGAAATGTCCGGGTTACTTTTCGTGTCCGAGTTAGAAATCTCCGGGTTAGAAGCTAGCGTTAGGTGGTAGTCGTTGCTCTTCCCTCTGGGTTTCCCGTTACTCCATTCACGTATCCCGCCCTTGTTGTCGTCAAACGACAGATAGCCCTTCTGGCGGAGCTCGTGCAGGATGCGCCTCACCTGCCGCTCGGAGAGGCGCGACATTGTGGCCAAGCGCTGTAAGCCAGGTCGACATTCATAGTTCGCGTCGGCATGGCTAGCGAGAGCCTGCAACACGAGCATTTGGCTACGATTTAGTTTCGCACTGGAAAACCATATGGCCCGACTTGCGGCCACCGATCCCATCTTTCTCGAAGAACTGCCTTCAGGGCTGCTCATTAGGCTTCCTTTGACAACTCCAAGCCGATCGTTGCTTGCTCGGCAACCTCGAGTAGTTCAGTCCCAGATACAAAGTGTGGTGTATCCGACTGTGGCTTTTTGGGAGAAATACGGCCTTCCAGGCACCTAAGGCTGTCACCAAGTTGATTCCCAGTCGTAGACACACCAAGAACATCGCGACAGAGTCTAACCAGAAACCCTGTTTTTAAGGATTTTCTCCAAGCAAGATTGTCCTGACCGCAGCGCTGGCAGTTAACTAGGCCATCTACCGGCACTAATCCGTTGTGTGCTACTTGAGGCTGCGGGGTGCTCATGCGGTTCACTGCGCAGCAAGTGCGGTATCGTTGGAGTGACGTTAATTGCGCTACTCTGATGTGCGCTGCTACTGCATCGGGGTTTGACGTGGTTGAAAGCACGTATCCGGCGCCCAGTAAGCCATCTGCCGCACTACGCTGTCAAAACTGTCAGTTGATCTGAGGCATCCTGTCCCACTACTTTAAAAACAAAACGGGGGAGCTAATCGTATGCGCTTTCTCTTCATCTTCGTGGTGCTACTCGCAACAGGTTGCGGCACGGGTCAAACACTCAAACGCCGCACCATTTGGTCAGTACTGCAAGCTTTCCTCCGGCAATTAGCATGTTGTCTCCGAACAGCGCTCCAGTCGGAAGCGTGGTGTTTACGGTGACAGTGGTGGGAAGCAATTTTGGGGCCGATTCGGTTGCCTATTGGAACGGCCTTCCAATGAGGACGATGATCGTGACCTCCAAAGAGCTCATGGCTGAAGTCACTGCGGAAGATCTTCAGAATGCCGGCCTCAATCCCGTTTATGTTCGCAGCGGAGGACAGAATTCAAATACCGTTAATTTTGACGTGCTGGTCCAATAGGAAAGACGGCCACTGCCCAACGCATCCGGAATATCACTCATCTCCAATCTCCCCGATCCCGGTTCTGGCTGCTTGCTTTCAACCGGCAGCATTCAGATGAGATCTGAGTCACGCGCTGTCTCTCAGCTTGCAATATTTCGTCTTCCCACGGTCAAAAGAGACAGTGTTTTCCGCCGGCATACGACTCGTTGGACATTTACCTGTAAGATAGGCGCCCCGCCACTTGTTCGCGCGACACTCTCCGAACAGCGCACTGTTGCTTTTGACAGTATCGGGATCCTGCATGGCTCTTTACGCTGTTCCTGCGCGAATCAAGGCCAGCGCCTCGCGGGGTTCAGCGGTTGAACACCTGCGGTGAGGGGACACAAGTGAACATAAGTGCAACGGTTGCGCCATCTGTGACGTTCGCTTAATTGGAAGGGCACACGATGAGAGCTCCCAAACTAATTCATTACATGAAGCGCAACGCCGCTGCGTTGTCCGAGACAGTACTCCAGAAGATCAGGAACTCCGAAAGGTGCTCCGAGCTCTTGGGCAAGGTGTCTGAGGAAGAGCAAAAGCGATCCACCATGCAAACCTACTCAGACCTAACCGATTGGTTGTTGAGCGATGCTTCCTCGAGCATTGAGGAACGCTACTGCGCACTCGGAACTCGGCGGGCAGAACAGGGTGTCCCATTTAAGGATCTCTTTTGGGCGGTTTGCATCGCCCACGAGCATCTCTGGGAGTATATGCAGCAAGAGTGCCTGCTGGAACGGCCGGTGGAGTTCTGGGGCGGAGTCATGTTGTTGCGCTCAATGACTCAATTCTTCGATCGCGCACTGTATTTTGCCCTGATTGGATACCAGAGAGCAGGGAAGAGTGAATCAGCCAGCGTCGCCATGGCGCAACCCTGATGTCCGTGCTTCGTGTGGAGATATGATATTACGAACCTACACATCGAGACGAGCGCACAATAGCAGACTTATTCTGCTGCTCCTCATGATCCTGTTTGGCGTGGCGACATCTCAGGCTGCGACTTCACTTTCGGTGTCACGAACGGCACTCGAGATCGCTGCAATTTCAGGAACCTCCACAGTCGAGCCTCAGGAGCACGGTCTATCAGCCAAAGCGGTAGAAATCGCGCGCCCGTTTAACTTTCCTATTACGAACTCCATGCTCGTCAGTTGGGTTGTTGCGCTCGCGCTCATCGTGTTTGCTCAAGTCGCAACGCGCAACATGAAGAAAGTTCCCGGCGGCGCGCAGAACTTTGTGGAATGGCTTGTTGAGGGTCTGTACAAGTTTATGGTCGGAATCATCGGTGCGCACTTAACCGAGCGTACGTTCTGGTTCTTCGCGACGATCTTCATTTTCATTCTTTCAGCAAACTGGTTTGGCTTGATTCCTGGAGTCGGCTCGATCGGTTGGGGGCGTCAGACGGCTCATGGCTTCACGATTCAACAACCGCTGCTTCGCGGCGCTAACGCTGATGTCAACATGACCCTGGCAATGGCCTTAGTGTTTTTTGCCTGTTGGTTGGTCTGGGCCGTTAGGGAAATCGGCATTAAAGGATTTTTCAAAGAACTGTTCGCCCCCAAAGGTGAGAGCGAGGGCATGTTGAAGGCGCTGATGGTGGTTGTATTCTTCGCCGCCGGGTGCTTGGAGGTTGTCTCTATTCTGTTTCGCCCCATCTCGCTGACATTCCGTTTATACGGCAACATCTTTGCCGGCGAAAACCTTCTCGAAGCCATGTCCAAGCTGGTCCCTGGTTTGGGATGGCTTGTGCCGATTCCGTTTTATTTCCTGGAATTACTGATGGGTTTGGTGCAGGCGTTGGTCTTCATGCTACTGACCGCTGTTTTCACCATGCTGATTTGTCAACATGAAACAGAGTCCCCGGCGCCTGCACAGGGTTGATGGACTAATAAACGGCGGCTTGACCGTGTTCAATCGCGGGAGCCGACGGGAAGCGGAGAAAAACTATGAACGGAAGTTTGCACGTGGGTCTGGCCGCGCTAGGCGCGGCTCTCGGTGTAGGGCTGATTGGAATGAAGGCTTCGGAGGCGGTCGGTCGAAATCCCGTAGCCGCTACCAAAATCTTGGTTCAATCCATTCTGTCCATTGCCTTCGCGGAAGCTATCGTGTTCTATGCCTTGTTCTTGGTGAAGTAGACAAAAAAAGGTGCGACAAAAAATAGCCTGCCGCACCGAGAAACGAGGGATGCCTATGATCGCCCTGCTTTCACTGGCAGAGGTAGACGGCGGAGGGCCGGTTCAGCAGATTGCCAATACTTTTGGGGTGGATTGGCCCCATCTGGCCGCGCAGATTGTCAGTTTTTTGATTGTCTGTTTCATTCTCCACCGATTTGCCTACAAACCCGTATTGAGCATGCTGGATGAAAGACGGAAGCAAATCGCGCAGGGATTGGCTGATACGGAAAAGATAACGGCGGAGTTGGCGCAGACCGAGGTTCAACGGCATGAAGTGTTGCTTCGGGCCAACGCCGAAGCCACGAAGTTAATCGAGGAGGCCCGGGCTGCTGCTGCACGGCTGCAGGCACAGGAAACCCAGAAGGCAATCTCGGCGGCTGAGCAGATCGTACTCAAGGCGCATGAAGCAGCAACCCAGGAACACGCGCGCATGCTCGCAGACTTAAAACGAGAGATGGCCCACTTAGTGGTGAAAACAAGCGCTGCGGTTATCGGTAGGAGTTTGACCCAGGAAGATCAGCATCGCCTGGCAGAGGAAACCGTGAAGCAGTTGGCTGCGGCGGCATAGAAGCTTCGAGGCCGGTGTTATGAAGACGACCAAATACGTACAGCACGAGGCCAGGCAACTATTCCGCTGGTGTCGTGTCGACGGCAAGCTGCAAGAGGATCGCGTTCTCGAAGTCAGCAACAGAGTTCTTCAATCCAAGCGCCGCGGCTATTTTCGTTTGCTCAGTTGTTTCTACCGCTTAGTGAAACTTGAATCCGCGAAGCACTCTGCCGAGGTGCAAAGTGCGGCGCCATTGCCTTTTAATCTTGCCCGTAAGCTGCAGGGAGGACTGGCGGACCTTTACGGCCCCAACCTCACTATCCGCTTCGCTCGCGAGCCGGCATTGATCGGCGGCATACGAATTAAAGTGGGCAGCGACGTATATGACGGCAGTGTACAGTCGCGGTTGCAAGCACTGGAGAGGTGTTTTTGAACAGTATCGCGTATGCAGTCCTAAGACGGCCCACGTGCGATCGAATCAGGTGAATTCCATATGGCTAACATATTAGAGGAATTAGAAGCTCAGATCTCCGGAGCCAAAGCGACAATGGCCCGGCAAAACGTGGGCGTTATCCGCGAGATCGGTGACGGCGTCGCCAGAGTTGAAGGTCTCAGCGATGCCATGCTGAACGAGATGCTGGATTTGGGCCACGGCATTACCGGCCTGGCCCTGAATCTCGAAGAGACCGAGGTCGGAGTAATCATCCTCGGCGATTACACCCAACTAGAAGAGGGCGATGAAGTCCGAAGCACGGGCAAGCTACTGCAAGTGCCTGTCGGAAAGGGCCTGCTGGGTCGCGTTGTGAATACATTAGGGGAGCCTTTGGATGGCAAGGGACCTATTAAGAGTGATACTGCCTATCCGGTGGAGAAGCTCGCACCTGGCATCATTCGACGTCGTTCCGTGAATCAGCCAGTGCAAACGGGCATCATGGCAATCGATGCGATGATCCCGATCGGACGGGGCCAGCGCGAGCTTATTATCGGTGACCGTTCGACGGGCAAAACAACTATCTGCATTGACGCAATCATCAGCCAGGCTCGTCTCAACAAAGCAGCTGAGGCTGCCGGCGACAAGAACTACCGGCCGCTGTATTGCATCTACGTTGCGATCGGTCAAAAGCAGTCAAGCATCGCCCGCCTTATTGGCGTTCTCGATAAAGCTGGGGCGATGCCGTACACGATCATCGTCGCGTCACCGGCGTCAGACTCAGCAACCAATCAATATCTCGCCCCATTTGCGGGCGCGGCTATGGGCGAATGGTTCATGGACAACGGCATGGACGCACTAATCGTCTTCGATGATTTGTCGAAGCACGCAGTAGCGTACCGGCAGGTTTCACTTGTATTGAAGCGGCCTTCTGGCCGGGAAGCGTATCCGGGAGACGTGTTCTACCTGCACAGCCGCCTCTTGGAGCGGGCGGCGCGGGTTGGTGAAAAGTACGGCAATGGTTCGCTTACAGCTCTGCCCATAATCGAAACCCAGGCCGGCGATGTCTCTGCTTATATTCCCACAAATGTAATTTCGATAACCGACGGCCAGATTTATCTGGAGACAGATCTTTTTTATCAGGGCGTTCGCCCAGCCATTTCTGTCGGCCTCTCGGTTTCCCGTGTAGGTTCGGCTGCGCAATTGAAAGTAATGAAACAGGTCGCCGGACAATTAAAAGGGGACTTGGCGCAATTCCGTGAGCTCGCTGCTTTCGCTCAATTCGGTTCGGAACTGGATCCAAAAACACAGGCACAGATCGATCGCGGTAAGCGCATCATGGAAATCTTCAAACAATCACAGTACAACCCCATTCCGGTGGAAGTTCAAGTAGCCGTAATCTGGGCCGCCCAAAACGGATACATGGATGATGTCCCGGTAGACCGAGTGAAGGAGTTTCAGAACAAACTAACCGAGTTCATGAGCACACGCAAGGCAGAGGTGCTCCACAAAATTGCACAAGAGAAGACTCTTAGTCCCGCGTTGAGCACCGAATTGAAAACAGCGACGGACCAATTCAAGGAGACCTGGACGTAATGGCCAGTAGCCTGCGTTGCGCATTCCAAGAGGTATTCGAGCCAGGACCTGAACGATGAACAGTCCACGTGATTTACGTCGCCGCATTCGGTCGATCGGCAGCACTGCACAGATCACTAAGGCCATGCAGATGGTAGCTGCTTCGAAAATGAACCGGGCGCAGCAAGCTGCTCTTGCAAGTCGCCCCTTCGTGCATCTCCTCTACCGTATCGAGCGCGAAGCAACCACCCGGATGGGTGAGTTCACGCACCCGCTTCTCGAAATCCGTCCAGTTCGTAAACGCGCAGTTATTTTGATTGGCGCCGACAAGGGTTTGTGCGGGGCTCTCAACAGCAATCTCTTTCGCTTGGCAACTCGGTTCGATCCCGACTCTACCCTCTTCATCACCGCGGGACGCAAGGCTGCTCAGTTCGTTGCACGTACGCATAGGCAGCTGGTTGCGGAGTTTGCATACGCCGATACCCCACGTTTCGTCGAGGCGACGGCCATCGCCACATTTGCGCGTGATCTATTTCTTAAACACGAGGTGGATCATGTGCAGGTGATTGCCACATCCTTTGTGAACACGTTGACGCAGTATCCGCTCTGCCTCGAGTTTCTACCTATTTCCGAGATCAAAGCAATGCAGATACCGAGTCCTCGACCTGAGGAGGAACTCATCGCGGATGCGACCGAGGCGCTTTTCGAACCGAACCCAGAGGCAGTTTTGGGATATCTGCTTTCGCACTGGCTCAACATCTACATCTACCAAGTCCTGTTGAATGCCAAGGCGAGCGAACAAAGTGCGCGCATGGTGTCCATGAAAAACGCGAGCGACAACGCTGAAGCACTGATTAAAGACTTGAGACTCGAATATAACAAGCTGCGTCAGGGCAATATCACAAAGGAATTGCTGGAAATTGCTGGCGGCCAGGCTGAGTGAGGCACTATGTTGCAACCAACTGCACAAACAGACACGAAGATCAATGTAGGTAAGATTGTTAAGGTCCTGGGGCCGGTGGTCGATGTCGAGTTTTTGGGACCACTACCAGGAATTTATAACGCGCTGACCTGCGACTACAACGTTCAGAACCAGCCTGCTTCTGTGACTCTCGAGGTGCAGCAGCATCTCGGCGACCGCTGGGTGCGTACTATCTCCATGTCCGGCACCGAAGGTCTGAAACGCGGTTTAGATGTTATTGACAGTGGTCGTCCTATTTCCATGCCGGTCGGCGATGCTGTTATGGGTAGAGTGTTCGATGTGGTTGGAAATCCAGTCGACGAGCGCGGGCCAGTGAATGCAGATAAGTTCTACCCGATACACCGTATGCCGCCTCCGCTCGTGGATCAATCCACATCGCCCCAGGTGCTGCCAACGGGCATCAAAGTTATTGATCTGATCTGCCCATTCTTGAAGGGCGGCAAAGTGGGTGCGTTTGGCGGGGCGGGAGTTGGCAAGACAGTGGTCATCATGGAGTTGATCAACAATATCGCCAAGCTGCATGGCGGTGTCTCAGTATTTGCGGGGGTTGGCGAGCGGACGCGAGAGGGCAACGACCTTTATCACGAAATGTCCGAGGCAGGTGTCATCAAGCAGGACAATCTGAGCGAGTCGAAAATCGCCTTGGTATACGGGCAGATGAACGAACCGCCAGGTGCTCGTCTGCGGGTTGCTCTGTCTGCCCTTGCAATCACCGAATACTTCCGCGATGAGAAGAATCAGGACGTGCTGCTGTTCATCGACAATATCTTCCGTTTTTCGCAGGCCGGATCGGAAGTATCTGCTTTGTTGGGCCGCACCGCCAGTGCAGTCGGATACCAACCAACACTGGCGGCGGAAATGGGAGCACTACAGGAACGAATAACTTCGACCAATAAGGGTTCGATCACCTCGTTCCAGGCCGTGTATGTTCCGGCTGATGATTTGACTGACCCCGCTCCGGCCACGACGTTCGCGCACCTGGATGCGACTATCGTGCTGGAGCGCTCGATTGCTGAACTCGGAATTTATCCCGCTGTGGATCCCCTGGCGTCAACTTCGCGCGCTTTGACGCCAGAGTTCGTCGGGCAAGAGCACTACGATGTTGCTCGTGGAGTGCAAAAAGTGCTGCAACGTTTCAAAGACCTGCAGGACATCATTGCCATTCTTGGCATGGATGAGCTCTCGCCTGAAGATAAGGTTACCGTTTTCCGGGCCCGCAAAATCCAACGCTTCTTGAGCCAGCCATTCAGCGTTGCACAGGTATTCACCGGTCGCGAGGGTAAGCAAGTGCCCGTTGCAGAAACGGTTCGCGGGTTTAAAGAAATCCTGGACGGAAAGCACGACGACGTGCCGGAAGGCAACTTCTACATGAAAGGCACGATCGAGGAAGTCAAACAGAACTGAGGGCCGGGCACACAGTGCCGCAGTAAAGCGATGAGCGAGACTATAAAACTAGAAATTGTAACGCCGGAGAAGATGATTTACTCCGGTAACGTGGATATGGTCACCCTGCCAGGCATCGAAGGCCAGATGGGCGTCTTACCGCATCACGTCCGCTTGATGACTCAACTCATACCAGGTGAATTGATCATCAATAAAGGTGGGCGGGATAGTTTTTTTGCTGTCGGCGAAGGCCTGGTTGAGGTCACGGGTGAGCGCGTCGCAATCGTGACAAACATGGCAATCCCGACCGAACAAATTAACGAAGCTGCAGCTGAGGAAGCCCGTCAGCGCGCGGCTGCCCGTTTGCGGGAGAAGATCTCAGCGGAAGAAGTTGCATCGGTGAATGCCTCGCTGGCCCGTTCACTTGCACAATTAAATGTGAAGCGGCGGCGGCACTAAATCTCAAGCTCGAGTATGACAACGCGTAGAGGTAATCCATATGCGCCGGCTGATGGTATTTGCCGAATTGAGTCTTACCCTTCTGCTATGTGACTACAGCGTTGCGCAACACAAGCAACAGAGCCGGATCTTGGTAGTGAACGGCCAAGCAGCTGATGCTGCTGTTGTCCAGATTAGCGGCCGTGAATATGTAGACCTGCAAGCACTGGCTCGTGTCGCCAACGGCTCCGTGGAGTTCAAAGGAGATCAAATCGTACTGACACTTCCCGGCGGAGACACTTCGGAAGTGACACCAGCGCCGACGCCCGAACATCCGACTGACTCAGGGTTCTCGCAGGAGTTCATGAAGGCGGGCATCGAAGAAATTGCCCTCATGAGGGAATGGGCGAGCCCGCTTGCGTATGCGATTCAAAATGGATCCCCGATCACGGAACAGTGGGTGGCGGGCTACCGGGATCAGGCGGCTCACGGTCTTAGATTGGCTTCTGTGGCCGCAAAGACCGATGCTGACCGCAAAGCCCTCCAATTGCTAACCAATGAATTCGACGCTGTTCGAGAATGGAGCAACAAGTTGGTCGAGGCACGAAGAAAGATGGACACTGCGAAATATGCAATGTCGGAAACCGCTCTCAAAGAAGATCCCTTATCTCAGAAGATTATCGCCTGCGGGCATTTCTTGGGGACAATGTTGGGCAGCGGCGCCTTTCAGGATGATTCATCCTGCCACTGATTGAAAGTTCTACAGGCGTTTGATGACGACGGCGGTAAGGTCATCTTGTTGTTTGCTGTCATTCGAGAACTCCTTCACGGCGGCGTAGAGCTCTTTGATAATGTCCGCCGAAGGCAGGTCCCGCGACTTGCGAAGCACATTTTGCATTCGCTCCAAGCCGAAGTCCTGGCCCTGAGTGTTCTCCCATTCAAAGAAACCGTCGGTAGCTAAAACCACGAGGTCTCCGCGTTCGAGTTTAAGCCGTGTAGCCGGATCGCATTGAAAGGCGGGGAGGATACCGAACGGAAGCCCGTGCGCATTCATCTTCGTGAACTCATCCTTGGCTCGCGTATAAATGAACAGAGGTCCGTGACCGGCCGAGAGTATTTCAACTTCCGCACATCCAGCACAGCAGAGCGCGGCCACGAAAGTAACGAACCGCCCGGTGGTGAGATCGGACGCCAGTGACTCATTGATGTGTTCTAGAGCAGACGTCAGATTGTGCCCGTTCCCGAAGCTCGAACGTGCATAGGCGTGGCACACTGCCGCCAGCAAAGCAGGGCCAATGCCGTGCCCAGTAACATCGGCGAGACTGACTACGAGTCTTCCATCAGAAAGAGATTTCCAGTCGAAGTAATCGCCGCCTGTGTCATCCGCAGGTTGGTTCCAACCCGCGATATCGAATCCCTCGATTCGAGGTTGCTTTTGGGGCAGGAGCGATTGCTGGATGGAGCGGGCTATCTGCAGGTCATGCTGAATTGCCTCCAACTTCCGTTTGGTTTCGACCTCCCGAAGAGCGGCCTTAAGGTGCTTGCGTATTTCGCGTGCCACTGCTGCGGCTACGATTCCAGCCAGGAAGAGTGTAATCACGTTGAGGCCAACGGTGGTTTGCGTGACTGGAGCTGCCTCTCCGGGGAGAGGAAGCTTCCAACCCAGGTATATAGCGGCGCCGACGTAGGTAACACTCGCGACAGCTCCAGACAGAAAGCTGATCCACGGTTCCAGCCGTAGAGTGGACAATATAATAAAGATAAAAAATACAAGCAGCGCCGGGCTTGCCAACGGCCGGTAAATGTTATCAATCTGCTTGCTGGTGAGGAATGCTATACCGAACGCCGGAATTGAAGTTTCTATGATCGTACTGAGGAACCAGAATTCCGTGGGCAGACCTTTCTTCGATTTCAGCGCAAGTTGTACTTTGCGCAGCATTGAGCCTTCATAGATGAAGACAGCTGAAGCTAGCAAAACCCTCAACATCCAGGAAGTATCGTTACTCGAAGTTCTAATTACGAAAGTGCGGACGATGGTTACGAGGACAAATACGACAATGACTGCCAGCAAGACTATGATACGGAGATGTTCACTGCGCAATTCCGCGTCGCGGAGAGCGTCCGATTGGATCGCTTCTTGACTCATGATTCCACCCGGATCACAATCGCGGCTGTCTAATTGACACCGGGGACTTGAGGAGCGTGATATTCACCTTCTTCGTCCTCCACCCATACGCATCCCACCCGACCGCGTTCCGCCCATGGAGCGATTAAAATTCTCTGTACGCTGTTGGCCTAGGTTGCGCGCCTGTTGTTGCTGCTGAAGATTGGACTGAGGCCGAGTCGTCGATTGCCATCCCTTACCGGTATTCTGCGACCAGTTACCGCTCTGGCGATCATAGCGATAAACGTTCCCGTCTTTGCCGGCATAAACATTGTTCCGCCCCGCCGCTACGCCAGTCCCGGTGTTCGTGTTGTATGCGAATCCGCCGCGTCCGGCTGTGCCTTGACCTGTATAGATGTTGCCGGCGTACCCAGCTCCTCCACCGGCAACAATTCCGGTATTCGGGTTGTAGGCGACTGCTCCGCGGCCCGCGGCGGTGTTGCCCGTATAGATATTGGTGTTGCTGCCGCGTCCGGCTACTCCCACTGTGCCGCGCTGCGTATTCTGAAAAGTGGTTCGGCTGCCAGCTCCGTAGTTCCCGGTATACGGATTTGCCCAGGCCGCATGCGTATTGGCGTATGCTGTATTTCCCCAGCGGCCGTACACATTAGTGCTGGCATACCCGCCCCAGCCGTAACCCCATGCTGGCCCCCAGCAGCACGGTCCGTAATATCCCCAAGGTCCCCACCAAGGATAATAATAAGGATATCCGTACGTGTAGCCGACGCCCATGGTAATGCTCCAGCCCGTCCCGGAACTCCAAGTAGAAGCTACGCCAACTCCATACGTGTAGGGAGCACCGTACCAGTATGTTCCGATGTAGGGTGGGTAATACCAACCCGTGCCATAGACGACCGTGTGTGTTGTGGATGAAACAACAGTTCCGTAATAGCCTGGAGTGTATCCGACGTACACCACTTCAGGCGTCGAACGGTACACCTTGACGTAGGTGACGTAGTGCAGCGATGAGGTCGGCGGAATCGAGTAGATCGCCGCTGGTACTGAGGTCGCCACGAGCCATGGCCCGTTTGGCGCAGATCCGACAAACCAGACTGCATTTTCCAGCGCAAAGTAACTATTGTCATCGACCTTAATTAAAGGTGTTGCGGTATTAACTGCGTATTGCAGATCGGTGCCTTCGATGTGCTTGAATTGCGGTTCACCGTCGTACTTAACGTCCAGCTTTGCTTCGTTTCTCGTAATAGCGGCGGTTTGTGGTATGGAATTTGCGATCAGCGCTTCCTGCGCAGCTGCCGTGCCGGGAATTGAGGCTAGCACACCAGCCTTTGGACTATCTTCTGGAATTTTTCTGAAGCCATCGGGGAGTTTATTCGCGTTCACGAACTCCCAGGGGCCACTCTCAAGTGATTGTGATCGAAACCAACGCCCCGCCGCCACTACGTAGTAGTCGGAAGTTGCTGGGTCGCGGAACATGTTGGCGGTCGTGTTTTTGGCGTATTCGAGACCAGTCGTTCCAACTGCTTCGAATTGAGGTTCTCCTTCGGTGACCAGCAACTCCGCGGGAACCAGGCTTACGTAAATGGTAGGGACTTTTCCCGCCTTATGGGTCTGCTTCAGGGAAGGCAGTGTAGCGCCTTCAGATGCTGTGGCCTGCTGCCGCTCCTGAATCCCTTTCGTTATCTCCTTCATGTCTTCGGGTATTGTGGCCGTGTACGACCACGAGGCCATCAGGTCGGAAGCTTGCATCCACGCATCCATTACATTCAGATAATAGGTGTTCGTCTTGGAATCGAGTAGAATCACCGCCTGCGTGTTGAGCACTCGCTTCAGAGCGGTGCCACCGACATCCCTGAACTGCGGCTGACCATCAATAAGAATCAGCAAGGATGGTGTTTTCGCAAATATGATTCGGGGTGGATCATTTTTTACGGGCAAGGCCCTGACGACACTTTCTTGTCCCGCCTCGATTACGGCTAATTCAGCCTCTACTCGGTCGAGTGAGATTACCCTTGATCTGCCGGGCAACTTGGCCTGCAACAGAACCTGATACTCGGCTTCTTTTTCGGGTTGGGTTGGAAATTTGATTTTGACGATCTGGAAGTTGTCCAGTGTAACCTCACGGTTAACCTTGTCCACTTCGGTTCTGGCGGTAAACCAAACTACTCCATACCTGGTCTTCTGGTCACCCATATTCGCAAGTGAAAGCGCAGCATAGGCGCGTATTTCATCGGCACCCCAACTCTCGAGTTGGGGTTGGTACATAGAGATTGTCTCGTGTCCCTGAGTGAGTTCGCGAGGCCATCCTGTGTCGGTTGGCGGCGTTGAAGCGTATATTCCGGCAGTAGGTTGGGGCTGAGGGTGTTCCGGCAGGTTCTCATTCTGTGCAGCAATAACCGGCACTGCGACGAATAGTATCAGGCTGATGCAGGTGATGCCGAAGTGCACCGATCGACGGACGCTTGCCTTGGGCGCGGTCATTCGCTGCACCTCATGCGTGGTGGTTGCAATCACATCAACTCATAAACAACGGGTATGGCCGGAGGGACGGCCAACTGCAGACTATTTGGGACGAGAGCATGGCAAAACTGTCAAAACTAGCAGCGCAGTGCCGAACGAGAACTCACCTGCTCGAATACAGGAGTGAAGACCACGCCAGCGCTACCCGAAGATTGCGCTTGCTACCTCCCAGGAACACAGCACGAACCTCTGGGCTATCGTATGGCTCGGGTGTGCCATTTTCGATTCCAATCCGGTCAACTAGAATGGAGAAACGGAGCAATTTCAACGGCAATTTCCGTTTTTGGGAAGATGCAACTCGCCTTCTTGAGAATATTGGCGCAGGCTGGCGCACCGGTGATTTGCTGCAACTACCTTAGCATTGTAGAAGGAGTGCCGGCATTGCCTGTGCGCAACGAATAAACGATCACATCATGTAATCCTCAGATGGCAGAACATTCCCATCAGTTCTGGGTTGGTAAAGGCGAAGGGTTCAGCTTGGCTACCTCTTCTTCAATTCGGGTTCTCCTTGTCGACGATTTTGAACCGTTTCGGCGATTTCTGCGTTCGGCGTTGGAAAAAAGCCTCCCCGGTCAGCATTTCTACGAAGCAACAGATGGACTGGAGGCCGTGCGGAAAGCACAAGAACTGCAGCCAGACTTGGTCCTTTTGGATGTCGGGCTTCCCACCATTCATGGAATCGAGGCCGCTCGCCGCATTCGCGTGCTCTGCCCGAATTCAAAGATACTGTTTGTCAGCCAGCAATCATCACCCGATATAATTGAAGCAGCACTGAACACTGGCGCATACGGGTACATCGTCAAAGCAGATGTTGCAAGAGATCTCCTGCCGGCGGTACGTGCTGTGTTGCGAGGCGATGCCTTTGCTGGTCCGAGATTTTGGGGCGCTTCACCAGGCCGTGAAACTAGCCCACACGAGGCCGGGTTTTATTCAGATGATGCGAGCTGCGTGGACAGCTTTGCGCAGTTTCTTGCCGGAGCGCTTAATTGCGGAACCGCCGCCCTTTTCGTCGGGACCGAGTCTTACCGCAACAGTGTTTCTGCGGCAGTGCACGCCCGCGGCATAGACGTTGCTGCGGCCATCAAGGACGGACGTTACCTCTCGCTCGATGTCGCCGATGTGCTCTCGACTTTTATGGTTGATGGCCTTCCTGATGGAAATCGATTTCTTAAAACTGCAGGTGAATTGATTTCCCTGGCCGCGAAGACTGTCACCGGTGATCATGCCGCCGTCGCGGCTTGCGGCCAAAGTGCCGCTCTGCTATGGGCACAGGGAAATGCCGAAGCAGCAATCCGGCTCGAACAACTCTGGAATGAGGCAGTCAGCAAGTACAATGTACAGATGTTGTGCGGGTATCCGGTCACTGGTTTTCAAGGGGGAGTCGGCAATCACGTCTTCGAGAAAATCTGTGCAGAACATTCCGCTGTTCACTCCCGCTGAAGCACCCGTCCGTTGCCCCCATTCCCATTCCGCTCAATGCTCCTGTGCTCACGAACAGTTTGAGCAAGGATTTCTGTCTGCTTTCTAGCGTCGGCCGAGCGATCCAGTTCAAGGAAGATCTTAAGAAGCTTGGTGACATCTTTCTCGCGCATAGCTTCCTGACATAGGCGATGCCATCTTTCATCGTTAATCATCATGTCCTCACAATCGATCGCCGAGTTAAGAGAGCGACAGCCTAGCTGTCAAGAATCTGAATGGCACCTGTCAGAGTTCACAGGGTACTTTCATTTCGGTGACTCACTAGGGGGAGACCAATTCAACCGTGTTTCAAGGAGCCACCCGTTCGCCTGCCCAGGGCCAGCGCTATAGGGATCTGAATGGATGCTCCCAGAAGAGCAAATACGGTGAGCATGACAACAACTTCCCGGTTAGGAAAGTTATCCATGGCGACCAGCAAGGCGGCTGAAAGATCACGCTGTGCGGTTCCGAATGCCAGCACCGTCCTGGTGCCGGGAGTTGGACCGCCCAACAACAATCCCGTGATGAAAGAGATTGACATAAACACGAGCGCCGCGCCCAGCGCACGAATATCTATGCGTAAAACCTGATCGTAATTTGAGAGTGCTATGAGAACGAGCGCAACCATGAGTGCTAAAGTAGAAAGCCGCGCGAAATATGGTTCGAGCCGCGCTGCGAGCCGGGTTCTTCGCGCGCGAGCGAAGAGCCCGATCACCAGCGGGATAAGCAACACAGTGACAAGTGGTTTTGCCACCGCCCATCGACTTACGTGCATGCCGGGCAACAGAAATGGCATGACCGCCGGCATGTATGCCACGGTGGTCGCCAGGAGCACTACCGTCAATGCAACTGAGTATCCAACGTTGCCACGCGCGAATGCAGCGAGTTTCGGCAGAATCGGTGCGCCCGCTGCCGTAGCAAGTAGGAGAATAGTAACCACCGTGGTCTCGCTGAGGACGATTGATCTCGTAATGATGTAAGCAGTCAGCGGCACGAATAAGAAGTTTGCGACGAGAGACAAGGTCACCAGCCGTACGGAGCGTAACGGCGTGAGGATCTGCGACAGCGACAGGCCCAGTCCAACACTGAACATGTTGGTGACTACAAAAACAAAGACAACCACATTTGCCACGGATTGCAATGTGCCTACTCGTGCTTCCGACGCGGTGAGAATTTCATCGCACTGACCTGTAGTGTTAGCGCCGATTTAAAAGGGAGCCAGTTTGGCCGGTTTCCGAGTGAGCCAGGTAGCGGGCTGGTAGTGCCCCTATGCACACCGGTGCGTCCACCGTTGCCCGAAGGCAGTGCAGTGACGCTTCC
>Ga0335070_10002895_pt1 | contig 19996 bp, 12 predicted proteins | sample Lox_Sample_13_FD_206722 | JGI IMG/M metagenome (GOLD analysis project Ga0335070, IMG submission 206722) | Soil microbial communities from Loxahatchee National Wildlife Refuge, Florida, United States - Lox_Sample_1.3 | ecosystem: Environmental > Terrestrial > Soil > Wetlands | place: USA... | reverse complement strand
GGCGCACACGGATTGCGACCTCACGGTTTACGACGAGGTCACCAATACGCTCTGGGCCGCAGACCTGCTGTTCATACGTCGCACGCCAGCCATCGATGGCAGCGTCAAAGGCTGGCTGACCGTGCTCGACGAACTGGTGAAACTGCCAGCCACGCGCGTCATTCCGGGTCACGGTGAGGTGCAGCAGAATCTGCCGGAGGCCGTAGCGCCCGAACGGCGCTACTTCGAGAACCTGATCGCCGAGGTGCGTGCAGGCATTGCCGGGGGCAAACCGCTTCAGGAGGCCATCAGCACGGCGGACGCCTCAAACAGCAAGGACTGGCTGCTTTGGGACGCCACTCATCCGCATAACGTGGCTCGCGTGTATCAGGAACTCGAGTGGGAATGATGCGCAGGCGAGATTTCCTCCGAGCCGGTCTCACGCTGGCAGCCACGTGGCGAACTCCAGGATCGATTGCGGCGGCTGCCGCGAGAGTCGTGGTCGTAGGCGGTGGGTTCGCGGGATCGTGCTGTGCGCTGGCGCTGCGGCGCCTGAGTCCGGCAACGGATATCGCGCTGATCGATCCTCAATCCCACTACGTCACGTGTCCGATGAGTAACGAGGCACTGGTAGGACTGCGTTCGCTGGACTCGCTGACCACTTCGCGACCAGGCCTGCGGCAGGGTTCGATTCGGTACATCTCCGAGGCCGCTACCCGGATCGATGCCGGGAACCGCCGGGTCGGCTTGCGCAGTGGTGGCGAGATCGCCTATGACCGGCTGATCGTGGCTCCGGGCATCCGCTTACTGTGGGGAAAGCCCGAAGGCTACGACGAGCGTAGCGCCTCCGTCATGCCGCACGGTTGGCAAGCCGGCGAACAGACTCGGCTCCTGGCTGCGCAGCTGCGATCATTGCCCGACGGCGGCACGGTTGGCATCTCGGTTCCCGGCGGCCTGATGCGCTGCCCACCGGGTCCCTACGAGCGGGCGAGCCTCATCGCCGGCTGGCTGCGCGTGCATCGGCCGCGCGGCAAGGTCCTCATCTTCGATTCCAACAATCACTTTCCGCGCCAGGACGTGTTCATGGCGACCTGGCAGGACCTGTATCCGGGTCTGATCGAATGGATTCCACCGACGCAGGGCGGCGCGGTGACCCGGGTTGATGCGCGCACCTGCACGCTCTACTCCTCCACCGGCTCACAGCGCGTGTCGGTCGCCAACGTCATCCCACCGCAGGCCCCCGGACAGCTGGCGGCTGACAGTGGACTGGCTACCGGCCATGGCTGGTGTCCGGTGGATCCGCTGAGCTTCGAGTCTCAGCTCATTCCCGGTATCCACGTGATCGGCGATGCCTGTATCGCCGGTGCAATGCCCAAATCCGCTTCCGCGGCACGCAGCCAGGCGCACCAGTGCGCCGTCGCCGTCGCGGCGTTGCTGCAAGGTCAGGAAGTACCCTCCGTTGAACTCAGCAGTGTCTGCTACAGCAGGCTCAGTGAGGAGCGCGCGCTCGCCATCCAGGGCCAGTTCCGCATCGAGGGCGGCGAGATCCGTCAGGTGCCGGCCACCGAAGCCGCCCAGGCGCCATCACAACCACAGGTATCTCCACCACCGCCGTCCGCCCAGGCACAGCCGTCCGCTCAACCACCGCCGTCCGCCCAGGCACAGCCGTCCGCTCAGCCGCCGCCGTCTGCCCAGCTAACCGCTGAGGCCCGGGAGTGGTACGCGGACATTCGTGCCGATGCGTTTGGGGGCTGATGCCGGCTTCGTCGATTTCAGGATTTGTGGATGCGCAGGCACAGGCAGGTGACGACATCCCGCACCGTCGGAATCCTCAGGAGCGTGTCGAGACTCAGATCGGTCAGGTCATCGACATCCTCCACATACGCCTGCAGGATGAGGTCGAACTCCCCCGTCACGGCGGCGCAGCTCGCGATCCGATCGTCGCCCCGAATGACATCGAGGAAGGCATTGGCATCGGTAGCGCCGCGCTGATCCAGATTCACGAGCAGATAGGCCACGAGATTCCTGCCCATCGCCTTCGGATCGATGACGGCACGATAGCCCTGGATGGCGCCGCTCTCCTGCAACGCGCGCACACGTCGCGAGCAGGCGGATTCCGACATGCGCACGCGGCGAGCCAGCTCGACGTTGGACAGGCGGCCATGACGCTCGAGTTCGCGCAGGATGAGTCGGTCGCTTCGATGAGTACGGAAGGTCTTGGTGGAATCCACCGCGCGGCGCGTGTTTTTTGGCACAACCCTGCCTTTCTTCATACGAATCGGCTCATATAGGCACCCTGTCCCACCTCTTCGGCGGTAGTCTGCCACCGGTTATGATGGAGCGCCAACCCATGACGACCAGCAGATACGACGGTTTCCCTCTGGGTCGCGCGATCACGCTCGCAGAGCTGGAGGCAGACCCCTACCCCGCTTTTGCCAGGCTGCGCGAGCGCGAGCCCATTTCGTGGCTGCCCGCGCTCGGCATGTGGTACGTGACGCGATACCAGGATGTGCGCACTGGATTGGTGGATACGGCAAGACTGACGACCGCATCCGACCAGTCCACAATCTTCGACACGTTCGGCTCACACATGCTGACGACGGAGAACCCGGCGCACGATCGCTATCGCCGCGCGGCACAGTATGCCTTTGCGCCCGGATACATCCGCACGCATTTCGAGAGCGCCATCGGGCAGGTTGCCGCGAGTCTGCTGGGCGAGTTTCGTCAGTCGCGCCAGGCAGACCTGCGAGCGGCGTTCGCGGCTCGCCTGCCCATCCGGGTCATCCTGCTGGTCTGCGGTCTGCCGGCGAGCGCGGAAACGCGCATGCGGCGCTGGTATGACAGCTTCGAAGCGGCGCTGGCCAACTTCACGCGAGACCCGGCAATCCGCGCGGCTGCACGGCGTAGCGTGCAGGAGTTCCATGGAATGCTGGACGAAGCCATCGCAACGGCGCGGGGCTCATCATCGGACACGCTGATCGCGCGCATGGCCAACGCGCCGCAGGAGGAGAGGCTGAGCGATGAGGAGATTCGGCGCAATCTGTCGATCATCTTCTTCGGCGGCATCTCCACCGTCGAGGCGCTGCTGCTCAACTGCCTGTGGGCCCTCTTCGAACACCCACAGACCGCGGCGCGGGTGCGGCAGGACCGCACACTGCTGCCCGCGGTGATCGAGGAGACGATGCGCTGGCTGAGTCCGGTTCAGTCCGCCACACGGCACGTGCTTGAGCCGTTCGAGTGGCATGGAATCCGCTTCGAGCCGCACGACATCGTCAACTGCATGCTGGGCGCCGCCAACCGCGATCCGGCCCTGTTCGCCGATCCGGACCGCTTCGACATCGACCGCGTGAACGCCCGGCGCCATCTTGGCTTTGCCACCGGACCGCACGCCTGCCTGGGCTCGCATCTGGCCAAGACGGAGGTACGTGTGGGACTGGAACTGCTGCTCGAGCAGTTGCAGGGCCTGCAGCTGGTGCGCTCCCTCAGTGAGTCTCCGAGCGGCTACGAGTTCCGCCAGTCACGCCGCCTGACCGTGGCGTGGGAGGCCTGAAGGACTACCAACCCGAAAACCGGGGCCACACCGCCGTCAGCCGTGCGGAATCCGGGCCGACTACACCGTATGCATCGTGTTGGGTGGCCGTTGCGCAAGCGTGATTCGGGAGGATTCGCACGCGGGCGCCGACCGGCAGGTCCGGGAGTTGCGCACCCGATCCCGGACGCAGGCAAATGATGCCATGCTCCTGGTTGACCGCCGTGACGATGCAATCGGTCAGGACACGTCCCCGCTCATCACATGCGAGCCCATAGCCCTGATCGACCGGCTGGTCCGCGGTGCCGCGATCGCGTGAAAGGGCCGTCCAGCCCGCGTCCACGAGGATCTGACCGCGCTGCTTCTGATGGCCGATCACGCTGGCGAGCACACTGATGGCGATGTCATCGACCGCGCAGACACCCAGGCCGGCCATGACCAGGTCGAAGAAGACGAATACGCCGGCACGAACTTCAGTCACCCCGGACAGATCGCGTGCGAACAGGGCTGCCGGAGTGGAGCCCACGCTGACCACAGGACACGGCATGCCGGCGGACCGCAACATCTGGGCGCTGCCCACGACAGCGCTTCGCTCGCGCTCGGCAGCTTCGGTCAACTGCTCCTCGCCGCGGCAAGCATAGGAGCCCCCGGAGTGGGCCATCACCCCACGCAGCTCCGCACCACCCTCCACGAGAGCCGCGCCGATCTGCAGCAGACGCGGATCACGCGGCGGTACTCCCGCTCGGTGACCATCCGAATCGATTTCGATGAGCGCGGGGATCCGGTCCTTCAGCTCACGGGCCGCCGCCGCGACCGCGTGGGCCTGATCCACACTGTCGAGGATCACGCTCAGGTTCACACCCTGCCGGCGCAATGCGCCCACGCGCGCGAGCTTGCCAGGTTCGATCCCGACCGCATAGAGGATGTCGCGTGAACCCGTTGCTGCAAACTGTTCGGCCTCCTTGAGAGTGGATACAGTGATCGGCCCATCCGTCCCGCGCAGCATGCGCTTCACCACTTCGACGCATTTGGCCGTCTTGACATGAGGCCTCAGCGGCACACCCAGCTTGCGCAGATGCCGCCCCAGACGCTCGATGTTGCGCTCCATGCGCGATTCATCGAGCAGCAGACAGGGTGTCTCCAGCTCGTTCAATGTGCAGTTCGCCGAAGGTGCTCTCAAGCAGATATCCCGTGCAGTTCTCTCATCGTGGATCCCAGGCCTCCAGGGCCTTGAATCCCGGCCCGAGATCCTGGGTGCGCGTCCAGGGCACGGGAGCGAACGGTACGTTCCGCGGCCAAAGCTCATCCAGTGTCCCGGCATCGTACAGCACGCCGTCCTTCATCACGAAGCGCAGTCGCAGGGAGTTGCGGATGTCCTGCAGCGGATCGGCATCCAGCACGAGCACATCGCCCAGCTTCCCCGGCTCCAGCGAACCGATGAAGGAGTCCAGGCCCGTGAAGCGCGCCCCACCCAGCGTGGCCATGCGCAGCACCTCCTCGGGATGCAGGGCCGAGGCGTACATCTGCAACTCGAAATGATCGCCGATGCCAGGGACTTCACCGTGGGCGCCGATCGCGGCGTTGCCCCCGGCGCGCACCACTGCCGCCACACCCTCCGCCATGAAAGAGAAGGAGAAGTCCGCCCGCGGCCGCTGCGCGAAGCTCGGATACAGGCGCAGCCACTGCCAGGGGATGAAGCGGGTGTACTTCGGATCCTGCCAGGGGCGGTACTGGGCGAGGAAATACTCACTGCCCCAGAACTGCAGGCCACCGACGATGAACGTGGGCGAATAGGTGACTCCGGCCCTGCCGAAGAACTCCGTGACATCCCGGTGCAGCGTGTCGTAGGAGAGCATGTGCTCCCAGCCGGTGTGGCCGTCGAGTACCAGACCTACCACGTAGTCGAGGTCACCCTGCTCCGCGGTCAGATACAGCCCGCCGTGACGCTGGGTCGCGACGGTCAGCATCTGCGACTGGCGGCGGTTGGTCTGATGGAAGTTCTTGATGCCGATCGCCGCCGTGTTGGCGTGCAGCTCGACGATCCGCTCGGCGTCCGCATAGGTCTCGATGTGTTCCTCGGGATGATTGTCGTGCACACCGAAGCTGGTGTGGAAGTAGCGCGGCCCCACCATCCGGCCGGTCATTGTCAGATCCGAATAGCGCGGATTCACGGTAGGCACGCCGTAAGGATCTATCGCCGTCGTGACACCGTAGGCCAGCAGGAGCGCCGAGTGAGGGTGATGGCGCGAGGCAAGCTCGGGAATCCACCCGGTCTGATGATTGTGATGATGCACATCGACAAGTCCCGGCATGACGAACTTGCCGGTGACATCCACTACATGATCCACATGCCGCAAGTCGCACTCGAACACGCAGCGGATGCGGCCGTTCTCCACGATGATGGTCCCGAGGCGCGCCGGCTGATCCTTCGCCATCGAGAGGATCGTTCCGCCAGTGAGCGCGATCGCACCTTGCGCGCGTGCACGCGGCAGTTGCAGTTGGATCGGCTCATCCTGCTGTGCTTCGCTGCGCAGATCGTAGTAGTAGTGATGCGTGCCGTTGAGATATTCGACCGTGGTCCCGTTGTCCCAGCGCGGGAACCACCCACCTGCCGCTGACAGCCGCCTGACCCTGACGGGCGACTCGTGCGCATAGAAGTCAATTGAGGGCAACCCGCTCTGCGGCAAATCTGCCAGATAGACGTTGAACCAGGCGTGGTAAGTCAGGTGCCGCCCGTCCGCGGAAAGCATCGCGTCGTCCGCCAGAGCAGGAAGGATTGCATGCGCGGCCTTGACCTGCCCGGTGTCGTTGACCGACATCAGCACCTTCGCACTCGGCGCGACAGCGCTGCCTCCGGCAACGCCGCCACCGATGGCGCCGCTACCATTCGCGGCGACGGTGCCGCCGACAGGGGTGGCTACCCCGGCAGGCCCGGCAGGCCCGGCAGGCCCGACAGTCAGCAGCGAGCCAACATGCTGTGCGGTGTCCAGATAATAGAGCCTGCCGTCGGTGTGCCAGTGGATCGGAGTCAGGGCTGGCAATGCGGCGCGCACGTCGGCACGCCCGCCGCTGGCGGGCATGATCGACAGATACCAGTTGCGGTTCGAACCGAGTGTGTCGCCGCGCAGGGTCTCGAGCGAGCCCGTGACGAGCGCGATGCGGCGGCCATCCGGACTCCACGCGGGATACAGGTACTCGCCCGGCTCGGTAGTGAGTCGTTGAGGTTTGCCTCCGGTGAGGGGCGCTTTCCACACTGCTCCCAGCTCTCCGTCGTGCCAGGTGACGAAAGCGATCCAGCGACCATCCGGTGACCACACGGGCATCTGCTGCAAGGTGTCGGCCATCGGTGCCAGCAGCCGGTATGAATTCGCGGCGCGCGACCGGAGCCAGATCTGTCCTGCCGCGTAGAACGCAATCCATTTGCCGTCGGGTGAGGTGGCGGCCGTCTCGGGAAAGCGCACCGCGAACTGGTCTCCGGACAGATCCACATGACCGCGCGCCATTTCGGACAGTTCACGGTGTACGTGCACCTTGAAACCGATCGTCGTGACAATACCCGTGGCCAGCACCACACGACGTAACTTCCCGTTCACCGGCACGATCAGCGCGCTGCTGTCCTTCTGCCAGGCATATCCGTTGACCATCCGGAGTATTCCGCGCGCGTAGGTCCCGGTGCGATCCGGGTCGATGGGATCCAGAAGCACACGTTCTCGTCCCGTACGCAGATCCCTCACCCAAAGCGCCGTGCGGTAGTTGTAGGGATGTCCTGCAATGGAGGTTGTACCTCCGGGAATCCTTCGTGCGAATGCCAGATAGCGCCCGTCCGGCGAGGCTTCGGGCGCGAAACTGTCCACCGGCTGGAACTCCGGCATCCGGTAGACGCGAAAGGTCGGCGGCCGGAACGTGGTTTGCGGCGGCGTCAGACGCTGGATCTCACCGGAGCCAAGGTCAAGGCGCTCGAGGTGATAGGCTGTGTACTCCTCCGATCCCATCGTGGACTCGTCGTAATAGACATACCGGCCGTCGGGCGAGACGCTGGGCCAGGAGGTCTGCGAATCCGGCAACCCGGTCAGTTCACGGCCCTGCCCGCTGGCCACCGAGTACATCCATAGATGCAGGATGCGGCGCTCCATCCCTTCGCCGGGCACGCCGTAGATCCTCTGGACCACGATCGAACCGCCATCCGGTGTCCAGACCGGTTGCGCAAAACGCGTTTGCAGGTCCTGCACCAGAGACCGTGGCCGTGAGCCGTCGGCATCCATGAGCCAGAGATTGTTCTGGCCACCACGATCGGAGATGAAGGCAATGGTGCCGCCATCCGGCGAGTAGCGCGGGTGGTAGTTGATGGACTGCCCGGCCTTGCGCGTGAGCAGTTCGGCGTCGCCGCCCTGCACCGCGATGCGGTAGATGTTGCCCAGCAGATCGAAGACCAGCCACTTGCCATCCGGAGACGTATCAACCGAGGTGTTCGTGCCTTCCGTGGTCTCGAAATCCACGACACGCACCGCGCCGTAGGTTCGCGTGGCATCCCAGTCCGGTTCCATCGCCTGGCTGGTGGTGCCGACCAGCAGCACAGTGAGGCTGATGAGCGTCACGAGACACGTCTGCCGTTGCTTCATGGTGGGCTCCCGAGGAGGAATTGCCGCGTGCCGCAATCCGGTACATCTGCACTAGAAATACCGTACGATCGTATAATATCATGAGCACGCCGGATCGCACCGGCGGCGGCGGACCCGTCAATGCAACGGGCCCGCGGCAGCGACAGTCCGCGGGGGAATCCATGCGTTCGCCGATCTCTATGCCGATCCTGGCCTCGCTGTTGTTGCCGCTGATGGGAGCACAGTCATCGCTGGCCGCCGCCCAGCCGCCTACGGACGCCGAGTTCGAACAGTGGGCGGATGCCGCGGCGTCCGCAGCCATCGACCGTCACGGCGCTTCCGCCCTGGCGGTGGCGCTGGTCCGTGACGGCCAGCTCGTCTACTGCAAGGGATTCGGACATCCCGACGCCGCGCGTGCGACAGCCGTCGACCCCTACGGCACGCCCTTCTCCATCGGGTCCATCACGAAATCGTTCACCGCCACAGCCGTGGCCCAGCTGCTCGAACGCGGCGTGATCCGGTCACTCGATGACCCGGCCAATCGCTACCTGCGCCGGGTCCGGCTTCCCGCGCCGGACGGACATGAGATCACGGTCAGGAATCTGCTGACCCATCGCGGTGGATTCGACGAGTCGGTCTACAAGCTGGCGAGCTTCCGGAAGGAAACGGTGCCCATCTCGCCCGAAGCCATCCTGGAGAGACTGCCGCCGCCGGCACGCACCCCGGGTGTGATCTCCGTGTACTCCAATATCGGCTATGGCGTGCTCGGCCTGCTGATCGAGGACGCTACCGGCCTGACTTACCGCGACTACCTGAAACGCAACATCCTGGAGCCGCTCGGCATGGCTCATTCCTTCGTGCGTTACGACCCGCAGGAACCTCTTGCGCAGCCCATGGAGTACCAGGCCGACGGCACGGCGCAGCCCATTCCGCAGTCCTGGGCCTATCACCCCTTCATCTCCAGCTCGGCCAGCGTGGTATCCACGGCCGAGGACATGGCAAAGTTCGCGCTGGCCCATCTGCAGGCCGAACGGGGCGCGGCGACCCAGTTGGTGAACGCGGACACGGCCCACCTGCTGCATGACCGTAGCACCGCCAACGCGCCTTACGTCGCAGGCTTCGGCCTGAGTTTCATCGCCAACACCTGGAACGGAACCCGGGTCACCGAGAATGCCGGCTCGGGGCCGGGCTTCCAGGCGCTGTTCATCCTGCTGCCCGACCGGCAGGTGGGATTCATTGCGCTGATCGCAGGCGGCGCGGCCGATCCTGGCCTGATGGATTCGCTGCGCGCGCGGCTGCGCGGGGGCGCGGCTCCCGAGGATCCCTCGCTCAAGATGTTTGCGATGCGCCAGCAGTTCCTGAACTTCTATCTGGGGCCGATGAACCCGGTGACCGGTCCCGCCTCGCCGCTGCCCTTGAGAAGTTACACGGGCATCTACCGCTCCGACCGGCGGGCGCACATGACTTCGGAAGCGTTCATCATGAACGGCACGTCACTCGATGTGCGCCTGGATGGCGCCGATGCTCTGAAGATCAACGGACAGGGTGGTTACCGCCAGGTCGCTGCCCATGCTTTCTGGAAGCGTGGAGTAGTGCCTTACGTCCCGGATGACGCCAGCTCCGATCTGTATGTGTTCGTACCGGATGCGAAGGGGAGGATCCGTTACGTCGCTCCCTATCTCTCGGTAGATGTCTACGAGCCGGCGTATCTCACGCCGGCCACCGCCAACTGGCTGACACTGGTCCTGTGCCTGACCTGCGCAACCGGTCTGCTGGCCCTGCGCTGGCGTGTCACTACCCTCACAGCACGACTGACACGTGTCACCGCGGTCGCACTGGGATGCGCCGCTCTTCTGGCGCCATTGTGCCTGGTGCTGGCGCTGTGGAAGTTCGGCAGCCCCGTCTTCATGATCGGATTCGGCAGCCTGCTGCTGCTGAAGACGGAAACCATCCTGGCCACGGGTAGCGCGGCTCTGGTCATCCTGCTCGTGGTGCTGTTCGTTGCCAGCCGTGTTGCGGCAACCAGTGGTCCTGCCGGTGCACGGGTCAGGACGACGGATGCTGTGTCCGGGGTGGTGGTGAAAGATCTGTCAACCAGGATCCAGGCGCATGTACTGCTGCTGATCACCGCGGGCATCGCTCTGGTGAGCCTGTTCGCCCATTACAATCTGATCGGCGACCACCTGCCCTGACGTTCCGAACCCACTGCCCCGCGCCGGTCGGCCGTCAACCGTCGGTCCTGGTCCCCGAGACCTGCGCTCGGAGACCTGCGCTCCGAGCCCTGGGCTATTCGCCGCCCACCACCGGCAGGAGGACGTAGGAAGCGGCATTCGTCGCATGGTGCACGCTATTGTGCGCCACCTTGCCGACCGACTCGTCATAGTTGTTGCCGCCGGTATTCAGGTTCCGGTCGAAGCGCGGGAAGTTCGAGCTGCTGATCTCCAGGCGGATGCGGTGGCCGGCGGCGAAGAAGTTGCTGGTGGCATCGAGCGATACGTCCACCGGATAAACCTGGCCCGGCTCCATCAACACCTTGCGGTCGAACCCGTTGCGGTAGCGAACCCGCAGCACTCCGTCCTGCAAGTTGTAGGCACGTCCATCCGGATGGACGTCCACGAGCTTTGCGGTGAAATCCGTGTCGCGCGCCGAGGACGACACGAACAGCCGCGCCACGATCGGGCCGGTCACCTCGATTCCCTTCGTCAGGACTTGGGAGGTGTACACCAGCACGTCATGCCGCATCTCCACCGTGCGCTGGTCGAAGAAGCCTTCCGGCAGACCCGGCCCGGTTCCGGTAGGCACCGGTGACTGCGGATCGTAGTCGAAACTGTCGGGGTGTTCGGAGTTGCCGGGCGCGCGCGTGGACAGCGTGCCATCGCCGAAACGGGAATTGGCGGCTCCGGCGCTGTGCAGATAGTAGCGCCGGAACTCCGTCCCCGGGACCGGCCACGCGCTCGCGGAACGCCACTCATTCTTTCCCATCAGGTAATACTGGACATGCTGCATGCTCGTGATGCCGTTCTGCTCGCCCTTCAGCCAGTAGTCGTACCAGCGAAGGTAGATCGACCAGAGGTCCTTGCGCGCGTCGCCGAGATCGCGCGCACCGACGACTGTTGGAGCAGTCACGAGTTCGGAGAGGCAATGCGTCGTCGGTGAAATGATGACGAACTGATTGCCGCGTGCCCGCTCCGATACGGCATGCGTCTGGAAGAAATTGAATTCCAACAGCGTCTCGTTGACGCCGAAGTCGCCCCAGGAATTGACGAACAGGGCCGGTACGTCGATCTTCTCGGAGCCCTTCAGGTACGGAAACTGATTCCACCACGGGTCGGTGAGCCCATGACGCTGGATCTCTTCCCAGTCGGTGTAGGTCATGCCCGCGCGTTTCAGCAGGTCCACGACCGGAAGCGTCCACAGCAGCGGCTCCAGCTCATTCCCGGAGACGACCGGCTTGGGTCGGGTCGTGAACTGATCGGCGATCTCGCGGAACAATTCGTGAGGCAGCCAGGCGGGAGGACCCCAGAATACCTTGCTGCCGCTGTTGATCATCCAGTCGGCGCCCGCGGCGAGCTGCAGCGTGCCGCCATTGAAAGCACCGAAATACCGATACCGGTTGTCCAGAGCCCCCACGGAGCTTCCCGAAGCCTGAGGCACCATCGCCACGAGCGAAGGGGGTCGGCTCGGAGCCAGCCAGATCTGTGCATCGCCCAGATCCGAACAGCCGTAGGTCGCCACCTTGCCGCTCGACCAGTCCTGGCGGGCGAGCCACTCAACGGTGTCGTATCCGTCCACATCCTCATGCGTGGCAAGCGTGTACTGACCCTGCGACTCAAAGCGGCCGCGCTTGTCCTCGATGGCCACGATGTAGCCGTGAGAAGCAAACATGTAGGTCAGCGCACCGCGCGGTGTGCCTTGCCGCCATCCCTGCTTGCCGTAAGGTGTGCGGATCAGAATGACCGGCCGCCGCGTCGCGCCACCCTCGGGAATGTACAGATCCGCCGACAGCGATATCCCGTCGCGCATCGGGATCAGCACGCTCTTTTCCAGCCGCACCTTTTCGGACCCGGCCGGTATCGGGAAGGCGGCGCCGCCGGGCGGGAGCTGATCCGGCCCCGCAGCCGCGAGCCGCACTGTGGCGGTCACTGCGACCGCCATGGAGATCGCCACTGCACGAACCCGCCCAACGCGGCGCGCTACCCTGCTCATCGCTTGAAACGCTCTCCGTTGCGCACGAGATTCAGGCAGTTGTGCATGGTGTAGCGCCGAACCGCGCTGCCGGACTTGGCCCACGGCCGACCGTAACCCAGGAACACGACCAGTCCCTCGATGGAACCGACGATGGTGACGGCGATGTCCTTTATCTCGCGCCTGCTCAGACGCGGATTGATTTCCTCGATGATCTGCTGCAGCGTGACCATGCCCTCTTCGTACATGTCTTCCATCAGCTTCGCGGCAGCGGCGTCATGGTTCGCCAGGGCCCACAACTCGGGGTAGAACTTGCCCTTGTCCTCGATGGGGAAGGCATCGAAGATGCAGTCGATCCAGGCGACCAGCTTCTCTTCGGCGGTCTTGCGCGGATTCTGGAAGATCGACGTGAAGCTCTCGAAGAACCCGTGCACCATGTACTGCAGCAGGTCGCGCAGCAGCCGATCCTTGTCGGGGTAGTAATACTGCAGATTGCCCACCGTCGTGCCGGCGCCGGCCGCCACGTTGCGCATCGTCAGTCCGCCGTAACCCTTCGTCACGAAAACGTCCTTGGCGGCGCTGAGGATCTTCTCGACGCGCTCCTTGCCCTTCGGATACCGCGCGGTACCGGGCCGGTTCAACAGTTGTCTTCGTTTTGTTTCCATCACGCCATCCCGGAAGTTCTCAGTCGCTGCGCGCTGTCGCGGTGGCCGCCACGACCGGTGGGGTCGCCGGCCTGAATATCATCCAAACGCCGCGTGTCGCCAGCGGCAACACGAATACGGCCAGAAAGTAGTACGAGCTGTAGCGATAGCCGCGCGCAATCAGCTCGACGATGCCCAGCGCCGCGGCGAGGTAGACCGACAGCACCATGAGGCCGATCGAGATGGCCGGCCGGGCGCCGCGCGGCATGGCCACGCCCTTTTCACTGAAGTGGCGCGCGAATCTCTCGTTGAGACCGTGCAGCAGGCCCACTCCGGTCTTCAGCAACGCGCCCAGGATCACGATCCGCGCCATGATCGTCAGCAGTGGACTGCCCACCTTGGCCAACACGAGCGTTACAGGCAATGGGGCCGTCACGACGGCGGGATAGAACGCCGAGAGCGCGAGCAGGAATGCGAATCCGGGCAGCAGGATGAGTGGTCCCGCCAATGCTCCTGATATGAACGCTTCGCGCCGCGTGCGCAGGTTGCGGGCCACGAAAGTAAGTACGGGCAGCATCGCGATATTGTAGCCAGCGTAACTGATCGCGTCGCGCAACCCATCGGAGATGCTCAACGGCGCCGCTGCCAGATTGCTCGCCAGCGCGCTACCGAAATGGCGCACGATCATGAAGAACAGGGATCCATAAACGATATAGAACACGACCGACCAGACGGAGATCACCCGCTCGATGAAGGTGCTGCCGAAAAACACGATCACGCCCACCGCCGCGGTGAACAACGCCGAGTCGACCAACTCGCTGGTGCCGGTGATCTCTGAAAGGAGTTTGCCACCCGCGGAGGCGACGACCGACAACACCAGCAGCAGTATGGCGAGGTAACCCCACTCGAACAGGACCCACGCGGGGCCCATGTACACACGACAGAAGCTTCGGTAATCGAACGCCTGGTAGCGACGCGCGAGCTCGAACGAGACCATCGCGCCCAGACTGAAGATCAATGCCGTGAAGGCCATGCCGGGCAACGCGGTCGCAGGCCCGTCCTTGAGGAAGAACTCCACCAGCTCGCGCCCCGTGGAATAGCCACCGCCCACGAGCACGGCCTGGATGACCAGTCCGGGAATCAGAAGTCGCATGAAACGCAAGATGCCTCCGCCTCAGAGCGAACCGCGCGCGTCGACCGGCCAGATGTCCACCAAGCGGTCGCCGCGCACACAGTGATACCAGTCATGCAGGTTGACGGTCGGATCGCAGTGCGGGGTGACCAGCTCCACTTTCGCACCGAGCCGCAGCCGGGTCGCGCCATGCGACCAGGTGAGCATGCCGAATTCGTCACCATAGAACTGGAAGCGCGCGCCGCGCGGCGCGCCGCGGCGTACCTCCGGAACCGGTCCGTCCATCGCGAAACTCTTGAAGCCCGCATCGAGCGTCGCGGCGCGCCGGTGATTGTTGCTGAGAACCATGCTCTGCACGAACAGAGCCGTGAGCAGAGGCAGGGCCGCGCGCTGCGACAGTTGCACGTCGTTGTACTGAACGTCCATGAACACGTAGGAGCCTGCCTGCGACTCGGTGAACAGACCGGCCCTGGGATCGATATGAAATGTACCGGTACCTCCACCGGTCACGATGGGCGCGCGGATGCCCCGCCGCGCGAGCTCTTCGAGTATCGACTCCAGCAGCGTCAGCTGCGACAGGTAGACGATGGCCCGCTCACGATAGCCGGCGATGTGCTGCACCATTCCGGAGTAACACTGCACGCCCCGGAACTCCAGCCGATCGGAACTGGCCAGGCGTTGTGCCAGGAGCAGCGCGCCGCGCACATCCGGCACACCGGTTCGATGCATGCCGACGTCCACATCGAGCAGGACCCCGACAGTACGACGCGCAGCGCGCAATCGCGCCTCGAGCTGTCGCGCGTTCTCCGAACTGTCAACCACGATCATGATGCGAGGATCGCGCGCCAGCAGGGCCACCAGCGCGTCCATCTTGGCCGGCCCGGCTACGGGAGAGGTAATCAGGATTCCACGCACGCCGGCATCGACCATGGCCTGCGCTTCCCGCACCGTCGCCACGCAGATCCCGACGGCGCCGTTCCGAGCCTGCAGCGCCGCGATGCGGGTGCTCTTGTGGGTCTTGGCATGCGGACGCAACGCGCGGCCGTGCTCCCTGCAGTAGCGCGCCAGACCGCGCAGGTTGGCCTCGAAGGCCTCCAGATCCAGCACGAGCGCGGGGGTCGCCAGCAGCTCACGCGAACCGGCCTTGCCGATCAGTCCGGTATTGGGACTGGGACGCCGACCGTCCCGCTGCGACACGCGCCTTCGTGCCATCTACTGGTGCGCCAGGAGATAGTCCACGGCGAGCGAACTCAGGGTACGTACTCCCACGTTCAGCGCGGGCTCGAACACCATGAAGCGGGCGGAGTGCACGTCTTCCACGCTGTCCGGATCCGACTGCGGATCACGTACACCCAGATAAAGGAACAGACCGGGAATCTTCTCCTGATAGAAGGCGAAGTCCTCGGCGGCGAGGACGGGATCCGGAATCTGCACGTTGTCGCTCCCCAGCAGTCGCGTCAGCGTCGGGAGACTGGCACTGGCCAGGTCCGGATCGTTGTAGGTGATCGGCAGCTCGCGCACGATGTCCACGCTCGCCGTAGCGCCCGCGCTGCCTGCCACCATCTCGACGGTGCGCCGGATTCGCTGCCAGGCCTCATCCACGACCTTTGCGTTGAGCGTCCGGAACGTTCCGGTCAGCTCGACTTCATCGGGGATGATGTTGCGACGTGTGCCGCCATGAACGGTGCCGATGGTGAGCAGCGATACGCCGGCACCCTGGTCGAGCTGCCGGCTGGGAATGGTCTGCAGCGCCAGGATGACCTGCGCGGCGATCGTGATGGGATCGACGCCATGCCAGGGTCGTCCCGCATGGGTCTGCCGGCCGTGAATGACGATGCGGAAGTTGCTTTCATCGCCCATCAGCGCGCCGGGTCGCAGCCCGATGGTGCCGGAGGGCGCCAGGGGGCTGACGTGCAGACCGAAAATGGCCTGCGGATGCGGTTGATCGAGCGCCCCCTGGGCAATCATCATTTTCGCACCGCCCCCCTCCTCGAGCGGCGGTCCTTCTTCGGCCGGCTGGAACAGAAACACTACGGTGCCTGGCAGGCGGGGTCGGATTGCAGCGAGGACCTGCGCCGCGCCCATCAGGATGGCGGTGTGCGCATCGTGACCGCAGGCATGCATTACGCCCACCTTCAAACCATTGTAAGTGGTCGTCTCACGGGATGCGAACGCTAAGTTCGTCTGTTCGACGATGGGCAGCGCGTCCATGTCCGCCCTGAGGGCCACCACCGGTCCCGGCCGCCCCCCTTTGAGCACACCCACGACTCCGGTGTGGGCGATGCCGGTCCGCACCTCGTCGAAACCCAGCCGGCGCAGATGCTCCGCCACGAGCCGGCCTGTGCGGAATTCCCGGTTGGACAACTCCGGGTGCTGATGGATGTCGCGCCTCCAGCCAATCACCTCATCGGCGTGCTGCGCGGCCAGCTGCACGATTTCCGCCCGTAGTGCCTGGTCCGCTTCGCTGGAGGAAACCTCTGATGCCTGCATGATCCCCGCCCACCCCAGACACACACTGCCGATCACGGCCCATCGCAGGGTCCGCCGCGCCGCCATGTCAAAAACTCTTCTTGACGTTGATGCCCACCGTGCGCGGACGAATGGTGTACACGGTAATATCGGGAGAGATGAAAACCCCCGCCGTCAGACGCGGCCGTGAATCGGTCGCATTCTGCAGGAACACGGCGAACTCCCAGTCATCGTGCAGAACCCCGGTGCGGAGGTTGATGACGTCGTACCCGGGCTGACGGTTGACGTACTGCAGTATCGGGTTGCTGAAGTCGTAGCCATCCTGCATCGGACCGGTGTACTGGTAGTCGGCACGCGCGTAGCCATCGAACTTCGGGCGCAACGGCCACGTGTAGGTGGCCGAACCCGAGGCATGCCACTTGGCGACGCCCAGTAGCGGATCGCCCGACACCGCACCGACCTCCTGTGCGTTGTCCGTCAGCTTCGCATCGGTGAGGCTCAGGCCGAGATTCAACTCCAGGCCCCGCAGTGGCAATGCGGCCATCTCCAGCTCGAACCCGCGGCTGCGTGCCTTGCCGCTGTTGACGGTGGTGCTGTAGCCGCAGGTCCCCAAGTTGAGGTTCTGCTGGATGTTGTTCCAGTCGATGTCGTAGGCTGCGGCGTTCAAGGTCAGACGGCGCCCGAAGAACTGCGACTTGATGCCGACCTCGTGATTCCACAGCGAATCCGGATCCACTTGGGTGCGGTTGAGCGGCAGGCCGAGCTGCTCCAGCACCGGATCGCACGCCGAGCCCACCGGGTCGAGGCCGAATCCCGGCCGGAAACCCTTGGAGACGGTGGCGTAAGCCATGATGTCCTCCGTGAACCGGTAGGAGGCAAGGAAGCGCGGCGTGTTGCCCGAGTTGTGCGCCCTGCTGTCCGTCTGGGTGGGACCGCCGTTGAACAGCCCATCCCCCACCGTATTCGTGGTCAGGTCCACCTTGAACTGGCGGATGCCGGCAGCCAGATCCAGCCTGGAAGTCGCGTGCCAGGTCACATCGGCGAACACGGCCGTCTGCGACTGCTCATCCCTGCTGAGGAAGGCCAGGAATACGCCATCCGGCACCACGGGCGCGCCGCCGAACACCTCGTTGTTGAAATCCTGGTCGATCAGGGACTGACGGAACTGCGTATAGACCTTCTGATAGAACCCACCCAGCAGCCAGCTCACCGGTCCTATCGTGGAGTTCACCCGCAACTCCTCGGTGAAGCCGTGGCCGCTGTCCAGATCGTCCAGGTTCCTCGAGACCGGCACGGTCATGCCGAACACGACCGGCAGGACGACGGTCATGTCGATGACTCCGGCAGTGGACCGGTCATAGTAGGAGGTCGAAGACACCACGCTGAACGGACCGGGGTTGTAACGCACCGTCAGGTCGGCCACCGAGAATTTCTCTTCCTGCGGCGCCGGATTGATGTCGTGGGTGACCAGATCGCCGTGGGTGAAGTCATTCACCAGTGGCGAGATGGTGCCGATCGAGAAAGCCGGATCGGTCGGATCCAGGATGACCTTGTAAGTAGGATCACCGCCGATCCGCAGGGACTGCTGCATCCAGGTCGCCGTCGCGTTCAATTCATCGTTCACGATGCCCTTGAGCGCGATGCGCGTGCCGCGCAGGGTCTCCGTATTCACCCGCTTCTCTACATCGTTCGCGCCGACGTCGATGGGTTGCGGGACGACACTTGACGGCGGCGACTGCGGCGCGTGCAGGATGTTGTCGATGTAGCCGCTGTCATCGCGGCTGAATCCCACCACGCGCAAGGCGAGCCGATCCGCGATCAGGGGAATATTGAAGACCGCGCTGCCATCGACATTGGTGGCACCGTGGTGGGTGCGGGAAGTGGTCAGATCCAATTTGCCGCCGAACTGGCTCACGTCGGGCTCATTCGTGATCACGCGCAGCGTGCCGCCCATGGATGAGGCCCCGTACAGAGTGCCCTGCGGACCCCGCAGCACCTCCACACGTGCGACGTCGAACAGGTCGGGGTCGAGAAAGTGGATGGGCGTCTCGTTGATGTAGAAGCCCACCGTATCCGCGCCGCTGGTCGCCGCTATGCCGCGCAGACTCAACGTGGCGTTGCCGTGCTGATCGCCGGTGGGCCCCTGGCTCTGGAAGTTGAGCCCGGGCACCGTGCCGAAGTAGCCCAGATTGTCCGACGCGCCCAACAGCTCGAGCGAGCGCTCGGTGACCGCGCTGATGCTGATCGGCACGGACTGGATGTTCTCCGAGCGCTTCTGCGCGGTAACGACGATCTCCTCCAGGGCGGTGCCGGACTCGGCGGACCGGTCCTCGGCGCGGGCAGCCGGTACCCATAGCTGCGCCAGTGCCGCGACCCACACGGCCGCCGCCGGCAGGGATGCGGCGCTTGCAGCGCGCCGCGCCTGTGTCTTGCCCCCGATTGCGCTCATCTGACTCCCCTTGCCGCTTGAATATTACCGAGCGACTGTACTGTTTATTTAGGGTTGATCGTACGGTATATTTAGTGCATCTGTATTGGATTGTAAAGTGTGACGCCATGCCAGCATGTTCTGTACACACTCAAGAGGGAATGTCGCGCCGCACGGTGACGGTACTCGCGGCGGCGATTCTCGCGGGTATTTCGCAGGCTCCGGCGGCCGCGCCCGCAGCGGGGACACCCGCACCGACGGCCTCCTCGCCCACATCGCCCGCGCCCGCCACCTGCACCGCATCCGGACGCTACACGCTGGCCGTGCACGGCGGTTACGTGGGAGAAGCGCACCCTGACTGGCCGGATGCGGCGGTCAGGGAACTGACGCGCCGAATTCTCGAGCACGGCCGCGAGCGGCTCGCGGCAGGTGCCTCCGCGCTCGACGTCGTCGTGGATTCGATTGTGGTGTTCGAGGATTCCGGCCAGACTGACTCGGGCAAGGGCTCCTTTCAGAACCTGGCGGGTTTCACGGAAACCGACGCCTCGCTGATGGTGGGTTCGACGGGACGCAGCGGCGCGGTGGCGGCCATGCAGAGGTTGAAGAACCCCATCCTCGCTGCGCGACTGGTCATGGAGCGCACACCGCATGTGCTGTTCGTCGGGCCGGCGGGCGAGGAGACGCTGATCGGACTGGGAGCCGAGGTGCTACCTGACCCGAAGTCCTACTTTCGCCCGGTGGCCGAGCCGGAGGCCGACAAGAACAAGGGGCATGGAACGGTGGGTGCCGTCGCGCTGGACCGTTGCGGCGTCCTGGCGGCCGGTACATCCACCGGTGGAACCTACGGAAAACTTCCCGGCCGCGTCGGTGACTCCCCCATCATCGGCGCGAGCACCTTCGCGGACGATGAAGTGGCCCTGTCCTCCACCGGGGCGGGCGAGTTCTTCATCAAGCGCGCCGCAACGCGCGACATCGCCACTCGCGTCGCCTACCTGCACACTCCCCTCAAGCAGGCGGCGGATTACGTCATCA
>Ga0335070_10002894_pt1 | contig 20007 bp, 21 predicted proteins | sample Lox_Sample_13_FD_206722 | JGI IMG/M metagenome (GOLD analysis project Ga0335070, IMG submission 206722) | Soil microbial communities from Loxahatchee National Wildlife Refuge, Florida, United States - Lox_Sample_1.3 | ecosystem: Environmental > Terrestrial > Soil > Wetlands | place: USA... | reverse complement strand
GATCTCGAGCGGGTCCTTGCCCTCCAGCGCCCCCATCTCGCCCTGGGGCATGGAGAAGGGGTTGTGGGAGAAGTCGACGCGCTTCTCCTCCTCGTTCCACTCGAACATCGGGAAATCGACGATCCAGGCGAACTCGAAGCGATCCTCGTCGATCAGCTTCAGGTCGGTTCCGACCTTGGTGCGCGCGTTCCCTGCGAACTTGTAGAAGACCTTCGGGTCGCCCGCGACGAAGAAGGCCGCGTCGCCGGACGCGAGGCTCAGCGCGCTCATCAGGGCGTCGGTCTTCTCCGCCCCCAGGTTCTTGGCGATCGGGCCGCCCCAGCCGCCCTGGTCCTCGCTCCAGAAGATGTAGCCGAGACCCGGCTGGCCCTCGCTCTGCGCCCAGCTGTTCATCCGGTCGCAGAACGCGCGGCTGCCGCCGGTCGGCGCCGGGATCGCCCAGACCTTCACCTTCTGGTCGCGTTCGATCATGCCGGCGAAGACCTTGAACCCCGAGCCGGCGAAGGCCTCGGTCACGTCCTGCATCTTGATGGGATTGCGCAGGTCCGGCTTGTCCGAGCCGTACCAGCGAATGGCATCGTCGTAGGCGATGCGCGGGAACGGCGGCTTGGTCACCTTGCGGCCCTTGCCAAACTCCTCGAACACGCCCGCAAGCACCGGCTCGATCGCCTGGAAGACGTCGTCCTGGGTGACATACGACATCTCGAAGTCGAGCTGGTAGAACTCGCCCGGGCTGCGGTCGGCGCGGCCGTCCTCGTCGCGAAAGCACGGCGCGATCTGGAAATAGCGGTCGAAGCCGGCGACCATCAGCAGCTGCTTGAACTGCTGCGGCGCCTGCGGCAGCGCGTAGAATTTCCCGGGATGGATGCGGCTCGGCACCAGATAGTCGCGCGCACCCTCCGGGCTCGACGACGTCAGGATCGGCGTCTGGAACTCGGTGAAGCCCTGCTCGATCATCCGCCGCCGGATCGAGGCGATGACCTGCGCCCGCAGCATGATGTTGGCGTGCATCTTCTCGGTGCGCAGGTCGAGAAAGCGGTAGCGCAGCCGCAGGTCCTCGGGGAAATCGCTTTCCTGGTTGACCTGGATCGGCAACGTATCGGCGGTCGACTGGACCACGAACTCGGCGATCTGCACCTCGACCTCGCCGGTGGCGAGCTTCGGGTTGACCGTCTCGGGCGAGCGCGCCACGACCGGACCGGTGACCGTGATCACGCTTTCCAGACGGATCGCCTCGACTTGGCGGAAGATCGGGCTCGATGTGTCGATCACGGCCTGCGTGATGCCGTAATGGTCGCGCACGTCGATGAACAGCAGGTTGCCGTGGTCGCGCTTGCGATGCACCCATCCCGACAGACGGACCGTCTGTCCGACATTCGCGCGCGTCAGCTGCCCGCAGGTATGGGTCCGATAGAGATGCATAATTTAGGCTCTGGAACTCGCTGGGAAGGCTGCAATGTAGCCGCCGCGGAGCCGCGCGCAATGAAAATAACCGACCGGCTCCGGGGCGGGAAAACCCCGGATTGCGGCGGCGCCCGGCGTCTCGGGTGCTAGTACCGCCGGATCATTCGACGATCTTGAATTTCTGCACCCGCCGGCCCCAGTCCGTCTCGGCCACGTAGATGTTGCCCTTTGAATCAACGGCGAGCGTATGGCCGTGGGTGAAGTTGCCGGCCTGGTGGCCCGGCCGCCCGAAGCTCCCCAGAATCTTGCCGCTGGCGTGGTCGAGAATCTCGACCCGCTCCTTGCCGCCGTTCATGACGTACATGTATTTCTGCTCGCGATCCGGGGAGAAGCCGACCCACCACGCCGTTCCGCGCTTGTCGGGCAGCGCCGTCGGGCCGGACGGCGTGATCCAGATGTTGCGCTGGAAATTGCCGTTACGATCGAAGACCTGCACGCGATCGCCCTGACGGTCGCAGACATAGACGAGTCCTGCGTTGCTCATGGTGATGCAATGCACGATCTGGCTGAACACCGCCGGCGTGCCGCTCATCGCCTCGTCGGGCGTCCCCTGCCGTCCCCATTGGCGCAGGAACTTGCCGTTGCGGTCGAAGACGGCGACGCGCCGGTTGCCGTAGCCGTCGGAGACGAAGATTTCGCCGGTGCCGGCCTCCACGGCGATGCCGGAGGGCAGATACAGCTTATCCGGCGCGGCGTTCAGCCCTTTGCCCTTTGCCGTACCGTCGGCGCTGTCGAACGCCTCCTTGCCGCCGATCTGCAGCAAGAGCTTGCCGTCGCGCGAATACTTCTGGACCATCGCGTCCGAATTGCCGCCGACCCAGATGTTGCCGGCGCCGTCGACGAAGCAGCCGTGAATCGATTTCGGCACCACCTTGGGATCGCCGAAGGCGCCGACGACGTTACCCTGCGGATCGAAGATGATGACCGGCGGCGCCCCGGTCGCGTTCTCCGCCTCCTCGGCAGTGATGTCGCCGCGATTGACGACGATCACGTTGTCGCGCCCGTCGATGCACACGCCGCCGAGCTGGCCGGTGATCCACCCCTCGGGCAGCGGCTTCGGCCAGGTCGCGTCGACTTCGAACTTCGGCGCGGTCTGTGCCTGAACCGACGCCGAGGCGAGTGCCGCGGCCAGCGCGATGAACAGCGTCTTGGTCATACGTAGGATCCTCATTCGAACTTGCCGCCGCCGAGATACACGGCGGCGATGCCGCGCATATTGCGGATATCGTCGAGCGGGTTCTTATCGAGCAGCAGAAGATCGGCCGCCTTGCCGACGGCCAGCGTGCCGAACTCCTTGTCGATGCCGAGCAGCTCGGAGTTCGCCTTCGAATACGCCTGGATGATCTGCATCGGCGAAAGCCCGGCGTCGCGCATCAGCTCCATCTGATGGTGCTCGGAGAAGCCCTGGATGAAGAAGCGGTACGGATCGCCGCCGCTGTCGGTGCCGAGCCCGACGCGCACCCCGGCGTCGACCAGCTTCTTCATGTTCGCTTTGTCGATCTCGAACATGCGCTTGTACATCGCACGGTCCGGGTCCGCCGCCTGATCGTCGCGCTTTTTCGTCTTGAGCTCCTGCAGCCGCTCGGCGGACAGGCCTTTCTGGAAGAACGGGTCGTCGATCCACGCCGGCGACTCACCGAAGATGAACATCGCCTCTTCACGCGCCAACGTCGGCATGATCGATACGTTGCGCCGCTTCAAGGTAGCCGCGAACTCGTCGTCGATGAGCTTGTCGCGCACGCCGTGCGCGATCACGTTCACCCCCTGATCGACGACGCGCTGCGCGTCCGCCAGCTCGACGATGTGCGCCATGGTGATCTTGCCGTGCTTCCTGCCCTGCTCGATCACGGCGGCGGTGTACTCGGGCGTCAACCGCGGGTATTTGCCGCCCTGCGGGTCGATCCACACCTTCACGAAATCGGCGCCGTTGGCGACGATCTCGTCGACCTTGGCGCGGGCCGCCGCGATGGTCGGGTATTCCGAGCCGGGCTTCATCGGCGCCGACATGAACCGGTACTTCACGGTGAGGATACGGGCGCCACGCAGGTGCCCGGCCTTCTGCTCCGCCTTGAACGCCGCGATGTCGTCGCCGTCGAAGGCCATGCTGGTGGTCGTGGTCACGCCGTAGAGCGCGTACTGCCGAAGCTGCGGCTCGCGGTTGGCGCCGACATGGCCGTGCGCGTTGATGATTCCCGGCACCACGTATTTCCCGGACGCGTCGATCGCGACCGCCCCCGCCGGCACGGGCGTGGTCGCCGACGGACCCACGGCGGCGATGTGGCCGTTCTCCATCACGAGCGTGACGTCCGGCTGCGGCGGCGCCCCGGTTCCGTCGATCAAGGTTGCATGCGTGAGGGCGGTCACCTCGGCATCAGCGCCCACCGCCCACAACAGCGGCGCCACAACGATCACAGCGAAACGGGCGAAGCGTCGCATGCGTGTCCCCCTGGGCGTTCACCGGGCGGCCTTGATTTGCTGCCGCGGCGGCCGGTCGCCCGCACCGTAGCACCGTTCGAAACGCGCACAAACGGTCGTGCGCCGGCTTTTGCCCGCACCGCCGTTTTCATGCTAAATCCGGGCGCAGCATGACGTGGATCGCCGATTCCGCGACGCTGGCCGATTTCTGCCAGCGCGTCGCCACCTCTCCCTACGTGACGGTCGATACCGAGTTCATGCGCGAGCGCACCTATTGGGCGCAGCTCTGCCTGGTCCAGGTCGCGAGCCCGGACGAGGCGGCGGCGATCGACGCGCTGGCGCCTGGCCTCGACCTCGCACCGTTGCTCGAGCTCCTCGCCAATCCGCGGGTGCTCAAGGTGTTCCACGCGGCGCGGCAGGATCTCGAAATTTTCTATCACATGCTGGGCGCCGTGCCGGCGCCCCTCTTCGACACCCAGGTCGCGGCGATGGTCTGCGGTTTCGGCGACGCCGTGAGCTACGAAACCCTGGCCGGGCAGATCGCCAATGTGCGGATCGACAAGTCGGCGCGTTTCACCGACTGGGCACAGCGCCCGCTCAGCGAGCGCCAGATCGCCTATGCGCTCGCGGATGTCACCCATCTCCGCCGGGTATACGCGGGGCTCGCCCAACGGCTCAACACCACCAGCCGCGCCGCCTGGCTGCACGAGGAAATGGCCACCCTCCTCGACCCCGCTACCTACCGGATGGATCCCGACGAGGCATGGCGGCGCTTCAAGCCGCGCACGGCCAAGCCGCGCATGCTCGCGGTCCTGAAGGAAGTCGCCGGATGGCGCGAGCGTGAGGCGCAGCGGCGCGATGTGCCGCGTAACCGCGTCGTCCGCGACGAGACCGTCATGGACATCGCCGGCCACGCGCCGACCACGATCGAGGAATTGGCGCGCGTCCGCGGGCTGTCGCGCAGCTTCGCCGAAGGCCGGCTGGGCGACGACCTCATCGAAGCGGTGCGGCGCGGCTTGGCGCTGCCGGAGTCCGAGATCCCCCGGCTGCCGCCGCCGGTTGACCTGCCGCCGGGACTTGGCCCGGTGGTCGAGATGTTCAAAGTCCTGCTCAAGATGAAATGCGAGGAGCATGACGTGGCGCCGAAACTCGTCGCCACCACCGCCGACCTCGAGCGCATCGCGGCGGACGACACGGCGGACGTGCCGGCGCTGCACGGCTGGCGCCGCGAAGTGTTCGGCGACGCAGCCCTGGCGCTCAAGCGCGGCGAGATCGCCTTCACATTACGCGGGCGCAAGATCCTGCTCGTCTCGACTGCCGACATGGGCGCGGGTGCGCAGCCGGTCGCTGCGCGCCGCTGACCGGCCGTTCGCGTCACACTGGCGCCGTGAGCGCTGCCGTCACGTTATCCAGCCCGCGCCTCCGTCTGCGCTCCTGGCGCGATGAGGACCGCGAGCCGTTCGCCGCGATGAATTCCGACCGGCGCGTCATGGAATTCTTCGAACAGCCGCTCAGTCGCGCGCAGAGCGACGCTATGGCCGATTACCTGCAGCGGCAGATCGACCAGCGCGGTTTCGGCCTGTGGGCCGTCGAGGTCCCGGGGGTCGCGCCGTTCATCGGCTTCACGGGTTTGCAAGTCCCGCGGTTCAGCGCTCATTTCACGCCTTGCGTCGAGATCGGCTGGCGCCTCGCCTTCGCCTATTGGGGACGCGGCTATGCGACGGAGGCCGCACGGCTGGCGCTGGACCATGGATTCGGGCCGCTGGCGCTGACGGACGTCGTGTCCTTTACAGCCGCGGCCAATCGCCGCTCCCGCGCCGTCATGGAACGGCTGGGCATGCGCCGCGATCCGGCCGACGACTTCGACCATCCGTCGCTGCCGGAAGGTCATCCGCTGCGCCGGCACGTGCTCTATCGGGTCGGCCGGGGGTCATATTTCGCCGGGCGCTGACGCCGCGATGCCGGCTCGCTAATTCCCGATCTTGATCTTCGCCTTGCAGTCGATGGCCTGGGCCAGCGCCTGGAAGCGCCGCTCGACGGCCTCGCCGACGATCGAGGCCGTGCGCTTGGGGATGCGCAAGCGGATCGTGCCGTCGCCGCGCTCGAGCCGGACGCGCCGCAAGACGTGCGGCGCACCGCCGGAGAGGGTAAAGGCAAGCCTGAGGCCGAGACCGAGCGTATAGGCGTCGCGCAGCCGCTCCTCGCCCAAGAGCATCCAGGCCGGGCCGGTGACGTCGCCCTCCGCCGTGCCGGCATAGCGGGTATAGACGGTGAGCGCCAGGAAGGCGCGGCCGGGGTGATCGATGCCGACGATCGGCATGCGCAGCACGCGCAGAAACGCGATCTCGGCGCGGTAGTCGGGATGCTCGTTCCAGGCAATGTCGGCGAGAAGGCAGGCGGCGAGCCGCAGCCGCTCCACGTCGGGCGAGCTCTTGCGGAACAGTGGGCCCAGCCATTCATGCAGTGCGTCGCCCTCCACCTCGAACCTGGCGTTCTCGCGCGCGATCTGCTCGGACGCCGCCAGCAGCGGATCGCGCCGGCGCTGCGCCGGCGTGAGCCGGTCGAACAGGCAGCCCTCGCGCAAACCCAACGCCGTGAAAACCAGGCGCGACGGGCGCGTGCGCACGAGAACCCGGTGCAAGACGAGGGCGGCCAGCGGCAGCACCTCGAGCCGCTTGCGCGGCACGCGCCCGATCCGCTCCAGCGATTCCCGGGACAGGCCGGCGATAAGGTCGAGGAAGTCCTCCGCCTTGCCGCGCGACAGCGTGTAGCCGTGGATCACCCGCAGCGGATAATTGGCGTGCGCCATGTGCAGCCGGGCGATGCCGCGCCACGAACCGCCGACCGCATAGAAGTCGCGGCCTTTCACCTTGTCCAGCCAGTCGATCTTCTCCAGGCGATGATCGACGAGATCGATCAGCGCGTCCCGCCGATCCGTGATCTCGCGCAGGCGCAACGGTCCAAACGGCAACGTCACGTGGCGTCCGATCTCGCCGTGCTTGATGGTGACGAGCTCGAGGCTGCCGCCGCCGAGATCGCCCATCAGCCCGTCGGCCTCCGGCATGCCGGACACCACGCCGAGACCGGACAGCCGCGCCTCTTCCTCGCCGTCCAACGTCTCCATCTTGAGGCCGGTGCGCCGGCGCACCTCGGCGACGAAGTCGCGGCCGTCCTCGGCGTCGCGGACCGCCGCGGTGCCGACCACGCGCAGGCGCTTCACGTTCATCGCCTCGACGAGTTCGGCGAAACGGCTGAGGTTGTCGAGCGCGAGCTTGACGCCCTCGGAATGAAGGCGATTGCTGCGCTCCAGCCCGCGGCCGAGGCCGCACAGGACTTTCTCGTTGAAAATCGGATGCGGCGCCCGCTCGTCGCCCGCATAGACGACAAGTCGGATCGAATTTGAGCCGATATCGATGACACCGACCGGAGCGGCCGAAGACCGGCCCGGCGCGAATCGCGACTGCATGCAGTGTCGAGTTTAGCGGTTCTTCGGGACGAGTCGAGGAGCGCCGCCCGGCTTCTTCAGAGCCTTGCCGCGGCCGGACAGGCTCGGATTCGTCATGAAGAACTTGTGGGCGCTGAAGCCTTCGCCCTCCGGCTTGATACGGGTGTACGTGCCATCGCCTGCCAAGGTCCAGGACTGGGCCGTATCCCGCAGGTTGGAGACCATGATCTGGTCCTGGACCTGCTGGTGCACGGTGGGGTTATCGACCGGCACGAAGCTTTCGACCCGATAGTCGAGATTGCGCGTCATCCAGTCAGCCGAGGAGATGAAGACCTTCGACTGGGCGTGCGGCAGCCCCTTGCCGGCGCCAAAGCAGACGATGCGGCTGTGCTCGAGGAAGCGGCCGACGATGCTCTTGACCCGGATGTTCTCCGACATCCCCGCGACGCCCGGGCGCAGGCAGCAGATGCCGCGGATCACGAGGTCGATCGACACCCCGGCGTTGCTGGCGCGATAGAGCGCGTCGATGACCGCCGGATCGACCAGCGAGTTCAGCTTCGCCCAGATCGCCGCCGGCCGGCCGGCCTTGGCGTGCTGGATCTCGTCATCGATGAGCGCGGTCAGATCGTGACGGAGGGTCAGCGGCGAGAAGCTGAGCTTCTCCATCTTTTCCGGCCGCGCATAGCCGGTGATGTAGTTGAACAGGCGTGTGGCGTCGCGGCACAGCGCTTCGTCGCAGGAGAAGAACGACAGGTCGGTGTAGATCTTCGCGGTCACCGGATGATAGTTGCCCGTGCCGTAGTGCACGTAGGAGCGCAGCCCCTTGCCTTCGCGGCGGACCACCAGCGAGATCTTGGCGTGAGTCTTGAGGTCGATGAAGCCGTAGACCACCTGCGCGCCGGCGCGCTCGAGGTCGCGCGCCCAGCGGATGTTCGCCTCCTCATCGAAGCGCGCCTTCAGCTCGATGAGCGCGGTCACCGACTTGCCGGCTTCCGCGGCCTCGACCAGGGCCCGCACGATGGGCGAATTGTCAGAGGTGCGATACAGCGTCTGCTTGATCGCCACGACCGCCGGGTCACGCGCCGCCTGGCCGAGGAACTGCACCACCACGTCGAAGCTCTCGTACGGGTGGTGGACGACGATGTCCTTCTGCCGGATCGCGGCAAAGCAATCGCCGCCGTAGTCGCGGATGCGTTCGGGAAACCGCGGGTTGAAGGGCGGGAACAGGAGCTCGCTGCGTTCTTTCACGATCAGGTCATGGGTGTCGACGAGCCCCAGGAGCCCGTCGATACGGAAAACGTCGTCGGGCGCCACTTCGAGCTCGGAGGTGACGAACGCCAACAGGTCCTCGGGCATGTCGCCGTTGACCTTGAGGCGGATCACCGAACCGCGCCGGCGGCGCTTGAGGGCGGACTCGTACAGGCGGACGAGGTCTTCCGCCTCTTCCTCGATTTCCACCTCGCTGTCGCGCAACAGCCGGAAGTAGCCTTGGCCGACGACGTCGAAATCGGGAAACAGCCGGCCGAGATAAAGGCTCACGACCTCCTCCAGCTGGAGGAAGCGGATCGCCTCCCCGGGAAGGCGGATGAAGCGCCCCACCGGTCCCGGCAACGGCAGCAGCGCGCGTAGCTGACGATGGTCGGAGCGGCGCTCCAGGTGCAGCACCAGCGCGAAGCCGCGGTTGGGAAGGAACGGGAATGGATGTGCGGGATCGATCGCCAGCGGCGTCAGCACCGGGAAGATCGTGTCCATGAAATGCTGATCGAGCCATTGCCGGTCGTCGGAGCTGAGCTCGTTCGGGCTGCACACGGCGATGCCGGCGTCGCGGAGCTCGGTCTTGAGCTCGCGCCAGCAGCGCTGCTGCTCTTCCATCAGCCGGTTCGTCCGCAAGGTGATGGCCTGCAGCTGTTGCGCCGGAGTCAGCCCATCCTGGCTCGGGGTCGTCACACCGGCGCGCAGCTGGCCCTTCAGGCCGGCGACGCGTACCATGTAAAATTCATCAAGGTTGCTGGCCGAAATCGACAAAAAGCGCAGCCGCTCCAGGAGCGGGTGGCCGCGGTTGGCCGCCTCTTCCAGCACGCGGTCGTTGAACGCCAGCCAAGAGAGCTCGCGGTTGATGAAACGGGCGCCGGCCGCTTGCTCCGGCGGCAGGCGGTCGATTTGACTGAGCTGGACGTTCACTTGCCTCTCCCGAACGTATTTAACCTATAACATAGGGCCGGTCAGTCCCCCAACCGAGCCCTCGAACTTAGCTCAGCTGTTTGTTGCAACTATATGAAAGATTTATTACTTCTACGGCACGCGAAATCCAGCTGGGCCGATCCCGGTATGGAGGACATCGCGCGCCCATTGAACAAACGCGGGCAAAAATCGGCCAAGCTTTTGGGGCGCTGGCTTGAACAGGAAAGCGTCCGACCGGCCTTGGTGCTGTGCTCCTCCTCGCGCCGGACCCGGGAAACCTTGGACCTCATCCATGACGCGATCGGCAGCCGGGTCCCGATCCGGATCGAGCCGGATCTCTATCTCGCCGACGCGCCGACGATCCTAGCGCGGTTGCGCAAATTGCCGCGCGAAGTGCCCTCGGTGCTGGTGATTGCCCACAACCCCGGCCTGCAGGAATTCGTCGCTGAATTGGCCGCGGCGGCCGGGGCCGCTTCGGCGGCGTCGCGCGAGCGCCTCGACAAGAAATTCCCCACCGCCGCCCTCGCCCGCTTCCGCCTCAAGCTCGAAGACTGGCGCATGCTCACCGCCGACGCACCCGCCGGCACGGTCAAGCTGCTGGGCGTGATCACCCCCGCCGATCTCGGCGCGGGGAAGGATTAAGGATTGACCCTGTGGCTCATGCTCGCGCTCGACGCGAGCATCCATTGTGACGGCGGCACCATGGACCCTTGGGACTGCGCTGCGTCCGCGGCCTTCAAGGCCGCGGACGGGCGCGAAGAAAGATTTGGCCCGAGGGCGACGCGAGTTGTTCTTGGGCGTCGCCGCGGTCACTTCCAGAACGGCTTGACCTCGGCAAAGCGGGCCCACGCGTCGGGTAGACGCTTCATGTCCTCGGCCACCCGCGCTGCGCCCCAGCCGGCGATCGCGCCCGAAGCGCGCGCGAGCAACGCCGCATCCATGCCGTTCTTGCGCTTCTCGAGTTCGGCCAGGAGCTGCTTCGCCGTGACGCCGTCGTTGAGCGAGCCGAGCCGGTCCTGCATCTCCGACAAGGCCTTGATATACGCCTTCGTCGATTTCGCCGGAAAAAGCGTGCGGAAGAACTCGGCGGCATAGCGCAGCTTCTTCGCGCGCTTGCGCAGTTCGTGCAGCTCGGGCTCGGTGAGGCTGTCCAGCCGGTCGCCGAGCTTGTGCACGCGGCGATGCAGCTTCTTGAGCGACCGGCGCGCATATTCGTCGGCCGGCTCGTCGCGATCGTTGCCGAGCGATTCGACCCACGCGCCGCCTTCCCACCAGCGTTCGAGGGTGAGGAGGCTTTCGGTATATCGCGGCGACGCAATGGTCTCGGCGACGGCCGCGTAGGCGTCGGCGCGGGCCGCCTTGGCGGCCGCGGCGAACGCGACCAGCGAGCGGTCTTTGCCCATGTGGCGGCGGACTTCGCGCAACAAGGCGCCAGTGAAGACGTCCCAGTCGCGCGCGCGGCCGAAGCGATGGGCGATCCAGCGCATCTGGTTGGTGATGCGCCGCCGCTCGCCTTTCGGCAGCAGGTCGCCGAACGCGCTCAACGCCGACCGCAGACGCCGGATGGCGACGCGGAACTGGTGTACGCCGTCGGCATTCTGCGACGTGCGGATCGCCGCCTCGTTGCCGCGCAGATGGAACAGGCAGTTGCGGCCGATGCTGCGAAAGGCCTCGGCGACGGTGCAGCCTTTGTCGAGCGTGAGCGCCTGCGCGCGCTGGGCCTTGGGCTCGGTCTTCGCCACGAGGGCGAAGCCGCGCTCGGCTTTCGACAACGACTCGATCGTGAACGGAATGCTCTTGTGCAGCTCGTGCGCGAGCGCATAGATGCCGTCGATCGGCCCGGATTTGAGCTCGAATTCCGCCTCGCAAACGGGGACGCTGCCCTTGGCGCATTTGATTTCGCCGACGTCGACGGCGAGCTCGACCTGCGCGCCACCCATCTTGAGCGGCCAGGTCGCGCGCTTCACGTCGGTGATGAATTGCGGCGCCAGATGATCCTTGACCTTCGCCGCACCCAACAAACGCCGGATGCGCTTATTGCCGAACCCTTTCACCGCCGGCCGGTCGGCGGCGACCTCCCGCTCCCATTCCTGGCGTGAATTGAACCCGTGATCCGCCGTCGGCGCGCATTTCACGGTCTGGATATGGCGCTGACCGATCTTGCGCACGCGCAGCGCCACGCGCTCGCGCATCAGCCGGAAATCGGGCGTATCGAAGTAGGTCGACACCATCCGTTTCTGCACCGGCCCGGCCTTGCCGACGCGGCGCAGGAGCCGATGATTCATGAGCCGCGGCAGCGCGTCCGGCGGGATGCGCAGCTTGAGTTCAACTTCCCGCGGGTCGCCGGCGTCGCTCATGATCTCGAATCGTTTGATGTCCCGCCGGCCCTCAATTGCCCGTCCGGCGGGTTGGCGAAGTGTAAGGGCGGGCGGTTTCTGGGCCAACTGAGCGGTCCGTGAACTATTTATTACAATGCGAGGCTAAGTAACTGGACTAGCGGAGTTTCCGTTCACTTATCCACACTATTCTTGGTCTTGTGGAAAACCCGCGCCACCTGATTTGCGCAAGTGACCTAAAAAAGACGCCGGCGTTTGGCACTGTGTCATGTGCCTGACGGACAAGGTCACGGGGCCTTGCGTAAGGTGGCGCCCATGCCGGATCAGCTCAATCCCGAATACTGCCGCCGCGAAGCCCAACGGATGTTCGAGAACGCCGAAACCGGAACCAATCTGGTCCTGCGCAGCGAATTTCGCAAGCTCGCAGAGCATTTCGAGGCCCGCCGCTGAAATCGAGCACGTGAAGGGTCTGATCAGCCATGGGGACTGAGCCCAAACCGCAGACGATGAAGCGAAGCAAAGAGGCCGCGCTGGCCGAGTTGAAGCGCGTGTTGCTGGCCGAGCGTGCCGAGCGGCTGCGCCGCGCTGGCGTCGAGGATCGGCCGATCATTCCGCCGGAAGCGCCACGGCCGCCGTTCTTCACGCGAGGGGCCTAGCGGGCCGGCTGCGGTCCGAGACCGTGGCGAAAGCGGCCATTGCGAGCCGCACCGGCCGGTCTTATGACTCTACCGCGGCAGCCGCACACGACTGTAGCCTGGAGGCCAGGGCCCCGCTTGACCCTTAATCTCGATCTACGACCGACCCCGACCTATCTGCATGCGACACTGTCCGGGGAATACACTTACGACGAGATCAAACATGCGCTTACGAGCATCATGAGCGCCGCCTACGAGCACCCGCAGCTGAAGCTTCTGATCGACTGCCTTGCCGTGACCGGCAATCCGACGCTGCGTGAGCGGTTCGACCTGGTAGCTCTTGCTCTCCAGCAACGCATCAACGCCATCCTGAACGGCAAGTTGCCTCGCGTCATGACGGCCATCGTGGCCGTGCCGCCGTTCGCCCACCCCAATCGCTACGCCGTCCGCCTGCTGCTCGAGCGCAATCTCAAGATCACCATCTGCGAGCGGGTGGACGACGCGTTGACGTGGCTGGGTGTCCTGCCTGCGGAGGATCGTGCCAACCCGGGCTCCGGCGACTGATGCGGCCGCCAAAATGTGGCGAACAGGGTGAATATTGCCGCACAGAATGCGTTCCATCGCGCCCGGCGCGTTGATCCCGCGCGGGCGAAGGATCATAGTCACGGCATGGCCGACACCCTCGATATAGCCGAGTGCCGGGCCCATGCCGACCGGATGCGCCAGCGCGCTCACGCCACTGCCGATTCAGAGGTCCGTGCCGGCTACGAGGCGATGGCGGCCGCCTACGACAAGCTCATCTCGGATATGGAAAAGGAGCTGCTGCGCCGGGCTGACGCGGCGGCGGCGGCGCAGCGCGCGTCGTTGGACGGGCTTCTATTCTGACACCGCTGGCGCATTTTCGCGCGTCGCTTCGTTTCTCTTGTCGGCCAGCTCATCGAAGAACTTGGCCAGCCGCTCGCGGCGGGCGCGCTCATCGGCGCTGCCGGCAAGCTTCGCAAACTCGCGCCAGCTTTCGGCCTTCTCCCGCAGGTGATCGTCGGAGCCGGTCATGCGCGCAGATTAGGCGCTCCGCCGGCGACACGCGTTGACCCCGATCAAATCCCGGCTAAGGGATTCTGCGGATAGTATTTCTACTAAGGAACAGCGGCGCGGCCGGCGAGGTCCTGTAAAATCGCGCGCGCGAGCGGCACCGTGATCGATCGCTGCTCGGCCAGCGCGGTCCGGTCCAAAGCCTCGACGACCGCGCGCACCGCCGCCAGCGAGCGCTCGAGCCGCGGCACCAGATAGGCCACCACCTCGGGCGTGACGCGGATTTGGCGGTCCGCGAACTGCTTTACCATCACCGCCTCGATCAGCGCGTCGTCGGGCGGGCCGACCGCCACCGCCGGCAGCGCCGCAAGGCGCGAGCGCAGATCGGGCAGCCGCAGCGGCCATTGCGTCGGCGGCGCCTCGGCCGTGATCAACAGCGATCCGCCCTGCGCCGCGAGGTAGTTGAAGAAGTGGAATAGCGCTGTCTCGTCGACGCCGCGATCGGGCCGCTCGAGAACGATGGCGCGACAATCCCCGAGCAGCCCCGGCGCATCGCGTCCGGCGATATCGGCCGGGGTCAGGATCTGCGCGTTCGAGCGCGCCCGCCACACTTCGGCGAGATGTGTCTTGCCGCAGGCCTCGGGGCCGTAGATGACCAGGCCCGGGCCCGGCCAGTTCGGCCACAGATCGATCCACGCCACCGCATCGCGATTGCCCGGGGCTACGAGGAAGTCCTCCCGCCCCAGCGCCGCTCGATGGCCGAGATCGAGCGGCATTTGCTCCGTCATGACCGCCTCCGCTCCGCCGACGGAGCTTCGGCGCGCCAAGCCAGCGAGACCGGATCCGCCGAAGCCGAGAACACTCGGCGAAGGCGGATCATGCAGCCTCCGCTCCGCAGGCGGAGCTACGGCGCACGAGCTCGTCCGCCGAAGCGTCTGCGCGAAGGCGGATCATGCGGCGCCTTTTTTCTGACCGCCGCGGTAGAGCGGGCTGGCGAGGTAGCGCTCGAGCGCCAGGTGCAACAGAACACCGATCGCCGCCGATGCCGGCGCCGCGAGCAGCAGGCCGACGAAGCCGAACAAGGAACCGCCGGCGAGGAGTGCGAAAACGATCCATACGGGGTGCAGGCCGATGCGCTCGCCCACCAGCTTGGGCGACAGGATGTAAGCCTCGATGAACTGGCCGACCAGGAAGATGCCGACGATGATACCGATGTGCAGCCCGTCGCCGAACTGGAACGCGGCCACGACGAGACTGGCAACGGCGCCGATCGCCGCGCCGACGACCGGGATGAACACCAGCAGGCCGATCAAAAGACCCATCAGCAGCCCGTAGTTCAAACCGGCCGCCGTGAGCGCTATGGCATAAAAGATCCCCATGAGCAGGCACACCAGAGCCTGCCCGCGCACGAAGCCGGCGAGCCGCTCATCGATCATGTGGAGCTGGCGGCGGATGAGCGGCGCGTGCTCGCGCGGCAGCCAGCTGTCGACGCGCTGAACGATGTTCGGCCAATCGCGCAGGATGTAAAAGGCGACGACCGGCGTGATCACCAGCAACGACAGCAGATTGACGAAGGCGAGGCCACCGCTCCACAGGCCGGCGATCACGCCGCCGCTCCAGCCCGCCACCTTGCCGGCGATATCGCCGGCATTCGGCGCCGCCGAAGCCGGCACGTTGGCCTCTTCGAGCTGACGCTGGACATACGGCAGCGCCCAGTTGTAAGCGTCCATGCCGGCTTCGACGAGCCGCTGCACGAGGCCGACGAGCTGCCGCTCGAGCACCGGCAGCAAGAGCGCGAGCCCGCCGGCGACAATGACGAAGAACATGCCGATCACCGCCAACGTCGCGAGCGTACGGCTCTTCGTCCACCGCGTCGCCCGTGTCACCGCCGGATCGAGGAGATAGGCGATCGCGATGCCGAGAAAGAATGGCAGCAGCACCGGGCTCAGCAGCCATAACAGGAAGACGGCGAGCGCCAACAGGGCCAGCCATGCGGTGACGCGCCATCCGGTGGTCATTGCGAGCTCTCGATTTTGGCCAAGCGGCGGGTCCAGTGGACAAGATAGGTCAGGCCCGACAGCACGGTCGTCGCCGCGACACAGGCCACGAATATCGGCATCATGCCATAGTCCTCGAAGCCGAGGCCAAGGTGGGCGAGGACCAGGGCCGCGAACGTGATCTGCGCCACGGTGTTCACCTTGCTGATCATCATCGGGCGGCTCTTGAACGATTGTGTGATCGTCTGCTCGAGCAGGGCGCCGCCGACGATCGTCAGGTCGCGGAACACGACGAGAATGACCAGCCAGCGCGGGATATAGCCCGTCCATCCCAGGGTAACATAGACCGCCACCAGCAGCGCCTTATCGGCCAGCGGATCGAGATAGGAGCCGAGCTCGGTCTTCCAGTTGAAGTGTTTCGCGAGATAGCCGTCGACCCCGTCCGTGATGCCGGCCGCCACGAAGAGCCAGAAGGCGAACGTAAGCTGTCCGTCAATCAGCAGCCAGACGATCAGCGGCACCGACAGCAAGCGTGCGAAGCTCAGAAGGTTCGGCAGGTTGATCACGGGCGCGCCTGCGACCTTGCCGGGGCGTCGACGGCACCCGCCGCGAGCTTGAGCTGCCACACCGCGGCCTCGCTGCCGGGTATGGCGGCGTCGGGCGCGGGCGGCGACAACTGCAGATCGCGCTGCGCCAGCGCCACCCGCAGCTGGCTGTCATCGCCGATATAGACGAGGTTGAGCACCGCCTGGTGCCGCGTGAGCGTCATGATATCGCTGCGCCGGATGATGGCGAGATCGGCGAGCCGGCGGCGGATCGCGACCCATTGCACGATGTCGTCGAAACTGACGGCGACCGTCAGCGTGGCCTCGCGGCCGAACTGCAACAGTTGCTCGCCCTTCCAGCGCTCCTCGATGCCGCGCGTCACCTCCAGCGCCGCCCGCTGCATCAGCGCGTCACTGTCCTCGCCGGAGTTGGCCACGTAACTGTCAACGACCGTCTGCTCTCCGGTCGTGCCGCCGTAAAGACTGAGCGACACCTGCAATACGGCGCGTCCGGCATCGTTCGTATCGAGCGTGGCGTCCGCGACATACACCCCGGCCACGTTGTAGCGGCGCGCCAGCGCGGACAGGCGCGGGTCGTCACCCGCACGCGCCTGCTCCGCATTGATGTCGGAGAGATCCTGGAGATCGCCCCTCGGCAGCACGAGCGGCGCCAGACCGCCGAACGGCGTGAGGCGTCCCCACGCCGCACGCCAGGGGTTCGGGTCATCCCAGAGCAGGGCGACGCCGTGGTCGCGCAGCACCGGCAGCACCAGATACGGCTTGGCGTAGGTCTCCGCGAACGGCAGGTTCGCATTGCGCAGCAAGGTGCGCACGTCGTCGGCACGGAACCGGAAGGTCAGCGTGGCGATATAACGCACGGCCGAGGTGCGCTCGTTCTGCACTTCGAAATTCTCCACAAGATCGCCGATCCGCGACTCAGGGAGGTTGGGCAGGCGCCGATATTCGCTGCGCGGCACCAGCCGTTCGAACAGGCGGCGCAACGCCGCGCGCTGGCCGTCGGCGAGCGCCAGCTCGCGAGCCTGCGCCGCCGTCGCGGCCGTACGATCGACCAGGACGTTGCGTACGGTAAAGGCGGCGCTGTCGCCGCGCAGGGCCTGGGCCTGTGCGGGTGCCACCGCGAGGCCCAGCCAGATCAGGACGAGGGCTGCGGCGCCCACCGCGCAGCGGCATACCCTCTCCCTGCGGTCGGCTGCGTTCCGCCCGCTCATAGCCGTTCCTTGCGCCATTGCAAACCGTTGTGAATCCAGTATGGTGCCGCCGCCAATCAACAATTTTGCACGGTGCCCCATTTCCAGCAACCGCTACCGGGAATCCGGGGTCGATATCGACGCCGGCGAGGCGCTGGTCGAAGCGATCAAGCCGCTGGCGCGCGCGACACGGCGGTCGGGAGCCGATGCTCAGCTCGGCGGCTTCGGCGCCCTATTCGATCCCAAGGCCGCAGGTTATCGCGACCCGATCCTGGTCGCGACCACGGACGGGGTTGGCACCAAGCTCAAGATCGCGATCGAATCCGGTCGCCATGACGGCGTCGGCGTCGACCTCGTCGCGATGTGCGTCAACGATCTCGTCGTCCAGGGTGCCGAGCCGCTGTTCTTCCTCGACTACTTCGCGACCGGCAAGCTCGAGGTCGCCGCGGCCAAGACGATCATCGCCGGCATTGCCGACGGCTGCCGCCTCGCCGGCTGCGCCCTGATCGGCGGCGAGACCGCCGAGATGCCCGGCATGTACGCCGGCGGCGACTACGACCTCGCCGGCTTCGCGGTCGGTGCGGTCGAGCGCAACGAGATCGTCGACGGCCGCACGGTGCAGCCGGGCGACGCCGTGCTCGGGCTCGCTTCGAGCGGGGTGCATTCGAACGGCTTTTCGCTCGTCCGCCGCGTCGTCGCGCAAAGCGGTCTGAAGTGGACGGATTCCGCGCCGTTCGCCGCCGGCAAAACGATGGCCGAGGCGCTGATGGCGCCGACGCGCATTTACGTGCAGAGCCTGCTCGCCTTGTGCCGCGCCGGCCGCCAGCAAGCGGGCATTGCAAAAGCGATGGCGCACATCACGGGCGGCGGGCTCGTCGAGAACGTGCCACGCGTCATCCCGGACCACGTCACGGTCAAGATCGATGCCAAGAGCTGGCCGCTCCCGCCGGTGTTCGCCTGGCTGGCGCGCCACGGCCAGATCGAACCGGCGGAACTGCAGCGCGTCTTCAACTGCGGCATCGGCATGGTGGTGGTGGTCGCGGCCGACAAAGCCGACGCCGCGACGCGCCTGCTCGAGGAGGGCGGCGAGACCGTCCACCGGATCGGCACCGTCACCACGCGCGGCAGCGATGAAGGCTGCGTGGTGTCCAATCTCGATGCGTGGCGGAGCGTGTGACGCTCAGCTCCGCGCTGGGAGGCTGATTTGGCACGCAAGAAGATCGCCATTTTGATTTCGGGCCGCGGCAGCAACATGCAGGCGCTGATCGAGGCCGCGCGCGACCGCGAGTTTCCGGCGGAGATCGCGCAGGTGATCTCGAACCGGCCCGAGGCCGCCGGCCTCGCGCGCGCGGCGGCGGCCGGCATCCCGACGGCTGTCGTCGATCACAAGGCCTATCGCGGCCGCGAGGCCTTCGAGGCGGCGCTGCACGCCGCACTGGTCGCCGCAGGGGCCGAGTTGGTCTGTCTGGCGGGCTTCATGCGGCTTCTCACGGCCGGGTTCGTGAATGCCTGGCGCGACCGTCTGATCAATATTCACCCTTCGCTCCTGCCCGCCTTCCCCGGGCTCGACACGCATGCCCGGGCACTCGCCGCCGGCGTGCGCTTTGCCGGCTGCACCGTGCATTTCGTACGGCCGGAGATGGACAACGGCCCGATCATCGTCCAGGCGGCGGTGCCGCTTCGGCCGGGCGATGACGAGCCGGCACTGGCGGCGAGGGTTCTCGAAGCCGAGCACCGCGCCTACCCTTTGGCGCTGGCGCTCGTCGCCTCCGGCCGGGCGCGCGTCGTCGGCGACACCGTGGCGATTGACGGCGCCGCGGCACCGGCGGGATTTCTGATGAATCCGGCCGGCGCTTAGGCTATCGTCCCGGCGCCTTTTCTTGGAGGACTCTCGATGGCGAACGCGCCCCACGGCAGCAGCAGCGGCAGCTCGAATTTCGACCTGCGTCAGGCGGAAGAGACCTGGGCCAACTTCAACAAGCTGGCCAAGTGGCTGATCATCCTGACCATCGTCGTGCTCGCCGGCATGGCTTTCTTCCTCACCGGCGATCACCCGCCGAAGATGTGAATCCTGCCGTTTCGGCAACAAAAAAGGCCGCCTTCTCAGGCGGCCTTTTTTGTTGATTGTTAGTCGCGTTCCACTGATTGCCGTGAGTCACCCGCGCGCCCGGATGAGCGCGCGCCGGCGAGCGTTTGGGGTTGGTGTGGCGGCGAAACGCGAGCCGGTCGGACAACGCGGCGTTAGCCGACAAGCTCAAGGCCGCTGAAGAAGAACGCGATCTCGGTTGCCGCGTTCTCGGCACTGTCGGAGCCGTGCACCGAGTTCGCCTCGATGGATTCCGCGAAGTCCTTGCGGATCGTACCGGCGGCGGCCTTGCCCGGGTCGGTCGCCCCCATGATCTCGCGGTTCTTCGCCACCGCGTTGTCGCCTTCGAGCACCTGCACGACCACCGGGCCCGAGGTCATGAACTTGCACAGGCTGTCGAAAAACGGCCGCGCCTTGTGCACCGCGTAGAACTGCTCGGCCTGGGCACGCGACAGCAGCAGACGCTTCTGAGCGACGATGCGCAGCCCTTTGCTCTCGAAACGGGCGTTGATCTGCCCGGTGAGGTTCCGGCGCGTCGCGTCCGGCTTGATGATCGACAGGGTGCGTTCGGTGGCCATGCGAAAGCTCGCTTTTCTTGAGGTCTGATTGTCGGGAATTCGCCGGGCTTATAGCCACAAACGTGCGGTTCGGCAATTGTTTCTA
>Ga0335070_10002893_pt1 | contig 20009 bp, 11 predicted proteins | sample Lox_Sample_13_FD_206722 | JGI IMG/M metagenome (GOLD analysis project Ga0335070, IMG submission 206722) | Soil microbial communities from Loxahatchee National Wildlife Refuge, Florida, United States - Lox_Sample_1.3 | ecosystem: Environmental > Terrestrial > Soil > Wetlands | place: USA... | reverse complement strand
GCTGGGTGTGTGGCTCAGCGGAGGCATGGATTCTTCCACCATCCTGCACTACGCCGCCGCGGGCGCCGGCTCGCGCCTGAAGACGCTCTCCATCTCTTTCAAGGGCCGCAGCTTCGACGAGACCCCGTACATGCGCGCGGTGGCCTCGCAGTACGGCACCGACCACGAAGAGTTCGACGTCAATCCCGACCTCAACCTCACGGACACCATCGAGGAATTCGCCTACTACAGCGACGAGCCCAGCGCCGACGCCGGCGCGCTGCCCGTCTGGTTCCTCTCCAAGCTGAGCCGGACCAAGGTCACGGTCGCGCTCAGCGGCGAAGGCGGCGACGAGCTCTTCGGCGGCTACCTGACCTACCGCGCCGACCATCTTGCCCGTCGCGCACGGCGCTTTCCCGCGGCCGCTTTGGGCATCGCCTCGGGGCTCGCCCGCTTGTGGCCGGTCTCGGACGAGAAGATCAGCTTCGAATACAAGCTCAAGCGCTTCCTTGAAGGCTGCCGCATGCCGCCCGAGCAAGCGCACGTTTTCTGGAACGGCACCTTCTTCGGCGACGATAAGCAGCAGCTCCTCAATGCGCCGCTGCCCGGCGCTCTGAACGCTATCCTCTCCGAGCTGCGCCCGAAGCTGAGTGCGAAAGACGAACTGGCGCCCTATCTCTGGTTCGACCAGAAGTTCTATTTGCCGGACGACATCCTGACCAAGGCCGACCGCATGAGCATGGCGCACTCGCTGGAGGTGCGTCCGCCGCTGCTCGACCACCGCCTGGTGGAGTTCGCGGCCACGCTTCCCACGGAGCTAAAGGTCCGCGGTTCACGGCAAAGGGTCATCATCAAGGAACTGATGAAGGACAAGCTTCCCGCGTCGGTGCTGCGCCGCCCCAAGATGGGCTTCGACATCCCCGCCCACGAGTGGTTCCGCGGCCCGCTGCGCCCGCTGCTCTGCGATACACTCGAAGCCGGAGCTCAAGAACATTCCGGCCTGTTCCGTTCCGGTGCCATCGACGCCTCTGTGCGCGCCCACCTGGAGCGGCGCGCCAACCTGGGGTATCACCTGTGGGGCTTGCTGACCCTGTTCCTGTGGATGCGGAGATGGAAGATCCAAACCTCGGCGCCGGCCCCGTCCGGCCGGCCGCTGGCCGAGCGCATCCCTACCTCTATCTAGTCGTCCTGCTGATTGCGAGCGCCGTGTACCTGGGCTGCATCGTCTCCCCGCCCTCGCTCATGGACGACGTGGACGCCGTGCAGGCGCAACTGGCGCGCAACATGCTCACTTACGGCGACTGGGTCACCGGACGCCTCGGTCGTTCCTGCGCGCGCTCGACGAGGGCGAGCCCCACCCCCGTCTTTGGGCTTCCCTGCTGGCCGCCAGCTTGGGCGTCGGGCTGCTCCTGAAGAGCCTGATCGGCATGGTGTTTCCCATCGGCGCGGCGGTCCTCTATTTGCTTTTCACCGGCCAGCTCTTTTCGGCGCGGACCTGGAAGCGGCTGCATCCGATCAGCGGCATCGTTATTGTTCTGCTGATCGCGGCGCCCTGGCATGTGCTCGCCACCCTGCGCAATCCGCCCTACTTCGCTTGGACGCTCCAGAGCCGCCCCGGCGAGTACCACGGCTTTCTCTGGTTCTTCTTCATCAACGAGCAGCTCCTGCGCTTCCTGGGCACGCGCTATCCCCCGGACTACAACACCGTGCCCCGCTGGGCCTTCTGGCTCCTTCACTTAGTCTGGCTGTTTCCCTGGAGCGTGTACTTTCCCGCGGTGGCCAAGCTGAATTACCGGCCGGTGGACCGCGCCGGACGCGCCCGCCTCACCGTCATGAAGGAAAGCGGCGGCAAGCTCCTGCTCAGCAATCTACCTGCTTCCAATACAGGAACCGCCGGTGCGGCCGATTGACGGCGGCTGAACCCGCCTATAGCATCGATGGATTACTCCGAGTGGCCAGGGACTTTAGGGGCACGTTCGCCCGAGCGCGATGAAGCGTCTGGTAGTGAATGCCGACGATCTCGGCATGGCCGACAGCATCAACGAGGGTATCTTCGAAGCCCACCTTCGCGGCATCGTGACCAGCGCGACCCTGCTGGCGAACGGCGCTGCCTTTGAAGCTGCTGTGGCAATGGCCAAATCGGCGCCGAAGCTCGGCGTCGGGGTTCACTTGAACCTGACCCAGGGCAGTCCGGTCGCGGACCCCGCGCAGGTCTCGAGCCTGCTGGACCGCAACGGTGAGTTTGCCCGCGCTCCAGCGGCGCTGCTGCGCAGCCTGGTTTCGGGCCGTGTCCGGCTGGACGAGGTCGAGCGCGAGTTGAGCGCCCAGATCGAGAAAGTGCGCGACGCCGGCGTCGCCATCACCCATCTGGACGGTCACAAGCACGTCCACATGCTGCCGCGGGTGTTTCCGGTGGTCCTGCGGTTGGCGAAACGCTACGGCATCCGGGGGGTGCGCTGGGCCAGCGAGGGCGCCGGCGGGATGTGGCGGTTGCTGGGCAGGAGGAAGTCGGCAGGAGTGGTGAAGCAGTCGGTGAAATCCCGCGCCTTGAACCTATTGACGCGCGATTCCCGCTCACTTCTGCGCCAAGCCGGGCTACACTTTCCTATGCGTTTCTACGGCATCACGCAGACGGGATTCCTCGACCAGCGGGAGCTGGCGGCGCTGCTGCGCCGCATCCCCGAGGGCACCAGCGAGCTGATGTGCCATCCCGGCTGCGCCGATGGCGCCATGGATCCGAAACTCACTCGGCTGCGCGCCGAGAGACACCGCGAACTCGATGCCCTCACCCGGCCCGAGACCCTGGAACTGGTCTCCCGCCTGGGCATCGTGCTGATCGATTACCGGGGGTTGATGCAGGCCTGATGCAGAACGATCGTTTACCCATGTATTCCGTCGTCGTGCCCTTCTACAACGAGCAGGAGAGCGTCTCCCCGTTGTACGTCAAGATCGTGGAGGTCATGGACGCCATCGGCGCGCCCTACGAGATGATCTTCGTGGACGACGGCAGCCACGACGGCACCTATCCCGCGCTGCTGACTATCTGCGACAACGACCATCGCGTGCACCTGGTGCGCCTGCGCCGAAACTTCGGCCAGACCGCGGCGCTGAAGGCGGGCTTCGACTTCGCCCGCGGCGAGATCGTCATCTCCATGGATGGCGACTTGCAGCACGACCCTGCCGAGATCCCCATCTTCCTGGAGAAGATCAAGGAAGGCTACGACATCGTGAGCGGCTGGCGCGTGCAGCGCAGCGACCACTGGCTCACCCGCCGCTTGCCCAGCCGCGTCGCCAACTGGATGATGGCCAAGCTCTCCGGCGTGGAGCTGCACGATTTCGGCACCACCTTCAAGGCCTACCGCCGCGAGATCCTCGACGAAGTGCACCTCTACGGCGAACTGCACCGCTTCATCCCGGCGCTGGCCAGCTGGGCGGGGGCTTCCATCGCCGAGGTGCCGATCTCCAACCCCAAGCGCCAGAACGGCAGCTCCAATTACGGCATCTCCCGCACCATCCGCGTGCTGCTCGACCTGCTGAGCGTGAAGTTCCTGCTTGACTACTCCGCCAAGCCGATGCAGCTGTTCGGCCTGGCCGGGCTGGTCTCGCTGGCCGGCGGCTTCGGCATCGGCGCCTGGATCTTCCTCCGCAAAGCCCTGCTCGACGAGGGGATCCTGGCCAACCACGGGCCGCTGATCATTCTGGGCATGGCACTGGTGATGGGCGGCATCCAGTTCATCGCCACCGGCCTGATCGGGGAGATGCTGGTGCGCACCTACTACGAGACCCAGGACAAGCCGGTCTATACCGTCCGCGAAGTGCGCAACGGCGGCGAGGCCAGCGCCACCCTCCGCCCCTCGCGGACCGCGGGCGCCGGCCGCGACTGATCCCCACAAATCGAGTAGGTGGGCGGCTATTCTTGATTCGTCAGGATGAATTTCCCTCCGCTCCGCGCTAGCGGGAACGACCGCAGGCCCTTAAGTTCTTTCGGATTCTCTAGCTCCGTCCACAGGAACACTCGGCCAGGGCCGTTCCACAATACCGCTAGCGATTCCGGAGTCTCGAAGATATGCGGCGCGTCGGGGAATTTCGCGCCATACCACAGATTCCCGCTCGGTTCATGCAAGACGTGAACCTGGACGCCGGTATAAAAGTTCAGCGTGGACGCCTCGTGGTACTCGCCATCAATCACGATCACATCGCTCGGTCGAAACTCCCTTCGAATCGCCTGCGCGAGATCGTAAGAAGAAAGAATCGGCGAAAACCGGATGAAGGAGAAATGGACACATGCCAGTAGGACGACCATCATCACCGCGAGCGCAGCATTCCCCGCGAGAGGCCGGCCGCGCCGTCGAAGGATCCAGTTCAATCCGGTACCCAGAAGCAGGCCCAGGGATGCCCCCAAAAGAGGTCCGCGAAAGGCAGCGAGCGCCTGGGGAGTCAGATCCAGCACATGTCCAAGTGAAAGGTTATATTCTTCCGGATTCTTCTTCAGCAGATCCGCCAAGTCCGCGCCGGGAGCGGTTCGATGGGCAACCAACAAGGAGACCATCCCGGCCACAAACGCCAGGGCGCCCAAAGCAAGGAGAATGATTGAAGAGACTCTTCCGGCGCGGCGATCCGACTTGCTGGCTGCCGGTTCGGATTCACGCGCGAGCCAACCACCGATCAAGAGCGCCATGCCTGGCAACGCTGGAATCGCGTAGTACTCTTGTCGGGTCGAGAAGCTAAAGAAGCCCAAAATGACGACCGGCCACAGGAGGAAGAGCAACTCTGCGCTCCGCCGCCGGTCCAGGTTAAGCCGTGCGTGAGTAAGTTCCCGCCACGACGATAGAACTTCACGAAGACTTTGCGGCAGGAATGCGATCCAAGGCAAGAGCCAAACCGCCGTGAGCCCCCAGAAAATCCCCAGCGGAGCCGTGTCAAACCCGGGAGGCACGCGTCTTCCCAGGAACCGCATCACGTGTTCGTTAATGAAGTACAACCACAGAAAACTCGGCGCCTGGCCCTGCGCCGGGGTTCGCACGGCTGCGAGGATATGCCACGGCGCCGCGATCACCAGAAACACGAGCGTGCTCGAAACGATGCGCATCTTCAGCAGCTGGCGCCAATCTCTCGTCAGCAACAGAAAAAGCCCGATCGCTCCTGCCGGAAATACCAGGCCGATCAGGCCCTTCGTCAGCACGTTCAACGCACACGTCGCCGCAAATCCCCAGCAAACGAAGCGTGATGGCCGCTCCTCTTCGAGGGCTCGGAGGAAAAAATAGTAGCCCAGGGTAAACCACAACCCGATCAGCACTTCGGGGATCAGAAAGCGCGTGTAGATATACACTCCCAGGGAGGTAACCAGCCCTAGCCCTGCATAGAAGCCGCCCACCTCTCCATAGACATGGCGCCCCAACACGTAGGTTGCTAAGACCAGGGCAAGAACGCCGAGCATCAGGGGCAAGCGGGCGCTCCATTCTCCGACTCCAAAGATCTTGTCGCTGGCTGCGATGCCCCAAAAAAACAGCGGCGCCTTTTCCATGTAGCGGATGCCGTCGGTGTAGATCGTCACCCAATCGCTTCGCTGTGCCATTTCGCGGCCCGCCTCGGCGTGGACCGAATCGACGTCGTCGAGCAGGGGCGGGCGCGAGAGGTCAACCATATAGATGACGGCCCATAAAGCCAAAAGTGCCAGTACGGAGATCCGCCAATCTGAAAACAGGCGGCTCGGGTAGTTGGCCACGGAACCCATCCTGTGCTTAGGTGCTGAAACCTCGAGATTTGGCGTGGTTGAATCCATGGAGGAGTCCTCGTCGGTGGTCAGGTGAGGAGAAACACTCCGCAGCAGACAAAAAGGGTAGCCAGCCAGCGGCGACGGTCGACGTTTTCATGCAGGAACAGTTTGGCGGCGATGCCGTTGGCGACAAACGTCAGCGCTGCGGTTGCCGGACCCATGAGGCTCAGATCCGCCCAGGAGAGTCCCATGAGATTGCTGAAGAAGGCGATGGCCATAGCTAAGACCCCGCCGAAAAAGACCCCGCTCGACAGGATCCGGGCAATCACGGCGAGTATGCCGGAGCGCCGGCGCAATTCGCCGAGGTCGCCGATTCGGCGCATGGCGAGCGCAACCAGGACGTCCCCGGTCGCAGCGGCGCATACGGTCACGCTGATGGAGAGCCAGACGTAATAGCTTCTCATACCCGATTCTGTACCGTCTCGGACTCGGATGGTGTGGATGGTTGCTCGGTGCGCGACGGGCCGCCGGCGACTATTCCGACACCCAGGACAATGAACGCGACTCCAGTCCAGCGCGTCGCGCTCACGTGCTCATGGAGCCAGACGATCGAGAGCAGGACCATGAAGACGTAGCTGACCGCGGTAGCCGGAAGAACGTAGCTGAGGTCGGCAAACGAGAGCGCAGTCATCCAGCTGGACATGAAAATGAGGAGGGAAAGGATCCCCAGTACGACGAAAGGATTCGCGAGACCGGACAACAATCTGGCGGCATGATGAATATCGATCGGGCCGGCGTGTTTCATGCCGCGCGCGAGGAAAGCGTCTCCGAGTGAGCCGAAGATCACAATCTGCAGAATGACGAGATACTTACGGATCGTCAGGCGAATTCTCCCCTCCGGAAAACGTCCAACGACTATGGCTCGCGTGCTGCACTGCGGCCCTGTATGGCTTCCATCATGTCCGGCCTGAGGACCTTGCCGTTGGCGCGCCGTGAGACCAATCTTCCGCCTTGCAGTAACTCGTAGTTGTTGTCGCGCCATAGGCTGCGCTTGCAGAGGAAGCTGGCACACCAGAGGATAAAGCCGTGAAGGTCCCTGAGCGGATATAGCGGTACGGTGCGCCGCGCGAGCGGATCGCGCGAGGCCCACCAGCCGACCACCCAACACTGCACCATGCGGTTCAGCAGCGCCGCGGCGAGCAAACTCCAACCCCATATGGGATGGCCCAACGCCACGGCCGCGATCAGGCCCAAGATCCCATAAGGCACGGCGAACGTCAGGCCTGTCCCAACATGGCCCTTGGGCCGCGAGTAACGGGTCCCCATTGCCCAACGTAGCTGCCGTTCCCACATCTGCCGAAATGTCCTGGGCGACGAAACGTGATCCACCACATAGCTGGACAGCACTACTTGAAAGCCGGCTTTGTAAATGAAATTGCCGACGACGAAGTCATTGGAAAGATACTCGCGGACCCCGGCAAAGCCGCCGATACGGCCGATGGAGTCTTTGCGGACCGCAATCGTCGGTCCCAGTCCAAATTTCGTCTCTTCGAGAAGGTTGGACATCAAGACCCCTGCTGTGAATTCGACGGATTGTCCGACCGCGTCGAAATAAGCCCAAAGACCGCCGGCGCTCTTACCGCGAAACATGCAGGTCACGGCCCCAACTTGGGGATCGAGTAGCGGGGGCACTACATCGCGCAAGTAATTCGGTGCAACTTCCACGTCACTGTCGCTGGTGACCAGGATGTCGTACTTGGCCGCTTCCATCAAGCGCTGGAAACAGTAGTTTTGTGCATTCGGCCAAGGGGGATCTCCAGTGACAAAGATCCGGCTGGGGATATGAGAATAGCGCGCGCAGACTTCCCGGATGATGGGCAAGGCGGCATCGTCCGCGGTGTCGGCAGCGAACAGGATCTCGTATTCGGGATAGTCCTGGCGAAAAAAGCTCTCGATATTCTCCTTCAGCCGGGCCTCGTTGCCATGCACCGGCTTTAGGACCGAGACCGGGGGCAACTGCGCTGCCCACCTTTCATAGGTTCTCCGATCCCGCTGAACGCTGCGCCGGAATTTGACGGCTCCAATGATCGAAAGAGCCAACACAACCGTCGAAGTAAGCGTCCCGATTATGGCGATAGCCAGGAGAATGCCTGCAATGACCAAGTGCACATCCCTTCGAGCGCCTAGTGTATCAGACCGTCTGCCTGGCTTCCGATTCCTGCACATCAGCGGGAAGCAGTCGAAAATCTTTCGCGAATGGTGACAAATGGTGACGAGTTACGCCCAATCGCGGAGCGGCTGCCCATGCCTACCACGAGAATTCAGTAAGTTACGTGGGAAAATTGGTAGGCCCGGGAGGACTCGAACTTGAGCCGTTTGGCGGGCGTGAGCGAAGCGGGAGCCCGCCGGCGAAATCCTGAGCCGCAGGCGAAGGACCTCCACCTGAAGGGCAAAACTCGATACAGATCGTCATAACCGGCGTTACAGCAAGAAACTTTGGCAAAAGAGCCGGCATGCAGGCTACACTGGGCTCCCCCCCAGAGTCTCTAGAAGAGAGAGTCTGTGCCATGTCGCATGCGTTCCAACGGTCATCGTTCTGGACTCTTCAGCTTCGTCACCGGCCACTCCGCTGGGCGGCCGTTCTTCTTCTTGCTTTTTCGGCTTTCGCACCCGCTCTATGGGGCGGAGTCGGCGGCAACATTTCGGGCGCAGTGACCGATCCTTCCGGCGCCGTCATTCCGGGCGCGCAGGTCACAGTCCTAAACGTCGACACCAACGTCGGCCGCGCCATCGCCACCGACAGAACGGGCACGTACTCGTTTCGTGGATTGCCCGTCGGGACTTACGAGATGCGCGCCGAAGCCAAGGGCTTCAAGCTGTACCGTCGTACCGGCATCGTACTGAATCCCAACGATACCCTTCTCATAGACGTGCCGCTGACCTTGGGGCCGCACGACGAAACGGTCACGGTCAAGGAAGCGCCGGTCCGCATTGAGACCGCCGACACCCAGCTGGGTGAAGTCATCAGCAGCCGGAAGATATCCTCCGTTCCCCTCAATGGGCGCAGTTTCACCGATCTTCTTCCCCTCCAGCCGGGGGTTGCCCCCGCTACCTCCATCACGGCCAATTCCATCAATGCCGGCGGTGCGACTCTGCTGCGCGCCTCCGGCAACCTCAACCCGGGCACCGTTTCCATCAATGGACAGCGGGAATACGCGAACGGCTTCATGGTCAACGACGCCGACGTCGTCGAGCGCTTCACCATGGGGGCCGCGGTCATCCCCAACCTGGATTCCATCGCCGAGTTCCGTATCCTGACCGGCAACTTTGACGCCGAGTACGGCAACTACAGCGGTGGCCGGATCAATGTCGTCACCAAGTCCGGCACCAACCAGTTCCATGGCAGCGCCTTCGAATTCCTCCGTAACACCGTGCTCGATGCACGCAACTACTTCTCCGAGCAGCGCGCCGTCTACCAGCAGAACCAGTTTGGAGGAGCACTCGGAGGCCCCGTCCTTCGCAACAAGATCTTCTTCTTCACCGACTACCAGGGGACGCGCATGAAGCGCGGCGTGGACAGCGGCATTCTCCAGGTCCCATCCGCGCTCGAGCGTACCGGCGATTTCGGCGCGGTCGGTCAGTCGTTGACCGACACCGTCAGCGGGCCTTACATCGCACAGCAACTCTCGCAGGGATTGGGATATCCCGTGGCCGTCGGGGAGAACTACTACACGCCCGGGTGCACCTCTTCGGCGCAGTGCGTTTTCCCCAACGCCATCATCCCGCAGGCGGTCTGGTCCACTCCCGCCAAGAACCTCCTGCAGTACATCCCGCTGCCCAACTTGCCCGACAGCAAGTTCTCAACCTCATCCCAGAATGAGTTGTTCCGCGGCGATCGGGGCGCTGTCCGCATCGAGGGAAGCTCGCGCTGGGGCATGCTTTCCGCTTACTACTTCCTCGACGACTACACGCTCGACAATCCCTACCCGGGGCAAGGCGGAGCGAACATCCCCGGCTTCAACGCCCTCAATTTCGGACGCACCCAATTGCTCACCCTGGGTGATGTGAAGGATTTCGGCTCCCGGTCGGTCAACGAGTTCCGCTTCTCCTACGTGCGCGACGTCAATCACATCGGAACCCCCCTCGGCCATGTGGGCACCACGCTGGTGTCGCAAGGCTTTGTGACCGCGCAGGGCGAGCCCAGCATACTTCCGCAGCGTCCGGCGATCGAAGGGGTGGAGAACGTCATCTTCAATAACTTCACCATGGGCAGCACCGTCACCGGCATGGATCAGACGGACAACACCTTCGAACTGCGCGACAATTTCTCGCGCTCGTTCGGCGCCCACATCCTGAAGTTCGGTGGCGAAGCCATCTATAGCCAGGTGAATGTCGCCGCCAATGTCCAGTCCAACGGTACGTTCCTCTTCTCCGGCACGGAGACCGGTGTCGACTTTGCCGACTTCCTTCTGGGGGTCGCCAGCCAGTACACCCAGGGGGATGCGCGTCCCTTTTACAACCGCAACAAGTACGGCGCCCTCTTTGTGCAGGACACCTGGCGCGTCCATTCCCGCCTGACGCTGAATTATGGCCTCCGCTGGGATGTGATCATGCCTTGGTACGAGGCGTACAACCAGATTCAGACCCTCGTTCTCGGACAGCAGTCCCTTGTCTATCCGACAGCGCCACGGGGCATCGTCTTCCCCACCGATCCCGGCATCGGGCGCTCTTTGGCGCCCACCCGCTGGAACAATTTCTCGCCCCGAGTGGGTGTGGCTTACTCCCCTTCGGCCAGCGGCGGCCTCCTCGGCCGCCTGCTGGGCCAGGACAAGACCAGTATCCGCGCCGGATTCGGCCGCTTCTTCTCCGCCGTCGAGGGTGTCTCCATCGGCGTGATGGCCGGCGATCCGCCTTATGGCAGCACCTACGCCAGTCTTGGGCCGCCGCTGTTTTCCAACCCCTTCGTGACCGCGGCCACCGGCGTAGACAATGGTCAGCGCTTCCCCCTGGACCTGCCGCCGCTCAACGCCACCGCGAACAACCCCAACCCCAACGTGGATTGGACCCAGTTCATTCCGATCAATGGCATGCCCGGCTATGACCCGCGCGGCAAGAGCCCCTATTCCCTGCAGTACACCCTCACCTTGCAGCGCCAGTTCGGGACTAACACCCTGCTGACGCTCGGATACGTCGGCAGTCAGGCGCACCATCTCATCGTGCTCGTGCCCGCCAATCCCGGGAATGCGGAGCTCTGCCTCAGCCTGCCGGGGTGCGGGCCGTTCGGCGAAGACGCCACTTACACGTCTGCCTCCGGCGAGGTCTTCCACGGTACCCGTCAGCCCTTCGGCTCCGACTTCGCCGCTGTCACCTTCATCAGTCCCATCGGCAATTCCAACTACAACGCCTTCGAAACCAGCCTGCGGTACGTGAGCCGCCGGCTCGAATTCCTCGCCGGATACACCTACTCCAAGTCCCTCGACAATGGTTCCAGCATCTCGGAGCAGCTGAATCCCTTCGATCCCCGCGCCACCTACGCCCTGTCCGCCTTCGACGTCAAGCACAACTTCGTCTTCAGCTACTACTACAACCTTCCCCTGGACAGGCTTTTCCACACCCGCAACCAGCTCACCAGCGGGTGGATCTTCTCTGGCGTCACCCGTTTCAGCAGCGGATTCCCTGTCACCCTGCATAACAACAGCGACCGGTCGCTGCTGGGCACGCAACGCAACGGCGTCAATAACACCTGGGGAGTCGACCTGCCCCAGTTCACGCCCGGCCCGCTCAATCTCAACCCGGATCCGAGCAGCGGCCTCCCTTACTTCAACACGGCGCTCTTCAGCCTCCAGCCTCTTGGAGAGCCGGGCAATGCCAAGCCCCGCTTCTTCTACGGGCCTGGCATGTCCAACTTCGATATGGCGCTTCAAAAAGACGTTGGCTTAGGCGAGTCCCGCACCTTGAGCCTCCGCATCGAAGCCTTTAACGCCTTCAATCACCCGCAGTTCTACGGCCCGGCATCGGTGAACGGCAACATCAGCAGTTCGACGTTCGGAAACATCGTCAGCGCGGCCAGCCCCCGACTGCTGCAGGTCGCCCTCCACTTCGCCTTCTGACGATACTCCCCCACAGGGCATGCTCTTGAATTCCACCGTCTTCGTGGGACCATGCCAGGTGGGAATGACCCCGCGCGGGGTTGGGCAAACCCTTACCGTTTGTCTGCAAGAGTCTGCAACTGCCGGGACCCAGTTTCCATACTACGTTGACAATAAAGGAGTTGAGGCGCCTACGTTCGGAACCCAAATTGCTCGTCCGCACGGTGGAGATTTCTGCTCGTAGAATTCCCCCGCACCCGAGCATTTGGGAGGGAACATGAAGAAGGGCCTGCTTCTGATTGCATTCGCATTGCTGCTGACCGGAGTGGCGACGACCACTGCCTGGGCCGACGACTGGTACCTGTGGGATTGGAGTGTCAACATCAATGACACGACCTACAACCCCCCGGCTCTTCCAGGCACCGTCAACTCAGCCACCTTCGACTTCAACACCGGTCTTGGATCGATGACTATCACCTTCAGCTCGCCGGGAGCCAACTACGGCGGGATTTATCTGTATCCCTTCTGGAATATCGACCAGTCGCCTGGGGATTTTTCCAACGCGTACGGGACAGTGAACGGCGTACCGCCGGCCGGCCTGTCGTACAGCCTCGGATGGCCGGGTGTCGATTACGGCGCCGGCTCGGTGTTCGACATGTTCGCCCTGGATACCCTGGACAACACGAACCATGTTCCCGCTTATGCGCCTCCTCCGGATGCCTGCTGCTCCGTGGCTATGGGCGAGAACTTTGCGTTCATCCTGAGTCCCGGCGAGACCGGCTTGCTGACCTTCAGCACGAGCACGACTCCGCCGCCGGGCGGCTTCTTCCTGCAGCTCACGGACAACGACAACGGAGAGAATTACTATCTGACCGAGTCGTTCACCATCAAGAGTTCGACCGAGGTCCCCGAACCCGCATCGGCCCTGCTGCTGGTATCCGGACTGGGTGCCATGCTGGGATTGCGGCGCAAGTCGGCTGTGAAGTAGTAGGATTGGGCCCTTCCATCCCGTATCCTGGCTCGGGCGCGCTGGCCCCAGAGGAGCTTGCGCCGTGTGCTTGGAGGGTGAAAACCTAGAAGACATCTGACATCAGAAGAGAGAGGAAGCAACCATGCGCATGAGACATCTGCTTGGGCCTGCGCTTACGCTTCTGTTCGCTGTGACCAGCCTCATGGCGGCCACACCTTGTCCCCCCTCAACACCTTGGCCCCCGGCGGCGGGGCCGATCGTCAAGGCAGTCCCCTGGGTCACTCCTGTACCTCCTACCTGCCTGATCACCCCGCACGATACCATCAGCGGTCGAACCATCTATCTGAAGGCGACCACCGATTCGACTGCCGTGCAGTACTACTGGGACTATGGCGACGGCAGTCCGGTCCAGGCTTGGACGGCGGTCAGTAGCCCTTACAATATCGGCATTCAGCACGTTTACACCGGCGCCACGAACACCTCGTTTACCGCGACCGTGTACGTGAAGGACGGCGCCAATCCTCCGAATGTCAACTCGGCCAAGTACTACATCACGATCCGCGACAACACCCTCCAGGCCAGGGTCAACATCGCGATCGACGAGGGAATGTGGCGATTGCAGCGGGAGATGCAGAGCCGCACCGGGGTGCTGCCGGCAACCAACGTGGTCGGATATTGGAACAGCGGGAATTACGCCAGCAGCGGATACGTTGGCAATAACGGCGTCAATACCACGGCGTTCCTGGTGAACGGACACCAGCCGGATACCGACCCCGCGAATCCCGATCCTTACGCCGAAACCGCCCTGCGCGGCCTGAACGCGACGCTCTGGGGATTGTCCACGACCAACATCCCCAGCTCGGTTACCAACAGTCAGGGGACCTTCAACCCCGATCAGAACGCCAATGGCATTGCCACCTATGTTCCCGAATCGCCGATTTACGAGTCGGGCATGGTGATGGACATGATTGCCGCCACCGGGCAGCAGAACTTCGTGGCGGGGGTCGGGAACCCGGGGATTGTGAACCAGACTTTGAAGACCATCGAGCAGGACATGATGGACTTCTACACCTACTGCCAGATCCCGGGCGCACCCGAGGGCTATAGCTCAACCTATGAGGGTGGCTGGCGATACAGTTGCCGGTCCGGTGATTCCGATAACTCGACCAGCCAGTGGGGGGCCATCGGCATGCTCGGAGCAGTCAAGGAATTCGGTCTCGCATTTCCGCCCGCAATGGGGGGAGGTACGAGTCCGGTCCTTTTGGCCAACCAAAATAAGTGGCTGACGTACACGTTCGATGGCAATGGGTTCGGATACACGAGCCCCGGTTACTATCCCTGGGGGCCGTGGGCGGTCACGCCCTCCGGCATGGTGCAGATGGCCATGGACGGGGTGACCCGGGGAACACCGGGCAGCCCCACCATGTGGGACCATACCGAGAACTACATCCGGGCCAACTTCTCCGGTCCGCTGGGCTACTGGTACGGGCTGTTCTCGTTCACCAAATCCATGCTGCTGAATCCGGCCGGGGACTTGACCCAACTGTGCGGCCGCGACGGGTTCCCCAGCAACAACCTGGTCAACTGCATCGACTGGTACGCGGCCGAAACCGCCAAAGGCGATCCCATCGACGGTGTCGCCAAGACCTTGGTCAACGCCCAGGCTGCCGACGGCTACTGGTGGTGCCATGAATACACTGGGCAGCAGTGCTACTTCGAGACCGCCTGGGCGATCATCATGCTGAACCGGACGGTATTCACCAGCGGCCTGCCGGTGGCGGTGATCGATGCTTCGCCCACTCAGGTCATTAACGGAGGAATGGTCAACTTCACGGGCAAGAATTCCTTCCACCAGGATGCTACCAAGCAGATCGTGATGTGGGATTGGGATTTCAGCGGAACCGGGAGTGGGCCGTTTAACGTCTCCGGGGTGAATCAGAACAATGTCGTGATCCACACCAATTCAAACACCTTCCCAGTGAACTACCCGGTGCGCTTGCGGGTCACGGACAACACGTCGCCAACTCCGCTGACCGCGATTGCCACGGTGAACATCGTCATCACCAACCCGCCGTTCCCGCCGACTGCCAGTCCGGGCGGGCCTTACAGCATCTGTCCGCAGCCGGCCTATCTGCCGTTCTACCTGAACGGCACCGGTTCCTCGGCGGCTCCGGGCCATTCCGATAACAACCCCGACAACTACCTCACGAAGTATGAGTGGGATCCCCTGGGTAACGGCACGTATCCGCTTTCCGGCGGGACGCTGGCGCAGCCCAGAGTGGATGATTTCTATGCCAATGCCGGGTTACTGGGCAGCGGCGCCACGGAGGTGGTCAACCTGCGGGTGACCGACAACAGCGCCCTGTCGTTCCCGCCTTCTCCGAACTTGACGGCAACCGCGAGCACACAGGTTCTGCTGCGCACCGCAACCGATCCAGTCTGCTCGAAGTGTGTGAACAGCGCACAGGCCATCGGTCATGGGGCGGTACCCGGTCATGCCGGCTATATCCAGGTCATTTGGATCGAAACCGGCGCAGACCACTACAACATCTACCGCAGCACGGTCAACGGTGGTCCCTACACCAAGCTCGGCACGGTGAAGAACACGGTCATGGGTACGGGCAAGACCCTGGGATACATGGATAATGGGCCGCTCACACCGGGCGTGACCTATTACTACCGTATCGCTCCGGCCACGCTGGCTGACATTGAAACTTGCCAGTCGAACCAGGCGAATGCGAGTGGCTCACTGCCCAAGGGTCGTTAGCCAATGGATGCTGCAACCGCCAGCCGGCTCAAGCTGGCTGGCGGTTCTTTCTTGCTCCTTCAAGTACCGCAGACGCTGGTTCACTTCCTTCTATATCCATGCCTGTGAGGATCTGATCCCATGAAGATGCAGAAGCTTCTTGTCCTCGCCGCTGTATGCGTTCTCATCGCTCCGCTCTCGGCCCAGACGGTTGACAAGCCCAAGGATGACCAGCCGAAACCCGCCACCAAGAAGCAACCAGTACTGATTCTGCTGCAGGCACGGTTCGAAGATCACGTGACCATGGGCATCGGGGAAGACCGGCTCTTCCGGATCACCAAGCTGATCGAGCGGCTGCGAAAGGAGTATCCCTCGGTTCCCTTCAACGTGAGTTGCGAGTTTTCCGGGGCGTTTGCTCAGCAATTGACCAAGACCCCAACGACACGGGGATACTTGGCCCAAATCAAGGCTCTAGCTGATGCCGGACTCGTGACTCTGGGTTATGTGGGGGAGGACGAGCCCACGTACCGGGCCCGACCCAAGGCCAAGCTGACCAAGGACATGTCTCCCGAGCAACGATGGCTCGCTCAATACAAGGCGGCCCAGCAGTTCTTCAATGACTACAAGGATCCGTTGACCGGCGAACCCGATCCCAATCGCTCGGGTGGTTTGCGCAGCGTGTCGGAGGTGCTGGGGAAGCCTACGATTCTCGGGGCGTTCGCCCCCCAGCTGGGGGGAGAGGCGCCCTATTATCACGAGCTTCGCCGCCTGAACATCCAGGCGATCGTGCCTGGATTCCCCGATCCTTATTTCACCATGGGCATCCATGGCTTCGGTGAATCGGCCTCGCAGATCGCCGCGAGCATGGCCCCGGTGCCGGTGGCCAGTTCCGAATTGTTCTGGGACTCCGGTTTTCTCCGGGCCTCGTTCACCAGCACCAAGGACATTCGTCGCCTATATGCCGAAGAGGGCAAGGAAGCGCTCGCCAAGTTCCTGGAAACGCTGGACCGCTCGCGGGTGCGACTGCTGCAGATCGAGGTCGTCGACTATGCGCGTTATCTGGAAAAGTGGCCGGATGGCACTCCCAAGCTCTATCCCCTGACCTGGGCCTACGACCACCCGGACGAACCGGCCATCCCGACCGGGGCGCGCGTCTTTGTTACCATCCCCACCTCTGACAAGGCGTACGCGAACGAAGAGGAGGCATTGCGGTATCTATTCGGAGAATTCCTTCCGGCCAATCCGGGCAGCCGCTTCGTAAGCCCCAAAGACCTCATGCGAATGGCCAGGACTCCCGTCGGCTCCGATGTTTCTGCGGAGGTCCTGAAAGAGGCGGCGCAGGATTGGCTGAAGCGAAGCGGCAAGACGGTAAACATGGGGCCCACCTATGTACAAGCCGGCGGGAGCTACTATTCGGCTGCCGACCTGTTCCAACTTCTGAGCAACGCGCTGGCGGAAATCTCCAAGCAGGGCAAGCCGCCTAAGACGATACGTCTAACCAGTGTGTACGGCCCCCTTTCCCTGGAAGAGACCGAGTCCACCTTCCCCACAGCAGAGTTCACGGTCAGCGACATTGCACGCACAGCCGCCAGGCTCGCCCCTGGCTTGGATGACCAGACCTGGCGACCTGTACCTTCGAATGCGGTGCCGGCCAAGATCGAGATCGGCGGTCAGCACGTGAACTCCGCTCAATTCCTTGCCTTGATGGTGGAGGCCTATCTGGCTCCATCGTCGGACACCAAGATCAAGCTGCGCTACTTCCTGCCGACGACGGACCCGGGCTATTTCTTCCCGCGCCAAAATGCGATCCAGGACGCGGGGAACATATGGACGTTGCGGCCGGCGGTGCTTCAGCTTGAAGCGGGGAAGTGATTCTGCTGCAGGCTGGCTGTGTGTGCTCGTGCAGGCGTTTGCTGGGCCGCCGCATGACCGGGCGGCCCTGTCTGTTAGAAACTGAAGCGCAGGGCGAATTGTAACTGCCGCGCCGGCTTCGCAGAAAAGATCTTGCCGAAGGTCGTCGGCTGGTCCGCGTACAACTCGGGCAATTCGAAGTTGGTGCGATTCAACACATTGAAGGCCTGCGCTTCGGCCCGCAGGCTCATCTCATTGCGCAGGAAGAAACGGTGCGCCAGCGAAAGATCCAAGGAAGCAAAACCGGGTCCACGAAGGATGTTGCGACCGGCATTACCGAAGGTGTAAGCAGGGGGGATCGCGAACGCAGCCGTGTTGAACCAATGGTCTGGGTTGCGGTCCGCGATGGCATTGGGATCTCCGACCAGATTGGGCCGATCGGATCCCGTAGTTCCTCCTGTATTCCCAGTATTGCTGTTGTCGAACTGCAGGACGGGCGTGAACGGCTGACCGGAATAGACGGTGAGGATGCCGTTCAGGTCGGTGTTCCGGGTGATGGCATTGGATTTCGGCATCTGGTAAGCGAACGCCACCGACAGCCGATGGCGAATGTCAAAGCTGGAGGCGCCCCGTTCCGCCCTCAGGTCGCTGCTGTTCTGGGGGAAGTTCGGGTCGGGCTTGACGCCCAGGAAAGCCGACGCATCGTCGATGGAGTGCGAGTACGTGTAAGCCCCCCACCAGGAAAGAGCTGAGCCTAGCGTCCGGCTGACGCGGATCTGCAACGCGTGGTAGTTGGAACAGGCGCCGCTGTCGATGAACAGCACATCACCATACTCAGGATGAGGACGGCGGGCCTGCACGTCTCCCGGACCCGGCGGCGGCTGGTTGAGATCGCTGTTGCGGATCAGGTGCGTTCCCTTTGAGCCCACGTACTGCACACTCACATCGCCAAGATGCTTGAACGACCGCTCCACGCCCAGGTTCCAGTGTTGCAGATTCCCGGTGGCCAGGTAGGGGTTGACGACATTGACCGACGGGGGAGGTGTCAGCCCGTTGGCGGTGGCGAACGGATCATCAAGCGTCAGCAGTCCGGCAACTGAAGGGAAGTACACACTGAGGTTGAATAGCGGCGGGTTGAAATAGGGTGCGGTGTCGGGGGAGAACATGCCCGCGTCATAGAAGATGCCATATCCTCCGCGCACGGTCAGCAGATTCCGCGGACTCCAGGCGAAGCCGAACCGGGGAGCGAAATCGTGGTGACGGGGATAAACCCCCGATTCCGGTGTTCCATTGGTTCCGGCAGGGACCATTTGCCACGTCTTCAGGTCCAGGATCCAGATGACGTTGCTCGCGTCGGCTGCCGGACTGTTGTACTCGTAGCGGACCCCGAAGTTCAGGTTCAGGTCATTGCGAACTTTCCACTCGTCCCCGAAATAGGCGTTGTAGGAATGCGTGCGCATGCGGATGTCGTTGTTCGCCTGCGCTTGCAAGGTGAAAGAGGGATACCCTAACAACAGGTCGCTGAGGCCGGAGCCGCTGATGAACCCCGAGAACGACAGGGAGCCGCGAGTCAGCAAGTCGAGATGGCTGTTGAGCTGAAGCGTCCGGAACTCGAAACCCATCTTCAACAGATGCGACCCTCGCTGCAGCGAAAAGTCGTCGCTGAACTGGTAGGTGTTGGTGTGCCGCAGGATCGGCAGACTGGTCGTATCTCCCACCTTGGAAAACCCGGCGATGGTCATCGAAGGGTAACCGAAGTCGCGTGCCGGCACGTTCAGCCAGGACACGTTCCACAGTTTGCCGACATCGACCTGGTAGTTCTCCGGTTCGAGGTCACGCGAAAACCGGTTGTACCCGATCCGCACGGAATTGACCGCCCGCGCCCCCATCACGCGCTGCCACTGCGCCATCGCATTCTGGGTGAAATCATTGACGAAATCGCCAAACCCCGGAACGATGTCAACGCCCTCGGGAAAGGGTTCGAACAGGTCCGACCGCCCGAAACTGTAGCGCGCCGTGAGATCGTCGGCGTTCGACAGGCGATGATCGACGCGGTAGTTTCCTTGGGTCTCGTTCGTGCGCTCCACGACGTTGGCCTGGTAATTCCCCGCCACCCCGGGACGGTTGGGCGCCGGAAAGAGTTTCCCGATGTCGGTGGCGATGGGCGAAATGGAGCCGGGGGGGATGATGTTGCCGGGGAACGGTATCCCGGTAAGCGGGTCTGTGATCGTAACCCCCAGGGTGGACAGGTAACCATTCAATTGAGCGGCTGTCGGGACGGTCGCAAGCCGGGTCACCCCGCTCCTCTCCCGAAGGAAGTCGGTAGACACAAAGAAGAAGGTCTTGTTGGGCACCAACGGCCCCCCCGCATTGAATCCGAACTGGTTGCGGATGAACTTGGCTGGATCCGGGCCTTCGAAATAATTGTTGGCATCGAGTACGCGATTGCGAAGGTATTCGTACACCGTGCCGTGAAAGCTGTTCGTACCGCGCCGGGTGATGACGTTGACTTGCCCCGCGCCGCTACGCCCGTATTCAGGGCTGTACGAGTTGGTGGCGATCTTGAACTCCTGAACACTGTCCACGGGTGGCTGCACGGTGTAACGGTTCACATAGGGGTCGTTGTTATCGACCCCGTCGAGCAGGAAATTGTTTTGC
>Ga0335070_10002892_pt1 | contig 20009 bp, 15 predicted proteins | sample Lox_Sample_13_FD_206722 | JGI IMG/M metagenome (GOLD analysis project Ga0335070, IMG submission 206722) | Soil microbial communities from Loxahatchee National Wildlife Refuge, Florida, United States - Lox_Sample_1.3 | ecosystem: Environmental > Terrestrial > Soil > Wetlands | place: USA... | reverse complement strand
CGTGCACACCGAGCGCCTGAAACTTCGGTTCCTTGCCGCTGATCAGGGGGCCAATGAACAACCCGGCGGCAAGCCAGGCGGTGGCGATCCAAAAAAGGCCGATCTGCACGTGCCAGGTCCGGGTGACGGCATACGGAAGGATGTGCGAGATCTTGATGCCGTAGAATCCGTCGCCCTCAACACCATAGTGGGCCGTCACCATGCCCAGCAAAATCTGCGCCAGGATGAGCCCGGAAATCACGAAGAAGTACTTCAGGGTGGCTCGCTGCGATGGGGTTGCGGCCCAAGTGCCCAGGGGATCGGTGTGCGGAATCGGTCCTTCGGGCTCAGCCGCCTTTTGCGACGCGTACCACCACACCATCGCGCAAATGCCGGCGAGCAGCATGATGATGCTGACGCCCGTCCAGAGCACGCTGTCGCCGGTGGGCCGATTGCCGACCACCGGCTCATACGGCCAGTTGTTCGTGTACGAGACGGTCTGGCCGCGTCGTTCAGCCGCGGCCGACCACGCCGTCCAGAAGATGAACCCTGCGAACTGCCGCATGCGCGCCGGAGTCGAAACGCTGCCGGGCGGGATGGCATAGGCGCTATTCCCCTTGATGAAGATATCGGAGAAGTGCGCCAGGCACGATTCGAACGCCCGAGCGCGCACGGGTTCGATGGTGATGGTGTTGGTCGCGGCGTCGTAACCGTTGTGCCTGTACATCTGTTCCAGACGCCCGCGCAGCTTGCCCTGCTCTTCGGCATCGAGCTGTCCGTAAGGCTTGGAAAACTCTGCGTTCGCCCACTCGTCGAGAACGAAGGAAGATTCGCGATGCAGCCAATCCGCGGTCCAATCGGGCGCCACGTAGCTGCCGTGGCCCCAGATCGAGCCTACTTCCATACCGCCGAGGGCCTGCCAGACGTTCTGCCCGCGGCCGATGTCTCCATCGCCAACGACAACCGTACCGGTGGTATCGACGATACGGGCTGGAATCGGCGGCTTCTCTTCATAAATCCGGGTGCCGATCCAACCTAATACCAAAAACGAAGCGACTACGACAGCCGCAAAGCTAGCCCACAGCTTTTTCATGCCCCTCCCTTACTCCGAGGCGTTCGAGTGATCGGCGCCCCGTGCTGGACCTATGAGGCATACCAGTCACCAGTCTTCGCACAAAACTCGTCGGTAGACATGAAATTGTTGTGAGTACGAGAGTTGAACACAAGAGAGATGCTGACGCGGAGTCCTGACCGTCCGGGCACAGCCGGTCATCTGCCGATGTCTCTCGCTGAAAACTTCGGCTTGTGCCGAGTGACGAATCGCCAACCGACGGACGAGTTTTGCCGATTGGGCCTAGACCGTGACGAGGAGCGTTCCGATTCTGTCACCTGCTGGTAAGCCACTGCCAGCCGGTTCGCGATGCTGCCAGGCGACGAGTATTTTGGCAACTGCTGCGGCATGAGCCTGATGTGACTGATCGGTCACCGAGTAAGTCCTTTGGTTCAGAAAGGGCGTGCCGGGCATGATCGTGCACTCGGCTCCAATATGCGAAACAGATTATCGCCGCGCGCGCAGCTTGCCTCCAGATCACTTCATTCCACCCCGACAGGGATCATGCAGACTTTCAGTATTGTGGGCCTTATTATATGTGCCAGCGCAAATATGTTTGGGCAGCCGGCCAGGATCGTCGGCAACATCAATACGAGCCAGTGGGCCTCGCTGCCCGGCCATGTGCACGCCAATGCTCGAAGCGAATATGACCAGGGCAAAGCGCCAGACTCCGTACAGATACAGTTCGTGACCCTGGTGCTGAAACCCTCCGACACCCAGCAGTCGGCCCTGGATCGGTTGCTCCTCGATCAGCAGAATCCCAAGTCGTCGATGTATCATCGCTGGCTGACGCCCGAAGAGTATGCCGATCGCTTCGGCGCGAGCGTGAGCGATCTGGCCAAAATCGGCGATTGGGCCCGCAGTCAGGGCTTGACGGTAAACGGTACGGCACGCGGCCGCAATGCGCTGACGCTCTCGGGTTCGGCGACGCAAATTGGCGCCGCGTTCCACACCGAGATTCATCTTTACAAGGTGAACGGGGAGACTCACTATGCCAACTCCACCCAACCTTCGGTGCCGGCCGCATTCTGGAATATGATAGGAGCCGTCCGTGGGTTGCATGACTTCCGAATGAAGCCGAAGGTGCGGAAAGTCGTGCCGCTCGGTGACGCCGGACATTTAGCGCCGGCATATACCTCCTCCAAGGGCGATCACTATCTTGCTCCCGACGATTTCGCGACCATTTTCAATCTCACTTCCGTCTATAATTCCGGAATCAAAGGCGCTGGGCAGAAGATTGTAATTGTAGGCCAAAGTAAGATCGATACCTCGCACCTGTCCACGTTCACCAGTTATTTCGGAATGGATACGGTCAGCTTCCAAACCGTGCTCGTGCCGAACAAAAAGGTTCCCGGATATTCCGTCGTCGACGCCCAGGAATCTGATCTTGACCTGCAGTGGTCGGCTGCCGTGGCGCGCAGCGCGACTCTGCTCTTCGTCTATTCCTACGACGTGCTTGACGCGGTTCAATATGCGATCGATCAAGATCTGGCGCCGGTGATCAGCATGAGCTATGGAGAATGCGAGGAGTCGGACACCAAGTCGGATGCAGGCACGATGCAGAGTTGGGCGAAGCAGGCGAACGTGGAAGGACTTACCTGGGTGGCGGCTTCCGGGGATTCCGGGGCAGCGGGTTGTTACGAATCCTCCGGCGGACCCTTCGGCCCGCCCAATGATAGTTTGGCATTGGCTGTCGATCTGCCGGCCGGTGTCCCAGAGGTTACCGCCGTAGGCGGCACTACTTTCAGCGAAGGCAGCGGAACGTATTGGAACAGCGGAAACGGCAACACGAAGGCGTCAGCGAAGTCCTACATTCCTGAGGTGGCATGGAACGACAGCAAGGCGAACGGCAGCCCGGCGTCGACCGGAGGCGGCGCCAGCCAGTTCTTCTCCAAGCCCTCGTGGCAAACGGGCGCCGGCGTGCCCAGCGACGGCGCGCGCGATGTGCCCGACGTGGCATTTCCCGCTTCCGCCGACCATGATGGTTACCTGGTCTACACTTCTTCTACCGGCCTGGACGCCGGGTGGAGTGTGATCGGCGGCACGTCCGCTGCCGCACCAACCTTTTCGGGCGTATTGGCGCTTCTGAACCAATATCTGGTATCCAACGGATATCAATCCAGCAGCGGGTTGGGCAACGTCAACAGCCGCCTGTATCCGCTTGCGAGTTCCACGCCTAACGCCTTCCATGACATTACGTCCGGCGACAATGTAGTCGAATCGTGCATCGGTCCATTCTGCTCATCCTCAAAAGGGTATAGCGCCGGAACGGGCTACGATCAGACAACCGGGCTCGGCTCGGTCGATGGGTACAACTTCATTACCGCCTGGCACACCGGTAAGGTCAGCCCTCAGATGTCGGTGACGGACGCCCCTGACGCAGTCACAACAGGCGGGAGCACGATGATTACAGCGACGGTCCTGAATTCGAACGGGGATACTCCCTCCGGAAAGGTGACCTTTTCGGCCGGCTCAACTACGTTAGGAACAGCCACGCTCGACGGCTCCTCCGGAACGGCGCGCGCCACGCTGAAAATCAACGGCGGAGCAACCGGGCTGAGTTCCGGATCCAATACGATTACCGCGTCATACGGCGGCGATGACATCAACAACGCAGCTACCGCAACGACGGCCCTCAATGTGTTGAGCCAGTACGCCGCGCAACCGGCAATTAGCGGGCTGCTGGACGCCGCTTCTTACCGAGAGACTTATGCCCCTGGAACGGCGCTTGCGATCTTCGGCTCGAACCTGGCGCTGAGCACTCGATCTGCTTCGTCCACTCCGCTTCCGGCCGAGCTGGACAATGTCTACGTCACGATCAACGGCGTCGCCGCGCCGCTCTACTACATTTCACCCACTCAGCTCAACGTGCAGATTCCGTACGAAACGCCCACAAGCGGCAAAGCGACGGTTGTCGTTAGCGACAATGGACAGTCCGCATCCGCGACGATCACCATGTCGGCAGCGGCGCCTGGCATCTACACGGACGGCGGCGGCTACCTAACACCCAACTCGACGGCCTCAGCCGGTCAGACGTTGACCATGTACGTCAATGGCGCGGGCGCTTTGAACCCTTCCGTCGCTGACGGATCGGCGCCCTCGAGCGGCACTACGCCGGTCCCGAAAGGCACGACGCTGGTGACGGTAGGAGGTGTCGCCGCGCCAATGTCGTATATCGGAGAACCAGGCTGGTCGGTGGGCGTGTTGCAGATCAACTTCACCGTTCCTTCCGGCGTCGGGACAGGAACGCAGCCTGTGGTCGTCAGCGTTGGCGGTCTGGCAAGCAAGGCCGCAGACCTGACTGTGATCAAGTGAAGCGCAACGCGCCACAACTGGCCCTCGTGCATTTCCCGATGCACTCTAACCAATTTTGAAGGAGAACCCAAACGTGAAACCCATGAATCTCATAGCATTCCTGTGCCTGAGCGTCGCCGCCGTCGCCCAGGACGTTCAATTCGACTACGATCGGTCGGCAAACTTCAGCAGCTACAAGACGTACCAGTGGATCGACTATAAGCCGGTGCCGCCAGGTGACCAACTGCTCGATCAGGACATCAAGCGCGCCGTGGACGAGCAACTCGCCGGCAAAGGCCTGCGGCGCGTCGAGACCGGCGGTGATCTCGTTGTCGGCTATCAAGCGGGTATTTCACAGGAGAAGGAGTTTAATAGCCTCGGGGGAGGTGGCTGGGGTGGATGGGGTGGTCCGTTCGGGTGGGGCAACACCCGGGTGACGACGTCCACCATTGACATCGGTAAGCTGGTGATTGGTCTCTTCGATCCGTCCAACAAACAACTCGTGTGGCGCGGAACCGCTTCCAAAACGCTCAATATCAGCAAGGATCCCAACAAGAACTATCAGACCCTCGAAAAGGCAATGGCCAAGCTGTTCAGGAACTATCCCCCGGGGAGTGGCAAGAAATAACCGGGTTCTCTGAAATCCTATCAGCAGAACTGGCGGGCGATACCGAATTTCCGCATGCGCGACTGCAGTGTCGTCCGCTTCAAACCGAGGCGGGCAGCGGCCCCATCCGCTCCGCCGACCATCCCCTTCGTTTCCTTCAAGGCCTGCAGAATGCGCGCGCGCTCGGAAATGTCGGTCACATTCGAAGCGCGGACGTGCACCGCAACTGGGGCGGGCCTGCCATCGAACTCCGGCAAGGCAACGTGGAGTTCCGGCCCGTCGCTCAGGACCACGGACCGCTCGATCACGTTCTGCAGTTCCCGAATATTGCCCGGCCAGTCGTAGGTGGTGAGCGCATCCAACGCATACGCCGGAATGCTTTCAATGTTCCGGTCCATGCGCGCCGCGTGTTTCCGGACGAAATAGCGGGCGAGCAACGGAATGTCCTCGCGCCGCTCGCGCAGGGCAGGAACGTCCACTGGGAAGACCGCCAGCCGGTAATACAGGTCCGCCCGGAACCTGTTCTCCGCCACCATCGCCTTCAGGTCCCGATTGGTGGCCGCGACAATCCGCACGTCGACCTGGATGGTCCGGCTGCCGCCCACGCGCTCAAACTCCTGCTCCTGAACCGCGCGCAGTAACTTGGATTGAAGGTGCAGGGGCAATTCGCCGATTTCATCCAGGAAAAGCGTGCCGCCGTGCGCCGCCTCGAAGCGGCCGATGCGCTGCGCAATCGCTCCCGTGAACGAGCCTTTCTCGTGCCCGAAGAGCTCGCTTTCGAGCAGTTCCGCCGGGATGGACGCGCAGTTCACCTTGACGAACGGCCGCCGCCGGCGGTCGCTGTGCGTGTGGATGGCCCGCGCAATGAGTTCCTTGCCGGTACCGGTTTCGCCTCCAATGAGCACCGTGGCATCGGTGGCCGCGACCAGGCGAACTTGATCCAGGACGGCGCGCAACGCCGCACTTGACCCGACGATTCCCTCGAATCCGTTCGAATCCTGGCTGCCCTCAGACGCCACAAGCTCGCTTGGTTCGATCCGCGATACCAACACCGGCTGACCCGGCTCGCCACGAAAAGGGCTGGAAAAGGACCCGAAGTCGATCACTGCTGCGGTTGCCATCTGGTTTTTACCTCGATGTCTGATTCTGCCGCTTCTTCTCCCCGCCGAAAACCTCATTTAGTTGGGGACGGAAGTGGTTGGATGGTTCAACGCGCCAATACCACTTTCAGGGGAAAATGCGGCCCCACCGTACTAAAGCGGCGGAGGCGCGTAGTGCTTCCTGCCGTAGAGCCGGGCGTCAATAGACCATGCGCCGGGTCCAATCAGCACCAGGGTCACGGCGAACACCGCCAACATGGCGCAATTCCACATATGGGCACGCAACGAGAAGGCAATCCACGCTTCGGCGCACCCGGCGACAACTCCGGCGACGGGCGTCCACAAACCGGCGATGAGAAGGACACCGGCCAGAGCTCCGATCACTTGCGGCGCTGCAGCCGTCCCACCGGAACTCGCAAGGCCGCAGTAAAGCAAAGCAGTGCCGACCAGCAGTCGCTGGATCAGGAGTCCGGCGCCCGGCGGACCCTCAGCGAACGTGGAGAAGAGCCGTTGCACATGTATCCCGATTTCAGCTTACGGGAGTGGCAACGGGTTTGAAACATCAGATAGCGCAGAGGCCGCACCCCACTTTTGGGGGATTTACAGCTCGATGATTCCGCGCTTGAGCGCGATGGTGACGGCGTGCGTGCGGTCGTTCGCGTCCAGCTTCTCGAGAATGTTGCCAACGTGGCTCTTCACGGTATCCTCTCGAATCGAAAGCTGGGCGGCGATCTCCTTGTTCGCGTTCCCCTTCGCGATGAGCTTGAGAATCTCCAGTTCGCGCTCGGTCAACTGGTCCTCGGCGGTATGCATGGCCAGCTCGGAGGCGACCTCGGGCGGGATCCGTTTGCGTCCGGCGTGCACCTCGCGGATCGTCTCCAGCAGATCCGTATGTACGTTCCCCTTCAGCAGGTAGCCGCGCGCGCCCGCTTTGAGCGCGCGCACCACACTGACGTCCCCGGCGTACGTAGTGAAAACGATGATCCGGGCATTGGGGAATTCGCCGCGGATGGCGATGATCGCCTCCATGCCGCTCATATCCGGCATCTGCAGATCCATGAGGGTGATGTCCGGCTGGTGCCGCCGGAACTGCTCGATCGCCTCGCGCCCCGTCGAGGCCTGCGCCACCAACTCCATGTCCGGTTCGATCTCGATCAGCGACGCGATGCCCTGGCGCAGAAGCGCATGGTCATCTGCGGCGAGAATTCGGATCGTCTTGGTTTCAGCGCTCATGGATCCACAGCTTTCTCCGGAGGAATGCAAAGCGGCCGCCATTGGGGCCGCCGTAAGCCACACCGCCCGGCACGGTCAGCACCGCTTCGGTGCCCGCCCCCGCTTCGCTCCAGAAGTCCAGTTTGCCGCCAAATCGATTGGCGCGTTCCCGCATCCCCGGGAGCCCGTAATGTCCGGCACGCCCGCCGGCCTTGAGGACTTCGGAGTCCATCCCTTTTCCGTCGTCGCGGACGTGCAAGCGGAACTGGCGGCTGTCGTAACGGATCTCCACCTCGATCCGGCCTGCCTGCGCGTGGCGAAACGCGTTCCGCAGCAATTCCCGGGCGATCCGGTAGACCTCGTCCTGGATCAGCGGCGCCACATCCCGCCGCGCACCTTCCACGGTCACCCCGAACACGGGAGGATTCCCCGACGCCTCGTCGGAGCGCGCCAATTCCTGGCCGGCCGTCGTGATTAGTTCCGCGAGATCGCCCCCGCCGGCCGGATGGAGGCGAAGGTCCTGGATCGCGCTGCGGCCCTCGGCGATCGCCCCCGCGGCCGTGTTGATGGCTTTCTCCAGGCTTTCCCCGGTTTTTTCGGGACGGCGGGTAAAGATGTTGTATGCGGCCTGCATCTGGATCAGCGCAGCCTGAAAGCTCTGCAGCATCGTATCGTGCAACTCCCGCGCGACGCGCAGCCGCTCGTCCACGCGCCCGTCCAACTGCGCGTTGAACTCCCGCCGGATCTGGTAGAGCCGCAGCCGGTACAGCCCCCAGAGCACGGCCAGAAACGCGGCTACGCACGACGCGTAGAACCAAGAGGTCTGATTCCAGGCCGGGGCGATGGAGAACTCCAGCGTGTCGCCGGTTTCGTTCCAGACGGCGCTGTTGTTGCAGGCCTTGACGCGGAAGCGGTACGTCTTCGGACGGAGGTTCGAGTACTGTACTTTGCGGTCGTTGATCACTTCCCTCCAGCCGGGGTCCTGCCCTTCCAGTTTGAACTTGAAGTGGACCTTCTCCGGAACCGTGAGACTGAGCGCCGTGTAATCGATGGTCACATCGCGGGGGTTGGCCGGCAGGCGCATTCCGGGCTTGAGTTCGTAGGGTTGATCGTCTACGACGATGCGCTCGATGTGGACCGGCGGCGGTACGTGATTGACCGGGATGTGTCGGGGATCGAGGACTTGCGCGCCGTCTGCGGTCACGAACCAGATTCCCCCGTCGGGCGCCTTCGATACGCGCGGGCTGTACCTGGAGGTCACGTCGGCCGACAATCGCACTCCGTCGGCGGCGTCGAAGAGGCCGAAGTGCACCGTATGCTCCGGGTCCGCAATCCACGCATCCAATTCAGTGCGTGGGATGCGCACCAAACCGCACGATGTGTTCAGCCACAACGAACCATCGTCGTCCGCCATTGACCAGTGCACGGTCTCGCACGGCAATCCATTATGTCTGTTGAGTGTGGTGACGCGGCCATCGGCAATCCGGCTGAGCCCGCCTGTTGTCGCGGCCCACACGGTACCGTCGCGATCCACGCTCACCCTATAGATTGGCCCATCCGCGATTCCCTCGCGTTTCGCATACGACTGCCTGATCCGCCCATCTTTGAAATAGATGACGCCGCGATCGAAACTGAAGCCGAGCCAGAGGCCTCCTGGTTCGATGCCGGGCATTAGACTGATGGCGGTGCGTTTGGCTCCGAGCTGAGGCCAAGACACCTCCTCGACGAGTTCCCCATCCCGAAGGTGCAAAAGACTGCTATCTTCGGATAGCCACACGTTGCCGCTGCCGTCCGCCGCGATGGCATGCACTTGACCGGCGGTCACGGCGCTATTGCGAGTAAACCGGCCATCCTGGTGGGAGACAAGTCCGCCACGCGTGAAGAGCCAAAGCCGGCCGTCGTGGCCCTCAAACATGGATTCCACGACCGGGTCGGGCAGCCCCGGTTCCTTTCGGAAGGTGGTAACTTGCCCCTTCCTCCAAAGATTCAATCCGTTCTGCCCACCAACCCAGACGCCGCCGTCGCGTGACGCCACGACGGACCAAACAGCGTCGCCAGACAAGCCCTGCCTGGAGGAAATCGTCGACACGGCGAACTCGCGGAACCTGTCGAGCCCCGCTAAAGTCGCGACCCAAACGTTTCCTTCGCGATCTTCGAAGCTGGTTAAGACGTAATCGCCCGTGAGGCCATCCAAACGCGCGAAGCGGTCCGTACTGCCCTGGTGGATGTGGAAGAGCCCGGAGTCGGTGGTGCCAAGCCATAGTCCACCATCGCGATCCCGGAGCAGGTTCTTCGGCTTGCCGGGTTCGATGTACACGCCAGGCGAGTAGGGCCGGAACTGATCGTTGACGAATTCCCTGATCCCGTCGACAGTAGCAACAATCAGATGTCCGTCTGAGGTTTCATTCAGATCTCCACCCCGCAAGCGGCTCGAACCTGGGTACTGCTTCCACGATCCGCCTCCGAGGCGCCAGAGGCCGGATTGGGCTAACACCCAAACGTCCTCTCCGATGGGGTGCATGGAGTGAATGCCGCCGAAAGCTGCATCCCGTCCATAGCATTCGACCGCATCGCCGCGTATGGCGCAGACCTTCCACAATCCGACAGTATCGGCAACAACCCATACAACTCCACCGGGAGTGTCGGCAAGACGGAAAATACGATGTCCCGCCAGTTGCGGGTAGATCCGCAGCTTGCCGCCCTTCCAACTCGCAAGGCCGTTGTTGGTGCCGATCCAGAGCGTCCCGTCGCGCACTGAGAGAAGATTGAGAATGCTCGTGGACGGAAGCGGCTGATCATTCGGCGGCTGCCAGCCGCTGAAGTGCATGCCGTCGAAACGGACTAAACCGAAGTCGGTGCCCAGCCACAGATAACCATCGGGTGTTTGAGCGATCGAGAAGACTGTGCCCTTGAAATGCCCGTCACGGATTGTCCACGCGGTATGCGCGTATTGGTTGATGTCCAGAGACGGGTTCAGAGCGAACACAGGCGCACAGAATGCACCGAACGCAAGCACCAGCGCGCCGATTCCATTGCATGGAAGAGTCGCGACGATGCCACGAGTGTGTTCTGTGCCCACTAGCACTCATTATTACCTAGGGACGCTGGGGGCGGCATCTGTGTTGCCGCCCCTTCCAAGTTGGACAGCGTCGCCTAGTCCTGCAGGAACTCGAAGTCTCCAGCGGCATCGGCATCCACGTCGCCTACGCCAGGCAGAAAGCCCTGGATTACCTCTTCGGCTTGCCCGATCAGCGTCAATTCGGGAATTTCATATTTCGGCATTTTGATTTCACCTCCTTCCGCCCAGTCTGAGGAGAGCCGTCGCTAAGCGGCCCGGCATTCCACGCGGCGATCGGCCTCTGGCCATCGCCCGCGCAGCCAAAACTCGAGCAGCACGATCTGCTGCAACTGATACGCATTGCAATCCAATCCCGCAGTCAGGCGGTTCAGCCGCGAGAGCAAACTCGTGCGGTCGACGAATCCGCGCCGGACCACTTCCAGGTCGCCCGCTTGGAGAAGTTGGCGGGCCATCGGACGCAATGCCTCCTGCCATGGCGCGCCAAACAGGCCCTTGGAGCGGCGCTTCTGCAACTTCGCCGGCCAGAGATCGGCAAGCGCCCGGCGCATCAACCGTCGGGGTTCGCCGGGACCGCAGAGCACGCCGGCGGGCACGCACATGAGAAACTCGACCAGCGGCCGGTGCACAAAGGGATGCGTGTACTCCAGATGCTGAAATGGCTCGGGCGCTTTCAGCGTGCGCTGCTCCAGCATCGAAGAGAGCGCCTGAAAGTGTTTCCGCCGCTCCGGTGGGGCGTGCATCCACTCGGTCGAAGAGAAGCGGCTCGCGCCGGAGAGCCCGGTGCGTTCCACGAACGCCGGCACGAGCGATGTCTCGCTGCTTTTCGCGACGTATGAGCCATCGGGCAGCGTGTAGACGCCCACCGGTGCAAGCGACGGCGGCAAAGCTCCCCGCAACGCGCGCCAGAGCGTCCAGTAGACCGGCAGCGCCAGAATCCTGCTCCACGCGAGCGCTTCGCTGCAGGCGCGGCCGAGCCGCAAGCGCCGCAGATGACCCGCGACCTGCAGCGAATCGTCGAACCAGTTTCCCATCAGAAGATCGCCGCCCTGTCCGGTAAGCAGGACGCGCGCTCCGACGCGATCCGCGACCCTTGCCGCCGCGCTGCGGACCGGCGCAAACTGCTCCGGCTGGGCATGGCCGACTTGATCAGTGGAGATCACCGGGGCGTCGTGTGTCGAGATGTGAAAACCTTCAACTCCGCAAAACGCTTCCATTTCGCGAACGAACGGCTCGTCCAATGAGTTGCGCCAGAGGTAGCTCACGGTTTGCAACGAGGGCGCTGCGACCGCGCCGTTTCGGATCAGGCGGCTGGCCATTGAGACGACGGACGACGAGTCGAGGCCGCCGCTGAGTTCGGCGAGGACCGGCGAACCGCCCTGAAGCCGAACCGCAACGGCCTCCTCGAACAGCGACCGGAACTGCTCCTCATAACGTCGCTCGTCCCGGTACCGGATCTGATCGACGACCGGCAGGTCCCAGAAACGGCGGATGAATGTGCCACTCGCCGAGACACACACGGCGTGGCCGGGAGGAACGGAGAGGATGCCCTGGTACGGCGTGCGGTTTGGGCACCTCCCGTACGAGAGAAGACCGGCGACATACTCTTCGTCGAGTTCTTGGGGAGCCGTTGCGTCCGCCAGGGCCTGCAAATCGCCTGACCAGAGGATACGCCTCCCCTCGACTAAGTAATAGAGGGGACGCACGCCGGCGAAGTCGCTGGCGAGGACGATCGTGCCGCTGCGCCTGTCGCGAATGACCGTGCTCCAGTCGCCGATCAGGTGCACCAGCCCGTCCGCACCCCAATAGTCGTAAGCAGCGGTCGCGAGTGCGGCGTTAGTGCGCGTGTCACGCAGAGAGGCGCCCAGGCGGAAGAGGAGGTCGCCGCGGTTATCGAGGCGGCCGTTCCAGAAGAGTGTTTCGGCGGCGACGCTTCCGTCATTCGTGGGACGCGAGTCGAGCGTGGCTATTTGAACTTTTGATTGCATATTGCACCCTCGACGGTCACAGCGAATATAAAATCTGTAATCTCTGGTAGGCGGGCGAGCCGTTCACGATTTTGCCATCCACCTCTACCCAGGCGTGGGAGAAGAAGGGTGCGGGGCGATAGCCGACCACCAGTTTGGCGGAGGCCCCGCTCTTGCGCAGCAGGCGGACCGCGCAGACGGAGCGCTGAAGGCAGAGCACGGGCTTCCAGTAGAGGCAGGTTGCCAGTTCGATGGCGTCGCAGAACTCCCTAGCCAGATCGGGACACGACGGCTTAGGCGCCCGGGAACAATTTCGGACCTGTCGCTGCACGTAGGCAAACCCAAACAGCCTGAGGACGATGTCGTAGCGCGCGAACTCCCAGAGCGCTCTCAATACCAGGCAGACGTATTGCGTACCGCTCATGCGGCCCTCCGTTCGATGAGCCCGTTGCGCTGAAGCTGATCGAGAAACCGCGACGTATGCTCGTGGGCCGTTGTCACCCCCACTTGAAAATCGTTGTGGAGCTTCTCGGCAATAGCGTCGACTGAGAGCCGCTGCTCGATGCATCGCCAGATGTACGCGCCGGCGGGGCCGGAGCTGTACAGCCGCCCCTTGGTATTGTCGAGGATCACTACGCCACCCTCATAAACGGAAGTGACGGCTTCCGGGTTAATCTTGATGTCAGAATCGTAAACTCTCTTTTTCTCAGAAGTCATTGCTGTCACCGGATTCAAGAAATGTAATTCCAGAATGAAGCCAATGGCGCGAATGCGGAACCCACATGCAGGTGACGCCGAAATAGCAAAATCCGGGCGCAGGAGGCCGCCCCTTACGGGCGTGCTGCTGATGGCGCGATCTTCATGCCGGCCAGTCCCTCGAAAGTGGGCACAAATCGCCGGAGTGGAGCGTATAATACCGTATGCGAATCGGTCTGCCGATTTTGGCGGATGCCATGGTGATTGCGCTACTCGCCGCGGCACCGCTCAGCGGCCAGAGTGCCGAAATCTCGGGACTCATCTCCGACCCTTCGGGTCTCGCCGTGCCCAACACGAAGGTCACCGTAATGGGTCAGGCGACGGGCCTTACCCGCGAAGTCGCGTCCAACCAGGAAGGGTTGTATAGCATACCCGCTCTCTCGCCCGGCTCTTACGACCTCACAGTGGAAGCGAGCGGATTCAAATCGATTCATCAGAATGGAATCGTCTTGGAAGTGGACCAGCGCGCAAGGCTAGATTTCCTCTTGTCCATTGGCCCCACAACCGAAAGCGTTACAGTTGAGGGAAGCGCGCCGATACTCAACTCGTCCGATGCATCCGTGAGCACCGTGATAGGCAACCGGTTTGTGGCGAACCTGCCGTTGAACGGGCGCAGCTTCGGCTCGCTAATCCAACTGGCGCCGGGAGTGGTGCTGACGCCCTCAAATTTATATGAACAGGGCCAGTTCAGCGTAAATGGCCAGCGCCCCGATGCCAATTACTTCATGATGGATGGCGTGAGCGCCAACGTAGGCCCCGCTGGTAATGGCAACCGGACCGGCCAGAGCGCCGCCGGCGAGCTTCCCGCCACGAACGCGTTTGGCGGGATGAGCAACCTGGTGTCGCTCGACGCGCTCGAAGAATTTCGCATCCAGACTTCCACCTTTGCGCCGGAATATGGCCGCACTCCAGGCGCTCAGATTTCGGTCGTCACGAAGTCCGGCACGAATGGCTTTCACGGCACTGCGTTCGAGTACTTCCGCCACGACAAGCTGGATGCGAACGATTGGTTCGCCAACCGTAATGCACTGGCGAGACCGGAACTGCGGCAGAACGATTTTGGTGGCGTATTAGGCGGCCCCATCCGCAAGGACAAGCTCTTCTTCTTCGGGTCTTACGAACGCATCAGTGTGCGGCAGCCGCACGTCGCCAACACTTATGTGCCTTCTCTGCTGTCGCGGCAGAGCGCGCCGGCCGTGGTTCAACCGCTGCTGAATGCTTTCCCGCTGCCGACCGGAGAGAACTTCGCCAACGGCACGGCCGCGTTCGCGGCCTCGTACTCCGACCCCTCTTCGCTCGATTCGGGCGGCGTGCGCATGGATTACAGGCCGTGGGAACGAGTGACGATTTTCGGCCGGTACAGCATCGCTCCTTCGGACCTGGTTCTGCGAGCCCCAACGGCCTATGCCTACAACACGAAAGAGTCGTACAAGTACCGGACCCAGACAGCGACCGTAGGGAGCAACCAGACACTGACTCCGCGCGTCATTAGCGAACTCCGATTGAACTACAGCCGGAGCAGATCGCACAGCACCTTTTCGCTCGATAACTTCGGCGGCGGAACGCCACCGCCGGACTCGCTGCTGTTTACCGGCGGCTACTCGCCGGCGGACTCGCGGTTCGTCTTCTTTGCCGACTCCACGTCATACGGCATCCGCTGGCTCACGGGCAGCTTTGCGGACAACGTCACGGAACAGATCAACGTCACGGAGAATGTTTCTCTCACCGCCGGCACGCACCAACTCAAATTCGGACTGGATTACCGCCGCCTGCATTCAACGGCGGCCTTTCAAGCGGTCACTTGGACGTATGGCTTCCTTTCCCTCGCCAATGTCCTGACCAACAGCGTGCCTCAGGCATCGGTTGTCGCCTATACGCCGAACACCCAACTTGTGATCGCGAACTGGAGTTCGTTCGCTCAGGACACGTGGAAGCCGGCGCGCAGCCTGACCGTCACATACGGGGTGCGATGGGAGTACAACGGCGCTCCTACTTCGCCCAACGGCACGCTTCCGTTCACGGTTATCGGTATTGATAACCTGCGGACCATGACCATCGCGCCGCAGGGGACTCCGTTATGGAATGCGACCAAGCACAACTTCGCACCGCGGCTCGGCGTGGCGTGGCTGCCGGCGCCGAATCTGGTGGCCCGTGCCGGCGCGGGCATCTTCTACGACCTGGGATACTCGGCCGTGGCTAGCGGAATGAGCACATGGCCGTACCAGCGTTCGAAGGTCGTCCTGAACACGACATTCCCAATGAGCACTGCCGATCTCGCGCCGCCGCCCTTCTCCACTGCGCCACCGGCGGCGTATATGGTTGTAATCGATCCGAACCACGTCTTGCCGAGAACGTATCAATGGAACGCGGCGATCGAGCGAAGTTTCGGCAATGCAACTTCGATGACGGTGACCTACCTTGGAGCGGCGGGCCGCAAGCTAATCCGGAGAGATTACTACTCGTCGCCGAATCCCGCTATCTCTGGGCCATTTGACGTCGCAAGAAACGGCGCTTCGTCAAGCTATCAGGCGCTCCAGGCGCAGTTCCGGCGTCGATTCTCTCGCGGAGTGCAGGGCCTGCTTTCTTACACGTGGGGCCACTCGATCGACGATGTCTCCTCGGGCGCGAATATCCTGAACGTGCCGCCCGGCGTCACGACCTTATCGAACCGGGGTTCTTCGGACTACGACATCCGGCAGACCCTCTCCGGCGCGATCTCGTATAGCATTCCGTCGCCGCGAAGGGGCTTGCCGAAGGCGATCGCTGGAGACTGGTCGGTGGACTCGATCGTTTATGCGCGGACGTCGCCGCCGGTAAACGTGACTACGGGACTGAATCCGTTCCCGATCTCAGTGGCGGCGGCGAACAGCGTGCAGCGTCCGGATCTTGTTCCGGGGGTGCCGCTGTGGATTGCCGATCCGAATGTTGCGGACCGAAAGCGAATCAACCCGGCCGCGTTCAGTAAGCCGGTCGGGACCTTGCAGGGGAACCTTGGGCGGAACGCACTGACCGGATTCGGAGCGTCGCAGATCGATGCCACTCTGCGCAGGCAATTCAGACTTAAGGAGCGTCTCTCGCTGCAGGCGCGCGCTGATCTATTTAACGTGTTCAATCACCCCAATTTCGGGCCGCCAGTGAACTATATGAGCTCTCCGTTGTTCGGGCAGGCTACGCAGATGCTGGGGGCGTCCATGGGAGCCGGCGGCGATAGCGGCGGCCTCAATCCGCTGTACCAGATCGGCGGGCCGCGCTCGGCGCAACTGGCGCTAAAACTGATCTTCTGACGGCTCAGTAAGGCGCGAGATTGGGTACCGGCGTCACTACGGCGATTCCTGCCGTTAACACGCGGCTCAGGGACCTAAAGCGAATCGAGCCAGGCGAGAAGATCCGCATCCTGTTTCCATCGCGGCGGTTTGGCTGCCGCAAATTCGGGTCCACTTGTTACAGCGCCTTCCTCTTCGTCTCCTGGTTGGCCTGAGCATAGCCATTGGTCGGGTCCAGGTGCGCATGACCCAGCCAGCTTCGAATCAGGGTGACATCAGCGCCCGCTGGCACGAGGTGAACAGCGGATGTATTGCGCCGATTTCGGGGCCGGAATAGTGCAGACCATTTTTAGCCCACGGCCGCAGCGACCACACTTCCCGCTGCCCCGAGTCGTTGTGCGCCGGGTCGCCGGTCTAAAAAGGCTCTAACATTATGGTCAGCTCACCATAAATCATAGCGTTCGTAGCCTGCAACGCCAACCTAGAACGTGCTCTCAAGTTTCACCGAAACGACCCCTCGTTCTTTAGCTCTACGCGCCCCTTGTCGACTTGGTCGTTATCACATGCCGGGAAGCCGAGGAGTGGTCTCATCTGGAGTCCACAGCGCTCGTGAGTAGTTGCCAGCGCGAATGCGAGCAACGCGCTCAACAACGCTCGCGGCATTCAGGGCTTCCGCGGGGATCCGCCACGGCGCAAACTTAACGACCTGAGTTCCGGCAAGCACCTTCGTCCGGAGCAGTTCCCGCACGGTCCGCATGCTCACGCCGAGCCGCTCAGCAGCTTGTTCGGCGGTGAGAGCGCCTGGCGCTTGCGTGTTGTTGGGGTTGTAGGTCGGCAAGTCAAGCTTGCTGCGCAGGGAGCACACCAAGTGTTTCTTCCAAGTATTGCCACAACCCGTTGAGAACCCCAGCCGGTTCAGCGTGCTGGCGATGATATCGTCTGGATACTGGCCGGCCATTTGCTTTACTACCTCCACGGCCTCGGCGGCAGTTTTGTGGCCGTGCTCCCCTGTCTTCGGTTTCGTGACACGCAATTCTGTGTGGCGTCCGCCCGACCAATGGATCAGCATGACGACTTGGTTGGTCGGTTGGTCGACATCGACAATCATTTCTTCGATGAGCGTTCGCAGGATCCTTTGCTTGAGGCGCAGATCCGTTCCCGGCGCTTTCCAAACTGACTCCAGGTCATCGGCAAGGCGCATCAGTGAAGACTGATCCGGGATCGGTGTCGTATTAAACGCGCTCTCTACGGATCCGAGAGCCTCCTCAAGACTGGCGACATGGCGTAGCGACGCATTCCATCTTGTTTCCAACTCCCCTGTTACCAAACGATTCTCAGGGTCGGCGGCTTCGTAGCGCCGCTCGGCGAGGCGCGCCTGATAACGGGCCTGTTCCAGTTCGAGCGAAAGGGCTTGTAACCGGGTCTGTTGCTGATTTGTGGCGCGCTCTGCTGCCTGAAGAGCGGCTTCGACTGCGCTCCCCCCGACGGCCCGGAGTATCTCGGCTACAACTCGCTGTTCTGGCTTCGTCCCAGCGAAGGAGATGCACGGCCGTCCTCCGTGAACGATCCTTAACCCTCTGCACATGTAACGTACGAGATCGCCTCGGCCACTGTAGTAGGTGTACAGCATGCGGCCGCACCGGCGGCACCTCAGGAGGCCGGTCAGTAATCCGTGGCCCCCGCGGCCAGCTTTCCGGTTACTCCCTGTTCGCATGAAATTGTTCTCGCTGAGAGTTTTCTGATTTCGTTCAAACTGGTCCCAGGTAATATAGCCTGGATGGTGGTCTTTTATCAGAACGCCCCATTCTCCGATGGGCTTTCGGTGGCCGACGGTCTTCTTCGCTCTCCCGTTGACGACCGTGGTTCGGGATTCCGTCTTGCCAAACGCGTATGCGCCTGCAAATACCGGGTTGACCAGAACCTGAAGGATCGTGTGGTACACCGGCGCTCTCCACTCTACTTTTGAACCGAACGGGTCAGGGTGATGGACAGGCAATTGAATTCCTTGGCTGCGAAACTCCATCAGGACCTGACGGGCGCTGCCAAGGGCCGCGAAGCGCTCGAACACCGAGCGGATTGCCTGTTGGACCCGGCGATCCGGATCAATCTCGATCTCACCGCTGGGGGCCCAACAGTATCCCGCCGGCAAATTGCACTGAAATTCGCCGCGGCGGGCCTTTTGGCGCATCGCCTCAAGAGATCTCTGTCGGAACAAATGAAGCTCGAACTCATTCATCGTCCCCTTCAAACCGAGAAGCAATCGGTCGTTCGGTGAGCGTGGATCGTAAACTCCTTCCGGGTCGATGACAATGGCGCCGACGAGTCCACACAGGTCGATCAGATGATGCCAGTCCCGGCCATTCCGCGCCAGGCGCGACGCTTCTATGCAGAGGATGGCTCCGATTTGCCCTCCACAAACCTCCGCGACCAAGCGTTGAAAGCCTGGGCGTTCGACCAAGCCCGACCCCGATTTCCCGAGGTCATCATCAATCGTAATGACGTCATTGAAGCCAAGCTCGCGGGCATAGTCGGCGAGCCCATATTGGCGTCGCTGGCTTTCGAGATTGTGCACAACCTGGATGGGCGTGGATTGCCGGACGTATACTATGGCGCGGCGGCGGAGATGATCCGGCGTGATTTTGGTCAAGGCAGTTTCCTCCCTTGCTGGGGCCGCTCAGCTTCGGCAACGCTCAGTAGAAGGTCTGCTAAAACCTGTTCCAGCTCCCGCTGTCTCTCTACGGGAACTGGGATAGAGTCGTCGAATTGAGGCAGCAATGACAATTGCCGCGGAGGTGGTTGGGTCTTTTTCAGCATGATGTCTCCTCAAAAGGAAGTTCGCGTCTCTGAAAACGCGCTCACCGAGACTTTAGACCATCAAGCAGGGTACGCAGTTCCGTCAACGCCGGCAGGCCGACGACCGGATTACCAATCTCCATCGAAAGACAGCGCCCCGCTTCCGTCATCCAGCGCGGGATGCCGAGGACGATCCCGTCAGGCGCTTCGCAGTGCAATTCCTCGAGACCGGTGATCGTAGCGGTTTTAACGAGCTTCAATTTCGAGCCGAAGAGCGGGTGCCAGGGATATTGCACCGTTACCTCTTGGCTCCGACAGGTACCACGTGATTGGCTTGCACATGAAGGGCTTTTTCGACTACGGTGTCGCGGACGAGGTTCACGAATTGAAGGGTGACACGGCCCAAGGAGCAGCTCTAGGGACGCTTGCTTCATGCGCGAAGCGCACCATCATACTCACCGGCACCCTAAACGGTGGATATGCCGACGAATTGTTCAATATTCTCTTTCGGCTCCACCCGAAGAAGATGCTCGAAGAAGGATTCGCGCACGGCGACGCCGGTGTGCGGGCATTCTCGGAAACCTATGGGGTTCTCGAAAAGGTCACAACCATCACGCCCGCCGACAACGCCTGCTCGGACAAAGCGAAGGTAACCACAAGGGTGCGGCGGCGTCCGGGCGCTTCACCCTTGCTCTTCGGCCGGTTCCTGATGGAACTCGGCGCTTTTGTTTCGCTCGAAGATATTTCGGATGCGCTCCCTCCCTATGAAGAGGAGGTGATCAACGTCGAGATGGATCCGGTTTTGGCTGCTGCTTACCAGAGCCTCGAAGAGGATATCAAGGCAGCGCTCG
>Ga0335070_10002891_pt1 | contig 20010 bp, 18 predicted proteins | sample Lox_Sample_13_FD_206722 | JGI IMG/M metagenome (GOLD analysis project Ga0335070, IMG submission 206722) | Soil microbial communities from Loxahatchee National Wildlife Refuge, Florida, United States - Lox_Sample_1.3 | ecosystem: Environmental > Terrestrial > Soil > Wetlands | place: USA... | reverse complement strand
GGCCGCATGAGTGGACGGGGAGGAGTGACTGAAATGCAAGCAAGAGAAAACCTGGCGGCTGAATCTGGCAACAGCGCGGCCAACAGCACGGCCAAGAGCGTCGCCGACGCGCTGATTCCGAGTGTCAGCGACAAGCAGAAGTGGTGGCAGCAGATGACCGAGTACAGCCTGATCGTGATTTTCGCGGTCATGTTCCTCGTGATGTCGCTGACCGTCGATCACTTTTTCTCGATCGAGAACATGCTCGGTCTCGCCCTGTCGGTCTCGCAGATCGGCATGGTGTCCTGCACGATGATGTTCTGTCTCGCCTCGCGCGACTTCGACCTTTCCGTGGGCTCGATCATCGCGTTCGCGGGCGTGCTCTGCGCGATGGTGCTCAATGCGACGAACAACACGTTCATCGCGATCGCGGCGGCCGTGGCGGCAGGGGCCGCGATCGGCTTCGTGAATGGCGCGGTGATCGCGTATCTGCGCATCAACGCGCTGATCACCACGCTCGCCACCATGGAGATCGTGCGGGGCTTTGGCTTCATCGTCTCGCACGGCCAGGCCGTGGGCGTTTCGTCGGACACGTTCATCGCCATGGGCACGGCGTCGTTCTTCGGCGTGCAACTGCCGATCTGGGTCACGCTCATCTGCTTCATCGTGTTCGGCGTGATGCTCAACCACACGGTGTACGGGCGCAACACGCTCGCCATCGGCGGCAATCCCGAAGCGTCGCGCCTCGCCGGCATCAAGGTCGAGCGCACGCGCGTGTGGATCTTCCTGATCCAGGGCGCGGTCACGGCGCTTGCGGGCGTGATCCTCGCCTCGCGCATCACGTCGGGCCAGCCGAACGCGGCCGAGGGCTTCGAGCTGAACGTGATCTCCGCGTGCGTGCTGGGCGGCGTGTCGCTGCTGGGCGGCCGCGCGACGATCTCGGGCGTGGTGATCGGCGTGCTGATCATGGGCACCGTCGAGAACGTGATGAACCTGCTCAACATCGACGCGTTCTACCAGTACCTCGTGCGCGGCGCGATCCTGCTCGCGGCGGTGCTGCTCGACCAGTTGAAGAACCGCGGCATACGCGATTGATGCACAACGAGGAGTATCGAACGATGTCGGATTTCGCCAGACCCGCCGATGCAAAAGCGCGTCACGCGCATGAAAACTACGCACGCTATCCGAGCCTCGTGGATCGCGTGGTCCTCATCACGGGCGGCGCGACCGGAATCGGCGCGTCGTTCGTCGAGCACTTCGCGGCGCAGGGTGCGCGCGTCGCGTTCTTCGATATCGACACGAGCGCGGGCCAGGCGCTCGCCGACGAACTCGGCGATTCGCGCCACAAGCCGCTTTTCGTGGCCTGCGATCTCACCGATATCGCCGCGTTGCGCGCCGGCATCGCCGACGTGAAGAGCGCGCTCGGGCCCATCGAAGTGCTCGTGAACAACGCTGCGAACGACCGCCGCCACACGCTGGCCGAGGTCACGCCCGAGTCGTTCGACGCGGGCGTCGCCGTGAACCTGCGGCACCAGCTCTTCGCGGTGCAGGCCGTGGCGGAGGACATGAAGGCCGCGCGCGCGGGCTCGATCATCAACCTCGGCTCGATCAGCTGGCTCCTCAAGCAGTCCGAAATGCCGGTCTACACGATGAGCAAGTCGGCGGTGCAGGGGCTCACGCGCGGGCTCGCGAAGGATCTCGGGCGTTTCGGCATCCGCGTGAACTCGCTCTTGCCGGGCTGGGTCATGACGGAGAAGCAGCGCCGCCTCTGGCTCACCGACGAAGGGCGCGAGGCCATCAAGCGCGGCCAGTGCATCGACGCGGAGTTGTTGCCCGAGGATCTCGCGCGCATGGCGCTCTTTCTCGCCGCCGATGACAGCCGCATGCTCACTTCGCAGGAGGTCATCGTGGACGGAGGCTGGGCATGAGCGCAAACGAAGGCGCTTCGAGCGACGTCGTGGCCGAACTGCTCGTCGACTCGAAATGCGAGCTGGGCGAAGGCGCGACGTGGTGCGCGCGCAGCGGCCGGCTCTACTGGACCGACATCGAAGGCAAGCGCCTTGCGCGCTACGACGCGCGCGACGGCAAGCACGTGACGTGGGAGATGCCCGAGCGCCTCGCGTGCTTCGCGCTGTGCGAGGACGAGCGCACGCTGCTGCTCGGCCTCGCTTCGCGCCTCGCGTTCTTCGATCTGGAAACCGGCGCGATCGAAACGATCGTCGAGGTCGAGCCCGGTGTGCCGACGCGGCTGAACGACGGGCGCTGCGACCGCCTGGGCCGCTTCGTGTTCGGCACGAAGTACGAGGGGTCGCCGAGGCAGGCGATCGGCGGCTTCTATCGCCTGAATCACGACCTCACGCTCGAACGCCTGCCGCTGCCGGCGCCCGCGATCTCGAACAGCATCGCGTTCAGCCCGGACGGCGCGACGATGTACTACTGCGACTCGCCGACGCGCGAAATCCGTGCATGCGATTACGGCGCCGATGGAACGATTGCAAACCAGCGCACATTCGTGACGCTCGCGGACGACACCGGCGTGCCGGACGGCTCGACCGTCGACGCCGAGGGTGGTCTCTGGAATGCCCAGTGGGGCGGCGCGCGCGTGGTGCGTTATGGCGCCGATGGCAGGGAAATGGAGCGCGTAAAGATTCCCACAGCGCAGCCAAGCTGCGTTACGCTCGGCGGTGCGCTTCTGGATACGCTTTACGTCACGAGCGCGCGCGAGGAAATGGATGAGGCAACGCTCGCGCGCGAACCCCAGGCGGGCGGCGTGTTCGCGGTGCGGGTCGGCCGCCGCGGCCTTGAGGAGCCGCGCTTCCAGGGGCATCGACGTGCTTGAGGCGGTTGTATTCAGCGCAGCCTGAAAACTTGATCGGATCGTTTCGGAAGGGCAGCCCGTGTGCGCCGCCTTCGATGAAAGCACTGCTCATCGCAGCGAGCACACGAAGCAAACAGACGGATAGTCGTTGCAGTTCGGCAACAGATGCAGTCGATCGGTAGTGTGCAGTCGGCCGTGCAAGTAAGACCAGAAGGAGAAGGGCGAACACAAGAAGCGGCCGCCGGCCCCTGCGAGAGTGAGCGCGAGGGAAACGGCAGGCCACCGGTGCGCCGCCTTTTGCGGCGGCAATCGAACATGCCTCTCGAGGAGCATCTTATGAGCGTCGCGAATTCCGCTGTGCGTCGACCTACCCGTTCCACCGTGTCTCCCGCCGCGCCGGCCTCCGTGCCGAGCGCGGCGGCTTCATCACCATCGTCCACTTCTCCTGCCGCCGCGCGCCGTGCGCGGCTCGAAGCCGCTACGCATCCCGTGCTGCCGGGGCCGAGCACCTCGGCCGTGGCGATCGGAGCGGCGGGCACCAGCGATGTGGCCTGCGTGACGCTTGCGAACGCGTATTTGAGGCTCGACGTCGCGCCCCAGCTGGGCGGCGGAATCACACGCTTCGACTGGCGCAGCGAAGGCGCGCTCGAACCCGTGTTCCGGCGCTGCGAGCGTGTGAGCGCGCGCATGGACCCGAACGAGCTTGCGTGCTACCCGCTGCTGCCGTATTCGAACCGCATCGGCGAGGGGCGCTTTCACTTCGGCGGCCGCGACATCGAGGTGCCGCGCAATCGCGCGAGCGAGCCGCTGCCGATCCACGGCGATGGGTGGCTCGCGCCGTGGAGCATCGAAAGCGCCGATCGCGAGCGTGTGCGCCTCGTGCTCGATCGTAGCGACGGTGAGCCGTATGCGTACCGCGCGGCGCTCGCTTACGCGCTCGATGGCGCGACGCTCGAGATCGCACTCGAAGTGGAAAACACGGGCCGCGATGCGCTGCCGTTCGGTCTCGGCGTGCACCCGTTTCTCGCGCGCGACGCGAGCACTGAGCTTTCCGCGCCGGCAAGCGGCCTGTGGCTTTCGGGCGCGGACTGGCTGCCGCTGCGCCACGTGCCCGCGCCGCCGGCCTGGCAGTTCGGTGTGGCCTACCCGCTGCCCGACCAGCTCGTGAACCACGCGTTCAGCGGCTGGAGCGGGCGCGCGGCCGTGGTGTGGGAGCGTCGCCGGCTTTCGCTCTCGATCTGCGCGAACACCGACTACTACGTGCTCTACACGCCGCCCGGCGAGGACTTCTTCTGCTTCGAGCCCGTCGATCACCCGATCAATGCCGTGAATCTGCGCGGCGGCGGCGACGCCAACGGCATGACCGTGCTCGCACATGGCGAGCGGCTCGTGCGGCGGTTCAGTTTCACCGTCGAGCGCATGGACATGCGTGCGGCGGCGAGCCCCCACCGGGCGGGCGCGCGGGGGCGTACGGGCGGGCGCGGCGGCAAGGGAGCGCGGGTGCGCGCGCAGGCGCGCTGAGGCAGGCAAAGCGTTCGATGGCGGTGCCGCGGCGCGGCGCCGCATCGCGAGCCGGGTAAAATACGCGCCGTTTTCCCACCAACGGCTCGCCGCGAGCACCCATCATGACCTCGTTCTCCCAGACCCTCCAGGCCGCCTGGCAGCGTACCGGCTCGCTACTGTGCGTCGGCCTCGACCCCGAGCCCACGAAATTCCCGGCCGCGCTGGCCGGCCGCAGCGACGCGATCTTCGAATTCTGCCGCGACATCGTCGACGCCACCGCGCCCTACGCGTGCTCGTTCAAGCCGCAGATCGCGTACTTCGCCGCGCACCGCGCCGAAGACCAGCTCGAAGCGCTGATCGCCCACATCCACGAGAAGCATCCTGGCCTGCCCGTCATTCTCGACGCCAAGCGCGGCGACATTGGCAGCACGGCCGAGCAATACGCGCGCGAGGCGTTCGAGCGCTTCAAGGCCGACGCGGTGACCGTCAATCCCTATATGGGCTTCGATTCGATCGAGCCGTGGCTCGCTCACACGGGCAAGGGCGTGATCGTGCTGTGCCGCACCTCGAACCCGGGTGGCTCCGATCTGCAGTTCCTCACCACCGACGGCAAGCCGCTCTACCAGGTCGTGGCCGCGCTCGCCGCGCAAAAGTGGAACGCGAGCGGCGAACTGGGCCTTGTGGTGGGCGCAACGTTCCCGAAGGAAATCGAAGCGGTGCGCGCGATCGTGGGCGACATGCCGCTGCTGATTCCCGGCATCGGCGCGCAAGGCGGCGACGTCGAAGCGACCGTACGCGCTGGCCGCACCGCGAACGGCACGGGCATGCTCATCAACTCGTCGCGCGCGATCCTCTACGCGAGCAAGGGCGACGACTACGTAGCGGCGGCTGCGACGGTTGCGAGGGAAACGCGCGATCGCATCAACGCGTACCGTTGATTGCGGTTCGGTTGGCTCAGGGCCTGGCACTGCCAGGCCCTGAGCATTGTGCTTGATTTAAATAGCATAACGAATTAAGTCGGAATCCGGGTGATAGATATGGAGACGCTGTTGCGTCCCATTCGATCGTGTTCACTTACCCGCGCTGCGCGTGCATTGCAGAAGTCGCAGCGAGTATCAATAAGTAATGCAAAGTAAAGCCGGGTTGTGCGCATTTATCGGCACGTCTTCGGATGCGTCGCTCTTCGCGCGATTCTCGATACGCGCCGTGCGGCTCAATCTTTCTTCGCGACCGCGGCAGGCTTGCCGAGCAACTCGATGATCGCGCGATGCAGCGGAAACTTCTCGGCGAGCTTGTTCGTATCGGCGATCTCGAACTCGCTGAACTCGAACCCAGGCGCCACCGTGCAGCCCACGAGCGCATACGTGGAAGGATCGCAGCAGCGCGCCGCGAACCAGTGCCCCGCCGGCACCACGGCCTGAAAGACCGTGCCGGGGTGCTCGAGCGCGTGGCCGAGCTTGCGCGTGGAGAGCACGCCGCGATCGTCGATCGAATGGATTTCGATGGGCGAACCCGCGTAGAAGTGCCAGAGCTCGTCCGATCGGATGCGGTGCCACGCCGAATAGGCGCCTTCCGAGAGCAGGAAATAGATGGCGGTGGAAGCCGCGCGCGTGCCCTCGGCGGCGCTCGCGCTCTCGCGTCGCACGAGCTTGTCGGCGCGGTAGGTTTCGCTGTAGTAGCCGCCCTCGGGGTGCGGTTCGAGCCCGAAGCGGCGGATCAGTTCTTCGACTGCGGCATTCGCGGTTGCCATGGCGTGTGCCTTTCGTGATGGGCCCCGGGCGGCAGTGCAAACAGCAGTGCAAACGCGCGCGGGCCGGTTTCAGCGTTCCTGCTCGTCGATGAGCGCGAGCAGCCCGCGCAGCGCGTGCGCGGCTGCCTGCACGCGGATCTGTTCGCGGTCGCCCTTGAAGACCAGCGTCTCGACGCTCGTGTGCAGCCGGTTGCTCCAGCCGAACGACACCATGCCGACAGGTTTTTCCGGCGTGCCGCCGCCAGGACCGGCGACACCGGTAATGGCGAGCGAAACTTGTGCCCGGCTGTTGCGCAGCGCGCCTTCGGCCATCGCGTGCGCGACGGGTTCGCTCACGGCGCCGTATTTTTCGATGAGCTCGGGCGGCACGCCGATCATCTCCGTCTTCGCCTGGTTCGAATAGGTGACGAAGCCGCGCTCGAACCAGCCGCTGCTGCCGGAAATGTCGGTGATGGCGGTGGCGACCATGCCGCCCGTGCAGGATTCGGCGGTCGCGAGCATGATGCGAGCGTCGCGCAGCTTGTTGCCGACGCGGATGGCGAGTTGGTGGACGACGGAATCGGTAGGCATTGCGGGCAATCCGTTGAGGTGGCGGCGAGGCGTGATTAGGCCAACAGTCAGACCGACATGCGCCAGAGCGCGATCACGAGCAGCGTGAAGAACGCGGCGACGATGTCGTCGAGCATGATGCCGAGGCCGCCCTTGAAGCGCCGGTAGAAATAGCGGATGGGCGGTGGTTTCACGATGTCGAAAAACCGGAAGACGAAGAAGGCTGCAAGCCGGCTCACGAAATCGACGGGCGTGATCATGAGCATCACGAGCCAGAACGCGACGATCTCGTCCCAAACGATGGCCGATGTGTCCTCCGTGCGCAGCTTGTTCGCCGTGAATCCCGTGATGCCGATGCCCGCGAAGAAGCCCGCGACGATCAGCAAGCCCCACTCGGTCACGCTGAGGTAGCGGTTGAGCACTTCGAACGAAGCCCATGCGAACAGCGTGCCGGCCGTGCCGGGGGCGAGGCGCGAGAGCCCCGAGCCGAAACCGAGCGAGATGATGTGTAGCGGATGCGTGAGCATGAACGCGGCATTGGCGCGGCGCGGGCTGCCCGGTTGGGCGCGCGCGCCGGGCGCGGCGGCGTTGGACGCCGCGCCAGCCGGGCTGGCCTGCCGCCCGGCCGTCGCGAGTTCGTCGGCGGGCGAAGGCGTGGGGTCAGTCTGCATGGAAGTGGTCGAAACCTTGCAACGTCAGGTTGAGCGGCGTGCCCGCGGCGTCGCGCCAGGCGATCGCGGGGGCGGCTTGGGGCGAAGCGAGGGAACCCATTGTACCGATGCGCGTGACGCGCACGCCGGCCTGTTGCGCCGCTGCCTCAACCGCCTCGCGCCGAGCCGGCGCGGCCGTGAAGCACAATTCGTAATCGTCGCCGCCCGCGAGCGCGCATTGCAGCTGCACGTCGCGCGGCAGGCGTGCGAGCGCCGGCGATAGCGGCAGGGCGTCCACGTCGACCGTCGCGGCAAGGTGCGAGCGCTCCAATATGTGCAGCAGGTCGCCGGCCAGCCCGTCCGAAACGTCGAGCGCCGCGCGCGCGACGCCGCGCAGCGCGAGGCCGAGCGCCACGCGTGGCTCGGGGTACTCGAGAGCGCGGCGCAAGGGGGCGGCGTCCTGCTCGCTCACTGGCCATTCGCCGCGCAACATGCCGAGGCCCGCGCGTGCGTCGCCGGGCGTGCCGGAAACCCAGATGTCGTCGCCTGCCTGCGCCGTGTCGCGCCGGAGTGCGGCATCCTGCCGCACCGAGCCGAAGACCGTCAGGCACAGGTTGAGCGGGCCCGCGGTGGTGTCGCCTCCGATCAGCTCGCAACTGTAGCGGTCGGCCAGCTCGAAGAGTCCCGAGCTAAAGGCCGCGAGCCAGTCCTCGTCCGGCTTGGGCAGCGCGAAAGCGAGCGTGAAGCCGAGCGGCCGTGCGCCCATTGCGCCCAGATCGGACAGATTCACGGCGAGCGCCTTGTGGCCGAGCGCGTGCGCATCGATATCGGGGAAAAAGTGGCGGCCTTCCACCAGCATGTCCGTCGAAACGGCCAGCATTTCGCCGGGGTCGGGCGCGATGAGCGCGCAGTCGTCGCCGATACCGAGCGCGGCGCGCTGGGTGTTCGTGCGCGCACGTCGCGCGAAATACCGGTCGATCAGGGAGAACTCGGAAAGCATGACGAAAGGTCTATGACGATTGGCATAACCGCGTGGGCAAAGGGCGCGCCGGTGCAGCGTTCGCCTCATTGCGGTCGCGGCACCTGCGCCCGAACTGTAAAGAATGCGCTCGGAGATTGGCGCTACAATGGGTTCGAATCAGCGTTCGAGTTGTTATTCTAATCTGCACTAACGTCCTGCCTCCCATGTCGAATCCCGCCACGAACAAGCTGCGCGAAGCCGCCCTCGATTATCACGAGTTCCCAACACCCGGGAAGATCGCGATCGCCCCGACCAAGCAGATGATCAACCAGCGCGATCTCTCGCTCGCGTACTCGCCGGGTGTCGCGTTCGCGTGCGAGGCGATCGTCGAGAATCCACTCAACGCCGCGCGTTTCACGGCCCGCAGCAACCTCGTTGGCGTCGTGTCCAACGGCACGGCGGTGCTCGGCCTCGGCAACATCGGGCCGCTCGCCTCGAAGCCCGTCATGGAAGGCAAGGCGGTGCTCTTCAAGAAGTTCGCGGGCATCGACGTGTTCGACATCGAGCTCAACGAGTCGGACCCGCACAAGCTCGTCGAGGTGATCGCGGCGCTCGAGCCCACGTTCGGCGGCATCAATCTCGAAGACATCAAGGCGCCGGAATGCTTCATCGTCGAGCGTGAAGCCCGCAAGCGCATGAAGATCCCGGTCTTCCACGACGACCAGCACGGCACGGCCATCGTCGTGGCGGCGGCGTTCACCAACGGCCTGAAGGTCGTGGGCAAGGACATCAAGGAAGTGAAGCTCGTCGCGTCGGGCGCGGGCGCGGCGGCGCTGGCCTGCCTCGACCTGCTCGTCGATCTGGGCCTGCCGCTCGAAAACATCGTCGTGACCGACCTCGCGGGCGTGGTCTACAAGGGCCGCACCGAGCTGATGGACCCGGACAAGGAGCGCTTTGCGCGCGAAACGAACGCGCGCACGCTGGCCGAGGTGATCGAAGGCGCCGATATTTTCCTCGGCCTTTCGGCTGGCGGCGTGCTCAAGCAGGACATGGTCAAGCAGATGGCCGCGAAGCCGCTCATCCTGGCGCTCGCGAACCCCACGCCGGAAATCCTGCCGGAACTCGCGCTCGAAGTGCGCCCGGACGCCGTGCTCGCCACGGGCCGCACGGACTACCCGAATCAGGTCAACAACGTCCTGTGCTTCCCGTTCATCTTCCGCGGCGCGCTCGACGTGGGCGCGACCACCATTACGCGCGAGATGGAAATTGCCGCCGTGAACGCCATTGCGGAGCTGGCGCGCCAGGAGCAGAGCGACGTCGTCGCCACGGCCTACGGCATCCAGGATCTGCAGTTCGGGCCCGAGTACCTCATTCCGAAGCCCTTCGACCCGCGCCTGATCGTCAAGATCGCGCCGGCCGTCGCCCGCGCGGCGATGGAGTCGGGCGTCGCGACTCGTCCGATCGAGGACATGGACGCGTACGAGCAGCACCTCCAGCAGTTCGTCTACCACAGCGGCACGACCATGAAGCCGATCTTCCAGCTCGCGCGCGCCGTGGAGCCGGAGAAGAAGCGCATTGTGTTCGCCGAGGGCGAGGAAGAGCGCATCCTGCGCGCGGTGCAGATCGTCGTCGACGAAAAGCTCGCGAAGCCTATCCTGATCGGCCGCCCGGCCGTGATCGAGCAGCGCATCGCGCGCTATGGCCTGCGGCTCGTCGCGGGGCAGGACTACACGGTCGTCAACACGGACCATGACGAGCGCTATCGCGAGTTCTGGCAAACCTACGCGAAGCTCATGGCGCGCAAGGGCATCACGCAGCAAATGGCGAAGATCGAAATGCGCCGCCGCACTACGCTGATCGGCTCGATGCTCGTGGAGAAGGGCGAAGCCGACGGCATGATCTGCGGCACCGTGAGCACGACGCACCGCCATTTGCACTTCATCGACCAGGTGATCGGCAAGAAGGCCGGCTGCAACGTCTACGCGGCGATGAACGCGCTGGTGCTGCCGAACCGGCAGATTTTCATCGCCGACACGCACGTCAACGTCGACCCGACGCCGGAACAGCTCGCCGAAATCACCATCATGGCGGCCGACGAAGTGCGCCGCTTTGGCATCGAGCCGAAGATCGCGCTGTGCTCGCACTCGAATTTCGGTTCGAGTCTCGCGCCTTCCGCGCAAAAAATGCGCGACCTGCTCGAAATCTTGAAGGAGCGCGCGCCGAACCTGCAGGTGGACGGTGAGATGCACGGCGACGTGGCAATCGACGCGAACCTGCGCAAGGAAATCCTGCCCGAGTCGACGCTCGAGGGCGAAGCGAACCTGCTCATCATGCCGAACATCGATGCGGCGAACATCTCCTACAACCTGCTCAAGACGGCGGCCGGCAACAACATCGCCATCGGGCCGATCCTGCTCGGCGCGGCGAAGCCGGTGCACGTGCTCACGGCTTCGGCCACGGTGCGTCGCATCGTCAACATGACGGCGCTGCTCGTCGCGGATGTGAACGCGTCGCGTTAAGCTGACTCCCCGATCGCACCGGCAGCGCCGGTGACGCTCACCCGAAAATCGGCGCGCTCCCTGTGAGCGCGCCGATTTTTTTTGCCGGCAAGGCCAGCTGTTGACCAAGCTTGTCACCCAGGCTTTAATCCGAAAACGAAATTGTAAAATTTACCATTTTGACCCTTGTGCGCGGTCGAGTCCTGGTGTTCGCCGCCTGACGAACGTTGCTTCCGGGCATCATTAGCGATACCCTTACATCTTTCATGGTCGTCGAACGCGTAACCCGAGAAGCGGGAACCAGGTGATGGCGCGCATGGAGTTGCGGAAGGAAAGCGAGGCCGGTATTGCCGGCAGCCCGGTCGCGATGCCTGGTGTAACCCGTTGTTTTGGCAGCGGTTTGGCGGGCGTGCGGCGGGCGGTGTCGGTCGTGCTGATGGCAGCGGCGGCGCTCGCGGCAGGCGGCGCTCAGGCACGGACGAGCCAGTCTGACGACGCGGGGGCTTCGGTCGGCAGCATTTCGGTCAACGAACTGCCACGCGAGGCGGTCACCACGTTGAGCCTGATTGCAGCAGGCGGTCCGTTCCCTTATGAGAAGGACGGCGTCGTGTTCGGCAATTTTGAGCGGATATTGCCACCGCACCGGCGGGGCTACTATCACGAGTACACCGTCCCGACGCCGAACGCGCACAATCGCGGCGCGAGGCGCATCGTTTGCGGCGGCCCGCGCAGGCAGACCGACGATTGTTACTATTCCGACGACCACTACGCCAGTTTCAGGCGAATTATTGATTGACACCGGGAAGAGCGGTATGAGCGATAACGTTTACGCGCACGACCCGCGGGTCGCGAGCGATCTGTTCGCGTCCGGGGAGGGCAACCTGTTCCAGCGCGTCATGCAGTTGAAGCAAGACAGCGAGGCGCGCGAGAAGGAGGCGGCGCTTTCATCGAACGAGGGGGCCATGAGCCTGTTTTCGACCGTGCGGCCGAATATTGTCCAGTCGATCCGGGCGTTTCGCGTTCAGGATCTCGCGGACGAAGCCCAGCGGCTGCAGCAGCATTTCCTCTACGCGTTCTGCGCGAACGCGCAAACCAAGCAGGAAGTGCTCGAAACCATTGCCACATCGTTTCTATTTCCGAAGCATTTCGGCAAGAACTACGATGGTTTGTACGACTGCCTGACCGATCTCGTGCAAAAGGCCGGCGAGCAGCCGGGCTTCGTGATCGTGCTCGAAGGGCTGCCGATCGCCCAGAAGTTCGACAAGGACGGGCGCGAAACGCTGCTCGACGTCTTCCGCGAAGCCTCGGAATACTGGGCCGAGCGCAAGGTGCCGTTCCGGGTTTTCTATTCGTTCGCCTGACGCCGGTCTGGCTTCGATGCCAGGCAGTCCACCGGCAATCGCACCACGCATTCCGTCGCATTCACGCGACAGAAAGCCGCAAGCCCGCCCTCCGGCGCGCTTTGTCATTTTTACCAGCCACCCCAGCGCGCGGCGAGCGCCGCGAGCACGGCGATGCCTGCCGTTTCGGTGCGCAGCACGCGTGGCCCGAGCCCCACGGCGATGAAGCCCTGGTCGAGCGCCGCGGCTTCTTCCTCGGGAGACAACCCGCCTTCCGGCCCGATCAGCACCGTCACCTCGCCCGAAGGCGGCTCGACTGGCAAGGCCGCAAACGATACGTCCGCGCGCGGCGAGAGCAGCACGCGCAACTCGCCCTCGCCCGGGCGCTTGGGCATGGAGCCGAGCCAGGCGGCGATTTCGCTCGCGGGGGCGACCTCGGGCATGCGGTTGCGCCCGCACTGTTCGCACGAGGACTGCACGATGCGCTGCCAGTGCGCCAGGCGGCGCACGGCGCGTTCGCCCGAGAGCCGCACGACGCTGCGCGTGGTGGTGAGGGGCACGAAGCGCGTCGCGCCCAGTTCGACGGACTTTTCGATTAGCCAGTCCATCTTGTCGCTGCCGGCAATGCCCTGTGCGAGCGTGAGCCGATAAGGCGGTTCGGCTTCGATATCCTGGTGCGGGCCGACGCGCACACGCGTCTCACGGCGTTCCATTTCGACAATCTCGGCGCTGTATTCGCCGCCCTGGCCGTTGAACAGCACGATGGTGTCGCCGGGATGCAGGCGCAGCACCTGAACGTGACGCGTAACCTCGTCGGGAAGGGTGAAGACGTCGTCGGATTGCAGGGAACTGCCGACGAAAAAGCGTGGCATAAGGCTATTTCTCATTGATTCAGGACAGGTGGCGAGCAAGCGCCCAGCGATAACCGTCGAGGTCTTCGACTTGCGCGAAACGGTCTCCCCAGAATTGATCCTGCGGCTCGCTCAGCGATCTGGCGCCGGCTTCGAGCGCCCGCGCGTGAACCGCATCGACATTGTCGACATACAGATAAAAGGACTGCGACGCGATGGCTTGCGCGCTCTTGGGCGTGCGCGCCGTCGATCCGAATGCGCCCTCCGGCGCAAACATCACGATCAGCTGATCGTGGTACGTCATTTCCACGTGCATGAGCGCGCCGTCGTCCTCAACGCTATCGCGAACGGCGAAGCCGAAGGCCGCCTCGTAGAAGGCCACCGAGGCGCGCGCATCGCGCACCGTCAGATACGGTGTCAGCCACGGCACGCCGGCGGGGCGGGGTGGGGTCATCGGGACTCTCCAGATTCGCAGTTCGGATGAGGCGCGGACCGCCGCTTTGAGCGTGGGCGCGCACGAAGAAAGCACATGGGGCCTGCCATTGTCCACGCACAGGCCCGCTAAAGCTTCAGATGTCCGGGTAGTTTATCGCGGGCAGTGAGCGGCGTTTTCAGCAGCGTAGCGTGCAATTGCGCGTCGTAGTAGCGCAATCCTTCGAGTTGGCGCTCGGCCATACGCGCTTGCAGCGTGGCCAGATCGGCACAAGCGGGGTCGAGCGAGTCGCTCGCGATGGCCATGAACCAGAGCGAGCCGTAGAGCGGCACATAGGCCGCAAGCGGCCGCACCACGGCGAAGGCCTGGTGCAGCGTGTCGAGCAACCGCCCCACACGCTCGGTGTGGTGGAACGGGGAGCCGAGATGCAGGGAGACGAGCGCGTCGGCGGTCATGACGCGTTTGAGCGCGGCATAGAACTCGCGCGTGTAGAGCCCGGCGGCCGGCGAATCCGGCGGCGTCAGGTCGAGCACGACGAGGTCGAAGCGTTCCTGCGTCGAGGCGACGAACGCCGCTGCGTCGCCGATGACGAGCTCCACGCGCGGATCCTCGAAGGCGTCGCCGCGCACTTGCGGCAGGTAGTCGCCCGTGAGCCGCACGACGTCGGGATCCAGTTCGGCCACGACGATGCGCCCGATGCCCGGGTGGCGCAGCAACTGGCGCGCGGCGCCGCCGTCGCCGCCGCCCAGCACCAGCGCGGCGCGCGGCGCCGGGTGGGTGAGCGCGGCCGGGTGCGTCATGCACTCGTGGTAGATGAATTCATCGCCGGCGGAGGTCATCGGGCGCCCGTCGAGCGTGAAGAGGCAGCCGAGCTGCGGCGTGTCCCAGACTTCGATGCGCTGCCATGGCGTATCGGCGCACGCGAGGCGCCGCGCGCCGGCGAAGCCGTAGAGCGCGTCGGCCGCGGGGTGAAATAGGAGGGGGGCAGTCACGGAAGTCCTGGGCGCGGCGAGCGCGTCAAAGCATGCCAAAGTGCGCGAAAAATGGGGTCAACAGCCGCATTATAGGGGCCGCAGGTTCGATTCCGCCGGGGCGGCCAACACGCTTGCGCGGGCTGTCATCCTGGGCCTTACAGCCGGGGGGCGTCACCGCGATCTGCTAGAATATTCCGCTTTGCAGCCTCCTCCGTTTGCTCCGGCCGTTTCGCGTCTCCTGGCGCCGCATGTGCGCCCGAGCGGGCGATTGCCGAGCTTCCGGACCTCCGCGCTGCTGTGCGCGCCCGCCCGCTTTTACGTTTCGACGTGCGGCGCCCACGCCGCTTTTTGCACACTTCCGGACTCGACATGACGACCTCGTCCTCCGCCTCCCCCGCTACCACCAAGCTGATGGCCAACGCGATCCGCGCGCTGTCCATGGACGCCGTCCAGCAAGCGAACTCCGGTCACCCCGGCATGCCGATGGGCATGGCCGAGATCGCCGTCGCGCTGTGGTCGCGCCATCTGCGCCATAACCCGACGAACCCGCACTGGAGCGACCGCGACCGCTTCGTGCTGTCGAACGGCCACGGCTCGATGCTGCAGTACTCGCTGCTGCACCTGACCGGCTACGATCTGCCGATGGCCGAGCTGAAGAACTTCCGTCAGCTGCACTCGAAGACGGCGGGCCACCCCGAATATGGCATCACGCCGGGTGTCGAGACGACCACGGGCCCGCTCGGCCAGGGTCTCGCGAACGCGGTCGGCATGGCGCTCGCTGAAGCGCTGCTCGCGGCCGAGTTCAACAAGGCCGACGCGAAGATCGTCGATCACCACACCTACGTGTTCGTCGGCGACGGCTGCCTGATGGAAGGCATCTCGCACGAAGCCTGCTCGCTCGCCGGCACGCTCAAGCTCAACAAGCTGATCGCGTTCTACGACGACAACGGCATCTCGATCGACGGCGACGTGGTCAACTGGTTCCACGACGACACGCCCAAGCGCTTCGAAGCGTACGGCTGGAACGTGATCCCGCACGTGGACGGCCACGATGTGGACGCCGTCGACGCGGCCATCCTGAAGGCGAAGGCCTCGGACAAGCCCACGCTGATCTGCTGCAAGACGATCATCGGCAAGGGCGCGCCCACGAAGCAGGGCGGCCACGACGTGCACGGCGCGGCGCTCGGCGCGGAAGAAATCGCGCGTTGGCGCGAAGCGGCGGGCTGGACGTGGGAGCCGTTCACGCTGCCGCAGGAAGTCTACGCAGACTGGGACGCGAAGGCAGCCGGCGCGAAGCTCGAAGCCGCGTGGAACGATTCGTTCGCGGCGTACCAGTCGAAGTACCCGTCCGAAGCGGCCGAGTTCCAGCGCCGCATGGCCGGCAAGCTGCCCGCCGACTGGGCGCAGAAGGCGGCCGCCATCGTCGCCGGCGCGGATTCGCGCAAGGAAACCGTCGCCACGCGCAAGGCGTCGCAGCAGGCCATCGAAGGTCTCGCGGCGGCACTGCCCGAACTGCTCGGCGGCTCGGCCGACCTGACCGGTTCGAACCTCACCAACTGGAAGGCCTCGAAGCCCGTGCGCGCGGCCAAGCCGGGTGAGAGCGGCATCCAGTGGGGCAACCACGTCAACTACGGCGTGCGCGAATTCGGCATGAGCGCGGCGCTCAACGGCATCACGCTGCACGGCGGCTACAAGGCGTTCGGCGGCACGTTCCTCACGTTCTCCGACTACAGCCGCAACGCGCTGCGCATGGCCGCGCTGATGAAGTGCCCGTCGATCTTCGTGTTCACGCACGACTCGATCGGCCTCGGCGAAGACGGTCCGACGCACCAGTCGATCGAGCACGTCGCCAGCCTGCGCCTGATCCCGAACATGACGCTCTGGCGCCCGGCCGACACCGTGGAAACCGCAGTGTCCTGGACCGAGTCGATCGCGCACCACGGCCCGTCGTGCCTCGTGTTCAGCCGCCAGAACCTCGCGTTCAACGAGCGCACCGACGCGCAGATCGCCAACATCGCGAAGGGCGGCTACGTGCTCAAGGACTGGAACGACGATATCCCGAGCCGCAAGATCATCCTGATTGCCACGGGTTCGGAAGTGGAACTCGCGATGAAGGCCGTCGAGCCGCTGCAGCGCGCGGGCATCGGCGCGCGCGTGGTGTCGATGCCGTCGACCAACGTGTTCGACAGGCAGGACGCGGAATACAAGGAGCGCGTGCTGCCCAAGGGCGTGCGCCGCGTGGCGATCGAAGCCGGCGTGACCGACTTCTGGCGCAAGTACGTGGGCCTCGAAGGCGGCGTGGTCGGGATCGACACGTTCGGCGAATCGGCCCCGGCCGGCGTGCTGTTCAAGCACTTCGGCTTCACGGTCGATCACGTCGTGGAGACGGCCAGGGCCGCGCTCGACAACTAAGCATGCATTACGGGCCCGCTCGATCGTCAAGATCCGGCGGGCCCGTTGCCTTGAGCCTCTCGCGCAGGCCGCCCCAGCCAGCGAAGGCGCCCAACGCAGCACCGGTATCGGAATTTTTCAGCCATCAGGAGATAAACCATGACCATTCGCGTCGCTATCAACGGCTACGGCCGCATCGGCCGTAACACGCTTCGTGCTTTCTACGAGAACGGCAAGAAGCACGACATCCAGATCGTCGCGATCAACGACCTGGGTGACGCGAAGACGAACGCGCATCTGACGCAGTACGACACCGCCCACGGCAAGTTCCCGGGCGAAGTGACGGTGGACGGCGACTACCTCGTCGTGAACGGCGACAAGATCCGCGTGCTGGCCAACCGCAATCCGGCCGAGCTGCCGTGGGGCGAGCTGGGCGTCGACGTCGTGATGGAGTGCACGGGCTTCTTCACGACCAAGGAAAAGGCGAGCGCGCACATCAAGGGTGGCGCGAAGAAGGTCATCATCTCGGCGCCGGGCGGCAAGGACGTCGATGCGACCATCGTCTACGGCGTGAACCACAACGTGCTGAAGGCCGAGCACACGGTCATCTCGAACGCATCGTGCACGACGAACTGCCTCGCGCCGCTCGTCAAGCCGCTGAACGACAAGATCGGCCTCGAAACCGGCCTGATGACCACGATCCACGCGTACACGAACGACCAGGTCCTGACCGACGTGTACCACGAAGACCTGCGCCGCGCGCGCTCGGCCACGCACAGCCAGATCCCGACGAAGACGGGCGCGGCTTCGGCCGTCGGCCTCGTGCTGCCGGAACTGAACGGCAAGCTGGACGGCTACGCCATTCGCGTGCCGACCATCAACGTGTCGATCGTCGACCTGTCGTTCATCGCCAAGCGCGACACGACGGTCGAAGAAGTCAACGCGATCATGAAGGAAGCGTCGGAAGGCTCGCTCAAGGGCATCCTCGGCTACAACGACGCACCGCTGGTCTCGGTCGACTTCAACCACAACCCGGCATCGTCGACGTTCGATGCCACGCTCACGAAGGTCTCGGGCCGTCTCGTGAAGGTGTCGAGCTGGTACGACAACGAGTGGGGCTTCTCGAACCGCATGCTGGACACGGCAGTGGCATTCGCGAACGCGAAGTAAGCACGCCGCGCTCCATGAAGAAACCGCCCGGATAACCTCCGGGCGGTTTTTTTTCGTCCTTACTTTTCTGTCGCGCCGAGCGGGGCGCCTGCGCGCGCGGGTGGCGTCGGGAAGTACACGCCCGCGCGCTGCGCCGCATTGGCGATGTGCGCCTCGATCGCTGCGCCGGCCGCCGCCGGGTCGCGGGCCTTGAGTGCGGCGACGATCAGGGCATGCTCGCGGTATGTGGAGAGCACGCGCTCGCGGCGATAGAACGGCATGCGCTGGCTTTCCTTCATGATCTCGGCGCTGCTGCGCAAGATCGACTCGATCGCCGCATTGCCCGCGAGATTCACGATGCGCATGTGGAACTCGAAGTCGAGCTGCGCGGCTTCGTCGAGCTCCTCGCAGGCGAGGGCGCTGTGCAGCGCCTCGGTGTTCGCTTCGAGCCACGCGATGTCCGCGTCGCCGATCGCGAGCGCCGCCATGCGCGCGGCGAAGCCTTCGAGCGCGTAGCGCATCTGATAGGTGTCCGGCAGCGACGACTGATCGGCGAAGCGCCACGGATGCGCGCTTGTGGCCTGTGCGCTCGTCACATACACGCCCTTGCCCGCGCGGATCGACAGCATGCCGAGCGCTTCGAGCGTCGAAAGCGCCTCGCGCAGCGACGCGCGGCTGATCGCCAGTTCCTCGGAGAGCTGCCGCTGCGCGGGCAGCAGGCTGCCGACCGGATACAGGCCGCCCTCGATCCGTTCGCGGATCGTGGCGACGGCGGCGTCAGTGACGGTGTGCGGAACGTTCTTCATTGAATGGCGCGGGGCGCTCGCGTGGTCTGACCGGTATTGTAGTCCTGACCGGCGCACCCGCATGGTGCACTGCGTCAATGCCCGGCCTTCACGCAAATCCTCAGCCTGCCGGCGCTCGCGAACTGGTCAGACCGCACAAGGGTAAACACCCCGCTCCGCGACCTTGACTCCGGTATATCGGCTTCCTACTATCCACCATAACGCTACTGGTCAGACCAGTCGGAACAGTTGCTTGCTCCCCTTGCTCACAGGAGAAAGTCGTGACGAAGTTCTTCAATTCGCTGTTTGGCCGTGTGGTGATCGCGCTTGTGCTGGGCATCGTCGTCGGCGCGGTGTTTCCCCATTTCGCGCAGTCGCTGCGGCCCCTCGGCGACGGTTTTCTCAAGCTCATCAAGATGGTGATCGGGCCGATCGTGTTCTGCGTGGTCGTGAGCGGCATGGCGCACGCGGGCGACCTCAAGAAGGTGGGCCGCGTCGGCCTGAAGTCCGTGGTCTATTTCGAGGCGATGACGACCATCGCGCTCGTGATCGGCGCGGTGCTCGCGTATGTCACGCGTCCCGGCGCGGGCATGAACGTGGATCTGCGTTCGCTCGACGCCGCTTCGCTCGCGACTTACACCGAGCACGCCAAAAGCCTGAAGGACACCGCCGGCTTCCTGCTCAAGATCATCCCCGACACGGCCTTCGACGCGTTCGCGAAGGGCGACATCCTGCAGATCCTCGTGTTCTCGGTACTGTTCGGCAGCGCGCTCTCGCTGCTCGGCCCGAAGGCGCAGCGCGTGAACAGCCTCATCGACGAACTCGCGCAGGTGTTCTTCCGCGTGATGGGCTTCATCATCAAGCTCGCGCCGCTCGGCGTGCTCGGCGCGATCGCGTTCACGACGGGCACTTACGGCGTCGCATCGCTCAAGCAACTCGGGCTGCTCGTGATCGTGTTCTACGCGAGCTGCATCGTGTTCGTCGCGGTCGTGCTCGGCATCGTGATGCGGCTCGCGGGCTTCAACGTGTTCAAGCTGATCCGCTACCTGCGCGAAGAGCTCTCGATCGTGCTCGGCACCGCGTCTTCGGACGCCGTGCTGCCGCAGATCATGCGCAAGCTCGAATGGATGGGCGTGAAGGACTCCACGGTGGGCCTCGTGATCCCGACCGGCTATTCGTTCAACCTCGACGGTTTTTCGATCTACCTCACGCTCGCCGTGATCTTCATCGCGCAGGCCACCAATACGCCGCTATCCATGCACGATCTGATCGTGGTCGTGCTGGTTTCGCTCGTCACCTCGAAGGGCGCACACGGCATTCCCGGCTCCGCGATCGTGATCCTCGCAGCGACGCTCTCCGCCATTCCCGCGATCCCCGTG
>Ga0335070_10002889_pt1 | contig 20013 bp, 17 predicted proteins | sample Lox_Sample_13_FD_206722 | JGI IMG/M metagenome (GOLD analysis project Ga0335070, IMG submission 206722) | Soil microbial communities from Loxahatchee National Wildlife Refuge, Florida, United States - Lox_Sample_1.3 | ecosystem: Environmental > Terrestrial > Soil > Wetlands | place: USA... | reverse complement strand
ATCTTAAACGGTCTGTCGCAACAGTTGATGAGTTCGCAGCTCGGCTGCTCGTCGCCAAAACCGATTTTGCTCCTCAGATGAACGCAACGGTCAATGCGCCGGTCTTCGGCAATACGAGGAATTTCCAGTTCCGCGGATTCCCTAACGCATTCAATTATTATGTGCAGGGGAATCTCGCCTGGGAGCTTGATATCTGGGGACGGATCCGCCGCTCCAATGAGGCAGCTCTTGGCGACTTATTCGCTCGGGAAGAGAACCGACGAGCCATCATCCTGCAACTCGTGGGCGGGGTGGCGCAGGCCTATTTCGATCTTCGACAGTTCGACATGCAATTGGAGATCGCCACGCGCACGCTACAGGCATGGGAAGAATCGGTGAGAATCAGCCAGGCGCGGCTTAGGCAGGGGCTCATCAATCGGCTCGATGTCGATCAGTTTGAGGCCGAGCGGCAGAATGCCGCGGCGCGCATCGCGGAACTCAAGCGGCAGATGGTTCAGAAAGAGAACGAGCTCAGCGTGCTGTTGGGGAGGAATCCAGGCCAAGTCTCCCGGGGTCGGTCGCTCACCGAACAGGTGATGCCCCCAGTGGTACCGGCTGGCCTCCCCTCCGAACTGCTCCAGCGCCGTCCCGATGTGGTCCAGGCGGAGCAAGGTCTCGCGGCAGCGACCGCCAGGATCGGCATCGCCAAGGCAGACCGGTTTCCCAAGCTCAGCATCACCGGCCTCTTGGGCGTCGCCAGTCCCCAGTTGTCCCACCTGGTGGCCAGCGACACCTATTTCGGGGTGGTAGGCCCCAGCTTGACGGGCCCGTTGTTTAATGCGCAGATTTTGGGCTTCCAACAGGAAGCAGCTGAGGCCCAAGCCAGGCAGGCCTTGGCCCAATACGAGCAGACGATCCTCGTCGCGTTCAGGGAAGTGGAAGACGCGTTGGTGGGGGTCAGTACCGCCCGTGAGCAGGCTGCCGCGCAGGAGAAACAGGTCAATGCGCTGCAGTCCGCCCTGCACCTGGCCAATCTACGCTACAAAGGCGGGCTCGCGAACTATTTGGATGTTCTCATTGCACAGCGGAGTCTCTTCGACGCGGAACTGTCGCTCGCTGCCACCCGTCGTCTCCATCTGGTATCGGTGGTTCAACTCTACAAGGCCTTGGGTGGAGGCTGGTTGCCGGACGAGGCTCGTGAAGGCGCCGGCTCCAAGACAGTGAAGGGCAATGGATGAGATAATTCGAAACCCGAGAAACTTCCCACCGATGGTCAGTTCTTGACCTTCAGCAAGGAGGCAGCCATGCCGAAGCGAGAATCCAAGAAACCAGCGGCGAAAACAGGTCGTCGGACCTCAACGGCAAAACGAGCCAAACCTTCCTCGCAACCTACGCGTGAAGACATTGAACGACGAGCCTACGAAATCTACCTTGAACGTGGTGGAACAGAGGGAAGTGAGATGGAAGACTGGTTGCGAGCCGAGCAAGAACTGCAACGGCGTAACAGAAAGGTTAGGCCTTAACCGATGGAGAAACCGGCTGAGACCCAATCTCCGATTCATGATCTTCTGAAGCGACGGTGGAGCCCGCGCGCATTTGCCGAACGGCCGGTGGAGCCTGAAAAGCTACGCAGCCTTTTCGAGGCGGCCCGCTGGGCGCCGTCGTCCAACAACGAGCAGCCCTGGCGATTTCTCGTCGCCACCAAGGAGAACAAGGCCGATTGGGACCGACTCTTCACTTGTCTCGTGGAAGGGAATCAGAAATGGGCCCATCAGGCGCCGGTGTTGATGCTCTCGGTCGCGACGCTCACGTTTGACGATGGGTCTGCCAATCGGCATGCCTTCCACGATACCGGCATGGCAGTCGAGAACCTCATCATTCAGGCGACGGCCATGGGTCTGTTCCTTCACCAAATGGCGGGTTTTCGCATCGATCAGGTGCGGAAGGAGTGCAAGATTCCCGATGGATATGACCCCGTGGCGATGATCGCCGTCGGGTATCCGGGCAATCCTGCGACGCTACCGGATTATTTGCGCGAGCGGGAACTGAGACCCCGTGAGCGCAATCCAATTGCAGAGTTTGTGTTCTCCGGGACCTGGGGTATCCCCTCACCGGTTTTGAAACCATAGTGGTGTGTGCAGTGAAGAGAATTGCATGAATTGCCAGCCGACTCGGCATCTCTCCAGGGTCGATCCGGTCATGCGGCGGTTGATTCAAACGACCGGCCCGTTTACCTTGAAGCCGCAGATCCGCTGCTCGCCATTCGAATCGTTGGCGCGCGCGATCGCCTACCAGCAACTACACGACAAAGCTGCCAAGAGCATTCTGAAGCGATTCCTGGCTCTGTTCCCGGGTCGTCGCTTTCCCCGTCCAGAAGAACTTCTTGCTGCAAACACGAGAGCGATCAGGCGCTCAGGATTCTCGCGCGCGAAGGTACTGGCGCTCCGTGACCTCGCTGCCAAGGCGTTGGATGGGACGGTGCCAGCGCGACGAGTCATTCAAACGCTCGACGATGACGCAATTGTCGAACGGCTCATCGAGGTGCGGGGCATCGGACGCTGGACCGTCGAGATGCTGCTGATATTCCAGTTGGGCCGGCCAGACGTATTGCCGGTCGATGATTTTGGCGTGCGCAACGGATTTCGGATCGCATACGGTCGTCGCACCATGCCGACACCCAAACAGGTACTGCGGTATGGTGAGTGCTGGAAGCCCCATCGAACCGCTGCAGCCTGGTATCTCTGGCGCGCAGCCGATCGAGCGAAGAAAAACAAGCCGGCAACGCGCGTCAAGGCGTAGAGAGCATCTGATGGCCGACCCGAAGAAACGGCTCGACTCCAACATCCCAGGCAACTTCTATGTCGACTCGACTTGTATCAACTGCGACACCTGTCGCCAGTTGGCGCCACGAAGTTTTGAGGAAGTTGGAGAGTATTCCGCCGTCCTACATCAACCCGAGAGCGATGAGCAGGTCCATCGGGCTTATCAGGCGCTCCTGGCCTGCCCGGTCGGCTCTATCGGCACGGAGCACAGCGATAAGTCACGGATGCAAGCGGCGATGACCAGCTTCCCCCTCCCTCTCGAGGAGGGGGTCTCGTATTGCGGCTTCAACTCGGAGAAGTCATTCGGTGCCAACAGCTTTTTGATCGAACATCCGGAGGGCAACTGGCTGGTTGATTCCCCACGGTACATCAAACATCTGATCAATACCTTTGAGCAGAAGGGCGGTCTCGCATACATCTTTCTCACACACGAAGACGATGTCGCCGATGCCGACAAGTATGCCAAACACTTCGGCGCCAAACGGATCATCCATCAAGCCGATGCGGCCGCGATGCCTGGCGCCGAATGGATTGTGAAGGGCTCCGATGCCGTCCAGCTCGTAACCGGCATTCAGGCCATTCCGGTCCCGGGCCACACACCCGGCAGCATGGTCCTCCTGTATCGAGCCAAGTTTCTCTTCACCGGCGATCATCTCTGGTGGGACCACGAGACCAAGACGCTCGGTGCCCCGCAACGGCTCGTCTGGAGAGAACGGGTATTAGTCGCTTCCATTGAGAAGCTCATCGACTATCGCTTCGAATGGGTGCTGGCGGGACACGGCGATCGGATCAAGCTCTCGCCCAATGACATGAAGGCTCAGCTTCGTGGCTTGATCGAACGACGCGGAGCGGCGACAACGTTCAAAGCTGCAGCGTGGTGATGCGCCGCCATGCAAGAAGCCTTCACTGGCATCCCCTTGACCCATGCGGTATCATGAGCATCTAGAACAGCGTCTGGCCAATGGCCAGCCAGAGATCTTGAGGATGTTCAAAAAGGTCTTTTGGCAAGGCCGCAACGAGCGAAGGGGCGAGTCGTACTGCCTCTGTACGTCGAGCCTCGGAGCGAAGTGAGAACGTAGCCAGAAGCCTTTTTCAACATCCGACTGAAAGGGGGCGACCGGTATCGACGGGGATACTGAAGTCATCGGAGCATGTCGAGCTCCTGGGGACTCGTTAAACCTCCGGGAAAATGCAACTGCCAATCAAGAACTGGCACTCGCGGCTTAAGCCGTGACGTCCCTCCACCTGAGGCCCGCGGGGGTGGACGGGGCGCGATGCAGCGGGCTGGTCCAAGGCTGGTGCTCAGCGGCTGCGGACGAGAACTTTCTGGGCTAGCGGCTATTCTAAGCCTGCCGATGGGCGTGGGTGGCTGCGAAACTTAAACGATCGGCTACACATGTAGAACCGGTGCGCTGACGATCTTCGGACAGGGGTTCAACTCCCCTCGCCTCCACCAAACTGCACTTCGTGCGTACCGGCGCCTCTTCCTTGCCTTATCGTAAGTGAGGCGCCGGAAAGAGTCTTCAACCCACAAGACTATTTCCTCACCGATGTGCGTTACTTCTCTGGCCTCGCGTATCCATTTCGACGGAGCTTGTAAGGGGGCAAACTCAGGGGCTTTTTCCTTCTTGATGCTCACCACCCTGGCAGGTAGAGTGAATGTCTTATGCTGACGAGAAAGCCTGAGAAGTGGACGAGGACCTCTCTGCGTGAATCCGTCATGCGCCTCATCATGGTCCTTCTGGCGTGCACCTCCCCGCTGTCATCCATTTCCCTCTTTGCGGCAGAAGGAACGAACGGAAAAGTTGCGAAACCGGAGGCGAAAGCCCCGGCTGATCTCTTGGCGGAGCGGGGTGGCAAATCCTGGGGAGTGGTGGTCGGCGTGAGCGAATACGAGAAGCTGCCGGATCTCCGCTATGCAGCGACTGACGCGAAAGCGATGGCGGGGTTGCTGGAACGCAAGGGTTTCACAGTGACGCTCTTGATCAATGGGCAGGCGGGGAAGACTCAGATTCTCTCTGAACTCGGGGAGAAATTGGCGAAGCAAGCCGGCCCAAACGATCGGGTACTGGTCTTTCTTGCAGGACATGCCGACACGAAGATACTGAAAGCAGGGCGGCAGGTCAGTCATTTTTTCCCCGCTGCGGGCGATTATGGAGCCATGACCGACAGCGCCTTGGATCTCTCCATGATTCGAGAGCTGATTGACGCGGTGCCGGCGAAGCAAGTGCTCCTGATACTCGATGGCTGTCATAGCGGCATCAGCGGGGCACCATCACAAAGTCCGTCCCCCGCCCTCGAGGCGCAACTCCGCCGTACGATGGTAGAACGGAGTCGCGAAATTCTCACGGCATGCAGCCCCTCTCAACAGGCGCTGGAGGCCAGCGAAGCGGGCATGAGTCTCTTTGCCTCGGTGGTGATCGAGGGGCTGGAGAAGGGCACCGCGGATCTCAACGAGGACGGTCTGATTCCAACCTCCGAACTTCTGACCTATGTGGATCAGCGCATGATCAGCATCCTGCAGCCGAAGGGACTAGCGCAGAAGCCGCAACGGTGGGATTTGAATCCCGAGAAAGGCGAGTTTGTGTTCCTCGCGCCCAAGAAGCCTCTTACTGCTAAAGCTGAAAGTAGCACAGCTCCCGCGCATGGGGCCGGCGGCTCGACGGGGATTTCTCCGGATACTGCTGGTACGAAGCCGCGACCGAAGGATCAGAAAGAGGCCGAGGCGAAGAGTGCCGAGAAGCCTGTGAGCCCGGGTGGGACAAGCACGGTTTCTCGTGTAGTGGTGACCCCGCCCCTGCCAGAGGAATTCACCGGCCGCGACGGGGGTTCGATGGTGCTCGTACCGGCGGGGGAATTTATCATGGGAAGTGACAAGGGCGACGACGATGAAAAACCGGTCCATCGCGTACAGACGGACTCATTTTATATCGACAAGTTCGAAGTGACGAACGGCAGGTTTGCGAAGTTCATTGATGCGATCAAGGGTGAGCCGCCGTGGGGGTTCGATGATAAGGACACACCGGTGGCCCATGCGGAACAACCAGTGCGGTGGGTCACGTGGCTTGACGCCACCGCCTATTGCCAATGGGCCGGGAAGCGATTAGCGACCGAAGCGGAGTGGGAGAAGGCCGCCCGCGGGACGGATGGGCGACAGTATCCCTGGGGTGATGAGTTGCCCACTCCGGCGCACGCGGTGTTCGGTCAGAAAGAAGGCAGCGAGAGTCTTCCGCCCTTCAGTAGCCGTGATAAAGGCAAAAGTCCCTCCGGGGCTCAGGATATGGCGGGCAGTCTCTACGAGTGGGTGGCTGACTGGTACGACGATGAGTACTATGCGAAAACACCCTCCCAAAATCCTCGCGGGCCGTCAGAAGGGACGCAAAAAGTGCAGCGGGGCGGGTCGTACACCAACAATCCATATCGGCTCCGAGCCTCGTTCCGCACGAAAGATAACCCGACGGAAGCACGCCCCAATGTCGGATTTCGCTGCGCGCAGGACGTTCCGAAGACGCCGTAGATTCCTCGCTCCACGCGCGTGGCATCATTCAGATTGCTCCTCAGAGACCAAAGGCGACAGCCCGATGCCGGCCGATAACCCGGCCGTATCAGCCTTGAGTTCGGATAACAGCCTGGCGACTGATACCTGATCGTCTGTTAAGGCTTCGCCTCCAGCACCAGATTAAACGGTGTTTGCGTAGCGCGGCGGAAACGGGTGAAGCCGCCTTTCATCACGATATCCCGCAATCTCGCCTCCCCTGCCTGCGCACCCAGCGCCGGTCCCTTATAGGCGAGCGAGGCCGGCACACAAATCATCGTGGAGGCGGCATAAAAGACGCGTCCCACTGGGTTCAAGTTTTCTTCCACTCGGTCACCTGCAAATGGTTCCACGATCATCCAGGTGCCGTCCAGCGCGAGGGTCTCTTTCACATGCTTCGCGGCACCGACCGGATCACCCATGTCATGGAGGCAATCGAAGTGTGTCACGAGCGAGTACCCCTTACCGGAGTAGTTTGTCGATTTCGCCGTCTTGAAGGTCACGTTCTTCGTCCCTGCTGCGCGGGCCCGCTTCCGCGCCGCAATGATTGAAGGCTTATGGTAATCGAACCCGAAGAAGATTGAGTTCGGATAGGCTTGGGCCATCAGAATGGTCGAGGCGCCGAAACCGCAGCCGACATCTGCCACACGGATGCCCATCTTGAGTTTTGCTTCGACGCCGTCGAGCGCAGGAATCCAGTTCGTCACGAGGTTGCCCGCGTAATTCGGGCGAAAGAACCGTTCGGTGCCTTCAAACAGACGATGGTCATGTTGGTCCCATCCGAGGCCCTTACCGGTCTTGAATCGCTGTTCAATTTTTGGATTGGCAGAAAACGTGGCCGCGATCACTTGGAACGCACCGGGCAAAAAACATGGGCTACCCTCGTCGGCCAGCGCCATCGCCTGCTCCGCGGGGAGCGTATACCGCCCGGAGTCTGCATCATAGGTGACGTAGCCTCCGGCTGCTTGGTTGCCCAGCCACTCTCTCACATACCGCTCAGCCGTCTTTGTCGCCTTCGCCAATTCAGCAGGGGTCACTGCGCCCATCTTCGCCATGGCTTTGTAAAGCCCAAGCCTGTCACCGAGCAATACCATGTTGGCACTCATGGCTGCGCCAATATCGCCAACAGCCTTCCCTGGAAACGCTTGGAGTTTGTCTTGGTCAACCGACATGCGCCACCTCCCGTTGAAACAATCAGCAAGATTCTTCGGTAATTATCCGGGCCTGTCAATGAGAAAGAGCACAGAGGGGTCATGCCGATGTACAATGGGGCGACTCGGAGGCTTGACTGGAGGCAACGATGAATAGATATCGTGTGGACCCCAATAAGAAGCTGAACCTCAAGGACTATGATCCGGATGAGACAGGTGACTACAAGAAGAACGACCAGGGAAAAGGACGAGCCAAGTCCAAGACGTCGGCTCTTATAGCGCGGCTCGATGGACTACAGGAACGGCTCTATGCAAATGGAAATCGGGCCCTGTTGCTCGTGCTTCAGGGTATGGACACGAGTGGGAAAGACGGGACGATCAAACACGTGATGTCGGGGGTGAACCCGCAGGGGTGTAAGGTGGTCGCCTTCAAGACTCCCTCCAAGGACGAACTGGCCCGCGACTTTCTGTGGCGCGTGCATCGCGAGGCGCCGCCGAAAGGATTCATCGGGATCTTCAATCGTTCGCATTACGAAGATGTGCTCATCACGCGTGTTCATGGCTGGATATCGGACAAAGTCGTGAAGCAGCGATTCAACCAGATCAAGGAATTCGAAGAACTGCTGAACGAGAACGGCACGGCGATTGTGAAGTTCTTTCTTCACATTTCAAAGGATGAGCAGAAAAAACGGTTGGAGGCCCGCATACACGACCCGGAGAGGCGATGGAAATGGAATTCCGGCGACCTGGAAGAGCGCAAGCTGTGGGAGAATTACATGCGCGCGTTCGAAGATGTCATATCCGCCACGAGTACCGAGTGTGCGCCCTGGTATATCGTACCGGCGAACCGCAAGTGGTATCGGAACCTCGTGATCGCCGACCGGGTTGTGAAGGTATTGGAGGATATGAAGCTCAAGTCGCCTCCGGAGCCTGAAGGAGTCAATTTCGATAAGCTGAAGATTCTGTAAAGGCGCAGACCTATGCCGGTTCGTCTGGTCGTTTGTGGGTTGACGGTTGGCCGGTTCATTGTAGGGCTGCTGAGGATTTTATCGGGCCACAAAGTTGATGGATCGGGAGGGGTGGCAGTGAAGAACGTACGGGTCATCGGATGCTTTCTGGTTTTCCTGGTCGGTGCCGTAGCCGGAGTTACCAGCTGTTCGGTACGACACCCTCCTCAAGAGCGGATCACCACCGACACCTATGAAATTGTGGACGACTACTCGGGAACAGAGGCCGGTCGATACAACAACCGCGGTGCGATCCGACTCACGAAAGGTGATGTGCAGGGAGCGATCGAAGACTTCAAAGAAGCGGTGAAACTCGATCCACAGGAGTCCAACTATTACGAAAACCTGGGATGGGCGCTTTCCATGCGCGGCGAGCAGGCCGAGGCGTTCAAGAATGTGGACATAGCCACTCGTTTGCGGCCGAAGGATGCGGAGCTGTACTGGAAACGCGGTGTTATCAATGGTCGATCAGGACGGTACCGATGGGCGATAGACGATTTTACGACGGCGCTCGCGATGAATCCAAAACTCGCGAAGGCCTATGGCGACCGGGGAGTAGCAAAATTTTTCCTGCAGGATTGGCCAGGAGCGATTACTGACGCCACCGATGCGATCAAGCTGGATTCAGGGAACGCTGCGGCCTTTCGGCAACGCGGGATGGCCGAACTCAAAATGAACGACGTTTCGGGTGCCGTCGATGATGCTACCAGCGCGCTACGACTGAGCACGAACGACACGGAAGCCTATCTTCTGCGCGCAGAGGCGAAAGCCCAAGCAAACGATCAGTTCGGGGCTCGGGATGATCTCAACGCAGCGATCCAATTCAACCCCAATCTCCCGCGTGCCTATCAGATGCGGGCTCAGGTGCGCAAGCAACTCGGCGATCGCAACGGGGCGCGCGAAGACGAAGAGCGAGCTCTGAAGGTCAGTTCGCAGTGACCGGTCGTACGGTACGACCGGTTCTTTTTTATTCGCTTCGCTGGTATTCGCCGCTCGAAGACCTGGTGTTGGCGGGCACGTGTTATGCTTCACAAAAATTGGTAAGCAAAGGCCCTCTCCCCATTGACACATGTTTCTAATGGGCGTAGGAGGAGATCATCGGCCCATCAAGTAGTACTATTTGAGGGACCGGGCAGACCGCGCGGCTGTCAGCTAGATCCCTCAAGCCATTTCGAAGAGGGAGGAGGGTAATGATGGATGACCTGACTCCACCTGGCCTCAATGGCCCGCCGAACTGAGGCGGGCTTCTACTCGGTCGACGCTGACCGGATTCTCCGTTGGCTGTGCCTCTTGGCACCAGAGCCCAACTGGAATTCAGCCTCAATCTGATATGAGAATCCGTCGCTGGCGTTGAGGAACACAAGCGCCTGGGGACTGAGCGTTCCCCCGATCAGAAGCCTAAGCACCAATGACGTTCGCGTGGGTCTCACTGGGCCGAAACAACCGAACAAGAGTTCCGGCGCCCTAAGCGCCAATCACGGGCGACCTCCCACCGATCGTGCAGGGTCGCCCGTGTTGTATCTGTCGGATGCTGAAAATGGCCGCCAGCTTCGTTCTCATGTCGCTCACCCCGTCGACGTACCAGAAAATGTACGCCTTCAGGGCCTCGCTCGTTTCGGCCTACCTGAGGCGGGGCGCGTCTCGGCGCGACGGGGCTGGGCGGGTACAACAGCCATTTTGAGCATCCGCGAATGCCTAGGAACAGTGGGTCTTTCTTTTTTGCTGATACTGCCCTACCATTCAGGATCTCATCATGGCTGAGAAGAAGCCCAAGTCTGTTCGCCCGGTCGGGTCACGCCGGCGGCGGAAGCCGGCCGGTGCGTCGACAGGGTTGGCGGCGAGCGAGCTTCAGGCTGCAGCGCCCCCGAACGAGATTGCGGCCCTCCACCGCGCCATCGATGACGATGGCGGCAAGGTCCTCGCGATCTATCGTGAACCCTATGGAGGGCGATGGCTCGTCCTCAGCGCCTTGCCGATTGAACTGGTAGAACCGACCCCCTATCAGCGCAACCTGTCCGACATGCATGTGCGGAAACTGGAAGCGGTGATCGGGAAGATCGGGCGATTTCTCGATCCGATCATCGCGGTGCGGGCATCCAAGCCGGATCATGCAGCCAAGTATTGGACGCCGAATGGCAACCATCGCCTGTCTGCGATGAGAACGCTCGGGGCCAAGAGCATCATTGCTATCGTGGTTCCTGAAACGGCAGCGGCCTATCAGATTCTCGCGCTCAATACCGAAAAGGCCCACAATCTGAGAGAAAAGTCGCTCGAAGTGATTCGCATGTACAAGGAGCTGGCTCGACTGGATAACGCTACCGAAGAGACCTACGCGCTCGAATTTGAAGAACCGGCCTTCATTACCCTGGGGCTCTGCTATGAGGAGCGGCCGCGATTCAGCGGCGGTGCCTATCATCCGGTCTTGAAGCGAGTTGACGATTTTCTGAAGAACCCGCTTCACGCGACATTAGATGTGCGGCGGGCGCGAGCAAAAGCCCTACTCGCGCTCGATGATCAAATTGTCAGACAAGTCGAGGCCCTCAAAGTAAAAGGGCTGACCAGCCCCTACCTGAAGAGCTTTGTGGTGGCGCGCGTGAACCCGATCCGGTTTCGCCCGAAAGACGCCTCTCCCCTTTCCTTTGACGAGGCGCTTGATCGCATGATGAATGCTGCCGTCAAGTTCAATCCGGATAAGATCAAACTGGGCGATCTGGCCCGCTCTGGCGGCGCAGTGGACGAGGCAGAATGACCCTCGGACCAGCCGGATAAGCCACCTTGCCCTTCCTCTCGGCGCCCCTTTAGAATACTTGTTTGAGGACGCGAATAATCTGTCTATCGTCTTGCTGGAGGTATTGCCATGGGCCTTGCCGACAACAAATGTGTTCCGTGCCGCGGGGGTGTGCCTCCGCTGCCGCCTGATCGTAGCCAGGCTTTCCTCAAGGAATTGGGCCGGGGCTGGTCGCTAAACGGGGCAGGCCATCTCGAACGGCTCTTTACATTCAAGGATTTTGCCCAGGCGCTTGCCTATGTCAATAAGGTGGGGGCGATCGCCGAATCAGAAGGGCACCACCCCGATTTGTACCTCGCCTGGGGGAAGTGCAAGGTGGAAATCTGGACCCACAAAATAAATGGTCTCACCGAAAGCGACTTTTACATGGCGGCGAAAGCTGATCGTGAATTCGAACCGTTTCGAGCCGCTGCTAGCTGACCGCGCGTAGGCAGACGTGACCATATTCGGACGAGGCGCCAGATGAATGACAAGGCGCAAGTGGCGCTTGTCAACATGCCCTTCAGCTTCTCGAAGTATCCCTCGATTCAACTCGGGACGCTTTCCGCACTCCTCAAATCCAAAGGGATTCCGGTCGATTGCCACCATCTGAATGTGCGATTTGCTCACAAGATCGGTGTGCCGCTCTATGAATTGATCTGCGAGAAACGAGCCCTGTTCGGCGAATGGTTGTTCTCGCACCTTCTCTTTCGAGATAACCCGAAGCACGCGGAGTACCCGCGGATGTTCAAGCCGGTTTTCGAGCAGATTACTCAAGAGAGTGGCCACCCGATGTCGTTTTTCGAAGACATGGCCAGCCGCACGGCTCCGCAATTCTTGACCTGGGCGATGACGGCGATCGACTGGGGTCAATATAAGATTGTCGGCTTCACGTCGACGTTTGATCAAAACGTGGCAAGCCTGACGATGGCGAAGCTGATCAAGGACCTGTATCCCGATGTCACGATCGTCTTCGGTGGGGCGAACTTTGATGGCGAAATGGGTCTGGAGCATTTCCGCGCGTTCCCCTGGATCGATTATGTGGTGGTCGGCGAAGGGGAAGACACGTTCCCCGCGCTGGTGACCTATGTGCTTTCCGGAAGAACCGGCGTTCCGCCCCCAGGAGTGACGTATCGACAGAGCGGCCAGATTCGATATGAGCCCAACCAGTCGCTCTTTTCTGATTTCACACAGACTGGACCTCCCGATTACGACGACTACTATCGTTTGTTGGCCGAACTTGGCAGAGAGGCGGCGCAGGGGCTCGATCGCATTCTCTTGTACGAAGGGTCGCGAGGCTGCTGGTGGGGCGAGAAACATCACTGCACGTTCTGCGGCCTCAATGCGCAAAGCATGAAGTTCCGCGCCAAGTCATCGGAACAAGTCGCGCGGGAGATGGCCTATTTGTCCAGCCGGTATGACACAGCGCGGTTCCGCCTCGTGGACAACATCATCGATATGAAGTACATCGAGAACCTCTTCGGGAAGTTTGCCGCCGATCACTGTGATCTTGATGTTTTTATCGAGACCAAGAGCAATCTTCACAAGAACCAAATTCGCACCTTGGCGGCCGGAGGGGTGAAATGCATGCAGCCGGGTCTGGAGAGTCTCAGCTTGAACCAGCTTCGGGCGATGGATAAGGGCGTCACGCCCATGCAGAACATCATCTGTCTGAAGTGGAGCTTCTACTACCACGTTGAGGTATCGTGGAATATCCTGCTCGGATTTCCCGGAGAAACCACCGAGGATTATCGACGACAGATCGACCTGATCCCGGCGCTATTTCATCTCCAGCCGCCCGAGGCAACCGGGAAATTCTGGCTCGAACGGTTCAGCCCCTACTACAAGCGACCACACGACTATGGAGTGCGGGTCACGGGACCGGGCCTGGCCTATGAGTATGTGTATGATGGGCGCCAGGTGGATCTGAAGAAAATTGCGTATGATTTCGAGTACGAATTGGACAACTGGCCTGTGGACCCACACGTGTATCAGGAACTCGTTGATGTCGTCGGGGCATGGAAGCGTCTGCATGCATCAACCGACCGACCGTTTCTTTATTACTCAAAGGCGATGGACTACATCACCGTTTATGATGGGCGGAATCCAAAGGCTCCCGTGCGACACCGATTCGACTGGCCTGAAGCCGGAATTATTATAGAGGCCTGCAACGAAGCGGCGAAGAGTGAGGACCAGATCCGTTCAATCCTGGCAGAGCGTCCTGACCGCTTGTATTCCGCGAGTCGACTGGCGGACGCATTGGCGTCGCTGACAACCCGTCGTATCCTCTACGAAGAACGCGGCAAGTACTTCACCCTCGCGATTCCAGAAAACCCATACCTCTAATCCCGCAATTTTCTCCTCTTACATCGACAATTTCTCGGCGACGTTGCGCATTTGAACGCCGTGGACCAAGGAGGCACCGCCTCGAATCGCACAGGCCACATGCACCGCTTCGGTCATCTCTTCGATATTGGATCCTTTCTCCAGCGAGGCCTGGGTATAGGCGTCGATGCAATACGGGCATTGGACCGTGTGCGAAACGGCCAAGGCGATGAGCGCCTTCTCTCGTTCCGTCAAGGCGCCTTCGGCAAAGACCGAGCTGTAATAACTCATGAACTTCTCCCACAGAGCTTGGTTGCCTTTGCCCATGTCTGCGAATTTTCCGAGATCGTGTGGATGGTAATACGTTTCCATGTCGGTCTCCTTTTTCCGGGTTGGCGACATTCGAAAAATGAGGTGGGATGTGAAGGGAACGGATATGTGACTATGCGTTACTGGGTGGTTCAGGATCGGCTTGTGACAGAACTTGAGAAAACCTGGTTCCCACAATGCCGGTAACCTTGGTCATGAGATCGGTTACCTCTTGCCATTCGGTTGGCAGAAGATCCTGCCTCAGTTGGGGATGGATCGCCCATTCTGCGTCGACGCGTGTACCCTTTCGACTCACGAGGACTCGCAGAAGCTCCACATCCCACGTGGTAGATTCAGCTGCAGCTGCCTGGGAAGGGTGGCCATTTGATTTACCTGACGGAGGCGTCGAGCTCGCCATACATCCTCTCTCATCTTCACACTGACGGGAAGATCATACCTCATCGCCTGTCCATCTGGCTATCCGTTCAACGCGGTTTTTCCCAGAAACCAACCGGGTGTTCTACGAAGTCGCTTGTGGTGAGGCCGTACGATCGGGCTTCCGGTGTGTCACACAAGGGGGTGGTTCTGCTGAAGTACGTTGAGCATGGCCTCGTGGATCCGACCGTTACTCGCTACCAGCTCTTTCTCGTAAATTGAATGCATTTTCCCTTTGAAATTCGTCACCTTGCCGCCCGCCTCTTCGAGAATCACGATCCCCGCAGCCATATCCCAGGGGTTCAGCGCAACCTCCCAAAATCCATCAAAGCGGCCGTTCGCGACGTAACAGAGATCCAAAGCCGCCGTGCCGGTCCGGCGCAGGCCCTGCGCCTTCAGGGCAAAATGGGTGAAGTGGTCCAGATTATTGTTCGGTGTCTCGCGAATGTCATACGCGAATCCGGTGACGAGCAAGGCCCGATCGAGTTGATCGACTGACGAGACCGAAATCGGCGTGCCATTAAGAAAAGCCCCCCTGCCTCGTTGAGCCGTATAAAGTTCATCCCGAGTCGGGTCGAACACGACGCCGATAAGACCGCGACCTTCGTATTCGACCCCAATGGAGACGCAGTAGGCCGGAAACCCGTGGGTGAAATTCGTGGTACCGTCAAGCGGATCGATTATCCATTGGTATGGCGAAGGTGATTGCTGGGTCAACCCACGCTCTTCCGCAAGGATACGATGAGAGGGAACGGCTTTCTGAATGACGTCAATGATGCGTTGTTCAGCCCGACAATCGGCGTCTGTAACCAGATTGATGACGTTCTTATGCTCAATGCGAAATCCAACGCGCGCGCATTCTAGTAACACCTCTCCTGCTTGTCGCGCCGCATCCACGGCGATGGCAAGCAGGACGTCTGCCGGGGGATCTTGGGCGCGCGAGATAGAAATAACCCTCCATCATAATAATAACCGAGAATTCTTCATAATCCTACCTGAGCGATGCCAGGGCGTTTCACGGTTAAGGTCAAATTCCAATAGGCGGCGAAGGTGCCTGTAACGCGAGACGTGCGTGCCATGCATGATCATGCATATTGGTATTGAGTTATCTTGCAGGCAATGATATGAAGCAAGCACACTGTGCTGAACGCTGATCATGGAAGGACTCACGGATATTCTCATCTGCATCGAACAACGGATCATCGCCTATAAGTGTCGAGTACAGAAACATACCGTTGAAACGTCGGAGCAACTGTTCATTCATGCTGTTTGAATCCGCGAGATCTCGAGCCCATGAAGGGAGGTGAGAATCTTGGCGACGAAGAAAGCAGCAAAGAAGAAAAAGAAGTAACCCGCCTCGATTCTAGCGCCGGAAGCAAGGTCACTTGCTTCCGGCGTTATTTTTTAGCCCTTCTCACACGCACGCACACTACTCCTGCGAAGATACGACGCAGGTCGTGGTAAGAGAGTCTTGCTGTGATTAGGATGCCTGAAGCGCGATGAGCGAGGCTGAACGGAGTGCGGCCAGAGCAGGAACAAGTTCGGGCGTTGCGGCTGACTCAGGACCGTTGAGGAGCACCCACTTTTCTGAATGGTTGAGAATCTGTTCAACAAGGCGCGTATGCATGGCGTGTCCCGATCGATCGGCGACCACATGCCCAATGAAAGGAACACCGAGCAGCGAAAAGTCTCCGATCAGGTCGAGCACCTTGTGTCGCACAAACTCATTGGTGAACCGAAGGCCTGATTCATTCAGAATCCCGTCCTGAGACAGAACAACCGTATTCTCGAGATTTCCGCCGCGGCCAAGTCCGCGAGCCCACAGAGCTTCCACTTCGTTTAGAAATCCAAACGTCCGTGCGTCTGCAATCTCACGCTCGAACGCCAGGACGGAATGCTCGTAGGCATAGGTCTGTGTCTGAATCAGAGGGTGATCATACTGAATCGAATAGGTGATCCTAGGCGTAGCCGAAGGCTCGATACGTACTCGGCGCGTGCCATCAACCACTTCAATTGGCTGCGTAATTTTTAAATAGGGCTGTCGGCGATTCTGCGAGACAATGCCAGCAGACTGGATCAAACGGACGAAGGGTGCTGCACTCCCATCCATGACAGGGGCTTCACCGGCGTCTACATCCACATAAATATTGTCAATATCGAGCCCCGCCAATGCGGCGAGGAGATGCTCAATGGTCTTGACCTGAAACCCGTTTCCGCTGATCGCGGTACAGAGCTCTGTGGGTACCAGATGTTTGACAGAGGCAGCGAGAGAAGCGCCGGCCTTCCCATTGCGATTAACGAAGACCACGCCGGTATCGACCGGAGCAGGTCGAAGGGTGAGGGTCACAGGCTGTCCGGAATGAAGCCCAACTCCCGAACAACTCACGGTATTTGCGACGGTTTGCTGAAGCCTCACCGGATTACCTCGATAGTTTCCATGGGAGACCCTCAGCAACTTGTGTGCCAGAAGATTTCTCCGGAAATATATGCATAAGTCTTTGTAAAAACATTATAAATTTGTCAGCATATCAATTGACATCAATGTTGTAAAAACGTGACATCTGTGACTTTTTCAAGGAAATCATGAGTGCAGGGGTTGTGACAAGGGCTCGGAGGCCTCTCTGGCCAGCCTGGCCGAACAATACGCAGCAGAGGCTTTCACTATGCCTGACCTGCTGGCCTGATCTTATGCTGGCGGAGTCCTTGTAGAAGAGAAACCTGTTCGAGGAGACAATGATCGGACCATTCGATCTCCAACAGTATGGCTGGAACTATTTCTCGGAGAGCGTGGTCTGAAAAGATAAAAAAGAGCGGCGTGAGGTACGGTGAAACGGTTCATAGAACGAGAACAAGACCAGCCAGCCCGATACTGACTCCGACGGTAATCGCGCTCACAACCCGCAGGTGACGGTCGGCGTCCTTCTGCAAATCTCCCGCAATCTGCACCACAACATCCACGAGTTGGTCCAACTCGCGCGTGATGGCAATGAATTTCTCCCCAGCATCGGTCGCAGCGTGTAATTCGGCCTTGTCGCGAAGCCGTTTCGCTTCGATCGGCGATGAGGCCTGCCAGCGTTGTTCGAGAAAGCTGATCGTCTGGTAGGAAGAGTCTATATACCGCGCGATACTTGCCTTCACTTCCCGAAGCTCCGTCAGTTCTTTCGTGTTTTCACTTCTTCCAGACAATGTCGACTGACTGATCTGGACGAAGCGATCGATCGCCGCATCGATGCGTGCCCGTTTGTTTGGCAATGACGCGGCAATGCGCTCAAAATCCTCCCGCGAATCCGCCTCGATGGCCCGAATGATCGTCGTGCGGTAGCGGATGAGCTCCCCATGGATGTGGCCGAGGTTTGTCGCGGCCAACGTGTATTCGGTGTAGATGACACGCAGTTCCTGATCGACCCGTGTGATGGATTGGGCACCTATTAGCCCGGCCACAACTACGAGCGCACTGATGGCGATTTGTTTTCGAGTCACACGTCACCTCAGTGGAACAGTCGAATGGTCTGTTTCCCCTATCGCGAAACCTCTAGACGGCGGTAATACACAAAGGGCAGAGAGCTCACATGAGCTCTCTGCCCTCTGCTGAGGCTTCCTGGCTTAGGACTTACAGCCAGTTGACGCGCTCGGCCGGCCGCACATAGATCGGCTCTTCGACCTGGATGCGGGCCACTTCCTTGCCCGACTTGTTGAAGCCCAGCACGGTGTCGTTGTACATCTCGAACCGCTTCCCGTGGATCTGGGTCTCAAACACCTTCGGACCCGGAATGACGTCATACCGGAAGATGATCTGCTGGCTGGCGCGCCAGAGTTGCAGCACCGCCAACAGTTCCCGGCTGGGCACGAGATACTTCTCGATGGCACTATCGACCCCGGGGCCAAACATCTGCCGGGCATAGCCGCGCGGGCTGTGCCGGGGCGGAATGTAATAGCCATTGGGCTCGGTGCCCCACTGCGGATACAGCGGGAGCGCCACCTGCTCCACGCGAATCGCGTAGTACAGGGGATGCCACCGGTCTTCGGCCCACAGGCCGTCCTCGCCGATGCGCACCAGGCTCTGCATGCGGATCTTCCCCACGCAGGCCGCCATACAGCGCGTTTCCATCGGCTCGCCCCCGGTCAGGGGGTCCTTGCCTTCAATGCGCGGATAGCACGCGATGCACTTCTCGCTCACGCGCGTCGTGCCGCGGTACATCGGCTTCTTGAAGGGGCACTGTTCCACGCACTTCTTGTACCCGCGGCAGCGGTTCTGGTCGATCAACACGATGCCGTCTTCCGGCCGCTTGTAGATGGCTTTTCGGGGACAAGCCGCTAAGCAGCCCGGGTAGGTGCAGTGGTTGCAGATCCGCTGGAGATAGAAGAAGAACGTTTCATGCTCCGGCAGACTGCTGCCCGATAACCGCCACGGCTCCTCTTTGCTGAAGCCCGACTTGTCGATCCCTTCGACCAAGGCCCGCATCGAGGTCGCCGTGTCTTCATAGATATTGACGAACCGCCACTCCTGGTCCGTCGGGATGTAGCCGATCGCCGCCTGGCCGATCTTGGCGCCGGCGTCGAAAATGGTCATCCCCTCAAACACCCCGTAGGGCGCATGGTGCTTGCGGCCGACCCGCACGTTCCACACCTGGCCCCCCGGGTTCACCTGCTCGATCAACTGGGTGATCTTCACGTCGTAGAACTGCGGATACCCGCCATAGGGCTTGGTCTCCACGTTGTTCCACCACATGTATTCCTGGCCCTTCGAGAACAGCCAGGTCGACTTGTCCGCCATCGAACAGGTCTGACAGGCCAAACACCGATTGATATTGAACACAAAGGCAAACTGCCACTTCGGATGCCGCTCCTCATACGGATACAGCATCTTCCGTCCCAGTTGCCAGTTATAGACTTCTGGCATTGTGTCTCCTCCTTCTGGTCATGATCAGATGGTTAGTTGTTCTCAATGGTTGCCACATAATCTCAAGCCGCAAGTGATTCTGGCCTTACACCTTGATCTTGATGTGTTCGCCTTTGAGCCACTTGATCATGAACTCGTTCTCTTGCCCCGGGGTGAAGCCGGTCCGGACCGGTTCCCACGGGCCACGCGCCCCGATGCCGCCGTCTTCCGCCTTACTGATGCGGATCAAGCATTCTTTCGGGGTTGTATTGACCGCATGGTGATCGATGGCATAGCCCCACTTGAACTTCCAGGCAATCGCATGCTTGCCCGGGAGTGAGTCGGTCTGGTGCATCGGCATCAACCAACTCCGCGTAAAGGACTGTTGGGCCCCATACCGGAAGTTCGATTGATAGCCGGTATCAACCGCGATCGCACGGCCATCCGGCCGGGTCTCGTGGCCTTTCACCGACTTCGCCGTCGACACGTACGGGGCATGTTTCGCCATCGTCACGTGGTACGGATAGGCCGGGTTGTACTTGGCCCGGATCATCAGGCGCGACACCTTGTAGAACGGATCCGAGGGTTTCCAGCCACGGTACGGCCGGTCCACCGGGTTGCCGTCGACATAGACGTAGTCGCCGTCGTTGATCCCACGGTCCTTCGCCGCCTGCGGATTGATGTGCAACTGGTGCTCGCCGACGCCCGGGGTCCGTTTGTCCATGCGGTACGGATCCCCGAAGTTCGACTCGTAAATCTGCACCCAGTCGTTCACCGACCACTGGCTGTGCACCCGGTGCCGGG
>Ga0335070_10002888_pt1 | contig 20013 bp, 13 predicted proteins | sample Lox_Sample_13_FD_206722 | JGI IMG/M metagenome (GOLD analysis project Ga0335070, IMG submission 206722) | Soil microbial communities from Loxahatchee National Wildlife Refuge, Florida, United States - Lox_Sample_1.3 | ecosystem: Environmental > Terrestrial > Soil > Wetlands | place: USA... | reverse complement strand
ACCGGGGCTTGGCGGCACGCTGCGGCGAGACGACAAGACGATCGGCGTACAGGTCGGCGAAAAAAGCGTCGTCGGCTACAACACGCCCTCCCGCAAGCTCGAGCTCTATTCCCGCACTATGGCCGATTGGAAGTGGCCCGAGCAGGCCCTGCCGGAATACATGAACAGCCACGTGGGGCCGGCGGCGCTGGCCGCTGCGGCGGGCAAAGCATCCGCCGGTGCGTTCGATCCGGCCGCCACGCCGGGGATCGAATGGCCCGATCACGCCCGCGGCGAGGTCTTCTGCCTGCTACCGATCTTCCGTCTGCCCACGCTGATCCACACCAGAACCAACAACGCCAAGTTCCTGTTCGAGATCTCCCACCGGAACCCGCTGTGGATCTCGACCCAGGACGCCGAGCGGCTGGGCAACGTGGCGACCGGCGATCTGATGAAGGTGCATACGGAGATCGGCTATTTCGTGCTGTGCGCCTGGGTCACGGAAGGTTTGAAGCCCGGCGTCATCGCCTGCTCGCATCACCTGGGCCGCTGGCGAACACAGGAGCAGGTCGGCATCGAGCGCTATGCCTGCGCCCTGGTCGATCTCCGTGAGACGGAGCCCGGCAAGTGGAAGCTGCGGCAGGTCCACGGCGTCAAGCCCTGGAAGAGCGATGATCCCGACACGCAGCGGGTATGGTGGAGCAGCGCCGGTGTCAACCAGAACCTGACCTTCCCCGTGCACCCCGACCCCGTCAGCGGCATGCAGTGCTGGCATCAGGTCGTGCGTCTGGAGAAGGCCGGCCACGAAGACCGCGAAGGCGATGTATTCGTCGACACCAAGCGGGCCCACGCCGTCTACCTGAAATGGAAGAGCTTTGCTCGCCCAGCTCCCGGCCCAGGCGGCCTCCGCCGCCCGCTGTGGTTCGCCCGCGTGGCCCGGCCGGCCCCGGAAGCTTACTACATGACGGGCAAGTAATTTCTGGCGGGGCGCATCGATGTTATGTCAGGCCCATGAATAGAACGGCCACGGCCCCTCCCCTGCCGCATCCGGCGGGATCTCAATAAACCCATCGCTCTGCCCCAACGACACCACGTCCCCGGACCCGCGCGTGGGAACCAGCTCGGCCATACCCGCCCCCGTCAAGCGGACCAGACGAAACCACCAGTTCGGCATGGTCTTGCCGTCGACTTCGATCAACCGAACCTCCGGCACGCGCAGATGTGGCTCGGCAAATCCGGCCAGGCGCCGCATCGCACCAAGGCCCAGCCGCCTCGCCGTAACCATCACTGACACGGGGTTGCCGGGCAGACCCAGAATCGCCTGACCCCGCGGCCCGATCGCGCCCAGGACCGGCGCCCCCGGCCGCATCGGCAGCCGGTGGAAAATCTTCTGCCCGCCCAGCTCGGCGATCACGTCGGGCACAAAGTCATACTGCCCGGCGGACACGCCGCCCGTCAGCAGGATTGCGTCGCAACGGGCCAGAGCGTCCTCGACAACACGCTTCATGGCCGCGCGGTCATCGCTCACCCGCACGGCGGAAAGCACCTCCACCCAATTCCATGGTGCGAACAACCCGGCCAGACCGGGCCCATTGCTGTCACGGATCCGCCACGGTGGAGCGCTTGCCTCTGGTCCCACCAACTCGTTGCCGGTCGTGATGACTCCTACTCGTACACGCCGGTAAACCGACAATTCCACGTGCCCGAAACTGGCCAGCGTGGCGACGACTGCTGCTGTGATCATGGTCCCCGAGGCTGCCACGACTTCACCAGATCGGGCGTTTTCTCCCTGGGGGCGTATGTTCAGTCCGCGGACAGGAGGTTTGGGAAACGGCCGCAGCACGATCTGATGCGGCTCCTCCGTCACGTGCTCGCGCTGGATGATCGCTTCGGCGGCCGAGGGCACCGGGGCGCCGGTGAAGATCCGGATGGTCTTGCCGGGCGGCAGAGCCACAGGGGGCTGGCCGATCATTGCCTCGCTGGCCACTTCCAGCGAGCGTTGCTGCAAATCGGCGAGACGGACTGCGTATCCATCCATCGCGCTGACGTCACATGGGGGATTGTCGCGGTCGGCCCGCGCCGGTACTGCAAGGACGCGCCCGGCGGCCTGCGTGAGCGGAACCGCCTCGACCCCGACCGGCTTCAATCGCTGGCAGAATGCGTTCAGTGCTTCTTCTGGCGACGCGAAGCCGCGATTGCTCGGTGAAGTGTCAGGCGCGGGTCTCAAGAAAGTCTCCCATGGCGTCTCCGCCTTCGCCCGCTGAACAAGCTGTACGTCGGCAACCGGCGCGCTCCCGCTGATCCCGAAACCATGAGCGATCGGAGCACCATGACGGCTGGGCCGGATTGTCCACCTCCTTCCGGGCACCCGCAAGGAGAAACAGGCTGCAAACGCGCGTCCCCGCTGTTGCCGGCGTCAAACTCATCTTGATATGATGATTAATGCTGAGGCCTCTATGTCTACACAACGCTCCAACACCGAAACGGCGCATCCGCCGTCGGCCGTCGTGGCGGTCTGTGGGGCGAGCGGCTCCGGCAAGACGACCCTTCTGGAGCAAGCCATCCCCGCGCTGGTCCAGGCCGGTCTGCGTGTGGCCGTAATCAAGCACTGTGGTCACGAATTGGAGATCGACAGAGCCGGCAAGGACTCCGACCGCCTGTTCCGCGCAGGGGCGGAGGTCGCCGTGCAATGTCCGGGGCAGATTGTACTCCGCCGCCATGCCACCCCAATGGACGACCTGCCCCTGCTCATCGCCCGGCTCGCTGCCGATCACGATGTGGTTTTGGTCGAAGGGCACAAGTCAACGCCCCTGCCCAAGCTCTGGCTGACCGGCAAAGACGATGCGGGCGTGCCGTCAGAGGCCTTGAACGTGTGTGCGGTGCTCCCGTGGGAAGGGCAACGCCTGCCGGTCTTTGTCGAGTGGGTCCAACGGCAACTTCGCGGCGCCCTTAGCAGTCGCCCGGTCTACGCCGGCATCCTCATCGGCGGATCCAGCTCACGCATGGGTCGGCCCAAGGCGTTCCTGCCCTGCGAGGGAACGACGCTACTGGATCGAATCGCGAGTCGGGTACGGCAACGCATCCCGCATGCCTATCTGATCGGCGACGGCCCGGTTCCACAGCTCGATCAACCGCTGGCCCGCATCCCGGATGCCCCCGACAGCAGCGGGCCGCTCGCCGGCGTGCTGGCGGCTCTCCGCTGGGCCCCGTCAGCCGCCTGGCTGATGCTGGCCTGTGATCTGCCGCGCCTGCAGACCGTGGCCTTGGACTGGCTGCTCGGCCAACGGGCGCCAGGCCGCTGGGTGGTGCTGCCGCGGCTGTCGCCGGAGGGCGTCGAACCATTGTTCGCCCTGTATGAGCCGCAGATACGTGGAGTGCTCGACGGTTACGCCGCTCGCGGCATTACCTCATTGCAGGAATTGACCCGAGAACGCGCTGTGCACGCCCCACTCATACCCTCCGAGCTGCGGGCCTGCTGGACAGACGTGGATACGCCGGAGCAACTCGACCGGTTGCGTGATGATGACCCCCCGCCTCGCACCGGCACATAATCCGGCCGATCACTCCGCCGGATCGTGCCCGTGCGTCTCACGTTCGTCGATGTGCCGCCCTTCCCCCCGCAGTATCTCCAACGCATGTGGAAGAACATCGAGCAAGGCCCTCAAGCACTCCGTGCTCCCGCGCGGTGAACCCGGGAGGTTGATGATCAGCGTGCTCCCCCGCGTTCCGGCTTCACCGCGCGACAGGAATGCCCGCGGCTGCTCCGGGAAGCACCGCAGCCGCATCAGCTCCATGAGCCCTGCGTGCCGTCGCTCCAGCACGGCCAAGGTCGCTTCCGGCGTCACGTCGCGAGGCCCGAGCCCCGTGCCGCCCGTTGTCAGAACCAGGTCAATCACTGGTGTTGCCGAGCACCAGGTCTCAAGCTGCTGCCGGATGACCTCTGCCTCATCCGGCACGCACCCGCTCGTCACTACGTCGCCATGCAGCTCCTGCCTGACAATCTCCGCCAGCGCCGGTCCGGAGGTGTCCTCGGTCTGGCCGCGGGAGCAACGGTCGCTGACGGTGAGAATGGCAACGGAGAACATGCCTGACCTCGGATCTGCCCACCAGCACCGTGAGCCCCAGCCCAGCCGACACTGGTTCACCCGCCTTCGTTGCAGGCACGGTACCGTACCGGGACTGCATAGGCAAGAAACGGCAGAGCCTCAGCCAGGGCTGGCCTATCCTGACGCCGCGGCACTATACTGTGTCTGTGCCGGAGTAGATCATGGCGAAAACGAACAAAGCCCTCTTTGCGAAGTCCGCGGCAGCGCACGAGCGCGCCGCGCGTGTCCTGGTCGGCGGCGTCGACAGCCCGGTGCGCGCGTTTCGCGCGGTCGGCGGGCATCCCGTCTTCGTCGCCCGAGCGGCCGGCGCAAGAATCTGGGACGTCGACGGCAACGAATACGTGGATCTCGTCGGAAGCTGGGGACCGGCCATCGTGGGTCACGCCCACCCGGCCGTGGTCGAGGCGGTGCAGAAAGCGGCCGCCGACGGCCTCAGCTTCGGCGCCTGCTGCGCCGCTGAGGCGGAACTGGCGGAGATCATCGTCGCTGCCCTGCCCGCAGTCGAGATGGTTCGCTTCGTCAGCAGCGGCACCGAGGCCTGCATGAGCGCCTGCCGCCTGGCCCGCGCGGCGACCGGACGGGCGAAGATCATCAAGTTCATCGGCTGCTACCACGGCCATAGCGACGCGATGCTTGTGTCCGCCGGCTCGGGGGCCGCGACGTTCGGCACGCCGGATTCCGCCGGTGTCCCCGCGGACGCCGTCCGACACACGCTGCTGGCCCCCTACAACGATCTCGCTGCGGTCGAGCGGATCATGACCGCACACGGCCGCGACTTGGCCGGCATCTTCGTCGAACCGGTCGCGGGCAACATGGGCTATGTCGCCCCCCAGCCCGGCTTCCTCGAGGGGCTACGGCGGCTGTGCGATCATTACGGTAGCCTGCTGATCTTCGACGAGGTGATGACCGGCTTCCGCGTGGCGTGGGGCGGCTATCAAAGAACGATTCCCGTTCGACCGGACATCACCTGCCTCGGCAAGGTCATCGGCGGAGGCATGCCGGTGGCGGCTTACGGCGGACCGAGGCGAATCATGGAACTGGTCAGCCCGCTGGGGCCGATGTACCAGGCCGGCACACTGAGCGGCAATCCGGTGGCCATGGCGGCGGGCATCGCCACGCTGAAGCTCTGCCGGGAAACCGGCTTCTATGACCGGCTGCAGCGCCAGACGACGCGGCTGATCCAGGGCTTGCAGGCCGCCGCCGAGACGGCCGGCGTGCCCTTCCAGGCAAATGGGACGGGCGGCATGCTGGGCTTTTTCTTCGCAGACCGGCCGGTGCGCAACTTTGCCGATGCCCAGGCCGCCGACCACGCGCGGTTTGCGAAGTTCTTCCAGGCAATGCTGGAGCGCGGCGTGTGGCTGCCGCCTTCGGGCTACGAGGCCATGTTCGTGTCGGCGGCCCATGATGACGCCGCGATCGATCATGTTGTTTCAGCAGCGGCCGAGAGCCTTCGGAGCAACCGATCATGAAACTCCGTGTCGGTACGCGAGGAAGCGAGCTGGCCCTCAAACAGACCGAGTGGGTCTGCCAGCAGCTTCGGGCCGCCCATCCGGGGCTCGAGATCGAGCAGGTTATCATCAAGACGCACGGCGACGAGGTCACCGACAAGAACTTCGGCCGCGACTGGCCGGTCGGAGCATTCGTCAAGGCCATCGAGCAGGCCCTGCTCGACAAGCGTATCGACTTCGCCGTACACAGCTTCAAGGACTTGCAGACCGAGGAGACGCCTGGCTTGGTCGTCGCCGCCACGCCGCCGCGCGAGGTCGTCCACGACGTCCTGCTGACGCGGACCGCCAAGCGGCTGAAGGATCTCCCGCCAGGGGCCCAGATCGGTACCAACAGTCCGCGGCGGGCCGCGCAACTGCTGGAAATAGGAGAGTTTCACATCGTCCCCATTCGCGGCAACGTGCCCACGCGCGTCGCCAAGATCGAACGTGAGAACCTGGACGGCGTGGTGCTGGCGGCCGCTGGGTTGAAACGCCTGGGCCTCGAACACCCTCGCATGATCCCGATGCCGGTGGACACATTCGTCCCGGCGGCCGGACAGGGAGCCTTGGCGGTGCAGACTCGAACCGAAGGACCGGCGCGAGAGATCGTCGCGGTTCTCGATGATCCCGACACACACAAGGCGGTCAGCGCCGAGCGGGCGGTCCTGCGGCGGATCAATGCCGGTTGCCATACTCCCATCGGCGCCCTTGCGACCATCGTCCGAAAGGAAATCACCCTCCACGCCAAGCTCTTCACCAACGACTACGCCCGCAAGGCGGAAGGCGTCGAGGGCGGGACCGACCCGGCCGCCGTCGGCGAAGACCTGGCGGACCGGCTGCTCGCGGAGTTGAAGGAGCAATCGTGATCGTCTGGGTGACCCGCGACGAGACCGCAGATGGACCGTTGTGTACGGCCCTGCGAGCCCGCAGCCTGGAAGTCCTGCTTGAGCCGGTCCTCGAGCGCCGCGTCGTAGCCGATCCTGCTGAGTTCCTGCATGAATTGAAGCCCGACGACTGGCTGCTGCTGACCAGCGTATACGCAATCGAAGCGGTGGCCGGCAATGCCGAGGCGAAAGTCCCACAGGTTGCCGTCGTCGGTGAATCGTCACGACATGCCGCGGAGAGGCACGGTCTACGCGTGGCCCTGATCAGCCCCGATGGCCACGGCGAGACGTTGTTCGCCAGGCTTCGCGAGAGTGTCCATCAGGGCGTCGTCTGCTACCCACGCTCGGCACAGGCGGAAGTCCCGGAATCGTGGCCCGGCATCGAGCTGCGCGCTCCTGTCCTCTACGAAACCGTCCCCCGGATCTTCGACCGCAACGCCGCCAAGAAAGCCGCCATCGCCGCCGTCGCCAGCCCGTCCGCGGTCGACGCCCTCGGCGACCTCGACATCCCCCTGGCCAGCATCGGCCGAACGACCTCAGTGGCCATCTGCCGCCACGGCCGCCAGCCGGCCGTGGAAGCCCCCTACCCCAGCTTCGACCATCTCGCCGATGCGATCGCGAACTACTTGAGCGACTCCCGCCACCACCGCGCATAATCCATCGCCGCATACGTGAAAATCACATCCGCCCCAGCCCTGGCGATCCCTGTCAGCGACTCCATCATGCATTTCTTTTCATCCAGCCAGCCGCGCTCTGCCGCCGCCTTGATCATCGCATACTCGCCGCTGACGTGGTATGCCACGACCGGCAGGCTCGATGCCGCCCGCAGTCGGGCAATCACGTCCAGATATGGCAGCGCCGGCTTGACCATCAGCATGTCGGCACCCTCGGCCTCATCGAGCATCGCCTCAATGGCCGCCTCCCGGCTGTTGGCCGGGTCCATCTGGTACGTGGACTTGTCGTGCGGAACACCCGGCGCATCCACCGGCGCCGAATCCAGCGCCTCGCGGAATGGCCCGTAAAAGCCCGACGCGTATTTGGCCGTATAGCTGATGATGGCCACCTTCTGAAAATTCGCGGCATCCAGTGCCGACCGGATGGCACCGACGCGGCCGTCCATCATGTCCGACGGGGCCACCACGTCCGCGCCCGCCTTGGCGTGGACCACGGCCATCTTGGCCAGCACGTCCACCGTGGCGTCGTTGACGATCTCGCCCCCGCGGACGAGCCCGTCGTGTCCCAGGCTGTTGTACGGATCCAGGGCGATGTCCGTCACTAGGCACGCCGCCGGCGCCGCCTCCTTGAGCGCCCGCACCGCCGTGCACAGAATGTTGTCCGGGTTCAACGCCTCCTCGGCGTCCGGCGTCTTCAGCGTCGGCTTGACCGCCGGAAACAGCGCGAACGCGTTCACGCCCAGATTCATCGCCTCGCGGCAGCGCTTGATCAGCAGATCCACGCTCAACCGCGCGTGCCCCGGCATCGCCGCGATGGGCTCGCTGCGATTCTGCCCGTCGGTTACGAACACCGGCAACACCAGCCGGTCCGGCGTCAAACGAGTCTCCCGCACCATGCCGCGAAGGGCGGGCGACTGTCGAAGGCGGCGAGGACGGCGAACGAGGTGCAGCGGTTCGGTGGGTTTCATGTGCTGATCCTTTCCAACTGGGTCGGGGAGTGTCTGGGCTGATTGATAAGCTCGACAGCCACCTGCCGGCCGAGCTTGATGCAGTCGTTGATCGAAACGCCGTCGAGATAATTCCCCGCCAGCGCCAGGCCCGGCACGCGGGCAACGGCACGGCGGAGCTCGGCGACCTTGCGTTCATGTCCCAGATAATACTGCGGAATCGCATCCGGATACGGGCATACGTCGCTGAAGACCGGTTCGCCGTGGATGTCCAGCAGCCCGCCTAACGCCGTACAAGCTGTGCGTACCAGCTCGTCCGCGGACCGGCGAATCACATCCGGCGTCCTGGCTCCGCCGAAGAACGCTCGCATGAGCCGGTACTCCGGCGGAGCGTGGTGCGGAAAGGCGCTGTCCGCCCACAGCACGCCCATCAGCGGGAAATCCGGTTCGTTCCGCGGCACCAGAAAGCCGAAGCCGTCGAGCGGATGACCAACGTCCGACCGGCGGAATGCGAGGTTCACTACCGTCAGCGAGGAACTCTCGATCCCCGCCAGCAGCCTGCTTGCCTCGGGGGCAATTGGTTGCAGTTGCCGCGCGGTCTCGCAAGCCGGCGTAGCGAGTACCAGCCGGCGGCAGTGAAATTCCCGCTGGTGGAAGGACTCCTCCGGCTCCATCAGGGTGGCACGGACAAAGCTGCCTTGTCCGTGTCCTCGCCCACTGTGCTGCCCAAGCTTGTACGTTCCCGCGGCGTCCCGTTCCGAGGCCATCCGCACGGACAAAGCGGCTTTGTCCGTGCCACCCACCCTCAGCAGAAAACCGTCATCCGTGGGATCGATGAATTCGACGCGACAGCCGGTGTGTACATCCGCCCCCAGCATGCTTGCAATGGCCTCGCACAAGCCGCCCAGGCCGCTATCAATGCTGACCAGCCCGCGCCATTTCCGCCGCAGGTTCGGATTCCACCGCTTGCGGATCATGCTGGGGATCCGCCGCGCCGTGCGGCCCAGGGGGCTGACCGACTTCTGGTCGAAATCACGCAGCATGGGAAAGCATGCGTACGCGCTGAGCTTGCCGATGTCGCCCGCGAGGATGCCCGCCACCACCGCGCTGAGCAGCGTATCCGCCACCTCCCGCCCGAACCGCCGGACGGCGAACTCCTCGAGCGTGGTTTCCTCACGCCGCCCGCGCTTGCTGAAGAAGAGCCCGCGGACCGCCCGGCACGCCCCGCCGAACGTCAGCAAAGGACTATGGAACAGCTTGATGGGGTTGGTCGGCACGACATGAATATCGCCGTGCCGATAGATGTACCGATTCTCCGCCTGGGGCGACGCGGTCACAACGTTGATGCGATCGGCCAGGCCGGCGAGCAATTCCTCGAACGCCGGATCGCGCACGATGACGTTAAACGGCCCTTTTTCCAGCAGGAATCCGTCGCGCCGCTCGGTCTGGATGGACCCGCCAACGCGCGGCCCCGCCTCCAGCAACGCCACGTCCACGCCCGCCCGGCGCAGGTGCCACGCGACGGTCAGGCCGCTGATGCCGCCGCCCACGACGATGACGTCGCGCTCCTCGCTCTCAATCAGGGTGGCCGTCATGGATTGCCTCGCTGAGCACTGTTGTCTTGCACGTTTCGATCATCCGTTGGACATTTTCGAACGGCGTGTCCCGCAGGACGCCGTGATTCAGGTTGAGAATGTGGCCCTGGTGCCCGCCCGCGGCGACACAAGCCCGCACGGCCGTCTCGATCTCTTCGGCGGTCCCTCGCGCCAGCAGCTCATTGCTCACATTGCCCTGAAACGCGACCTGCCCGCCATAGCGCCGTTGGGCGTCGGCCAGATCGACGCACCCGCCGACGCTCAGCACATCCGCGCCCGTCTCCACCATCAACTCCAGAAACGGCTGCTCCTTCACGAACAGGATGGTCGGCACACGCGCCGCAAGCTGCTCGAGCACCCGCACCTGGTAGGGATGGGCGAACTCGCGGTATTCCGCCTCGCTCAGCAGATCGGCGCCCGATTCAAAGAGCTGCACCGCGTCCGCACCGGACTCGATCTGGTAGGCCAGATAGTCCGCCGTCATGTCCGCCAGCCGCGCCAGTAGCCGGTGCGCGGCCGCGCGATCGGAATGCAACATCGACAGCGGCGCCTGGGGATCGCTGAACGGACTCTCCCCCGCCGCGAGAAAGAACGCCAACGTCAACGGCGCGCCGGCAAACCCGAGCAACGGCACTTCACCGTTCAGATCGTCGCGGACCATCCGCAGCGTGTCGCCTACAAAGTCCAGCTTCTCCGCCGGATCGAAGATCTGCAGCGCTCCGATGTCGGCGGCGGTTCGCACCGGTCGAGGCAGTATCGGCCCCGGCCGGAACAAGAATTCCGCTCCCATCGGCGCCAGCGGCGTCAGGATGTCCTGGAAGAAGATGATTGCATCCACGCCCAGCCGCTTGGGCAGCAGCGATATCTCGGCAGCCACGTCGGGCGTACGGAACAGCATCTCCAGCGGCGCTCGCACCCGATCCCGTACCCGCTGATACTCCGGATCGAACCGCCCCGCCTGGCGCATCAGCCAGACCGGCGTGCGCTCCGTCCGCTCGCGTCGGGCCGCTCGCAGCACCAGGTCGTTTTTGAGCTCGCTCACCATGTCCTCACGCATTGGCCGAAAAATACTGCCGATCACCGACGCGGTAGGCGTCGGGCGCGAGATACGCATCGAACACCGCCCCGACCGTGCGCATCAGCACGCGCCCAAGGGGATCAGTCAACCGGTAGCTGCCGTCCGAATGGGCCTCCACCAGGCCATCCCGTGCCAGTTCATCGAGGATCACCACCTCGCGCGCGAAATAGTCTTCGAACACCACGCCTGTCTGGGCCTCGATCTCCGCCGGGCATATCTCCGCCCGGCAGTAGATCTGGGCAATGACCGCCTGCCGCACATTGTCGTCGTGCGTGAATCGCTTGCCGCGATAGACCGGACTCTCGCCGCGCTGCACTATGTCAATATAGTCATTCACATCGCGGCGGTTCTGCAGGAAGCCGATCTCGGTGAGTTGGCCGATGGCCGACGGACCCGCGCCGATCAGGTCCAGCCCCCCGCCCGTGGTCATGCCCTGGAAGTTCCGCTGCAGCGTGCCCTCGCGAAGCGCCACCGCCAGCCGCTCCTCCGGCTTTGCAAAATGGTCCAGCCCGATGAAGACGTAGCCCGCCGCCGGCAGCATCTCCTGGCCCAGCAGGTACATCTCCAGCTTGGCTTCGCTGTCGGGAAGCTTGGTCACATCGAGCCCGCGCTGGGCCGCGATCTTGTCCGGGATCTGGGCATACTGGTAGTACGCGATGCGATCGGGAGCCAGATCAATCGTCTTCTCCAACGTCGCTCGCACGGTATCAACAGTCTGGTACGGCAGCCCGTAAATCAGGTCAAAGTTGACGCTCTCGAATCCCAGCTCGCGGCACTGCTGGACCATGCCGTCCACGAGCGGCAGCGATTGAATCCGCCCCGCGTGCCGCTGCACGATCGGATCGAAATCCTGCACCCCCAATGAGACGCGGTTGAATCCCAGGCCTCGCAGCGTCTCCAGCATGAGCTGGCCGGTCACGCGCGGATCCAGCTCGATCGAGATCTCCGCGTCCGGCGTAATCTCAAATACCTCGGCAATGACGCCGCACAGGCGCTCGATCTGCTCGGGCTCCAGATACGTCGGCGTCCCGCCGCCCCAGTGCATCTGCCGCAACACCGGCCGGTTGCCGAGGGACTCCGAAAACCCGCGGATCTCCCTCTCCAGCGCCTCGACGTAAGCCGCCGTCCTTGAAGTTGCCTCCGGGCGATGCTTGTCCTGGGCCATGCGCGTGCATGCGCAGTACCGGCAGGTCCGCTCACAGAACGGCACATGAATGTAGAGCGACAAGTCGGCCGCCGGCGAGCGTTGCCGGCTGGCCCGAAGCATCTCAGCCGCTTCCGCCGGACTCACGTCGCGCCACCATGTAGGCATCGGGTAGGCCACATGCCGCGGCAGCGCCAGGCCGGCGTACTTGTGAAACACGTCCAGGTTCAGATTCTTCAGCATGGGACTCATCGCACATGCTCCAATCGGGCCAGCTCAACCAGCCCCCGGCTGCACTCCGAGCAGCGCGGGCACGCCGCCTGACCATCCCGCATGCATGGCAGCTCCGGAACGGGCTCCGTCGGCGGCGGTGTCCGCTCCTTCATCCATGCCTCCGCCTCCTCGACCATCTGCGGAAACTGCTGCCGCGAGCACATCTCGTCGGCAAACGCCTCCACCTCGGTCTCCAATTGCTGAGCGGTCCACAACCGCACGCCCGGAATGTCCTCCAGGCCGGCCGTCGAACCGGCGGTATTGAAATCCACGACCAGCAGCGGCCTGGCCTCAAAATCGCGCAACCCGCGCAACTGCTCTGCCGTCAGCACCGGCTCCTCGCTGTCGATGCCGAAGTAAACCACGTCCGCGTCCGCGATCGCGTTCACGATCTCGCGGGAGGCGTACGTGTCGACGCGAATCCGCCGGCCGTTGCCAATCACCTTTCGCAGGAGCTTGGTCTGCCCGCTCTGGTGCGTCCGGTATACCAGCGTCGTGTCGCTCTCTCGGGCCTCGAAATGCTCGAACAGCGAGTGCAATACCGATCGCGACGTGGCCGAGCCGCCGATCACCACATGCCGGCAATTCGCCAGCCTGACCTCTTGAGCTCCCTGAATCCGGGCCAGCGCCGCGTAACAATAGCCGGAACTCTCACGTCCCCAGGCCGTCTCCGCCTGGGCGCTCTGGGCCACCGCCACCGCTTCGTCCACCAGCGCCTTGAGCCTCGGCCCGCTCGTGCCTGCCCGCTCCGCCAGCCGGTGCGCGTTCTGAAACTGCTCCAGCACATCCCTGTCGCCCGGCAGGCCGCTGTTCAGGCCGATCACCGTCCGCATCATGTGATGCCACGCCCGCGACCCGAAAAGGAGATTCACGCGAAGCTGGCCGTCGTCGTCGTCGAGCAGATCCCGGCGGATCCTCGCCACCGTGCAGGCCCGGTCGGCCTCATCCTCCTCCAGCCAGCCGTAGAACTCGAACCGGTGGCAGGTGTTCCAGACCATCGCTTCGCACACGTGCCCGTCGGCCTGCAACTGCGTCAGGAGCGTCTGCACCTGCTCGCTCCCTTTCTTGATCCGGCGTAACTGATCGGCGCTGCTGTAGACCAGCCTCGGCCCGCAGCCCGGTCCGATCCGGCTGGGCAGCGAGATCCCCACCATGAACAGCCGCTGCAATTGAGCGTCAGTCTCTCGCGGCGTGACCTCCTCCATCCTCGCCGACAGAAGACCGGGCTCGTTCCAGTGCGTCACCGGCCGAGGCCCGCGGATGACCAGATTCTTCATCGCATTGATGAAGTGCCCGGACGTATTCAAGGCCGGACAGCGATACAGCCTCCCCCCCAGGCCCTCAAAGTGCTCCCGGTATCGAATGTCGATCTCTTCCAGCGTCTCCAGGCAATCCACCGCGAAGCTGATCGGGCACAGCAAGACCTGCTTCTCGCCCGACACAGCCAGCTCGGTCAGCACCTCCGTGGTATCCGGCTTGAGCCAAGCCGCCGGTCCCATGCGACTCTGGTACCCCACCCGCGTCCGCCACACCGGCCAACCCAGCCGCTCGGTCACGATCTCGATCGAACGCTTCAACTGAGCCGCATAAGGATCGCCGCGTTCGACGTAGGCGACCGGCAGCCCGTGGGCCGAATACAGCAGCACCGAGTTGTGCGGCCCAAGATCGTGCTCCGCCGCGTAATCCGCGATCAGCCGGGCCTGGGCATGGGCGTAACCCGCATCGTCGTACCAGCTCGTCCTCGCGGTCACGTTGATATGCGCCCCGGACTGCTTCAGCACGGTGTACAGCTCCTGCGCCACCGTCCCCGTCGTGGTCGGGCTGTACTGCGGATATAGCGGCAGAACCACCAGGTCCTCGATGCCCTCGGCCATGATCGCCTGCACGGCCTCCGCGATGCTGGGATGGCCGTAACGCATGGCGGTGAACACCCGCCACTTGTCGCCCAGCAGCCTGCCCAGCGCCGCCGCCTGCTGTTCCACAATGACTCGGAGCGGCGAGCCCTCCGGCGTCCAGATGCTCTGGTACTTCTCTGCGGAGTATGGTGCCCGGCGCCAGGCGATCATCCGGGCCATCCACGGCTGGCACCATCGCAGCGGCGACGGCAACTGGATGACCAACGGATCTCGAAGGAACTGGCCCAGATAGCGCCGCACGGAGGCGACATCGGGCCCGTCCGGGCTGCCCACGTTCACGAGAAGGACTGCCGGCTTCCGCAGCGCATCCTGCGAGTCAACGGAACTGCTGACGTCAAATTCGTTGGGCTGGGTCATGGGTGAAACCACGCGGCGTCCCGCTGGCCTCTTGGGGTTTGGTTTTCATCTGTGCACCGTTCGCGCCGCTGTGGCGCAGCTCAATGCACGGAATGCGAAAATCAGATGTCACGTGAGGGACAAAAGCCCGATCGATTAGATTCGGGCCGGAGGTGGACGTGGAGCGTACGGGGTGAGCGAGGTTGCATAACTCACGCACTTTACGGCCGGAAGCGGTGCAAGCCCTCGCCAAGGCAGACCACTCGCTCTGCCGGACTTCTGGCTCGCCGGGCCCTTCAGAATCTGCTGGACCCCGCTGAGCCCCATCATCAGGAGCATCGTGCCGACAAGGGGCATACTTCCCGGCGCCACGGCCTCAGGAGGCCGGAAGCCGATCGGACCGGCATGAATCAGCAGGATGGCAAGCGCAATTGCACAAAGGGAGCGCCGATCGGTCTGGAATCGCAGCCACGGCACGCCGATCAGCTTGAGCACGAAGAAGACGATGGCCAGAGCCAGCCAAACACCGGCGTCGAATCGTGTCTCACTCGCCCGTGACTCAAAAACCCCCTGCCATGCCCGCAGGCACGCAGGAACGTGCACCACAAGCATCAGCGCCCAGAAAAGGCGGCCGAGTCTTGATCGGACTGCTCGGGTCCAACGACTGCTCCACCTTGCTACTGCAACTGGGTCTTCCACAGGGCGGGTCTCACCGGCTCTGAGCAAGTCTAAGCGTGGGCGCGGCCAAAAGTCAACCGCGGAGGAGAAAGATATGAAATCCCCTTCCGAACGCCACAAAACCCGGCTTGCCGCCCGCGAATCAAGAGCCGATCAGGGTCAATCGGACAATCCCCTCCGCTATCCGGCGGCGCCCTCCGGCATCTCAACCGGCACGGACGTGACCTGCCAGATCTTCTCCGCATACTCGCGCACCGACCGATCGCTCGAAAACTGACCGACCCGGGAAATATTCAGGATCACCGCCCGGGCCCATGCCGCCGGTTTGCGCCACAGCTCATCCGCCCGCCGCTGCGCCTCGAGGTACGACTCGATGTCCGCCAGCAGCATGTACTGGTCCCCCTCCTGCAACAGCCAGTCGGAGACGGGGTGAAACAGGCCCGGCTCATACGGGTTGAACTCGCCGTTGTGGATGGCGTCCACTGCCCGGCGAACCGCCGTGTTGCGGCTGTACACGCTCAGGGGGTCATGATGCTCGCGGCGTTCGGCGACCTGGTCGGCCGTCAAGCCGAACATGAAGAAGTTTTCCGCGCCGACGGCCTCGCGAATCTCGATGTTCGCGCCGTCGAGCGTGCCGATGGTCAGCGCGCCGTTGAGGGCGAATTTCATGTTCCCGGTGCCCGACGCCTCCGTGCCCGCCGTCGAAATCTGCTCCGACAGGTCGGTCGCGGGAATGACCTGCTCCGCCAAAGAGACGCCGTAGTTCGGCAGGAACAGCACCCGCAGGCGGTCCTCGACACGGCGGTCCGCGTTGATGGTCATGGCGACATCGTTGATCAGCTTGATGATCAGCTTGGCCCGGCTGTACGCCGGAGCGGCCTTGGCGCCGAAGATCACCACCCGCGGGACGGCAGCGGCGCTGGGCTCATCCAGCAACTGGTGGTACCGCACGACCACGTGCAGCAAATTCAAGAGCTGACGCTTGTACTCATGCAGCCGCTTGACCTGCACGTCGAACATGGCGTCGGATGATACTTTCACCCCCCACCGCCGCTGCGCCCATGCGGCCACCAACTGCTTGTTGTGCCGCTTCACAGCCCGCAACTCGGTCTGCAACGCGGGATCGTCGGCGTATTTCTCCAGGCCGCGAAGCCGGGACAGGTCCTTGATCCACCCGTCGCCAAGACGCTTGGTGATCGCCGCCGTCAGGCCCGGATTGCAGACCGCCAGCCACCGGCGCGGCGTGACGCCGTTGGTGACATTGAGGAACCTCTCCGGCCACAGTTCGGCGAAGTCCGGCAAAACCCGGGAGCGCAACAGGTCGCTGTGCAGCGCCGCGACGCCGTTCACCCGATGGCTGCCGACCACGGCGAGATGGGCCATGCGAACGGACTGCACCGGGCCCTCCTCAACCAGCGACATCCGCCAGCGGCGAGAGCCGTCGCCCGGCCAGCGGCGCTGCACGTCGCCGTCGAGGAAGCGCTGGTTGATCTCATAAATCATCTGCAAGTGCCGCGGCAGCACGCGCCCCAGCAGCGCCGCCGGCCATTTCTCCAGGGCCTCGGGCAGCAGCGTGTGGTTGGTATACGCAAAGGTCGCCCGGGTCAGCTCCCAGGCCTTTTCCCACGGCAAACCGCGCTCGTCGACGAGAGTGCACATCAGTTCCGCGATCGCCAGCGCCGGGTGCGTGTCATTGAGCTGGATCGCGACTTTGTCGGGGAAGGCGTCAAACGTGTCGTGCGTCTTCTCATAGCGCCGGATGATGTCGCACAGCGTGCAGGCCACGAAAAAGTACTCCTGCACCAGGCGCAGCTCGCGGCCGGCATCGCTCTCGTCGCTCGGATACAGCACCTTGGAGATGGTCTCGCTCAAGGCCTGCTGGCGAACCGCCTCGACGTAACCGCCGCGGTTGAACGCTCCGAGATCGAAGGTCTCCGAAGCCCGAGCCGACCACAAGCGCAGAATGTTGACCGTGTTGACGCCGTAACCCACCATCGGCAGGTCATACGGCAGACCGATCACCGTGCGATAGCCGCGCCACGCGTGGCTGGTGCGCCCCATCCCGTCCATGCGGGGCTCGACGTGACCGTACAGCCGCACCGGGCACGAAAACTCGGGGCGGGGGATCTCCCAGGGCGAGCCGAAGCGCAGCCAGTAATCGGGCCGCTCGACCTGCCAGCCGTTGACGATCTCCTGCTCGAAAATGCCGAACTCGTAACGGATCCCATAGCCGTAGAACGGCAGCTCCAGCGTAGTGGCGGAATCGATGTAGCACGCAGCCAGCCGCCCGAGACCGCCGTTGCCGAGGCCCGCATCGGGTTGAATGTCACAGATCCGATCGAGATCCAGCCCCAGCTTGCCGAAGCGGGCCTTGCACTCGTCATAGAGGCCCAGGCACACGAGGTTGTTGTGCAAGAGCCGGCCCAGCAGGTATTCGAGCGAGAGATAGTAAACCCGCTTCACGTCCTGCTCATGGTACGTCCTCTGGGTGGCGATCATCCGATCCACGATCTGGTCGCGCACCGCCAGCGCCAGGCTGACGAAATGATCGTAAGGCTGCGCGGTCTCCCAGGCCTCGGCCTGCGTGTAGTGCAGGTGATGACGAAAACGCTCGATCAGCGCATCCGCGCCGGTCAAAGGCTTGGTCTTCGAAGGAATCCGTGTCGTTGTCTCGCTCATGTTGGACCGACCTCGCTTCCAGGCTCACCGGACTGCTTGAGCCGCCGCCGCCAGCGCCACACAATCTGAACCCGCGGCCCATGCCCCCCGCGGGCGTACGGCAGGCATTAAACGGACCCGGGCCACGGATTTCAAGCGCCGCGCCGCTTTTCGCATCGCCGATTCCAGCGATCATAGCATTCGCTCGGGTGCGCGGTTCTCCGGATAGGCCAATCCGTCTACAATCTCTGCATGCGCTACGTCGAACCCGTATTCCGCCCGCCGAGCGAGGCTTCCTCGTTTCTCCTCCAGGCCACCGTCGGCTGCTCGTGGAACCATTGCACCTACTGCGCCATGTACCGCAGCAAGCGATTTCTCGTGCGTCCCTTGGCCGAAATCCTGGAGGACATCGCCATGGCCGGCCAGGCCTTTGGAGGACAGGTCCGTAAGGTCTTCGTCCTGGACGGCGATGCCCTGGCCATGGATCTCGAGCTGTGGGAGTCGATCCTCCAAGCCCTCCGCACCACCTTTCCAAAGCTCCGCCGAGTGAGTTGCTACGCGACCGCCCTTAACCTCCTCGCAAAATCCCAGCGGGAGCTGGAACGGCTCCGCGAGCTGGGCCTGCGGCTGCTTTACATCGGCCCGGAGTCGGGCGACGACGTCACCCTGAAGCGGATTGCAAAGGGCGCCACCTCGGCCGACCATGCTGAGGCCGCCGCCAAGGCCCGGGCCGCCGGGCTACGGCAGTCGGTCATCTTCCTGCTCGGCGCCGGCGGCGCCGATCGCACCGTCGAGCACGCCACTGCCTCCGCCCGGCTGGCCTCCGCCATGGACCCGGAGTACCTCTCCGCCCTGACGCTCATGCTCGTCCCCTCGACGCCGATCTACGAGCTCGCCGAGAGCGGACGCTTTCAACTGCCGGACATCGACGCCCTCCTCCGCGAGCTCCGTGTCATGGTCGCGGAGGCCGCGGTCAGCGCGTGCATCTTCCGCTCCAACCACGCCTCCAACTATCTGCCGATCGGCGGCCGATTGCCGCAGGACCGCGAAGTCATCCTCCAGCAGATCGACGCGGCTCTGGCCGGCGAGATGCCCGTGCGGCCGGAATGGTATCGCGGACTCTGAGGAGGCCGATCAAGGAACCCGACATGAAGAGACGGACAGCAGTACACAGTGCCCTGATGGCCATTCTCGCGGCATTCAATTTCTCCCCCGCGCCAAGCGTGGCCCAGCCGACCAATGCGACGCCACAGCCGCCCCCCACTACCAGCCCCGCCGACTGGCTCACCAAAACCGAGCAGACCGACTTCCGCGAGACGCCGCGTTACGACGAGACGGTTGCTTACTGCCGCCGGCTTGCTGAGGGCTCGCCGTTCATCTCTTGCCAGTCGTTCGGCAAGAGCCCCGAGGGGCGCGAGCTCCTGCTCGTCGTCGCCTCCAACGACCGCGCCTTCACGCCGGAAGCCGCGCGAGCAACCGGCAAGCTGATTGTTCTGGTGCAGAACTGCATCCATGCGGGCGAGTGCGCCGGCAAAGACGCCTCGCTCATGCTCCTCCGCGACATGGCCGTTACCAAAACACGGCCGGAACTGCTCGACAATGTCATCATCCTGGTCATGCCGATCTTCAACGTGGACGGGCACGAGCGCTTCGGCACCTACTCGCGGATCAACCAGAACGGCCCGGCGGAAATGGGCTGGCGGACGACCGCCCGCAACTTCAACCTCAACCGCGACTACGTCAAGGCCGACGCGGTGGAGATGCGGGCCTGGCTGGCCTTGTGGAACGCGTGGCAGCCCGACCTCTTCATCGACCACCACGAGACCGACGGCATCGACTGGCAATATGATTTCCTCTACGCCATCGACCAGCACGCCGCCGTCGCCCCCCAGGTCGTCGAATGGACCAAGGCCCACCTGGGTGCCCGGCTCTTTGACCAGATCGAGAAGGACGGCCACCCCTGCGGGCCGTATATGGACCTGGTAGACGGCACCGACCCCGCCAAGGGCGTCCGCTCCGGCTGGTTCAGCCCGCGGCTGTCCAACGGCTACGTGGTTCTGCGGAACCGACCCGGAATCCTGGTCGAGGGCCACATGCTCAAGCCCTACCGTACACAGGTCCTCAGCCATTACGACCTCATGCTCCGCGTGCTGGAGGAGCTGAACCGCGAACCGAGGTCGCTCCGCGCCGCGGTCACCGCCGCGGACGAGGCCACGATCAAGATGGGCTCCACGTACGATCCAGCGTTCAAACTGCCG
>Ga0335070_10002887_pt1 | contig 20022 bp, 18 predicted proteins | sample Lox_Sample_13_FD_206722 | JGI IMG/M metagenome (GOLD analysis project Ga0335070, IMG submission 206722) | Soil microbial communities from Loxahatchee National Wildlife Refuge, Florida, United States - Lox_Sample_1.3 | ecosystem: Environmental > Terrestrial > Soil > Wetlands | place: USA... | reverse complement strand
TTCGAGCAATTACCCCAGAAAGCGTCCATTCAAGAAACTGAGGAGCGAGTGAAATGAAGAAGAGGCACGCCGCTACGACCTGGTTATTTCTTTTTCTTATGAAGTGTTTGAGTTCATGTGGTGTGAGCGTTGTTTTATTCTCGTTGATCAGAATTTGACATAAGAGCCCTGACACTCCCATCAGAAATGCCATGTCGATCCCGTACAGCGTGGAAGACAAGGGAAACAGTGACGGATTGGCGTTGAGAAGATTCAGGAGGTACGGCTCGATTGCGACGAAAAATAACAACAGAATGTTGAGGAAGATAGTCCTCGGTTTGCTCTGATCGATTTTCGACATAATCTCACTCGTTCCCCACCAGATGACCACGAGTATGATGAAACTGAGAGTAAAAAACACAAGTCCTCCAACAATATCAGCGATCGACTCAGGATTTGCTTTTGTAAGAGATAACGCACCAACAGCAAGTGCGAACCCAAACACAGCGGTGGTCAATTTTTCAATTTGTGAGTCATGAGGCATATCGACATCGTACCATGTATTGGAAGTCGACCACAAAAGGTTTCTCACTAATTCAGGGGCATATAGAATATGAATGTAACAAGAAACTCCTCACAGTTAATAGTGCAGGGGAAGGGATTTTGAATACCAAATTACCGGTACTCTGTTTGCGTCCAATGCCTTTTAAGGTAATCAATAAAGTAAAAAATCGAGCAGGCAAGCAAATACCAAAAGAGAATGTCGACAAGGAAAAAGCCCCAGGAAAAATTTACTGTTGGAGGGGCGGGATGGTTTGGCCAAATCATGAAGCTTCCTTTTGGATAGAAGCCAAATGGAAGGCCGAATAATGCTCGGCCATCGAGAATCTGGACGGATGAAATCCAGATATAGTTCAAACCACCCATTGTACATGCAAAGAGAATAATTCGTCGCCAATCTGGTTTTAATAACTCTTTGAATGCCATGAATATATATCAAGAACTCTCTTAATAATCGTGTTGATAAATAAAAAAGTGCAGGGGAAGGGATTTCAACCTGGAGTTCAAATCTCACCCCTACGTTTGATTCTAATAGTTATAAGACTCCAGTCGGGATTTAGCATCCACAGGTATAAATCCCTTGATTTTTAATCTCACGTTATTTGTTTTACATACCTTCAAAAAACACAGGCCAGAATGGATCTTGCTCTGGAATGACTAATGGCACGGTTTGTCCATTTCTTCGTTTCAACACTCTTGTTTTATAATCAGCGGTCACTGTTCCAATAATTGATGCATTAATCCGTTGTTTCTTCAAGTTTTTAATTATTTTATCAGAGTAGGTTGACTGTGCGGTAATCAACAGAGAACCTTCTGCAATCGCAGCAATTGGATCGATATGGAAATCATTGCACACCATAGATACTTCCTCAGGCAGAATAAATAACGATTCATCAATTTCCATACCAACATTACTTGCATTCGCAATCTCAAACAGACCGCCAATCACACCCCCCTCAGTTGCATCGTGCATCGCAGTCACGCCACCAGTTTCCATCGCCGTTAACGCATCTTTTATGACCGTCATCTGTTTACACAATGCTTTTCCTTTATCGATCAACTTCTGAGGATATTTCTTCTGTAGTTCTTTTTCACGAAGCACCGCAAGAATACCAACCGTTTCAATCGCCGGTCCTTTGGTCAATATCACATCATCGCCAGGTTGCGCACCACCTGGAGTAACATATTCGTTTTTCTTGGCGATACTAAACACCGTTACTCCACCTATCGTTGGCGTTGCAAACCCAGGATAGTACCCGGTATGACCACCAACGATTGAGATATCCAACTCCAAGGCTGCATCGTGGATTGAATCTATAATCGTCCGAAAGTCCTTATTACTTGTTTCCGGAGGCATAAGCAGACTATAGGTCATATATCGTGGTTTAACCCCCATGACCGCGATGTCACTTGCGCCGATATGAACTGTGTACCATCCGAACATTTCCAATGGTTGTTTCGGAATGGAAAAAATCGGGTCTTCCGCAATAATAAGAACATTTTCATTGCCGATATCAATCACTGCAGCATCAACCCCTGTTAACGGGGGTACGATGACGGAACTATCTTTTTTCCCTAGTCGTTGTAACAAAAAAGAGGTAAACGTAGTCAAATCAATCTTGCCAACCTTTGGCACTGGTTTCTGGCTTTGGGCATACGCGCGTGCAATTTCACAAGCCTCTGTTGCAACCTCAACAGTGTTTTTTCCGACCAGAACAAACAAGTCTTCTTTTCCTACAGCACCCGTCTCATTGAAGATCTTCGGAACCTTTCCATGAGCTGCTCTAATCGCCTCTTTAATCTTCCATTGCATAGAGGCTCCTTCTTTTTCTATAACATTTTTCGGTTCTTTCGACCGGTCAATGGTGCTGTATTTCCATTTCTTTTTCTCGCAATATCGTTTCAACCATTGTTCCAAACCAGGTGTACTAACGAAATTGATTCCTGCTCGAATCGATGGGTCAATCTTCATCAGTTCAAGAATGAGCCGCGCCATATGACTTGAAGCACCAAATCGAGGCTTACCTACGGCATAGGGCATGGAGTTAAGAATCGTTATTCTCCCGTCGATACCAATCACCTCATCAGGTGTTTTTGCATCAGATTCAGCATAGACAAGATTTGTTCTTACCTCAGGAATAATTGAGGTAAACTCTTTGCATTGCTCAATGACTGCGATAGCTCGACTAAGGTTCCCATACAATTCTGTTTCTTGGTTCATTGTTCGTTCATCCTTCCCTTAAAAAAGCACTGTACTTCTTTTAGCATGTCTTCTATCTGTTTTTCTCGTTGTTTATCGTGCACTCTCTTACAGTAATCAGAAAAAGCAAGCAAGAGTGCATGGATTGCTGTTGGTGGACAATGCCAATTCTCCTCGGGAACGACCCCAAGTTCTTTTTCAATCAATTCCTCCAACATTTTCAAGGAATTTTTACTATCAATTATATCACGAAGTGATTTTCCTTTTATTTTTGCAGTCAATGCTGATGCAGCAGCAATGGTCACGACACATCCAAACGTTTTAAACTTAATATCATCGATATATCCATCTTTCACTCGAAGATACATATCGGTGATATACTGGTTCACCGGATTCAGAGCCCGACCAAATCCATCGGGATTTTCAATCACACCCACATTTCGTGGATTCAAAAAATGATCAAGAAGCTTCTGATTTAATTCGGTCATATGTGGTACCCCAAGCGAAAAATCCTACATTCATCACATTTAATGCTAGAACCAAAACTAGCAAACATTACATTTCTCCCCTTGTGTTAACATGGAAATAACCAACGGTGCAGGTTTCCCTGAGGTGGGATCATCGGGGATATTATCGATTTCTTTTACAATGATTTTTACCCCAGAACCTACCTCGGCTGTGTACACCTTCTCAATACGTTTTATCATTTCTTCGACCGAAGGACCGACACGCCGTAGATCGTTATCAATCACAAGGAGGATTTCAATCTCATTGAAAGTCCTCTGAACGATCTGAAATCGTTTTACCTTCACTGTTTTAAAATCAATAAGAATTTTTGTAATAAAAAGAAAGGTACTCGGTGGATACACAGTACCATCTGGGAGAACAATATTGGAGAGAACACGCCCTTCGACCGGTTTTTCAAAAATAGGACTTCGTAAACCACAGCCGCATTCTCGGCTATTGCTGAGCGTTACCCAGTCTTCCATCCCTGTGTACCGAATGATTGGTGTCGCGCCGCTCCAGAGACGTGTGAGTACAATTCGGCCTCGTTCACCCGGGGTAACAGGCTCATTGTTTTTATCAATGGCTTCAATGTAGAAGAAATCAGAATGAATATGCCAGTTTCTCTCGGTGCATTCATAGGCGATATTCGCTCCCGCCTCACAAGAACCATAGACATTATACATAGGACAACCAAAGGCCCTCTCGACGTACCACTTCGTATATGCATCGAGCATTTCCCCACCAACACTAAGGAACTGTGGCTGTATCTGCTGAGCTTGTCCCTTTGTTTTCAGATATGCAAGTTCTTGGAAAATCGCAGGATATGAGATGATCACATCTGGTTTAAAGACCTCTAACCGTTTGACAATCTCATCTATAGGGTCGGATGCATTCATGGAAAGGTAGTTGTCAAAGGAAAGAAAGGATTTCAAATAACGTTGCACATATTTTTCATTGAATTCGTCTATTTTAAACGGATTGAAATTCCCGAGATGAGCGATGCGTGCCTTTCTCCAGTTGAGATGGAACGCATGCTGTTCTCGAATCGAGATTCCTACTCCTCGAAGCACAGTCGGAAGATCAATGTACAAACAAATCGGTTGAGAACCGCTGTTACAACAATATTTTCCCGTGGTCCCACCAGTACAAATAACATGTCCTTTCGTTTTGTCATATTTTGAGGGAATGACACCATCCGGGAAATTATCTCGGAAATCTTGTCGTGAAATAAAAGGAAGTTTTTTGATATCTTTTATCGTGTGAATGTCTTTTTGGCGTATACCTGCGTTTTCGTATTTTTTATTGTAGAATGGCACGGTATAGACATACGTGACGAGTTTTCTAAAGACTCGATCTTGGTATCGTTCCAGTTGCGTTGGGGACAATCGTTCTATTCTTCCGGGATCTCGGAGATAATGTTTGATTAAGGGAAGCGCAATAGTTGGGTTATAGAGCGGGTTGATGTCCATTATAGTTCATCTCTTTGGCTTTGATGATTTTTGCTAATTTGTTTTTTACAATATGATTTACCAATTGGTAAATCCTTATATATCAAATAATATATAGAATTTATGGTGATTGATTCATGAAAACACCCTGTGAATCTATCGTCTGGCATGTCCTCCCGGTGATTCGAAAAGAATTGACGAAAAGCCTTGTCTCACACTATGGTTTTACACAACGAAAAACCGCCGTAAAGCTAGGAATAACCGATGCAACAGTTTCACGTTACCTCTCTGGAAAAAGAGGAAATATTGACGTATCCAACAAGAGCATATTAAAAGAAATCGACAACTCTGCTAACATGATTGCTAAAGGAAATAAAAAAACGGTGATCCAAGAAACCTGCAGGATTTGCGGTCTGTTAAAATCCAGTGGATTTATTGAGGAGATGTCTTATGGCTGTCGATGAAAAATATACCATACTAATGACAAGAAAATCGCTAAATCGCTCTACGCAAAATATAATGGATTTTAACAAAACAGGTGACAACAGTTTATGAATACCAAGGACTCTGTAAAAGCAATAGGACTCCTATCGGGTGGCCTTGACAGCACCCTTGCAGTAAAACTTCTCATTGATCAAGGAATAGAAGTAACCGCGTTTAATATGATTACACCGTTTTGTACCTGCACCAGAAAAGGATGCAAACACGAAGCAGGAAAAGTCGCAAAACAATTTGGAGTCCCCGTTAAGATTATCACGGTCGGTGAAGACTATATTGAGATGATCAAACATCCAAAACATGGGTACGGTAGTAAAATGAATCCGTGTATTGATTGCAGGATTTTCATGTTTAAAAAAGCAAAAACTTACATGGAAGAGATAGGAGCACGATTTATTTTTACGGGTGAGGTCCTTGGTCAACGACCAATGTCGCAACATCGGCGAGCCATGAATCTTATTGAAAAAGAATCAGGATTGCAGGGGTTGATTCTTCGGCCATTATCTGCAAAACTTCTTTCACCAACAATCCCTGAAGAACAAAAGTGGGTTGATCGAGAAAAACTGCTTGATATCCAGGGGAGACGACGTCTCCCTCAGATTAAGCTTGCGAAGAAAATTGGGGTGAAAGATTATCCTTGCCCTGGAGGAGGATGTCGTCTTACTGACCCTCAATTCGCAAAAAGATTCAAAGAAGCACTTGGTTTCGGAGAAGATTCTATCAGAGATATTCAGCTTTTAAAATACGGGAGACACGTTAGACTCCCAAGCGGTGCAAACGTGATTATAGGTAGAAACGAAGAAGAAAATAAAGTAATCCTTCAATTTATGAATCCTGAAGATATTGCTCTTGAAGTTATTGGGACCGGTAGTCCAATTACTCTTTTGAAGAAACAAAAAGATGATAACGATTTACAACAAGCAGCAAAACTCTGTATCCGTTATAGTGACATTGAGAAAAAAGATTTAGCAATGTTAAAAATAAAGCATGCTAATGGTGATGAAGAAATAATTAATTTATCTTTTAAAAATGAGTAATCTTTCCTGGATCATCCTATCCACAGTCCTTCAATGCGTACATGAATTCCCTCTTTTGTTTTCGCAAGCGCATTGACAAGCCCGCAATGTCTCCATTGAAGCATACAGTATCGTGGTTGGAAATAATATCGTCTCCCAATCTCAAGGTCAGTTTTTTTATATTTTACAAGACCCTCATAAGAGGTGGTGTTATAGTAACCAATATTGATCCCTCGTTGTCTGGCAAGCATGGGGCCGACGACACACCAAACAACAGTCCCATTGAAATAATCAGGGTCTTCCACAACAATTCCAACATGGGTAACAGGGCATCCACAAGAGATCCATGCTGGCCGGCCATAAAGAACGTCACCTTTTTTTATCTTAAGTTTCTCGACATTCGTCGGATTAAATAAAATGACGGTTTCTCGTGGACCAAGTTCTCCAGGGAATTTATCCAAGATAAAATCATAATCTCTCCCGAGATGATCTTTCCATGTAATCTCCTTTTGAAATTCCTCAGATATTGATGACCTCTGAGCAGAATTGGTACGTTCTAAATGAATGCAGCGTTGAATTTCTCCTGAGTTTTTTGATACCACTTCAGCAAATTCCTCGCAGGTTGAACACCCGCATAGGCCGCAATTTTTCTGTGGGAGTCCCTTTAAAATCTCTTCTGTTTTTTCCCTGTCTTCCATGGTTATTTACCTCCGCCTTGAAATAGAAAATATTGAAGTGAGTGATTGCATAGCCTCCGGGAGCTGTGCAAGGAAATACTCAACATCCTCTTCGGTGTTATATCTCCCTAAAGTTACTCGTAACGCTCCTCTTGCTTCTACTTGATTCAGTCCAATCGCATTTAAGACATGAGATGGTTTGTTTTCTCCTTCATTTGATGAGCAAGCTGATCCCGTTGATACAATAATTCCTCGTTCATCAAGTTCAACTAAAAGTTTTACAGCTTCTCCCTCAAGTCCATGAAAACCAACATTGACGTTGTTGCATACTCGGTTTTTCTTTGGTCCATTAAGATACGATGTTTCAATGTTTTTTTCAATGGTTGTAATAATTTTATCACGAAGATAGGTAAGTCGCCTGGTTTCCTGTTCGAACTCTTCGATGCCCAACTCAGCAGCTTTTGCGAATCCAATTACCCCTGGAATATTTTCCGTGGATGAGCGAAGCCCTCGTTCGTGTCCTCCGCCGTGTTGCCAGGGGGAAATCGTCGTGCCTTCTTTTATGAATAATGCACCTATCCCTTTTGGTCCATAAATTTTATGTGCATTTATCGTCATCAAATCAATAGGTTGTCGCCGAACGTTAAGCGGTACTTTGGTAAATGATTGACACGCATCGGTATGAAAAGGAATATTGCGTTCCCGGCATAGTTTCCCTATTTCCTCAATCGGCTCGATGGTACCTATCTCATTGTTTGCATGAATGATTGATACGAGGATTGTGTCGTTTCGTATGCTTTTTCTGAGGTCTTCGATGTTTATGAATCCTTCGTTATCAACGGGGAGATAGTTGACCTCGAATCCTTGTTTTTCGAGCCATCGGCAGGGGTTTAATATGCTATCATGTTCTATTCTACTTGTTATAATGTTTTTTCCTTTTTGTCTATTGGCGTATGCTATTCCTTTGAGTGCAAAATTATTTGATTCTGTTCCACCTGAAGTAAATATGATTTCTCCTGGTTTTGCACCAAGAAACATGGCTAGTTTCGTTCTAGCAGCCTCTAATACGTTCTTTGCTTCGGTTCCCACGGAATGTATGCTGGAGGCGTTTCCATAATGTTCTATGAAAAGGGGAATCATCGCTTCCAACACCCGGGGGTCAACTTTGGTGGTTGCACTGTTGTCGAAATAGATTTTTTTCGTTGTTATTCACCTCGATAAAAGATGTCCGTTTCCAGTGTTCGTAGTACACCGAAATGTGCTTCTTTTCCGATTTCTTTTTTCCCGACACAGATAGTACAGGTTCCCACCGGGGGATTTCCTCGAAGCAATAACGGTTCAGAAAGCTCTTCCATCTGTTCGATTCGTTGGACGATATGGCCGATGTTGATTCCATGTAAAGCATCGGTTTCGATGACTGCTACGTTTTTTGCAGCTTCGTTGACATTTGCTCTGAATACTTCGCGTTCTGCTTGTGAGACAAGATCGATTTTTGTGACAACCGCGACATCAGCAAGAGAAAGCATTGGTCCGATTTTTCGGGGGAGATTCATCCCACTGGTTGCTTCAAGGACAACAAGGCCTAACGCGCGTTCAATATATGGTGAACAGCGTAAGCACAGTCCTGCGGTTTCCACAATTAGGATGTCTGCTTTTTCTTGCTTTGCCCATTTGATTGCATCCCCTAGAACAACAACATTACAATGATCGGGGCAGAGATCTCCTGAATATACTTTTTTTGTAGGGATGTTAAATTCCTTTGCAAAGAGTTCGTCTTCGTTTGCGTATTGAACATCTATTTTCAGATAGGCGAGTCGATGATCTTTTTCTTTTAAAATCTTGGTTGTATGTTTCAACACGGTTGTTTTTCCACTGGTTGGCGGTCCTGCGCAGATAACAACTTTCATTGGTTAATCCTCCTAGACAACGTATCCAAATGATCGTAATCGTTCTTGAAGGCCTTTCAGTGTAATATTCCCGCCTGATCGGATAACTGTTCGAAATTCTAAGAGAAGATCATCCAGTTTTTTAATTTCCTCAGCTGCTTGTTTTTCCTCGCGATCTGTGATGATTATTTTTTGCATAGCACCGTTTTTCATGCTTATACGAAAATCTGAAAGGAGCGCTATCCTTGGGTCGTGTGTGACGAAAATAAAAATTTTTTTGTATTGTTTTAGCAGTTCGATTGCTTTTGTTCGGTGGATTCCTGCGTTTTCGATTTCATCTAGGAGAATAATTGGTGAATTCCCTATGATTACCGCATCAGCGATCAATAACGATCGGGTCTGTCCGCCTGATAGTTCAGTCATTGCACAATTCTGGTTGATAGGTTCACCGGTGAGCTGATTCGCGAAATCAAGTGTTTTTTTGACAATGGCTTCACTATTTCCATTTCCCGTTTGTCGTATTTTTGCATGAATCGTAAGGAATCGATGAACCGGTAGATCTGAAAGAAAATTCGTATGCTGGGTGATCAAAGCGATTGGGTTCTTCGATGGGTCGTTAACAAACTCTGCGGGCACAATGGCACCATTAATAAGTATTTTTCTTTTCGATGGTGTGTTTTTATTTGCGAAGAGTTCAATGTCGTTGATGAGTGCTGTTTTACCCGAACCTGTGGGTCCGACGATACTGATAATCTCTCCCATTTTCAGTGAGACTTCGCTAAGTGCTTCCTTTTCACCGTTTTTTCCTATTCCGCTATGTATTGTTATTTCTTTTATGTCCATTTTTTTATTTCCCCCTTGTTACTTTGATGATTAAAATGCTTCCGTTTTTGAAATAGATCCACCGTATTTTGTCACCGTTTGAAAGTTTCATTCGGTCAACGATGTCTTTTGGAACGGTGGTTCGCCGCCTGGTACCTCTTATTGTTAAAGTGGTCTCCGTGATGAAGTCTACATCATCCATGTTTACTTGCATAATTTTCTACTTCCAGTACTACAGTAGGCATCTCAGTATTTAAATTTGGTGTCAAACCAATATGCTTTGGAGTCAAATTAGTTTGTTTTTACCACTCCTCCTGTTTCAATACAAAATTTATTTGAAAACGTTATAGAAATCTTGAACCAGAGGTAGAATTCTGCTGAAAAAATATTAAAAAAAATAATAATAATCATCATCAACAGTTAGATTTTTTTAATTCACTCGGACCACCATTTATCCGGATCCAAATCCCTTATTTTTTATGTTACAGAACCCTTAAATAAATCTAACATTATGGGTAGGAAACCAAAGGGGTCTTAATACGGATGGTTGAAAATAAAGTTAACAAGCGAGTACATGGTCTGGCAAATTTTATTGGAAACACTCCGCTTCTTGAAATAAAATTCAACTATAACGGAAAAAAACACATCCTGTATACAAAAGCTGAAAACATGAATATGACCGGGAGTATCAAAGATAGGATGGCATTCCACATCATCAAACAAGGATACAAACGAGGGGTTTTAAAACCAGGTTATCTCATCATCGAAGCGACGAGTGGAAACACCGGGATATCCTTTGCCGCAATTGGTCGTGCATTAGGCCATCCGGTTTCGATATTTATGCCGGATTGGATGAGTGCTGAACGTATTAATATTATCCGAGGTTTAGGAGCACAAATCAACCTTGTCAGTAAAGATGAAGGAGGATTTGTTGGTAGTATTCAAAAAGCAGAACAACTCGCAAAAACGACAAAGAACTCGTTTCTTCCTCGACAATTCTCCAATGAAGACAACATCGAAGCCCATTACCTCACCACAGGTCCAGAGATCTGGTGGCAACTGCATTATCGATCCCTAATCCCTGATGCATTTATCGCTGGAGTCGGAACTGGCGGGACCATCATGGGAGCTGGAAGATTTCTTAAAGAAAAAAATCCTAGTATACATTTACATCCGATGGAACCGGCAAACTCTCCGACACTTTCCACAGGATGCAAGATCGGAAAACATAGGATTCAAGGCATCTCCGATGAATTTATACCACCTATCTTAAATCTTCGAGGTCTTGATGCTGTTATAGGTGTCGATGATGGCGATGCTATTATCATGGCGCAAAAACTTGCCGCAGAGCTTGGACTCGGTGTTGGTATCTCCTCTGGTGCAAATTTCATAGGTGCATTAAAGGTTCAAAACCAGTTGGGACGTGACGCGGTTGTCGTCACGATATTCCCTGATGACAACAAGAAGTATCTCAGCACCGATCTTTTGAAGCAAGAACCTGTAAAAAAAGAATTTTTATCGCCCGATGTTGAGCTTCTAGAATATCGTGTCTTCAAACGTGTGTGTCATACGTGTTGTGATCCCTCTGATTGCGTCGAAGTGAAAAACCGTGATTTCAAGGATAAAATAACATTACCACATTGCCCACGGAGACCGTAATATTATTCATCCTGTTTAATGACATATTTTTAAAAATTCTTCTTCTTTACACTACCCATGTTATTGAATAGCATGCTCCCGTCGGGAAGGAAACACGAATTTACCAGTAAATTCATCGCGATTAATTAGTGCAGGGGAAGAGATTTGAACCCAAGTACCGGTTATATTCTGAGTGATAGATAACAATTACTCATGTAAAAGCCTATGATTCCAGAGGTTTTTTAGGTTAACCCTGGGATGTCATAGGGTTTTCGTGCGGGATGAAAATCAAAGTTAATCCAAGGCCATTCAATATAACCGAACCAGAAAAGGCCAACAATTATTTTCGGTCGGAATAATGGTTTTTCCCAGTAGTTGCGGTACCATCGAATCATGAATGAAATTTCAAATAACGCATCGAGTTTGTTATTCATGAAATTGTTATAGCTAATGTTCGGAAAGAAAGCGTGGAAGACCTCTATCCCTAACTGACAATTCTGTATGGTGTTGTAGCTTACATTCATGGGCATCGAAAGACTAATGCCTACAGTGGTGTTCTGGATGATGTTGTGAGCAAAGGTACCTTTATAGGCACCGATAAAGGCCCCGCAATTTACGAAAATATTGTATTCGTCATCATCGTACATACCCTGGCTATTGAGGCCCACTTGAAAGAATGTGTTGTGCTTGTATTCACTATAGTTTCCCTGCGGCAAAACGTTATCATAAAAGTCATTATAGAAAAAATGACAATGCAGGCATGTGATGCCGTCAACATCTATGCCACAGGAAGATATTGAATTGTTTTCAAAAAAAGAATTGGATGTTTGGCAGAGATATAGACCGTATTTCGCGTTGGAGATGGCGGAGTTTTTAACAGTGATATTACTGCAGTGACTACAACAGACCCCCTCGCTACCGTAAATGAGAGTGTCTCCAACTATGGTGTCATTATTGGTCGTCAGGTAGATAGTGGAGTTCACCCAAGAACTGTTTTTTTGCGTAATCGTTAACCCTGAAATAACCGTATTGGGCACGTTAACAGCGATGGTGGGTGATCCGCTCCCCCCATCCAGCCGTGTTGTGGTTTGATTCTCCCCAAGCAACGTAAGCGATGTATTGATGATGATGTTTTCATTGTACGGGGAGGAATCATGATAGATAAAAATCGTATCACCTGTTGAGGCGGCGTTGATGGCGTCCTGTATCTTCGTATAATTCCCAGGGCCAGAGCCACCTACATACAACCAATTTCCTCTTGATGTCATTAATGGTTTCTCTATCTCTTGACCGTTTGAATGAATGACTGCTGTCCCGATGAACAAGAGAATGACTCCAACCGTGAAACACTTTTTCATCAATATTCCTCCTTTATAAAAAATAAGACCCGTTCTCTATTTAAAATCTTCCACCGAGTGATTTGTACCGGTATTTAGAAGTTCAAATCATTTTTCAGCCCCACGGCATGTTTCTCCTGGGAAAATAAGAAAAAAGTGCAGGGGAAGGGATTTGAACCCCAATTTACCGGCTAAATTCTCAGTTTTGAATAATAATTACTCCTGTAAAAGACAACAATTTCAGATATTTTTCAGGTCATCCCTAGGATGTCATAGGGTTCTTGTGCTGGTTTCCAGTCAAATTCAAATCCAGGTATTTTGAGAGTTCCCTCTAGACCAACTGGTATTGCTTGGAGCCCAAGTATTATCTTTGGACCAATACCACTCCAGGTATCCCAATAATTTCCTGCCCATCGACTTTTCGATAGCGTTTTAAACTGGTCTCCAAACCATCGTGCAAACCAAATGCCAATGCGGGTATAATTCTTAAAATTATTTTTTGTAATATTATTTTGTTGCCCTCCATATTGAATGCTGATTGGACAGTGATCAATATCATTTCCATTGATGATATTACCTGATCCTCCAAATTGTATCCCAATGCTACAGTTGCTGATTCTATTTCCTGATATTTTATTCTCACTGCCATGTAGGTAAATACCTTTTCCACTACAGTTTTTTATTTCATTTCCTGATATGGTACCGTTGAACCCGCTATCAAAAATTCCACAATAGGAATCGGTAATAATATTTCCAGTTATGATACTATTATTTTCGATATTTGATGGATTTTCTGTGCAACTAATCCCCAGGCTATGACTAAGATAATTATTAATAATTTTTAAATTCCAAATTGCACCATAATGGTAGACAAGGATTCCTATGCTATCTGATGAATTACAAATATTACAATCTCGTATTGTGATATTATGTAATATTTTCCAAGTATAAGATCCTACATGGATACAATAAGAATAATTAGTTGCAGATGCTATATTTTCAACAGTAAAATTGGAGATTGTCACATCATTTGCTAATATCCTAATGATGGATCCGTGGTAGATACCTTTGCCTTTAATGAACGGTTTTCCGGTATCGTTTCCTGCTCCAAGTTCATGAGCAATACCCCGCAGGTTAAGATTCTCGTTTTCCAAGTGTATTTCTTGCTCGGTATATGTCCCGCTGTACACCTCGATAGTGTCTCCAGGACTGGAATGATTTACTGCTTCCTTTATCGAAGTATAATCTGCATCGCCAGGTTCATCGTCAACCGTAATAGTATTTTTCTCGAAAATAAATTCTGATTGTATGGATGGAACGATTGCGGTTCCAATGAACAGGAGAATGATTCCAACCACGAAGCATTTATTTTTCATTCATGTTCCTCCTTTAATGAAAATAAAGTATCCTTCTCTATATAAAATCTCCGCTCAGGTGATTTGTGTGCCGTAGTAGTTGAAACGCATTAGAGAATCTCTGCGAGAACCATTCAAACCGCACATTACCTAATGACATGGTTTTTGATTTACCTTGGCTATCAGTTTTAATCAGCCAAACATCTCCAGTCCAAGCACCATATGAAGTCGTAACTCCGACTATTATGTATCCGCTGTCAGAAGTCTGGCGAACATCATTACCCAAGTCCTCCTGTTTTCCTCCAAAAGTTTTATCCCAAACCTTTTCACCATTAGCATCAGTTTTAATTAACCAGACATCAGCATTTCCAGCACCAAATGAACAGGTGGTTCCTGTGATTATGTATCCTCCATCACTTGTCTGCTGAACAGAAGAACTCTCATCCATGTTTGTTCCGCCAAAGGTCCTATTCCATTGTTCGTTTCCGTCAGCATCAGTCTTGATCAACCAAAAATCATAATTTCCAGCACCAAATGAATCCGTATCACCTATTATGATGTATCCTCCATCGCTGGTCTGCTGTAAAGAAGTACCCGTTTCATATCCTGTTCCTCCAAAGGTCTTATTCCATTGTTCATTGCCATTACTATCAGTCTTGATTAACCAGACATCACTCGAACCAGCACCAAACGAATACGTAAATCCTGTTATGATGTATCCTCCATCAGTTGTCTGCTGAACAGATAGTCCTCCGTCATCCATGTTTGTTCTTCCAAAGGTTCTATTCCATTGTTCATCACCATTAGTATCTGTTTTAACAAGCCAGACATCGGCATTACCATCATTAAAAGATGTAAATCCTGTGATGCCTGCGAGTATATACCCTCCATCGCTAGTCTGCTGAACCGAATCACCCAAATCACTCTTTAGCCCCCCAAAAGTCCTATTCCATTGTTCGTTTCCGTTAGCATCAGTCTTGATCAACCAAAAATCGTACGCACCAGCGCCAAATGATCCTGTATCTCCTGCAATGACATATCCTCCATCAGTGGTCTGCCGAACAGAATAACCCTCTTCGGTATTTGTTCCTCCGAAAGTCTTATCCCAATCCTTATGACCATTGGCATCAGTCTTAATCAACCAAACATCACCCGAACGAGTACCATATGAATCGATGTCTCCTGTTATGATGTATCCTCCATCCAAAGTCTGCTGCACGGACCAACCCAGATCAAATCCTAGTCCTCCGAATGTTTTCATCCATCCACCATTTGATGGTAAAGGACAAAGTTTTACATCAAAAATATTATGGTTCTTTTGTTGTTCATTTGTATTAATGGAAATTAATGGAAGGGTAGTCGGACTCGAAATAAGCGCATTGCCTTTCGACATCGGGAGGGATGACTTTTCTATCTTTTGCCCACTTGATGGAATGATGGCTGTTCCAATGAATAAAAGAATTATTCCAACCGTCAAACATTTCCTTTTCATTACTTTACCTCAAATATCATAGGGTTTTTGTGCGGGATGCCAATCGACGTTAAAACGCATATTTAAGAGATTGATAATTGGTAATGGAATAACTTTTTGTGTTTCGCCCAGGATCAATTTTGGAAGTACTCTCGGTCTACTCCAGTAGTTCCCATTCCAATTGTTTCTCGTGCAATTATTAAAAAATGCGTCTCGTGCGTTATGGAGGAAATTGTTATGGGATATGGTGTTGTACGAGGACGTGTATAAAAAGATGCCGAGGAGGTTCTCATTTCTCACAAATTTTCTGCCCCCATTCTTCTCCAAGGTATTGGTAGAAATCGTGTTATTGTTGGAGTTCCAAAGCTCGATACCGTCGAACGGATTTGATCGCACCGTGTTCCCCGAGATGCTCGAATGATCGGAGAAGTATAAAAGGACGCCCCTGGTGTTGTTCACGACGCTGTTCAGGGAGAAGGTATTGTAGGTGGAAAGGAAAAACAAGGCTGCACAGCCTCCGTCATTCGTCATGGTATTGTTCACAATCTGGGAGTGATCGGTGTTCACCAGCAGAAGACCGATTATTGTGTTTGATAAATCCTGGTTCTGAACGGTGATATTATGACAATTCATGAGTATTATCTGTCCTGCAGCCTCCCCTACGATCATATCTGCTTCCCCCACGAGACACAGAAGGGGTTTGCCGTTGACCGTGTTATTCGAGAGGATGTTGGAGGTAATGTCTTCATAATACCCGTAGAGTCCGACGCCGTCGTGATACAACGTATTTTGAGAAAGTGTATTTTCATCAGAATATTGAAGATTTAGTCCTTTGTTATCTGAGAGGGTATTTTCTTCTACTTGGTTAAACGAAGAGGAATACAGGTAGACTCCGTCCGCGCTACATGAGGTAATCGCATTTCGAGTGATGATATTATTAGATGATTGACTCAAGTATATCCCAATGTAACTATCTGAGAGGGTGTTTGTTGTAAGAGTGTTCCCATTTGACTTGACAAGGAGTACACAGGGTCTGGTATCCGACTGTATCATGTTGTTTTTAATGAGACAGTTCGCTGAATTTGACAGCTGGATGCTTGTGCAGGTGTTGGAAAACACATTATCGATGATGGTAATATTTTGACAGCCTACTAGGATTACTTGTCCTGCATAGGAATTATTGATCACTACGTCTGATTTATCCTCAAGATATTCCAACCACTTCCCATTTATCACATTGTTTATAAACGTGTTATTATGAGCATCAGCTACCCAGATGCCATCATTTTCGAATGTGTTGTCTGAAACTATATTATTATTCGAGTCTGTATCAAGGATAAGGCCTCCGAGGTTGTTCGAGAATGTGTTATTTGAGATGATGTTATTTTTGGATGAGTACAAGAATACTCCCCCATTGATATTTGATTTTATGACGTTGTGAGAAATCATATTGTAGCTCCCATATCCATTGATGTAGATCCCCATATAGTTATTCATGATGATATTTCCTGAGATAGTATTGTGATTTGATTCGATTTCAATCCCATAATCCGCAAAAAAATCACCGCTGTTTCGAAGAGTAAACCCACTTACTGTGACACCTTCAGTATTGATGATGTCAATGATAGGTGAGGTAAAAATCGGCGATTCCCTGCTCTGATCGATAACGGTCGTTTCTTTATTTTCACCTATGAGTTTTATCGACCGCGTAATTGTAAGCGTAAAATCCTGGTAATACGGCGATGAATCGTTATACACGAACACGGTGTCTCCGTTTTGAGCAGCATTGATCGCAGTCGGGATATCTGAATAATTGTTTGGACCTGATCCACCGACATAAAGAGTTTTATTGCCTATCGATTGTGCAACCTTGTTGTTCAATAGCGGGTTTTGCGGCAGAGTTACGGGATTCCTAAGTGTGTTTGGACTTCTCAAATAAGGCAGTGTAGGGTTTCCATCATGAGCGGAATTCACGAAAGTATCAGAGATTTTCCCAGCTTGCATCCATACTCCATGATATTCTGGATCGTTTGCAGATGATATGCTTTTTTTCGACTGCGTGATTGTCCCATACGTAAGAACACAGGAACCGAAGTATAAGAGAACTATAAAATAGACTACTCTTTTCTTTGATAGATATTTTGTTTGCATTTGATTCCTCCCTTTTATACAATTTTATAACACCGTTCCCCTTTAATAACATATCCTTAGAACAACAGGTTTTTTTATGCAGGGGAAGGGGGTTAAACCTGGAGTTTAACTCACACAATTACGAGGAATATAATACCTAGAATGCTCCCGTCGGGATTTGGTATCCAAAGGTATAAATCTCCTTTGCTTCAATATTGTTTTTATTTTCTTAATCCGGATTAAAAGAATAATTTATCACTTTCTTTGGGCAAATGTCAATACAAGTTCCACATAATATGCATTCAATATTTTCCATATGCTGATTTTTTACCATTGAATTAACATCAAGACTCATAGGACAATTTTTTGAACAACTTTTACAATCAATACATTTTTCCGCCTGAGCTTTTATTCCCAGAGATGGCCACCTCCCGATGTTTCTTATTTTTCGACCAATGATCATGAACGGTGCCATCCAACAAAAATAATGACAGAATCCACGTTTTCCTGCAAATATGGATATGCATGCAATTCCACCGATAATTACAAGAAATAAAATCAGCGATTGGATACCCTGCACAGAGATGCCATGGTATGTCTGATAAAACGGATCTATTTTTTATATACCTCCTGCTTGCATGAACATGAAAACGATTATAGCAATCCATGGAATCCAAACAAATAGAAATTTTACCCAGTCACGTTTCCCAACCTTGAATGGTTTTTTATTTGCTTTCATACAAATGAGTTGCAACCCGCCTGCAGGGCAAAGCCAACTACAAAATAATCGTCCAACAAATAATGCACTCAGAAACATCAGGATAAATATGATGAAGCTCCCGGTGATAATTCCCTGTGATGCACCATCAATTATTAAATAGGGTGAGAAATAATAATACGTGATAGGAAAGAGCAGAAACGACAGAATGATAATCGTCCTTCTGATCTTTTGTCTATTTTTATCAACCACCATTTTTTCTCTCTTTAATTGTTATTATGTTTTACAGTTATAACGACATTTCCCTTTTTGTGTCCTTTGTCAACATATCTGTGAGCCTCGATGGTCTGTTCTAAGGAAAACGTTTTGTCAATGACTGGTGTTAGTTTTCCTGTTTCGCAAAGCTCTTTGAGGTAGGTGAGCTTTTCAACTGTTTCTTTTGTCATTGATTTAATCGTCAGAAAGGTTCCGTTTTCCTTCAGTAAAGATTTTTTAAGAGATTTTGACATCTTACCCACGGCGTCAAAGACCACATCATAGGTCTCGCTACTCTGGCTGAGATCCTCTTTTGTGTAGTCATATACTTTTTTAGCTCCTAATGATCTCACTAATGCCACATTTGGGGTACTGCATACTCCAGTCACCTCAGCTCCTAAGATTTTTGCTAATTGAACAGCGTAAGTTCCTACACTTCCTGAGGCACCGTATATCAGGATTTTTTGTCCATTTTTGATATTTGCCTCTCTAAGGAGTTCTAATGCGGTCATTGCGCCTACAGGAACAGCTGCTGCCTCCTCATAGGTCAGATTGCTCGGTTTAATTGCAACAACCCCTTTCTTCCTTTTTTCAGGTAAACATACGTACTCAGCGTTTCCACCATACATCAAGCCTGTAGAAGTTCCGAAAACTTGATCCCCAATTTTAAAATGTGTCACATCTTTGCCAATCTTTTCAATCTCACCGGCCAACTCCACCCCAGGTATCTTCTGTGGTTTGAAGCCGAATATACGAATGAGTATTCTCATTGTAGAGCTTAAGTTACGCATCACCACATCCCCCCTTGTTACCGTTCCTGCATGAACCTTGACCAATATTTCATTGTCCTTGGGAACTGGTTTTTCCACCTCTTGAAGCTGCAGGACCTCAGGGGGTCCGAATTTTGTGCGTACAATTGCTTTCATTTTCGTCATACACTACTCTCCTTGTTCAGGTCCATGTCCATGCATACCAAACCGTCAATACATTAAACACGAGTCCTACAATGATCAAAAATTTGTCGTATGCTCCAGGGTAGCCAGTTACTCCGATGATATTAAAAATAAATAAGAAAACAGCAACGATGATAGTGACCCAGCGAATCATTGGATAGGATAATGTTAAGGACAGGAAAAGCATGATAATGGGAAGTAACATTACTACGGCTATTACAAATAACATGGTCTGAGTAATTTGTATATTTCCTATTTTTCCTGCGGTAAAGTCACTGGCATATATTCGCAAGACATCCCCAAGAAGATACGTTAACATTAAACAAATCCATAATCCTGAAAGCATTATTCTTGTATCATCCATACCTCAATCACCTTCTTATTTTTCAAATATTTTTTACACCTTTTAAGCTGAGTTATCCAGATGCTGCATGCTGTTTATTTTATTTCTTTTCACTAAGAGCCAAATACCGAGGAGAAGTTCCGCTAAGATTGAAGGCAATATGACAATTACCGTTAATATCTGTAGCCATTCTGTGGGTAAAAAATATTTTCCATACAGGAGTATGAT
>Ga0335070_10002886_pt1 | contig 20023 bp, 14 predicted proteins | sample Lox_Sample_13_FD_206722 | JGI IMG/M metagenome (GOLD analysis project Ga0335070, IMG submission 206722) | Soil microbial communities from Loxahatchee National Wildlife Refuge, Florida, United States - Lox_Sample_1.3 | ecosystem: Environmental > Terrestrial > Soil > Wetlands | place: USA... | reverse complement strand
AGGTGTAGCGCCGGGTCAGGCGCTCCAGTTCACCGCGCGACATGATCTTGGGATCGCAGATGATGCCGCCTTTGGCGCCACCAAAGGGAATGTTTACCACGGCGCACTTCCAGGTCATCCAACTGGCTAGCGCCCGCACTTCGTCGAGCGTGACATCGGGCGCGAAGCGGACGCCGCCCTTGGCAGGGCCGCGCGCGATGGAGTGCTGCACACGATAGCCGGTGAAGACTTCCAACTGCCCGTTGTCCATCATCACCGGGATGTGGACGATGATTTCGCGATTGGGCTGCTGCAGCACCCGCCACAGGCCTTCATCCAGCTTGAGTTTCTGGGCGGCGATGTTGAAGCGCGCGGCTTGCTGTTCCCAGGGGTTCGTTTCCTGCGTGTGCATGATCGTGGTTGCCATAACAATCTCCGAAAACCGCGGGGGCGGTGGGCCCGGGCCGCTGACCCTATACGGAAGGCGCGGTGACCCTGTCGTCCGGCGGGCAAACCTTACGAGTATAAGCAGGCTTCGCGAGGGGCGCAAGGAAATCGGAAGGCCTTTCGGACTTTACCTGCCAATCCACGGGAAAACAGGGCTATAATGCTAGCCTCTTGGAAGACTGCGTTCGGTCTCCCGGAAAGCGAGGTAATCACTATGGCGTTTGACGTAAAAGAGTTGATGATCGACATCACCAAGGCTGGGAGCGCGCAGTATGCCTGCCATCCCACAATCTTTTGCGGATATCCGACGTTCCACTGCCTGTGTACCTATCAAATCACCTACCATTGCTTCCAACCCACGTTCCTGCCGTGCAAGTTCGGCACCTACACCTGCTTCGCTGGATCGGTAGTGACCTGCGGAGGAACCATCTACTGCGCCGGCTCCAACGATCCAACCATCCTTGTCCAAGGCATTGATCGCGAAACCCTGACGGCGGTCAAGACCCAGCTCACGGCGGCCCTCAAGGAAGTTGACGTGGCGCAAAAGCGTCTCGCCGAGTCGGCAAAGAAGGCAGCAAAGTAACCCCATTCAGAAGCCACCAGACACTGCGATGGCGCTTCTGGATCACTGCTGTATGGATCCATTGGAAACCAGCCGGGCGGAAGTGAGATTCCATGCTCCTTCCGCTCTTTAGATTTCCGCGTCATCGTTCTGGGGACGATCTCCTATGACAGAGAATCACTGGGGCAGCATCCTGGAATCGGTCTTGTCGGCGAATCCCAAGTACGAACTGGTGCTGTTCGACCGCCTTCCTGCCGAACAGCGGGAAATGCTGAAAGAGCTTCGCAAGGACCCCGGTTTTTACGGCATACTTCGTCCGCTGGACAAGCCGGGTCTGGGCGTGAAATCGGTTTCGCGGGACACCGCCCTGTTGTTCCTGACGCTGCAGCAGCCAAGCCGGCTGCCCGAGTACGTCCGGGATACGCTGGGAGAGCGATGCCATCAGGAGATCACCCGGCTCATTCTTGACGGCGTGCTGGCGCTGGAGCATGACGGAAATTTTCTATCAGGCCCTGATGCGGCCGCGCTCATCTATGCAGGTGCGGAAGACCTGCCGTCTCCGGTGGCGGCTGAGGGCTATCTGGAGCGGCTCTCGCTGGAGGCGCTGCGCTACGGTCAGAGCCTGGGTCTAAGCGACCGGGCGGCGCTTTCGACTCGTCTCTACGGCTATAACCGCACGCCCCTTTCTCCTCATTGGAAACGAACCCTTCGCGATGAAGCCGCAGCCGCAGCATACCTGGGCATTCGAGAGGGCCGAAACCGGGAACGGCTGGAGCGCGAATGGTCGAGTGTCCGCAACCCTGCGAGTAATGATGGCTGGCTCGCGTGGCAGTCACGCCGCCCAGGATCTGGCGGCCCCACCACTGATGAGAACCCCATCGGATGCAAGCTCTACATAAGCCCCGCGACCGAACGCTTGCCTGAGGCGTTTCCCGCTGTACTGGCGGTGCTGGGCCGCACCCGTGTGCGTCACTTCAAGGTCGGCAAGGATGCACCCGGACTGCTGCGTCCGGACAAATTGGTGGCATATTTCAGCCGCTACCAGGACTTGGCGGAAACGGCAGAACAACTGAAGCAGGAACTCGGCGGCTGCGCCCCTCACGGCGTTCCGTTTACGGCGGAACTGGCGGGCGATGGGCTGCTTTCCTGGGGAATCGATCCTCCTGCCGACGAACAGGCGTTGCCCTGGATTGGCCGTGAGAGCTGGCGGTTGTGGGTAACCAACCGTCTGGCAGTGGCCTTGATTGCTGCTCGCACCGAAGCCAGCAGCCATCTCGAGCCCTGGCAGTTTGCTCTGCGACGACTTCAGATCGAGGGCGTAGATACCCGCTCATGGATTCCGGCAGGCACAGACAATAAGGGCGCCGTGGGTGTGTAAAACTAGATCGTCATGAGCATCACCGATCCGTGGGTCCTGCCCAAGGGCATCATCATCACTCCTGTCGGAGAGCTTCCGGCCAAGCTGCGCGAGCAGGTCGATGCGCGCGACGGCGACTTCGCAATTTCAAGGCCCCAGTCCCGCACGCCCTCCCGCATTCTCGACCCGCAATCGGCCGCCTTGCTGAAGGAATTTGAATCGCCGAGGACGATCGGTCAGGCGATAGCCAATTACAGCCTCACCGTGAGCAGCGACCCGAACCAGATACTGGAGGACGCGCTGCCGATGCTCACGCAGATGATCGCCTGGCGGTTGCTGGTGCCGCCGGATTCCGAAGAGGCCGAGGCGATTCAACCGTCCTTCCCCAGTGGAGCGACCGTCGCCCGATGTGAAGTGCTGCAATGCCTCCAGGCACTGGAGGACACCGAAATCTATCGCGTTCGTCGCCCCAACGGGGAAATTGGCGCGCTCAAGCTCTTGCGATCTGGCAGCACAGCGGAAAGCTCGCGCCTGCTCGACCGGGAGGCCGCCATCTTGGGGCGACTGGGAGGATCGGTGGGCCCCCAGCTACTGGATGCGGGAGTATGGGAGAACCGCCGCTATCTGGTGATGGAGTGGTGCGAGGGTGTCGATGCTGGGACCGCCGCCGCCACCCTTCATCGCGACCGCGCTGAGGATGCTCAAAGAAAGCTCTTTGACCTGTGCTGCCAGGTCCTCCGAGCCTACTCGCAGTTGCATGAGCAGGGAGTCGTTCACTCGGACATCCATCCCAGAAACATCCTGGTGGATGAGGCGAACCGAATCAAGCTCGTGGACTTCGGTCTGGCTTGGGACAAAGACGTCAACCAACGGTTCGGCGATCCTCCGCGAGGGGGCATTGGATTTTACTTTGAACCGGAGTATGCGGCTGCGATCAGCAAAGGGCAGTTGCCTCCCTCCGCTAGCCAGCTTGGCGAGCAGTATTCCCTGGCGGCATTAATCTATTCGTTGCTGGCAGGCGCTCCATACCTGGACTTCTCGCTGACGAAGGACGAGATGATGCGCCAGATTCTGGAAGACGCGCCCATACCGTTCTCGCAGCGAGGAATGGCTTCCTGGCCGGAGCTGGAGAACATTCTCGCCCAGGCGCTTGCTAAGAGTCCGTCCCAGCGCTTCGCGTCCGTTGCTGAATTTTCCGAACGACTGAGCACTTTGGAACTGCCCGCAGGCGGCTGGCGCCTGGGCGGCGCAACACCGGATGCGTCGGCGCTGGATCGGGTACTGGGCCGGGTATTGGAACGGGTTGGATACGCTGGCAGTCTGGTGCACTCAGGGCTGGCTACGGCTCCAAAGGCATCCTTGACCTACGGCGCCGCCGGAATTGCGTACGCCCTGTATCGCATCGCTTGCGGGCGCGACGATTCCGCCCTGTTGTCGCTGGCCGATGTCTGGTGCAGCCGGGCGGCGTCGGACCCCGAAAACAGCGCAAGCTACTACAACGCAGAGATTGAGATTACTCCCCAGATTGTCGGGTCGATTTCGCCGTATCACACGCTGAGTGGGGTCCATGCGGTGCAAGCGTTGGTAAGCCACGCAATGTGCGACGTTTCCTCGCAAGCCAGCGCGCTGGAGGGATTCATGATGGCGTCGCACCGTCCATGCGACAACCTTGATTTGGCCTTGGGCCGATCCGGCACATTGCTTGCCACCTCCCTGCTGCTTGAGACCGTGGAAGACGGAGGAGCGCTGATGCCCGCTCCCCTGGTGGAATTCGGCAACCAGACCATGGCGTCGATATGGCAGCAAATCGATCAAGAGCCTCCTTTGCGCGAGAGCACTCGCATCACGTACCTGGGCATCGCCCATGGTTGGGCTGGAATCCTGTATGCGGCACTTTGCTGGCATCGCTCCACCGGCGCAGAACTACCACCACGGCTCGAGGAACGCCTGCAACAACTGATGGAATGGGCTGAGCCGTCTGGCCGAGGCGTTCGCTGGCCATGGGTGATGCCGCAAGGCAGGACAGGTGGCGACGCCAGCTACATGCCGGGATGGTGTAATGGTAGCGCCGGCTACATCTTCCTGTGGACGGTCGCGCACGGCACCTTCCATGACGATAGCTATCTGCGGCTTGCGGAAGCAGCCGCATGGCACGCCTGGGAGTCCGTCGATTCGATCAGCAACCTGTGTTGCGGGCTGGCGGGGCAGGCCTACGGATTATTGAATTTGTACAAGCACACCGGGGAACGCCGGTGGCTGGACAGGGCCCGCGAACTGGCATCCCGCGCCGCCGCCTGGGAAGCGACCGATTACCTCGCGATGAAACTAACTCCGGAGAGCCTCTACAAAGGTGAAGTGGGAGTCGCGTTACTGGCAGCAGATCTCTCTGCTCCCCAAGCCGCCTGCATGCCGTTCTTCGAATCGGAAGGATGGCCCAGAAGCACGCCTGCTACCGGAATCTGACGCACCAACCCAAATCGCGGCTGCGGCCGCGGCCCGACGATACCGCTCTCCACCGACGGCACTCCCACCTCTCGTATAATCCCAATCAACCCCGCAACTCGCACTCGGGACCCAATGCTCACGCCCGATTACAGGACTTTTTTGCAGCTCAGCCGCGACGCCACGCTGGTCCCCGTGGCCAAGACCCTTAGCGCTGATTTGCTGACGCCGGTGGGTGCATACCTGAGCATCGCAGCGGGCCAGAAGTATGGCTTCCTGCTCGAGTCAGTCGAAGCCGGGGAGAGAATTGGACGCTACACGTTCGTCGGCGCGCGACCGCGCATGGTGCTCACCGCACGGGGACGGAACCTCACCCTGAGGCGCGGACCCGCCGAGGAACGCGCGGAGGGCAACGTCATCGATGTGCTGCGTGACAGTCTGCAGCAATATCGCCCCGCCAACGTAAACGGACTGCCCCCGTTCACCGCCGGCGGCGTGGGCTACTTTGCCTACGACATGGTGCGGCAGTTCGAGCGCCTGCCGGAAACCGCCAAGGCCGACGTCAACCTGCCCGACTGCATCTTCACCTTCTACGACCGGCTGCTGGCCTTCGATCACCTCAAGCACCAATTACACATCATCGCCGCTGCCGACGTACGTGCCGAGTCGCCGCGCAAGGCGTATGATCGCGCGCTCGCCGATATCGACGCCCTGGAGCGCCAACTGGTGCGCGGCATCCACAAACAAGAGTTAGGATGGTCGGCGCCAGCCAGGAAAAGGCCGGTCAAGCTGCACACCACTACTTCGCGCGAGCAGTTCCTCGCCAACGTGCGCTCCGCCAAGGAATATATCGCCGCAGGCGACATCTTCCAGGTGGTGCTCTCCATGCGGCTGGATTTCAAGCCTCCCGCCGAGCCTTTCCAGATTTATCGCGCCCTGCGCACGGTGAATCCATCACCATACATGTTCTTTCTCCAACTCGATGACATGCAGGTGGTGGGGGCATCGCCGGAAATGCTGGTGCGCATCACCGGACGCAAGCTGGAATACCGTCCCATCGCCGGCACGCGGCGCCGCGGCGACGAGGAAGACGACGATGCGCGACTCATCGAAGAGCTGCGCACCGACGAGAAGGAGCGCGCCGAGCACGTCATGCTGGTCGATCTGGGGCGCAACGATCTGGGGCGCGTCAGTGATTACAGCTCCGTGAAGGTGCGCGACCTGATGTATGTTGAGCGCTACTCGCACGTCATGCATCTGGTGTCGGCGCTCGAAGGACAACTCCGGGGCGAGCTCGACGCGCTCGATGCCGTCGCTGCTTGCTTCCCTGCCGGCACGCTCAGCGGTGCGCCCAAGGTTCGAGCGATGGAGATCATCGAAGAACTGGAGCCCGTGCGCCGCGGGGTCTATGGCGGCGCCATCCTCTATGCCGACTACGCCGGCAACCTCGACTCTTGCATTGCCATCCGCACCATGGTTGTGTACCGCGGCCGCGCTTATGTGCAGGCCGGCGCCGGCATCGTGGCCGACTCCGACCCGGAGAGCGAGTACCAGGAGTGCATGAACAAAGCTAGCGCGTTGTTGCGGGCTGCTGAGCGGGCCGGGTAGGCAGCAGCGGGCGTGGGTTCAGTAACCAACTGCCGAGTTTCAAGTTTCGAGTTTCAAGTTTCAATAAAACCCGAGGAGCGCAAGTTGTCGCACACGTACAGAGAACTGACAGTCTGGCAGAAAGCCATGGCATTGGTTCGCGACGTTTATTTGCAAACACGCAGCTTCCCGAAGGAGGAGCTTTACGGACTTGCTCAACAGATGCGGCGCTCCGCAGTATCGGTTCCCAGCAATATTGCTGAAGGCCAAGGCAGGTTGTCGAAGAAGGAATTCAGGCAGTTTCTTGGACTGGCCAGAGGTTCGCTTCTGGAATTGGAGACCCAGGAACTGATTGCGGCGGACCTCGCATATGTGAACCGCGACCAAGCGGGCGCGATTGTTGCGCGTACACAAGAGGTCCTTCGCATGCTGAATGCGTTGATGGATTCACTAGATCGCTGACGTACTCGGATCACACTTGAAACTCGAAACTGGAAACTGGAAACTTGTACGGGGCACCATGGTCTTTGTCCTCGACAATTACGACTCCTTCACCTACAACCTGGTGCAATACATCGGCGAACTCGGACACGAAGTTGTGGTCCACCGCAACGATCAAATCAGCCTGTCCGGGATCGAACAGCTTCACCCCGAGCGCATCGTCATCTCGCCCGGCCCGTGTACGCCGCAGGAAGCCGGTATCAGCATCGACGTCATACAGCACTTCGCGGGGCGCATTCCGATCCTGGGAGTCTGCCTGGGCCACCAGGCCATCGGCGCTGCGTTTGGCGGCAACGTCATTCGCGCCGCCAGCCTGATGCACGGCAAGACCAGCGAGGTGGAACATGACGGCAAGACGATTTTTCGCGGCATTCCGTCGCCCATGACCGCCACTCGCTATCACTCGCTGATTGTCGAAGAAAAGAGCCTGCCCAGCGAGTTGGAAATTTCGGCCACCTGTTACGACCGCGACGGCAGCCGCGTCATCATGGGGTTGCGCCACCGTCGCTACGCCGTCGAAGGAGTGCAATTCCACCCCGAAAGTGTGCTCACAGATCATGGCAAGCAGATGGTGAGCAACTTCCTACAATCGTGCGAAAAATCAGTCACTTAATGGCTATGGCCAAATCCCGACCATAAGCGTCAACTGTATTGAGAAACTGCGCGAGGAAGAGCATACCTCGCTGCCGGACCGCACGATGGGCGAGTCACCATTTTTCAGACGCTTCCTCCCTCACCTTGGCACACGGCAAAGCGTCGCGTGGCGTTACGGTGGGGCGGTCCTTATCTCGCTCGCCTTCATCGCCCTTCGCTGGTTGATGGGCCGAGTCTTCGACGACGGCGTTCCGTTCGCCGTGCTCTTCATTCCCGTTGCCCTCTCCGCGTTCTATGGCGGTCTGGGGCCGGGGCTGGTGTCGGTCCTGACCACGATCACCCTCGCCGACTACTTCCTGATACCACCGCTTTACACGGTGGGTTTGCCCGATACCCAGGCAGTGGTTTACACCCTGCTTTTCGCAATTTCCGGTCTTATCGTCTCGGCCTTGGGAGAAGTCGGTCGAAATGCTGTACTGCAAGCTTCGAGCGAGGCGGAAGTCCGCAAGATTGCGCAGGAGCAGTCGCTCGCCAACGAGGAGCGCCTGCGCATCACCGAGCAGGTCGTGTCCGGCGGCGTCTGGGATTGGGACGTTGCCCACAATAGCCTTTATTGGTCGGACGGCTTTCAGCGCCTCTGTGATTATCCGTTGACCCAGAAGCCCTCGCATGAGCTATGGGTGGAAAGCCTGCACCCTGAAGACCGCGGCTACGTCTTGGGACAACTGGACGAGCTGTTTCAGCAGAGGCTGCACAACTGGTCGATGGAATATCGCATCCGCACCGCCTCCGGACGCACGCGCTGGGTTGAGAGCCGCGCACAGGTTTTCTATGATGACGCCGGGAAACCTCGCCGCATGGTCGGCATCAACCTCGACATCACGGCCCGCCGCTTCGCGGATGGGGCCACCCGCGAATCAAACGTGCGTCTGCGCACCGGCTGACAGCGGCTCCTCCCCACTCCTGATTGCCCCACACCCTTTCCTCGCCACGACCCAGTACAATCAAAAGCACTTCCGGCCGGGATCATGCTGTGGCGATAACCTCAGGCCGGGTTGGCCCGTCTCTGCAACCGAATGCCCGATACCGTCGAGCTACGCCGGATTCACAAAACCTACGACCACTTTGTGGCGGTCGATCGGCTCTCGTTGAATATCCGCGAAGGCAGTGTCTACGGATTGCTCGGCCCCAACGGCGCGGGTAAGACTTCCACCCTCCGCATGATGATCGGCATCAGCATTCCTGACGAAGGTGAGGTGTGGCTGTTCGGCGTGAAGTTTCACCGGCAGCAACTGCAGCGAGTCGGCTACCTTCCTGAAGAGCGCGGCCTCTACAAACGCATGAAGGTGATCGACCATCTCGTGTTTCTGGGACGCTTACATGGGTTGTCGGTCGTTGAGGCCCGCAAGCGCGCGCTCGACTGGTGTGAGCGACTACAGATCGCCGGGTGGACACAAAAGAAGGTCGAGGAATTATCCAAGGGCATGCAGCAGAAGATCCAGTTCGTCGCCGCCCTGCTGCACGACCCCGACCTGCTGATTCTCGACGAACCGTTCGCCGGCCTCGACCCGGCGAACGCTGTGATGCTGAAAGACGTCATGGTCGAGCTCAAGAAAACCGGTAAGACCATCCTTTTCTCCACCCACCGCATGGACCAGGTCGAACGCTTGTGCGATGCCATTTGCCTGATCGACCACGGGCGTAGCGTATTGGAAGGCGACCTCAAAAAAATCAAGGCCCGCTACGGCAAGAACACGGTGCAGATGCAGTACGAGGGCGACCCGCCATTCGACCACAATGAGTTGATCGAATCGGTCAACAACTATGGCAATTACGTGGAAGCCCGGCTGAAGCCCGGCGCCGACGCGCAAGAACTGTTGCGCATGGTTTGCCGGCACGCCCGCATCAGCCGCTTCGAGTTGGTCGAGCCCTCGCTGGAGGAAATCTTCATCGACGTGGTGGGGCAGCATGCATAACGCCTGGCTGGTCATACAGCGCGAATACCTGGAGCGCATCCGCTCCAAGGCCTTCATCATCATGACCCTGTTGATGCCGGTGTTTCTGGCCTCGACCATCGTGGTTCCGGCCTTTTTGTCCGACCTGAAGTCGGGCTCCACCCGGCATATCGTGTTGGTGACCAGTGATCCCGAACTTGCCGATACCATCCGGCAGCAACTAACACCGCCGCGGACAAAGAGCGGTGGGTCGTCGCCCTCGAAGGCAGTCGCTGGCCCGTTGGCGACGAAGCCGGAAACGCCGCACTTCTCCGTCGACATCGACACCAACACCTCCGACGCCGAGCGCGACCGGCTTCGCCGCGAGGTCTCCGACGGCAAGATCGATGGCTTCCTCTGGCTGGCTGACAGCGACCTCGCCCATCGCAAGGTGGTGTACAGCGCCAAGGACGTCACCAATTTCGGCGAGAGCATCGAGTTGCGCAACGCGGTTCAGTCCGCCCTGGTGAAAAACCAGCTCGTCCAGAAAGGCATGAGCGATGCCGAAATTGCATCGGTGCTGAAACCCCTCGATTTCGACTCCGTACGGATTGAGAACGGCAAGGAGGGCGCCAGTGGCATCGCGGTCTTTCTCGTCTCCTTCACCATGGTCATGCTGCTCTACGTCAATGTGCTGGTGTATGGCTTCGCGGTCATGCGCTCTATCATCGAAGAAAAGAGCTCGCGCATTCTGGAGGTACTGCTCTCGTCGGTCACCGCGAAACAACTGCTCGCGGGAAAGATCATCGGCGTTGGGGCGGTGGGCCTGACGCAAGTCATAGTCTGGCTGGCCATCGGCGGCGCGTTCTCGCTGTTCGGCCTCGCGGCTTCAGGCTCGACGTTGAGCAATCTCCACATACCCATGGTCGGCGTGGTCGCCTTCGGCGTGTTCTTCATCCTGGGATACTTCCTCTACTCGACCATGTATGCGGCCCTGGGCTCGATGGTGAACTCCGACCAGGAAGCGCAGCAGGTGCAGTGGCCGGCCATGCTGCCGATCATCTTTGCGATCGTATTGGCCACGCCCGTGCTGCAGCACCCGGATTCGCAACTGGCGTTCTGGACGTCGATGGTTCCCTTCTTCGCGCCCATCCTGATGTTTGTGCGTATCATGGCCGAGACGCCCCCGATGTGGCAGATCGTGCTATGCGTCGCGCTCATGCTGCTGACGACCTGGGGACTGCTGGGACTCTCGTCGCGTATCTATCGCGTGGGCATCCTCATGTACGGGAAACGCCCCACCCTGCCCGAGCTACGCAAGTGGCTGCGCTATGCCGGGTGACCCGGCAGCAGGTCGATGGTGAGCAGACGTGGGCGTCGCAGTTTGAATGAGGCGCAGAACCGCTAAGTTTAGATCGATGTCTCCGCTCAAGCTGCACGTACAGCGACATCCGGAAGGAAGCCGCTCCGACTTCGACTCATAACTCGAAACCGGGAACCTGCGTTTCTATCCACTCACCACTAAGCTAGAATTTCCCCGTGCCCCTCGAAACCACGGCCGACGCAGACGTCGCCGGCGAACGCCAGTTCACCCTGTGGCAGCGCGTGCAATTTGCGCTGGTCGCGTGGCTGGCCTCCGCATTCATTGCCGTCGTCGGACGCACCCTGCGCGTCGAGTTCTCCTGGGAAGAGGGCTCCATCGGCAGCCTCGACAACGTTCACCCGGGCATCTACCCCTTCTGGCATCGCTGTGTTCTCGCGGCAACCTGGATCTTCCGAGACAGGAATTTCGCCGTCCTCACCAGCAAAAGCAAAGACGGCGAGTTCATCGCCCGAGTCATCCATCGTTTCGGCTACGTTCCCATCCGCGGCTCCAGTTCCCGCGGAGGTCAACGCGGCTTGCTCGAGATGCAGTCCTTTGTGAAGCAAGGCGGCGGCGCAGCCTTCACCATCGACGGCCCGCGAGGTCCGCGCTTCGTTGCCAAGAAGGGACCGGTGTTGCTCGCCCGCACTACCGGAGTCCCCATCACCGCGTTCTACGTGTCGCTGGAAAGGCCCTGGGTGCTGAAGACCTGGGATGCCATGATGATTCCCCGGCCGTTTTCGCGCGCCTACGTTCGCGTCGCCAAGAAAATCGTCGTCCCGCCCGATGCCGACGACGAATGCCTGGAAAAAGCCCACTCCGAGATGCAGGCGGCATTAGAGCGCGTCACGGCTTACGCTGACTCGCAGTTTTCCTCTGCGAATCATTGACACCCCTCTCCTCCCGCCGCTAGAGTCAGAGTTTCTCCCCGGGAGAATTTCTGCCTTGGGATGTTCTTTCCAGATCTTCCATCAAGGTTCGCGTGTTCCGCCGCTGGAGCGGAACTGGGAAGCGGGTGCAATTCCCGCGCTGCCGCGCAACTGTAAGCGAGCGTTCTGGCGCCAGGCCACTGTGCAAACGGGAAGGCCTCCGCCGTAGTCCGCGATGTCCGCATCGCAACTCGCAAGTCAGGAGACCGGCGCGATCCTTCATCCAACCCCTTTCGCGTGAGGAGGAGAGTTGAAGCGCTTTCGTATTTTCCTGTTCTTTCTACTAACCAGCTCCTCCCTGCTTGCTTCCGACCTCAAACTCGTCGTGCAAAGCCCCTCCGGCGAGCGCGTCGCCGGCGTGCAGGTATCCCTCTATGTCGCCAAAGGCAACTCCGGCGTCGGAATCCTCACCACCGCCGGCGACGGAATGGTCACCTTCTCCAACCTCGCCGACGGCGCCTACCATGCCGAGATTCTCGCCCCCGGATTCGCTGCCCAATCGCTGCAAGTTTCCGTCCCGCGGAGTGAACCGCTCACTATTGAGTTGAAGCTCGCCACCTCTCCGCAAACCGTGGTGGTCTCCGCCACCGCCACACCCGACGTCGCTAGCCAGACTGGGGCTTCGCTCGACTTCCTTAACAGCAGCCAACTCACGCTGCTCAATCCCCCCGCCGCTGCCGACGCCCTCAGCTACATCCCCGGCGCCATCGTCAACACCAGCGGACGCCGAGGCAGCCAAGCCAGCCTCTTCGTGCGCGGCGGCGAATCCAGCTATAACAAAGTGCTCATCGACGGCGTTCCAGTAAACGACCCGGGAGGATTTTACGATTTCGGCGTCACACCCATGAACAACGTCGAGCGGATGGAGGTGGTGCGCGGCCCGGAGAGCACCATCTATGGCACCGACGCGATGACCAGTGTCGTCCAACTTTGGACCACGACGGGAACCACGCTCAAGCCGCAGTTCGAGTTTGGCGCCGACGGGGGGACGTTCTCCACCGCGAATGGCTACGTCTCGGTCGCGGGCGCCGACAAGATCTTCGACTACAACTTCTTCCTCAACCAGTTCGATACCGACGGGCAAGGCATCAACGACTCCTATTCCAATGCGCTCCAGGGCGGCAATGTAGGGATTCGCTTCTCACCCCGCGTGGCCCTTCGTCTGCGCCTGCGCCACTCCAACAATTGGACCGGCGTGCAGTCCAACTGGTGGTTCAACGGCAACGCGGTCTTGCCGCCGAACACCAATCAGCTCGCGCACCAGAACAACTTCCTCGCCAGCGCCGAGCTGGCGGTCAGCGGCCCCAGCGCCTGGCAGCACACCTTCACCGGATTCGAGTACAACCATTTGCAGGAGAACTCGCAGCAGTACGTCGATCCCGGGCGCGAATTCATCGACAGCCCGTTCTCCAACCTGAGCAAATACAACCGCGCCGGCTTCAGCTATCAGGGTCAATGGACGCCGCGGCCCTGGGCTCAAACCACCGTCGGCTACACTTTCGATGACGAGAACGGGCACATCACGTCCAACTTTGCGCCGGGCACCGACTTTGCCTCCTTCAGCAACACCACCGGCCTGCGTTTCAACAACTATCTCTACGCTCAGGAACTCATCGTGTGCAAGCGGATGGCCGCGTTGCTAGGGGTCGGCTACGTGAACAACACCAGCTTCGGCAGTAAGGTGGTCCCGCGCGTCTCCGTCTCTTATCTGCTGCTCCGTGGCAACGCAGCCTTCAGCGGCACTCGCCTCCGCGCGGGATATTCCGAGGGCATCAAGGAGCCCAGCTTTCTGCAGTCCTTCGGTATCTCGGGAACCTATCCCGTCCTACCCAACCCCGATTTGCAGCCGGAGCAGAACCGCTCCTGGGAAGCCGGCTTTGAACAGGGCTTCTGGGGCAACAAGCTCTCACTCAGCGCCCTGTATTACAGCAACCAGTTTCACAACCAGATCGAGTTCCAGACCAATCCGGTCGATTTCACCAGCCAGTACGTGAATCTCAACAAGTCGATGGCCCACGGTGCGGAAATCGAACTGCGCGGACAGATGGGAGCGCACTTCTCGCTCACCGGCGCCTACACCTACACCTCCACGCGCATCCAGGAAGCTCCCCCCTGCAATCCGCCGTTTTGCGATCCGCTGATCTACGGAGTGGGTGCGCCCTTGCTGCGCCGGCCCAAGCAAGCCGGCACACTCTTACTTACGTACGTCCGCTCACGTTTCGGCGCGACCCTCGGCGTCGTCGCCATCGGAAGGCGACCCGACTCCGACTTCCTCTTCGGACTCATCCCGCCCATCTATTACGCCGCCGGCTACGCTCGCATGGATCTCGGCGGCTGGTACAACCTGACGCGTCACGTCACCATGTATGCCAACGTGAACAACGCGCTGAACAACCACTACAATGAGGTCCTGGGGTATCCCGCAATGAAAGCAAACTTCCGGGCGGGGATGAGGTTTCGCTTCGGTGGCGAGTGAAGAGGGCTCGCGCTTTGAGTGTCATCCTGGGCGGAGCCGGCGCTTCTTTTGCGCCGGCGGAGCCGAGGTTGAGGCGCCTTGCGGGCCTCTGAGTCCGCCGCCGGAATCCTGAGCGAGCGTAGCGAGTCGAAGGAGTCTGCCCTGAGTACCCATTCGTCTCTGGCCCACCCAAGGCAATGAAAAACAAAAGTGTGTCTTCCTGAGCGGAGGCGTCGCGTCTTTTGCGACGCCGGAGTCGAAGGGCCCCTACCCGGCGTAGAACCTTCCCCATGCCGTCGAATCCTCGTCCTGCGCAGGTTTTTCTACAAAGCCTGTCGAAGACACCACGATCGGCCGAGAGGGTTCGCCGTAGTCTCGTCAACCGCGGTGACGAGAGCGCAGATGCGCGCGGGCTTATGTGCAGATGCGGCGGCTTTTACTCGGAACGGGAAACTCGAAACTCTCTGCACCAGCCACCAGCCACTGACTAGTCGTCGCCGCGCCCAGCTCCAACGTGGTTCTGCGCGTGGTATTTCATTCGAATCTCGCGCAGCTTGTTGACGTGCGTATCGCTCAGCGGTTGCTGCTTGCCCAGCATGTGGGTAACGAGCGCGATCTTCGCGTAGTGCTCTACCGTCTCCATGTTCATGTAGGCGGTAAGCAGGTCTTCGCCGTAAGTCACGACGCCGTGATTGGCCATGAGGATCGCGTCGTGGTCGCCCACCAGCGGGGCCAGCGCCTCGGCCAACTCCGGCGTTCCCGGCGTCTCATAGCTGGCCAGCGGCACCGTACCGAGCGCGATCACGATCTCCGAGCAAAGCGCGCTATCGAGCGGCATGCCGGCCGCGGCGAAACCGGTGGCGGTGGGAGGATGTGCGTGCACCACCGCGCCCACGTCAGGACGATTGCGATAGATGAAGACGTGCATGGCGATTTCGCTCGACACATTCCGCTCGCCGGCAACCTTGTGACCGCCCGCATCCACAATGACCAGGTCATCCGGTGTCATCATCCCCTTGCTCATCAGCGTCGGGGTGCACAGAATCGTGCCGTCGCCCAAGCGCACCGATAGATTGCCGTCCGTCGCGGCCACCAGGCCGGTCTGGTGCAGCAATTTCCCGTAGCGGACGATTTCGTCCTTATGTTGTTGTACCGTCTTCATGCAGAAGGACTGCTGGCGACAATCGCCCGAGTATTTCTATCGTAACCCAGTTTTGGAATTCCGCGAAGATACCTCGCTATCTTTTCCGCTGGTTCGCTGGAGCATAATCGGTTGGTGCTGGTTTCCAAGTTCGACTACCACCTTCCCCCCGAGTTGATCGCCAAGCAGCCCCTCGCCGACCGGGCGTCAGCCCGCATGTTGCACGTGAATCGGACCAGTGGCCGCTTGCGCGATGCCACCTTTCGGGAGTTCCCCGGCCTGCTGCGCCCCAACGATTTGTTGGTTGTTAACAATAGCCGCGTGCTTCCGGCGCGCCTCTATGGACATCGCAGCGGTTCGCGTGCCCAGCACCTGTCGCCATCCAACCCTGCTGCTCGCCAGTTTCTGCGCGGCCAAGTCGAAGTACTACTGACCCGACAGATTTCCGTCGAGCCCAATGTGTGGGAAGCGCTCGTTCATCCCGGACGCAAGCTGGGCATTGGCGAGCGCGCGTACTTCGGCAGAGACGCCACCGAGCACTCCCACGAACTCGCTGCCGAGATCATCGCGCGCGGCGAATTCGGCGAACGCCATTTACGCTTCGATCCCGTTGCGGACTTCTTCGCCGTGCTGGAGCGCATCGGCCACGTCCCGCTGCCCCCTTACATCGACCGCCCCGACACCCCGCTGGATCGCGAGCAGTATCAGACCGTGTATGCGAGGCCGCGGGGCTCGGTCGCCGCTCCCACCGCCGGACTGCACTTCACTCCCGAAATTCTCGACCGCATCGGCACGCGCGGCATCCAGATTGCCGAGATCACCCTGCACGTCGGACTCGGAACCTTTCAGCCTATCCATGTCGAAGTAGTCGAGGAGCACAAAATCCACCGCGAGTGGTACTCCATCGCCGCCGAAGCCGCCGACAAAATCCAGCGCGCGCGCGATGAACGACGCCGCATCGTCGCCGTCGGCACCACCACCGTTCGCACCCTGGAGTACGCCTCGCGCCGGTCACCCAACGGCCGCATCACCGCCCAATCCGGCGAGGCCGACATCTTCATCTATCCCGGATTCGATTTCCGCATGGTCGGCGCGCTGCTGACCAACTTCCACCTGCCTAAGTCCACGCTCATCATGCTGGTCTCCGCTTTCGCCGGACGCGAATGCACCCTCGCCGCCTACGCTCACGCCGTTGGCGAGCGCTACAGGTTCTACTCCTATGGCGATTGCATGTTTGTTGAGTGATTCTTGCCGCATTCCAGAGAGGTGCCATTCTGAGCGGAGGTGTCGCCGCTGTCGCGACGCCGCAATCGAAGGACCCTACCTTGTAACGAACGCCAGATGCGCGTAGCCCGAGGTTCGCAGCCTTATTGTCGCAGCTAACCCGGGTACCGTTCGCTTGATAAAATCGTCCCTTGCCTCCGAAGAAAAAATCCGCAAAGCTCCCAGCCGCCGATAAGCCGGAAACCGCCCCGGCTCCTGCGGCTGCGCCGCGAGGTTCCAAAGGCCCCATCTTCCTCATCGACGCAATGTGGTTTATCTTCCGCGCGTATCACGCCATGGCGCGGCCCATGTCAACGAAAACCGGCATTCCAACCAGCGCGACCTTCATTTTCGTCAACATGTTGCGCAAGTTGCGCGCCGACTTCAATCCGCAATATCTGGCCGCCGTCTTCGATGTTGCCGCGCCCACCTTCCGCGACGAGCAGGCCGCGGCCATGCCTAGCTTTCGCAAGTTCGACGCCAAGACCCAGACCTATGTCGATGTCGCATACAAGGGCTACAAAGCCGACCGCCCCGAAATGCAGGAGGACCTCGCGCAGCAAATTCCCTACATTCGTCGCGCGCTTGAGGCCTATCGCATTCCTATCCTCGAAGCGCCCGGTTTCGAAGCCGACGACGTCATCGGCACGCTCGCCCGCAAGGCCGCCGACCAGGGCTACGGCGTCTTCATCGTCTCCAGCGATAAGGACATGATGCAGTTGGTCAACGACCGCATTTGGATATTGAATCCGCTGAAGGACAACCTCATTTCCGACCCCGCCAAGGTTCAAGAGATCCTGGGTGTACCTCCGGAGCGTGTGGTTGACGTTATGGCCCTGCGTGGCGATGCCATCGACGAGGTTCCCGGCGCTCCCGGCATCGGCGACAAGGGCTCGGTCGATCTCATCCAGCGCTTCGGCACCGTCGAAGCCGCACTCGACCGCGCCTCGGAAGTCGAGCGCAAGACCTATCGCGAGTCGCTCGAGAACAACCGCGACATGGTGCTGCTCAGCAAAGAGCTGGTCACGATCAAGACTGACGTGGCTGTCGAATTCGAGCCGGAGAAGATGCAGGCGCAGCCACCCGACGCCGATGCCGCTCGTGCCCTCTTTACCGAGCTCGAGTTCACTACGCTGACCAAGGAATTTATCGGCGCGTCCGTCGAGCTCGGCGAAACCGACTACCACGAAGCCAAGTCCGCCGGCGAGATCACCGCGCTTATCAACCAAGTCCGCAGCACGCCCGGCGCCTTTCTCGCCATCGCTCTCGACACCTCCCTCGATATTGTCGTGCAATTCGACGACCCCGAAGGCGAAGCAACTCCCGACGAGCATATGTTGTTTCAGGCCGCTGTTGATGCGGCCGCCTTGGTCTCACAACTCGATCTCGCCATTTCGGCCAAGTCCGGCACGGCACTTTTACTGACACTCAATGACTCGCCCGCGGCCCAGGCACTGAAGCAGGCCCTCGAAGACCCCTCGCTCCCCAAGGCCATCCACGACTCCAAAGCCGCGACGCATGCGCTCGCCGAACGCGGCATCACACTCGCGGGCACACAGCACGATTCCCTGCTCTACGCCTACCTGCTCAACCCGACCTACACGAAGTACGGCCTCCCCGACGTCGCCTTCCGCACCTTCAACCTCAAGATGAGCGACAACCTCGGCGAAGCCGCCGACCTCACCTTGCGCCTCGCCAACAAACTCAGCGCAGACGTCGCCGACGCCAAGCTCAAAAGCGTTTACGACGACATCGATCTCCCCATGTCTCCCGTGCTGGCGCGCATGGAAGCCGCCGGCATCAAAATCGACACCGAAGTCCTCGCCGAAATGTCGCAACGCCTCGAGCGCGACGCCAACGCAAAAGCCCGCGACATCTGGGAGAAGTGCGGCACCGAGTTCAACATCAACTCGCCCAAGCAGCTCGGCGACGTGCTCTTCAACCAGCTCAACCTGCCCAAGCCCACGAAGTACGGGAAGGGCAAAACCATCTCCACCGCGGTCGATGTGCTCGAAGGCCTCGCCGCCGAGCACGAAGTCCCGCGCCTCGTCCTCGACTACCGCCAGCTCTCCAAGCTGAAATCAACCTACGTCGACGCTCTGCCCGCGCTCGTCAATCCGCGCACCGGCCGCCTGCACACCACCTTCAATATGGCGGGCTCGGCCACCGGACGCCTCTCCTCCATCAATCCCAACCTGCAGAACATTCCCATCCGCACCGAGCTGGGCCGCGAGATTCGCGCCGCCTTCGTAGCCGAGACCGGCAACCTGCTGCTCGCCGCCGACTACTCGCAAATCGAGCTGCGCCTGCTCGCCCACTTCTCCGCCGATCCGCTGCTGGTCGAGGCCTACCGCCGCGGCGACGACATCCACACCCTCACCGCCTCGCAGGTCTTCGGAGTGCCACCGCTCATGGTCGACGCCGAACATCGCCGCCGCGCCAAGGCCGTCAACTTCGGCATCGTCTATGGCCTCTCGGCCTTTGGGCTCTCGCAGCAAATCGGCATCGACCAGAAAGAGGCCAAGCGCTTCATCGACGCCTACTTCGAGAAGTACGCAGGCGTGCGCCAGTTCATCGACCGCACGCTGGAGCAGGCGCGCGCCGAGCTGAAGATATCCACGCTCTTCGGACGCGTCCGGCCGCTGCCCGACATGCTCAGCAAGAACTGGAACCTGCGCGGCTTTGCCGAGCGCACCGCCGTCAACACGCCGCTGCAGGGTACCGCTGCCGATCTCATCAAGCTGGCCATGATCCGTATCGACGCCGAACTGCGCCAGCGCAACTTGCAATCGCGCATGCTACTGCAGGTGCACGACGAACTGGTGTTCGAAGTCCCCGAACCCGAACTCGACGTTATGAAGCACCTCGTCGTTGAGCAGATGGAAAACGTCTTCGAGTTGAAGGTACCTTTGAAGGTCGATCTCGGCGTGGGAGCGAACTGGCGGGATTTGGAGTAAGTGGTTGTTTGGGTAGAGCGGCGCTTCAGCGCCGCGTGCAACGCGTCATCGTTTGCATCAGGGCACGGCTTCAGCCGTGCCGATCAGCGTCTCCTATTTGATTTGTCATCCTGAGCGAAGGCGGCGCGCTTCGCGCCGCCGCAGTCGAAGGACCTCTTTCGTTGGCAATATCTATAGGCTCGTCATCCTCAGCGAGGACGCGGCGGACACAGCGCATCCGAGTCGAAGGACCTGCTCTGGATTTGTCATCCTGAGCGAAGCGACCGAAGGGAGCGGAGTCGAAGAGCCTGCCCTGGGCGAAGTCGAAGGGACCCCTTTCGCGCGAAAACTCTTACGGGTCAAACCCCCGCCTTCAACGCTCCCACCAGCTTCTCAAACTCCCTCTGATACCCCGCCGCATCCCGCTCCCACCCGCTGAAGTCCGGAATGTAATACTCCCGAATCTCCCGCGCCGAATCCGTTCCCCGGTCCGCATCAAACTTCTTCCACTGCTTCACTTCCTCAAACGGAGC
>Ga0335070_10002884_pt1 | contig 20029 bp, 16 predicted proteins | sample Lox_Sample_13_FD_206722 | JGI IMG/M metagenome (GOLD analysis project Ga0335070, IMG submission 206722) | Soil microbial communities from Loxahatchee National Wildlife Refuge, Florida, United States - Lox_Sample_1.3 | ecosystem: Environmental > Terrestrial > Soil > Wetlands | place: USA... | reverse complement strand
CTTTCACGGCGATGGCGCACGAGGTCCAGCGCCGCGAGGAGGAGCTCCGCCGCGGCCGCGACCTGCTGGAGACGGTGCTCGGGACGCTCTCGGCGGCCGTCGTCGTCGTCGACCGCGACGGCAACGTCGGCCTCTCCAACCCGGCTGCCACCAGGCTGCTCGCCGGCGAGCGGACGATCGCTGGGCTCGCCGACCGGTTCGCGCCCGAGGTCTCGCGCCTGGTCCGGCGCGCCGGCGACGGCACGCGAGCGGAAGGCACGGTTCACCCGGTGAGTTCGCCCGAGTCGTTGTGGCGGGTGACGGCGCTCCCGCTCCCTTCGGCGGGTGGGCGGGCCCTCGTCGTGATGGAGGATCTGTCCGACGTGGCGCGGGCGGAGCGCCTGGCCTCGCTCGCCGAACTCGCCCGCATCGCCGCCCACGAGGTCAAGAACCCACTGACCCCGATCCGCCTCTGGGCGGAGGAGCTCAAGACCGCGCTCGCGAGCGGCCCCGACGCCGTCACGGCGGTCGCCCAGGTGGCCGCGCAGCAGATCCTGGAGAGGGTCGAGCACCTCCGCGAGGTGGCCCAGAGCTTCTCGAACCTCGTCTCGCTCGAGCAGTGGGAGCCCGAGCCGATCCGCCTCAGGGCTCTCGCGGCGGAGGTGGCGGGCGAGTACGAGGTGCTGCGGCAACGCGGGGTCGTCGTGCGCGTCGCCGGCGACGACGCCGAGATCACGGCGGACGCCCAGTGGATCCGGCGGGCGCTGCGCCACCTCCTGGAGAACAGCGCCCGCGTCCTGGCGGGGCGGGCCGGCGAGGTCGTGATCAGTGTGACCGAACTCGAGCGGGGCGTCGTGCTCTCGGTTCGCGACACCGGCGGCGGGGTCGCCAGCGACCTGCTCGGGAGACTGTTCGAGCCCCACTTCTCCACGACCAGCGAGGGGAGCGGGCTCGGGCTCGCCGTCGTGCGTCGCGTCGCCGAGCGCGCCGGCGGCGCCATCGAGGCGCGCAACGTGGGCGGGGGGCTCGAGATCAGGATCACCTTCCCGCAGAGAACGCAGGACTGGTAGCATGACGGCGATGGCGCGGATCCGGCTGGCAGCGACGTGTGCCGTTCTCGCGCTCGCGGTCGCGGGCGTCGCCGCAGAGGGTCCGCGGCGGCTCAGCCACCGGGTCTGGCTCCTCAGCGGCGTCCCGGACGAGGGCACGCTCACCGCCCTGCGGGCCGAGGGCGTGGGGGCGTTCGTCCTCCCGGTCGGGCGGGTCGAGATCGGGGCCGGTTCGTCGCGGTTCACGCTCGCTCAGCTGCCCGACCTCTCCCCGTTGGCGGGGTGGCCGGTCGCCTACCTCGTGTGGGTGGAGGGCTCGGGCAAGGCGAGCGGCGATCCCGACAGCTTCGTGACCCAACTCACGCCCGTCCAGCGCAGCGTGGCGGGGGCGGACGACATCGTTCTCGCCTCCCGGGAGTACTTCCCCGGGCTGCCGGAGTTCGCGGTCAAAGTGGCGGCGCGTCTGCAGCGGCCCGTCGAGCTGGCGCTTCCGGCGCAGGACCTGATGCAGCACATGCCACCGGGCGGGTGGCCCCGCGTCCGCCCGGTCGCGGTGGCGTTCGGCAACCCGTCCGCTCTCGGGTTTCCGGCGGCCACTCTCCACGACGACCTCCTCGCCCTCGACGTGCTCGACGGCACGCCGGTGCCGTACCGCGTCGCGATCGTTGTCGCGCCGAGCGCCGAGCCCTCGCCCGGGCCGGGCGGCGGCTCTCTCGCGCTCCTGTCGAGCGGCGAGACCGCGGCGTTCACGCCGGGCGAGCGGGGAAGCGTGTTCCGGCTCCGGAAAGCGGTGAGCTGGGGCGGCGTGCCGCTGGCGGTCGGCCAGAGCGTGACGGTCGAGATGGTAGACACCGCGATGTACCACCGAGACCTCGGGCTCCTGCTGCGGCCGGTCCGGCCTCTGCTGGAGGGTTGGGACACCGTGGGGCTTCCGAACCCGGAGCCGACGCTCGGCATGAGCCGCGCGGCGTTCCTCGAGTACCTCCGCGGCGAGAGCCCCTACCCGCGGCCGCGCGTCGACACGTCCTGGACCGGGCCGACGGCGGTGCGGCTCACGCTCACCAACCCGACGGCACAGGCGAGCGCGCTCGCGACCACGGGAAACTGGGTGGAGCTGCGGTTCGAGGGAACCGAGGTGCGCGACGTGCAGCTCGGCGAGTTCGGCGGGATGGAGTACGGCCGGATCGGGCCGGACGGCGGCTGGCACCTCACGGTCGCCCGCGACGCCTCCGCGATCCGTCTCTTCCTGACGTTCGTCCCGCCGCAGGCGCGGGTGGCCGGGGCGCTCGTCACGTTCCTTTCGCGGCCACATGACGTGAACGCTCGCTGGCACGTGCGCCTCGGTGACGGCACCGACGCCGGCGGCCCGCTGGAGCCTGTCCCGCTCAGCCCGCGGTGAGGTCGCGGAGCAGCTCCGGCACCGCCGCGACGGCGCCGACCGCCAGCCCGTCGGACAGCAGCCACGCGCTGACCCACCCCTGCCTGGCCTGAAGATCACCGCACACGATCGAACCGCGCTCGACGGCGTCGGTGGTCGTGACCACCTCGTTCCGGCGCGCCAGGCGGAGGCCGCCCGCGTCGCGCACCGCCGACCGGACGCGCTCGGAGCTCGGGACGGTCTCGCATCTCACGACGATCGTCGCGAGGTAGCCGTGGAACACCCCGGCGTCGACGGCGTGAACCCTGGACTCCAGCCGAGGGTGCAGCTCCGCGAGCTGCGACTCGAGGCGGGCGGACCGCTCGGCCCCGGCCGGCGCCAGGTCGAACGCGAGCACCGCGGGGAGCCTGCCGAGGCCGCGCATCGGGTGCCCCGACAGGCGCAGGGCGCCCTGCGACGCCAGCTCGTCGAGCGCGTCGCTGCCGAGCGGCGCGACCGGACAGGCCACCGTGAGGTGGAGCACCCGGGGTCCGAACGCGCCGAGCGCGCCGAGCACCCTGAGAGGCGCGGCCAGCGCGGGGTCCGCCAGGTGGTACCAGGGGAGAGGCGGCTTCCCGGCCGGCAGGGCGTCCGCCACGCAGAGCGCGTCGCCGCCGGCGATCCCGGGCTGCGTGCAGTCCAACAGCGCGACGTCGGGGTGGGCGCGGAGCCAGGCGAGCAGACGGTCGCACGTCGCTGGCGGAGGGAGCGTGGTGACCAGGACGGCCGCGCTGCCCTCGATCTCGTCGGGGTCCGCGAGGGGAGGGACCAGGACCGCCTCGCCCGCGACCTCGGCGATCAGATGTTCCGGCTCCTCGGACGTGTGGAACAACCTCCGGCGCACCTCGGGCACCGCGCGCGCGACCTTCTCCGTCACCTCCCGGCCCAGCAGGGAGGTGGGGTCAAGGACGGTCAGGAGTTTCGGATGGTCCGAGCGCACTTGGCACCTGCGCCTGGGGCGCGGGCTGGACGACCGCGCGACGGCGGAGACGGCGGGCGACGTACTCGGCCGGTCCCGCGACGACGTACACCCCGAGCAGGAGTGCGAGCGCCGGCACCGGCGTGAACACGACCACCGCGACGAGAGCGGCGATGGTGAAGAACGCGGTCGCGGGCCACCGCTGCCGCAGGTTGAACTCCTTCCCCGACCGGTACGGTACCGTCGACACCATCAGCACCGAGACCAGGAGCACGAACATCGAGGCCGCGACGGCGATAGGACGGTCGACGATGAGCTCGAACGTCGTGCCGACCAGAACCATGAGCGTGAGGGCGCCGGCGCCGGCGGGGATCGGGAGTCCGGTGAAGAACCGCCGGTCCGAGACGCCGGCCTTGATGTTGAAGCGGGCGAGCCGGACCGACCCGGCGACGAGGAAGAGGAACGCGACGCCCCACCCCCACTGGCCGAGCCCGCGCAGCCCCCACTGGTACGTCAGGATCGCGGGCGCGACCCCGAAGCTGATCACGTCGGCGAGCGAGTCGTACTCCTTGCCGAACTCGGAGGTGGAATGCGTGAGCCGCGCAATGCGGCCGTCGAGGCCATCCAGAAAACCTGCACCGATGATCAGGTAGGCGGCGAGTCTGAGCTCGTCGTGCAGCGCCCACAGCACCGACGCGAACCCGCACAGCATGTTGCCGACGGTGAACAGCGACGGGATGACGTAGATCCCCCGGCGCAGCGACTCGCGCCGCGGGCGGCGGGCTCTGCGGGGCCGGGGCGGCCGCGGAACCCTCACGGCCGCTCCCGCGCGCCGAAGCGGGCCACCTCGGTGACGCCGGCGCGCGTGCGCTGGCCGGGCGCCACCGTCACCGCGGCGTCGCCCGGAAGGAAGAGGTCGACGCGCGAGCCGAACTTGATCAACCCCACCCGCTGGCCGCGCGTGACCGACTGGCCCGGCTCGAGGTCGCACACCACACGGCGCGCGACGGCGCCCGCGATCTGCTTGTACCCCACCGTGCCGCGCGCGCCCTCGATCACGACGAAGCTGTGCTCGTTGAGCTCGGAGGCCTTGTCGCGGAACGCCGGCAGCTTCTTCCCCCGGACGTGGCGCGCCTCGAGCACCGTGCCCTCGGCGGGCGCCCGGTTCACGTGCACGTTCGCGGGCGACATGAAGATCGAGATCTGGGTCGGGAGCCCCCTCTCTCCGAGCGCGGCGGGCGAGCGCCCGACGGTGAGCACCTTGCCGTCGGCGGGCGCGAGCACCGCCTCGGGAGGCGCGTCCGACCGTCGTTGCGGGTCCCGGAAGAACGCCACGCACGCCAGCGCCACCACGAGGAACAGCGCGGTCGCGATCGGGTAGCCGAACACCCACGCGAAGATCCCGGCGAGCACCGGGACCAGTACGAAGGGATAGCCTTCCGGGGCAAACGGCAGCATCGAAAGCTACTTGCTGCGGCTCCGCAGGAGCGCTTCCATCTGGTCCTTGAGCTGGAGCTTCTCCTTCTTGAGCCGCTTCTCCTCCTGCTCCTCCTCGGTCGTGAGCCAGCCCTTGCGGGTCAGCTCGTCCAGACGCCGGGCGCGTTTGCCGTGCTCCTCGAGAAGCCGACGGTACTCGGGATCCTGCTCCGACATCTGCTCTCGCAGCTGCTGTGTCGACGTCATGGACACCTCCGAGTGTTGGTGGGCTGCCGGGCGCATCCGACGAAATGCTAGCACAAAGGGTGCGCCCCGACCGGCGGGGTCAGGCCGGCTGCGGGCACGGCGCCGGCCGGCCCGCGACGGCGCCTAGAATCGGGACGTGGACGAGCTCCGCTTCGCGTGCGACCCCACGCTGGGCCGCCTGGCGCGGTGGCTCCGCCTGGCGGGTTTCGACGCCGTGTTCGACCCCACGCTGCCGGCGCCATCGCTCGTCGGCCAGGCACGCGCCTCCGGCCGCTGGCTCCTCACCCGCAGCGGGGCGCTGGCGGCGATCGCGGGACCGCGCGCGGTGCTGCTGCGGGCGCCCGCCACGGACCGGCAGGTGGCGGAGCTGCGCGAGCGTCTCCCGCTCGTCGCCGAGCCGGCGCGATTCCTGACGCGATGCTCGTGCTGCAACGAGCCGCTGCGCGAGGTCGCTCGCGCAGCCGTGCTGGAGAGGGTTCCCCCGTACGTCGCAGCGCATGCGGACCGGTTCGTGGCGTGCCGGCGGTGCGGGCGGGTCTACTGGCCCGGTACGCACGTCGGGAGGATCGTGGCTCGCCTGGAGGCGTGGTTCATCGGCCAACCCGAGGCCCCGCAAGGTTCGGCCAAGTCTTCCTGATACAAGAGTTAAGCAGCGGTGAACACGAGCGCGAGCGTCGAGCCGCCACCCGCGACGCCGGTCACGAGCGCGGTCCGCGCACGACCGCCTGCGGCACGGAACCCTGCGGCGGCAAGGTGGGGCGGCGGACCCCACGCGGGTACCGCCGCGCCGGCCACGGCCATCGCCGCGATCAGCGCCCGGGCCGCGCCCCCTGCCGCGCCGTCTCCGAGTCGTTCCGCTGGCGCGACGGCCGCCGGGCGGTGGCCGCCGAAGAAACCGGTGAGCGCCCGGAGCTCCAACGCCGCGAGTGCCGGGATGCCGTTCGACATGCCGACGACCAGATCGACCTCGCCGGGGCCGATGCCGGCGGCGGCTGCGGCTCGAGCGCAGGTCGCGGTGAGCGGGGACGCGTCGGCCGGGTACCGGTACGGCAGGGCCGGCGAGGACGCGGACGCCTGACCGGCGAGCACGGCGAGCGGCGCCGGCCCCGGTTCGGCGGCGAGCAGGAGGGAAACCGCGCCCTCGAGCAGCACCATCCCCGCGCGCCGCTGGGTCCGCAGCGTTCCGAGGCGGAGGTACCCCTCGGCGTTGAGCCAGTCGCCCTCGTCGGCCCCGCACGCGAGAACCGCGTCGGCGCGCCCGGAGCGGAGGATCCGCGCCGCCTCGGCGATCGCTCGGAGCCCGCCGACCTGCTTCTCCGCGAACGTCAGGTTCGGGCCGCCGAGCTTCTCGAGGATACCCAACTGGCTGGCCGGCGCGTTGGCGACCGTCGAGGGGAACTGCGCCGGGGGAGCCTCGCCGGGGGACGTCAGGAACACCGCGCGCAGCACCTCGACGAGGGCGGACGTCCCGGCGTTCCACGTGCCGGCCGTCACGCCGATGCGCTCGCGCGGCCACGGCAGCCGCTCCCCCTCCTTCGCGAGCGCCTCGCGGGCGGCGACCGCCAGGAGGCGCGAGGGGCGATCGAGCCGACGCGCCACCAGCGGCGGCAGGATGCCGGTGGCCGAGAAGTCGCGGCACACCGCCACGGGGAGCGGCCCTGCGTCCGGTCGCGGGAGTCCGAGGGCGGCGTGGTAGCCGGGCTCTCCAAGGGCGCCCACGAGCGCAGCGGCGCCGGTCCCGGCCGGCGTCACCGCTCCCCAGGAGCGCACGTACACCGGGCCGGCGGTCAGCCGACGCTCCCCAGGACGAGCACCGCGGAGTTTCCGCCGAAGGCGAACGACGACGAAAGCGCGATGCGGACCGCCGAGCGTCTCCCCGCTCCAGGGACGGCGTCCACCGGGCACGCGGGGTCGGGCTCCCCGAACCCCGACGTCGGAGGGATCACGGAGCGGGAGACGGCGAGGGCCGTCGCTGCGGCCTCCAGCCCGCCCGCTGCGCACAGGCAGTGCCCGAGCGCTCCCTTGATCGACGACACCGGCACGCGGTCGAGCAGGTCTCCGAACACGCGCCGGTACGCGGCGCACTCGGCGGGGTCGTTCTGCTCGGTCGCTGTGCCGTGTCCGTTGATGTAGTCGACCTCGTCCGCCCCGATCCCGGCGTCCGCGAGGGCCGCCCTGACCGTCCGCTCCCAGGCGCTCCCCGACGGCTCCGGCTGGGTCATGTGGAACGCGTCGTTCGTGACGCCGTACCCGAGCACCCGTGCGTACGGGGTCGCCCCGCGGGCCCGGGCGTTGGCCGCGTCCTCGACCACGACGACCGCTGCACCCTCGCCGAGGGAAAGGCCTCTCCGGCGGAGGTCGTACGGCTTGGCGGGGTCCGGGTCCACGGCGTGGAGCGAGTTGAACCCGGCGTAGGTGAGGCGGCAGAGGGCGTCCGTGCCGCCGGCCAGCGCTGCCGTCGTCTCGCCCTCGCGCACCATCTCGGCGGCCATCCCGACCGCGATCGTGGACGACGAGCACGCCGTCGTGACCGTGATCCGCGGCCCGGTGATCGCGAGCGTCGCCGCGATCCGGTCGCTCGGCGAGTCTTGCGGGACCTCGACGAACTCCCCGAGGCCGCGGGTGCGCGGACCGCCGCGCAGCCGGCGGGCCACGAACGCCTCGGCCTCGAACAGCCCGGCCGCGCCTCCTCCGAGGACGAGCGCCCAGGGTCGATCCCCGGCGGCCGGAAGGCCGGAATCGGCGAGCGCCTCGACGGCGGCCGCCACCCCGAACCGGCTGGCTCGGCTGGTGTGCCGGTCAAGCCGCCCGACCTCTTCGCGAGTCGGGAGGCGCCGGACGTCGACCTGCGCGCCAATGTGGGTGCGGAAGCCGGTGGTGTCGAACAGATCGAGCGGCCCGATGCCGCTCTCGCCTGCGACCAGCCGCCGCCACGTGGTCTCGCGGTCCGGCCCGAGCGCAGTGACCATCCCGACGCCGGTGATCCACGCCTCTCGCATGCGGGCGGAGTATACCGAACGCCCCGCTCGGCCGAGGCCGCGGTCGAACCCCTGAGGTCGGCCGCAGTACGAGACATGAATGCGTTCCCGTAGCGTGCGTCCACGCGGCCGACCGAGGCGACACGCTGGGGCACTGCACATCACGGCGGGCGGTCGCCTCGCCACGGAAGCCCCTCCCCGCGACGGTGCGCGGCGCCGTTGGGCGCTTGCGGGCGATGGCAGCCTGGCGCCGACTCCCACCCGACTGGCCGTCCGCTCCGGGTCCCCTTCCGGCGGCTCCCGAAACCTCGAGCGCCGGTCCCCCGTACACGAGGAGGAAGTACCTACCGGTCGGTAGGCGATTGACACGCCGGATTCAAGGTTCTATACTTACCGGTAGGTAGGCACCGACCCTTCGAGGTCGGTGTTCGGTTCCTGGAGCGGAGGCGGGCATGGACGGGGTCGCGAATCAGCTGGTACATCACCAGGACAACGTGAAGGGGCGCCTGATGTTGAGCGCGATCGCGCTGTTCGCGCGGAAGGGGTACGCCGCGACCACGGTCCGCGAGATCGTCGAAGCTGCGGGCGTTACCAAGCCGGCCCTCTACTACCACTTCGGGAGCAAGGAAGGGATCTTCCTCGCGATGATGCAGGAGGCGCTCGCCGAGTTCGAGGCGACGGCGGCCGCGTCCCTCGAGATGGAGGGATCGGCCCGGGAGCGCGTCCTCCGGTTCCTCGACCGCATGTTCGAGCTCGTCCTGCGACACCTCGACGCCATGAGGGTGATCGATGCGATCTACTACGGCCCCCCGCAGGGCGCACCGCGCTTCGACTTCGAGGCGATCCACACGCGGTTCATCGAGATGCTGACCAGCCTGGTGCGCGAGGGGATCGCGGCCGGGGAGTTTCGGGGCGACCCCGACGACCTCGCGTGGGCGCTGGTCGGCCCGTTCGAGGTCGCGCGCGGGATGAGCCTGTGCCACCCCGAGGCGGAGTTCGGCCGCGAGCGTCTCGCGCGCCTGCTGCACGTCGTGTTCGAAGGTGTCTGTGCCCGTTCGGCAGAGGAGAGAGTGCAATGAGAAGAGCTTCGATCGCGGTTCTTGCGGTTCTCGTCCTGTCGTCGCTGTCCGTCGGCTGCACCGCCGTCGGCGAGGGCAAGGACGCCCAGAGCGGCAAGCCGCCGGTGGCGGTGGAGGTGAGTCCCGCGACCACGGCCGATCTCGTGGACGGGATCGACGTCGTGGGCTCGCTGGCGCCGAAGTTCGCGGTCGACGTCAAGTCGGAGTTCACCGCCATCGTCCGCGAGGTGCAGGTCACCGAGTGGGTCAAGGTCGCCACGGGGCAGTCGCTCGCGGTGCTCGACAGTCGCGAGGGCGAACTGGCGGTGGAGGCGGCGAAGGCCGCGCTGCTCCAGGCCGAGGTCGGACAGGCGAGAGCCGAGCGCGAGCTGGAGCGCACAGTCAAGCTCAAGGAGTACGGCCTGGCGACGCAGCAGAACCTCGACGACGCGCGTACCGCGCGGGACGCGGCCGCGGCTGTCGCGGCCTCGGCACGCGCCGCGGTGGGTGCGGCCGAGACGCGCCTCGCGAAGTCGGTGATCCGGTCGCCGATGGACGGCGTGGTGGCGTACCGGGGGGTGAGCGTCGGCGACCGGGTCGAGAACATGGGCGGCGGGCCGATGTTCCGCATCGTCGACAACCGTGTCCTCGACCTGACCGTGGCGGTCCCCTCGTCGCGGAGCGCCGCACTGCGGGTCGGCCAGCCTCTCGAGTTTACGGCCGACGCAGTGCCGGGCCGGACGTTCCGCGGGACCGTGATGTACATCAACCCGGCGATCAACGAGACCGACCGTTCGGTCAAGCTCGTCGCCGAGGTGCCGAACGGCGACGACGCGCTGCGCGGCGGCGTGTTCGTGAAGGGGCGGGTCCTCACGGGCAGGCGGCCGGGCGTGCTCCAGATCCCGCGCACGGCCCTCCTGTCGTGGGACGTCGAGCGTCACGTCGGCGACGTCTTCGTCGTCACCGGTGATGTCGCGGAGCGCCGGACGGTGCGTACCGGCCAGACCACGGCCGACTCCGTCGAGGTGGTCGAGGGGCTCGCCTCCGGCGACCGGGTGGTGACGCGCGGCGGGTTCAACCTCCGCCCTGGCGACCGCGTCCAGGTCGTGGCGCCCCAGGGAGCGTAGGCAATGTTCCTCTCCAACCTCTCTATCAAGCGCCCCGTCGTTGCCACCGTGATGATGCTCGCGCTGGTGACGCTGGGCCTGTTCTCGATGCGGCGTCTTCCCATCGACATCATGCCGGACGTGGAGTTCCCCGTCCTGGCGATCATGACCGAGCTCCCCGGGGCGTCGCCGGAGTCGGTCGAGCGCGAGGTCACCAAGAAGATCGAGGAGTCGATCAACACGATCTCCGGGATCAAGCACATCGACTCGGTCTCCCGCGAAGGGCTCTCGACCGTGATCGCGGAGTTCAACCTCGAGGTCAGGGTCAACGACGTCTCGCAGGAGGCGCGCGCCAAGATCAACGCGATCCGCCGCGAGCTGCCCGAGACGATGAAGGAGCCGGTGATCCAGAAGTTCGACGCCAACTCGACGCCGATCGCGTCGCTGGCCGTCCGCTCGACGGTGCTCAGCCCGCGCGACCTCACGACGCTCGCGGACCGCAAGATCAAGCGCCGGCTGGAGAGCGTCCCCGGCGTCGCCAAGGCCAAGCTCGTGGGCTCCTCCAAGCGCGAGGTCGCGGTCGACCTCGACCCGGCGCGGCTACAGGCGCTCGGGATGGGCGTGGACGAGGTCGTGGCCGGCCTTCAGACGGAGAACGTCAACACCCCCCTCGGCAGGCTCAACCGCGGAACGAGCGAGATGCCGCTGCGCATCTCGGGGAAGCCGCGCCAGGTGGACGGGTACGAGAGCATGGTGATCGGCCGGCGTGGGGCGCAGCCGATCAGGCTCGGTGACGTCGCCGCGGTGCTGGACTCGGTCGAGGAGCAGCGCTCGCTGGCCCTCGTGAACGGCGAGCCGGCGGTCGCCATCGACATCACGAAGCAGACCAAGGCCAACACCGTCGCGGTGGTGGACGCCCTGCGCCAGACGGTCGAGCAGCTCCGGCAGGAGGTTCCGGCCGGGACGGAGATCCAGTTCGTGCGCGACAACTCGGTGTTCATCCGCGAGGCCGTCGCCGACGTCAAGACCACCCTGGTCCTCGGCGGTCTCCTCACCGTGCTGATCGTGTTCTGCTTCCTCAACTCCTGGCGCTCGACGGTGATCACCGGCCTGACGCTGCCGATCTCCGTCATCTCCTCGTTCATCGTCATGTACTTCCTGAACATGACGATCAACATGCTGACGCTGATGGCGCTCTCGCTCGCGATCGGCCTCCTGATCGACGACGCGATCGTCGTCCGGGAGAACATCGTGCGCCACCTCGAGCGAGGCGAGGACCACTTCACGGCGGCGCGCGAAGGGACGAGCGAGATCGGCCTCGCCGTGATCGCGACCTCGATGTCGATCATGGCGGTGTTCGTGCCGGTGGCGTTCATGAAGGGTATCGTGGGTCGCTTCTTCGTCCAGTTCGGCCTCACGGTCGCGTTCGCCGTCCTCGTGTCTCTGTTCGTCTCCTTCACCCTCGACCCCATGCTCTCCTCGCGCTGGTACGACCCGGACATCGAGCGCACGGGGGCTCGGAACTCCCTCCAACGCGGGCTCGACGTGTTCAACGCGTGGTTCGAGCGCACCGCGGACTCGTACAAGCGCGTGATCGGGTGGGCGCTGGACCGCCGTGGGTTGGTCGTCGGCCTCGCGGCCGCCGCGTTCGTCGGCGGTCTCGGCGTGTTCGCACTGCTGCAGACCGAGTTCATGACGCCGATGGACCAGGGCGAGTTCATGATCAAGTTCAAGAGCGCGCCGGGCTCCTCGATCGTCGAGACGCGCGGCCGTCTCGAGGAGGTCTTGAAGGTCCTTTCGCAGTCCAAGGAGGTCCGCTTCACGTACGCCTCGATCGCGCCCGGCGACTCCGACACGGTCCGGGACGGCCAGGTGTTCGTGAAGCTGGTCGACCGGAAGGAACGCCAGGTCAGTCTGAAGCAGTTCCTGCACATTCTGCGGCCGCGCCTGGAGGGGGTCCCGGGGATCTCGCTCTCGGTGATGGAGGAGGCCGACGCCTACCAGAAGCCGCTCCAGGTCGCCATTCAGGGCGACGACATCCCGGTGCTGAAGCGCTACGCGGCCGACATCAAGAACGAGCTGTACGCCGTGCCCGGGATCGTCGACCTCCAGGCGACGATGGAGCAGGACCTGCCCGAGTACCGTCTCACCGTGGACCGCGAGCGCGCCGCCGCCAGCGGCCTCGGCACCGGAGCCGTCGCGAGCACCCTTGGGTACCTGGTCGGGGGCCAGGCGGTCTCGACGTACGAGGACGAGGCGGGCGAGGCCGTGGACGTGCGGGTGAGGCTGCCGGAGAACCTCCGCCAGGACGTCACCCAGGTCGGAGACCTCCGTATCTCGGTCCCGACCCCGCAGGGTCCGGCGCTCGTGCCGCTCGCCGACATGGTGACGTTCGCGCGCACGACGTCGCCCGCGGAGATCAACCGCCGCGACCTCGCGCGACAGGTCGTGATCGACGCCAACCTCGACAACCTGCCGCTCGGGACGGCCGGGCAGGAGGCGACGACGGCGGCGTCCCGCGTGAAGCTCGCCCCCGGGTACAAACTGGTGCTGGGTGGCGACACCGAGATCATGGTCGAGTCGTTCGGGTACCTCGCCGAGGCGCTCGTGCTGGCGGTGATCTTCGTCTACCTGATCCTCGCGGCGCAGTTCGAGTCGTTCATCGACCCGCTCTCGATCATGCTGTCGCTGCCTCTCTCGATCGTCGGGATGGCGGGGATGCTCCTGATCACCGGCGACACCATCAGCATCATGTCGCTCATCGGCCTCATCATGCTGATGGGCCTCGTCACCAAGAACGCGATCCTGCTGGTCGACTTCACGAAGGTGCTGCGCGGACGCGGGATGGACCGCCGGACCGCGCTCATCACGGCGGGCCGCACCCGGCTGCGCCCGATCATGATGACCACCTCGGCGATGATCTTCGGCATGCTGCCGCTGTTCTTCGCCCTCGGGAAGGGCGCCGAGTTCCGGGCTCCGATGGCGCGGGCGGTCGTCGGCGGGCTGATCACCTCGACGCTGCTCACGTTGATCGTCGTGCCGGTCGTGTACGCGATCCTCGACGACCTCGCCTCCTGGCTGCAGCGCAAGCTCTCGGGCGCAAAGTTCGAGGCGCACGACGCCGCGAAGGGCGTCACCGCCGCCGTGTGCCTCGCTCTTGCTCTCGCCGCGCCTGCGTTCGCTCAGACGACCCAGCCTCGGACGGAGGGCGACGGCCCGCGACCCACGACCCACGATCCACGGGTCCTGACCCTCGACCAGGCGCTGGCCATGGCGGCGGAGAGGAACTACGACGTGAAGAAGGCGGAGGAGTACCGCCGCTACCTCGAGTCCCGCTACGTCGAGGAACGCGCCGCGGCGTTTCCCCACCTTGGCCTGAACGCCTCGGTGGTACGCAACTACGACGCGAGCCAGCAGGACTTCTTCCAGGGGATCCCGGAGGAGTTCCGCGCGCTGATCGCGTTCCAGCAGGACGTGAGGAGCGGTCAGGTGACGCTCAGCCAGGCGCTGTTCACGTGGGGCCAGGTCGGAGCGGCGATCCGCGGGGCGAAGTGGGCGCTCGCGACCGGCGACGACCAGCTCCGACGCTTCCGGCAGGCGGTGCGACGCGACGTCACGGCTGCGTTCTACGACGTCCTGCTCGCCAAGGAGTTCGCCGCGATCGCGACCGAGACGGTCGACCAGCGCCAGAGACACCTCGACGAGACCCGGAAGCGCTACGCGCTCGGGACCGCGACCGACTACGACGCACTCTCGGCGGAGGTCGCGCTCGCCAATGCGCGGCCGGAGGTGATCAGCGCCGCGAACGCGGTGCGGTCCGCCCGCGAAAGACTGGGCTACCTGCTCGCGGAGGAGGGCGAGGTGGACGCGAGCGGGACGCTCGAGACCGAGGTGGCGCCGGCGCCGCGGTACGACGACGTGCTGGCCGACGCCTTCGCGCACCGCCCGGAGCTCGCCGCGAGCGACCACACGCGCCGGGGGCTCAACGAGCTCGTCAAGATCAACGGCGCCTACGACCGCCCGCGCCTCGACCTGCAGGGCGCCTACGGGGTCAAGAGCCTGGACCTGCTCGACCAGAGCTCGCGCGGGAAGACGTGGAACCTCGGGGTGGTGCTCTCGTTCCCGTTCTTCGACGGGCTCAAGACCCGGGCCAAGGTGGCCGAGGCGAGGAGCGACCTGCGGACCGCCGAGCTCAACGAGAGGCAGCTGCGCGACGGGATCGCGCTCGAGGTGCGCCTCGCGGTGGACCAGGCGGCCAAGTCCGCGGAGATCGTGCGGGCGCTGGCGAGCACGGTCGCGCAGGCGGAGCGCCTCCAGGTCATGGCGGAGAAGGGGTACGAGTTCGGCGTCAAGACGAAGCTCGAGGTCGACGACGCCGTGCTGAACCTGCGCAACGCCCGCGCCAACCTGGCGAGCGCCCAGCGCGACTACCGCGTCTCCCTCACCAACCTGGCGTGGGTCGCCGGCACGCTGGGGGAGGGCGCCGGGGGACGCTCATAGCGCCGGCGCGGCGTCGCGCATCCGATTCCCCGATGCGAAGGGCCGGTCGTCGGCCCGACCCCTTCCGTCCACACCGCGATCCGGTGGGCCCTACCGCCGCTTGCCGGCGGGCATCGGGAAGTACCCGGCACTTGGCCGGCGCGGCTCCCACGGGGAGATCCACTTCGAGCGCGGGTCCCGATCCTCGGCGGCGGTGACCTCGCGCTCCTCGGGCGGCGCCCACGGCTCCACCTTCTTGCGCGCCGTCGCGTCGATCGCGTCGAGCTCGCGGTGCGCGATCTCTCGGATGTCCTTGCGCAGCCCCTGCGCCGCGATCTCCTCGGTGAACTTCCGCCGCCCGTCCACGAGGTCCGCGAGGTACGCCTCGATCTGCTCGTCGGAGTAGTAGTTGTGCGCGTCGTAGGCGGCGAGGTCGCCGCCATCGCACTTGACGACGTACTCGGTGCCGAGGCGCCCCTTCGTGTACTCGTTGGTGCCGCGCAGGTCGCCGCGCTGGAGCGCCGCCATCAGGTCGATCGGGACGCACGTCACCTTGCGCACCTGCTTCTTCTTCCCCGTGGCCTTGTCCACCTCGATGACCTCGCCCATCCCGCCGGTGCCGAGGATGCGCAACACCCTGAAGCGGCCGGCCCTCTCCGCCGCCACAGACCGAGATGTCGCCGCAACGATGCAAGCGGTTCGGGTTTCTGGTCGCCCCGACTGGTGAGTGAACTGCAGACACGCCGCAGCTGAGGCCCATAGTGCAAGGAGGACGGCAGGTCGCGGGGGCCGAGCCGGCGTCACCCGAACAGGTGATGCCACCAGAAGTAGCCTGGACGAAATTGGAGGCGGAACCAGCCCATTCGGTGCCGTTGAAGAGGGTCCTTGGGACGGTCGAAGAAGGAGGAGGGCTCAAGCGCAACCGAGGGCATCCGAGCCCACGGCAAGCCAGGCAGCGGGCAGTGACCGGGCGCTGACCGACTCGATTGCCGGTTCGGCCCTAGACGAGGAAGGAGACGGCTCACACCGTGCTTCTTGAAGAAAGGACATCTGTATGGTTCTCTCTCCCGACCCGAATCTGTTCCATCTCGACTGGGAACGCACGTTCGAGGTACTCGGCGCCATCGTCGTGCTGTCGATGTTCGTCGAGCGGGCGCTGGCGCTCGTCTTCGAGCAGAAGCTCTTCGTCAAGCGCTTCGGCGGCAGCCCGATCAAGGAGATCATCGCGTTCGCCGTCTCGCTGGTGGTGTGCCTGAAGTGGCAGTTCGACGCCTTGAGCATGACCATCCTCAGCTCCCGCGTCTCGGTGATCGGTCAGGTGGTGACCGCCGCGATCATCGCCGGAGGGAGCAAGGGCTCCATAAAGCTCTTCCGCGACGTGCTCGGCTGGAAGAGCAGCGCGTACGCCGACTACGAGGCGGCCAAGAGGGCCGAAGCCCCCGCCCGCATCGCCCAACTGAGGGCCAGGATGGCGGAACCGCAGCCCTCCAAACCGACCCAGTAGATGCGAACCGGGAGATCCCCATGTCCAGAAGATCTCGTCTCGCGGCCATTCTCGGCGCGGTCTGCTTCGCAACCTGGGTGGGGGCCGACTACGTCAAGGTGAGCAGGCACGCGACGATCAAGGCCGACCCCCTCGCCGGGGCGGATGTCCTGGCCACCGCCGAGGCCGGCCAGCTCTTCCGGCTCCTGGAGGACACCCAGACCGCCGGCTACTACCACGTCCAGCCGTACCAGGGCGGGCGGGCCGGGTGGGTCTACAGGACGTTCGTGCGGCGCTACCCGGGCGATCCCGAGCTTTCGGTCGTGCCGGCCGCGCCGACGCCGGCCGCGGCGGCCCCGGGCGCCCCGCCCGGACCGACGGACGCCTCTGCCTTCCCGATCGCAGGTTGTCCGCCCGAGGGCAACGCGGTCAAGGCCTCGGTGAAGCGCTCGAACCCCCTCAAGAACCGCGTGCACGCCCCGAGCCCGGCCCAGGTCCATCCCATCACCCTCGAGGCGATCCTCACGCCCGGCGACGACCACGACCGTTGGAGCGAGGGCGACGGTGCGGAGGTCGTGGGCTGGGTGAAGGAGGTCAAGCCCGGTGGCGCGGAGACCTGCAACTGCCGGTCCCAAAACCATGACGACTGGGACACCCACATCGAGCTCGTGCGGGATCCGTCCGAGACGGACCCGCGGAAGGTCGTAATCGTCGAGGTGACGCCCCAGTGGCGCCGCCTCATGGCGGCCGTCGGCAAGGACTGGTCGACGACGACGCTCGACCACACCATCACCGGCAAACAGATTCGCGTGCGCGGTTGGCTGTTCTTCGATGGGGAGCACGAGCACCAGTCGGAGAACACCGAACCTGACGGCGACCGAAACTGGCGGGCGACGGCCTGGGAGATCCACCCGATCACCGCGCTCGAGGTCGTCAGCGGCGAGATTCACTGACCCGTCTCCCGACGGAAGCCGTGAGGCGTGGACGTTGCGAGGAACATCGCATCTGAAGCCGGGGCGCCCTATCCACGACGCGGGGAAGAGAGTCAGGTCCTCAGAGCCGATGATGAAGAGCAAAGAACGGACGCGCCTGTAGCAGACAGTCCGCCAAGCCGGTATCCCGAGGCGCGCCGCCGCGGGATCTGCCCTTGGGCACCACCGGGTGCACAGCCTTCTGGGCCGGTGGTTCTCCTCGGTGAGGCGGTTGGGGTGGCAAACAAGCCTCGCATCCGGCGCGGGCAACGGTGGAGGATCGGACCAAGACGAATCGTAACGAGGAGATCGCGAAGAGGGCCTGAACACCGGACAGCGAGCGGCGACCGTAGCGGAAAGAGGAGGTGCCAACGTGCCAGACCGAGATCCGACCCCTCCCAAATGGGGTCCAGCCGTAGACCCGCCTCCCTGGGGCCCGTGTGGGCCCGATCCGATTCCCTTCCCATGGCACCAGTGGTGGCGGAGGATTCCGTTCCACCCCGGTGACCCGATCCCGTTCCCCCTTGAGATCTTGGAGAAGATCCGCGTTGAGGACATCTTCGCCCTTCGCCAGGCGGGCCTTGACGCCGCGGAGGAGTTCTTCAAGGCGCAGATGAAGATCGAGAAGGTGTTCCTCACAAAGCAGTTGGAGATTCTCGGCAAGTACAAGTAGGTCGGTTGCTGTGACCATGCTCGTGTCGCCGCTTGCTGTCGGCCGTCCGCAGGACACCCCTCCGTTCCCGTGGCCCAACTGTGGAGGGAGCAGTCCGAGAGCAGTTCCCACCATGGTCCGAATGACCGGGTGCCCGCAGGCGCTCGCTCAGGTTGGCGAATTGTTCCGGCGCCTGGCCCACGACACCCCCCCAGGGTGGCCGGCGATCTGCCGTCACCTCGCCACCCCAAGGCATGACCAGGAACGGAAGGGGTGAGACGTGTCAAGCAAGTCCGTCGTGTTCATCGCATTCCTGGATCAGCCCAACCTGGGCATCGGCTACATGGCCAGTATCCTCCGCCAGCACGGTTACTCGGTCGACGTCCTTGACGTCCGATCCGGACCCCAACCGATCCTCGCGCGAGTCCGAGAACTGGACCCCTTGATCATCGGCTTCTCTGTGATCTTCCAGTACTACACCGAGGAGTTCGCCAGGCTCTGCAGCTGTCTGCGTACCTGCGGTGTGACCTCAATGATCTGCGCCGGCGGGCACTATCCCAGTCTCGAGTGTCAGGGCGCTCTCGAGGCGATGCCGGGACTCGACTGCATCGTGCGCTTCGAAGGAGAGCAGACGCTGGTCGAGCTCGCCCACCGTCTTTCCCAGGGGCAGGACTGGAAGGGTCTTGAGGGCCTGGCCTATCGAGAGGATGGAGGGATCGTGTCAACGCCGTTGCGACCTCTCGTCGCCGACCTCGACTCCCTGCCCTTTCCGCTGCGGTCGTCGTTCGACTACGCCTGCCTGGGTGTAAGGGCTACGAGCCTGCTGGCAAGCCGCGGCTGCCCACGTGCGTGCTCCTTCTGCAGCATCCGCCGCTTCTACTCGATTCCCCCTGGCAAGGTCCGCCGGACCCGGTCCCCGGAGAATGTCCTGACGGAGATGAACCAGCTGTATGGCGAGCACAACGTGCGCATCTTCCTGTTCCAGGACGACGACTTCTCCCTGATGAGCGCACGGGATCGACAATGGGCGGCTGCGTTCCTCGATGGTTTGAGTCGCTCGCCGTTGGCCGGCAAGATCATCTGGAAGATCAGCTGCCGGGCCGATGAGGTGGAGCCGGGGATCTTTGCGGCTTTCCGTACGGCTGGTCTGTACCTCGTCTATCTCGGCATCGAGTCCGGGAACCCGGTTGGGCTGAGCGGGCTGAACAAGGGAATCACGGTCGCCCAGAACCTCCGGGCCGTCGAGACGCTCAAGAAGCTCGGGATCCACTACGACTTCGGTTTCATGCTGTTCGACCCCTCGAGCGCCGTTGACACCGTGCTTGAGAACGTCCGCTTCCTGCGTCGGATTTGCGGCGACGGGAGCGCCACTGCGTCGTTCGGGAAGACGCTGCCATACGCCGGTACCGATCTCGAGCAGCAGATGCGTGCCGAGGGCCGGCTTCGTGGGGACGTGACCCGCCCGGACTACAGTTTCCTGAACCCGCGGACAGAGCGGTGGTTCGCCTATCTCTGCGAGGTCTTCCACCCATGGGTGTACGGGGGCGACTCGCTGCAGTCACAGTTGCGCTGGGCGCAGTTCGAGAGGGACGTCGCCGAGCACTTCTACCCGGACGCTCCCGGGTTGGCGGACCATGGCAGACGACTGGATTTCCTGGTTGGCTGGTACAACAACATTTTCTGCAGAATCGTCGAGGACTCGGCCGAGGTCTTCAAGGCAGGTCTTCTCTCGGTGGACCCCGCGCTGGCGTCGATCCGTTCGGCCGCCGAGCGCCAGCGCGCGTGGGTGGAGGAACAACTCGCGCGCCAGCGGCACGAGTTCTTCACCGGGTCGGGGATACCTCTCGAGACCGTCGTGGGCGGGGCCCAGCCGGCCGCTTAGGGCCTGTTCGCAGTGCAGGAAGGGATGCGCTGGCGGGCGAGAGACCCTCCATGCTGCGCGACACCCCCCCGCCAGTCCCCAAGATCACGCGAGGGCGGACACGTTGCCGGCGCTGTCGACCATGAGCGGCATGAAGTCGCACTGGCCTCCGACGCCGACGAGGCCACCCGTGTTCCAGAAGGCCACCTCGCCGGATTCCCGAAGCTGCCGCGTCCGGCGCGGAAACGCCTCGTGAGTGTGCCCGAAGACCACCGTGCCGAACTCCAGGTTGGGTTGCTTGCGCCGTGACATCGTGAGGTACAGGTCGATGAAGTCCAGCGTCTCCTGCCGGTCGAGGAAGTGCGCATCGTGCCGCGCGCCTGAGACCGCGAGG
>Ga0335070_10002882_pt1 | contig 20033 bp, 22 predicted proteins | sample Lox_Sample_13_FD_206722 | JGI IMG/M metagenome (GOLD analysis project Ga0335070, IMG submission 206722) | Soil microbial communities from Loxahatchee National Wildlife Refuge, Florida, United States - Lox_Sample_1.3 | ecosystem: Environmental > Terrestrial > Soil > Wetlands | place: USA... | reverse complement strand
CTCCATGGATGGCCATACCGACAGCAATGGCACCCATGGCATGCTCCCGCACGCCAAAATGCATATTACGTCCTCTATAACCCCATTCGCCGCCGACAGCACCCTGCACATCCCCATGCGTCGGATCAGGTTTCTGAAAATCACCAAACCCTTTAAGCCAGGTAAAGGTGGACGGATTAAGGTCAGCCGAGCCTCCCATGAGTTCCGGTAAAAGGGGGGCAAGGGTTTGCATCACAGTTTCTGATGCCTTGCGGGTCGCTATATCATTGGATCCGTCTGGGAACAGCGGCAGCTTAAGTTCCCATCCGTCGGGAAGCTTTCCATTCATGACGCTCGTGAATTCGAGAGCCAAATCAGGTAATTCATCACGATAGAGGTTGAAGGTCTGCTCCCATTTGGCCTCCCAGACACGGCCACGCTCGACTGATTTACGAAAAAAAGGAAGTACATCATCAGGAATGAAAAAAGCGGGTTCGGTTGGCCAATTAAGAAAAATCTTCGCTGCCAGCAGTTCCTGTGCACCGAGGGGTGAACCGTGGGCTTCAAATGTTCCCTGCTTATGGGGTGCCCCATACCCTATGGTAGTGCGGGCAAAAATGATCGAGGGACGAGTCGTCTCCGCCCTTGCATCCTTTAAAGCACGATCGATTGAGGCAACGTCATTTCCGTCTTCCACGTGCGCTACATGCCATCCATAGGCCTCAAACCTTTTTCCTGCGTCTTCCGTAAAAGAAAGTGATGTTGATCCGGCGAGGGAGATGCGGTTGTCGTCATAGAGAACTATAAGTTTGCCCAGACCGAGGTGCCCGGCGAGGGAACATGATTCAGATGCGACACCCTCCATCAGGTCACCGTCGCTGGCTAATACGTATGTGAAGTGATCTATAATCCTGTGACCGGGTCGATTGTATCGCGCTTCAAGTCTGGCTTCGGCAATGGCCATACCGACGGCATTGCTGAGACCCTGACCGAGTGGCCCTGTGGTTACTTCTACGCCGAAGTTACAATCCCGCTCCGGGTGGCCGGGTGTCTTACTTCCCCACTGGCGGAATGACTCCAGATCGGAGAGAGACAAGTCGTAGCCGGTAAGATGGAGTAGGGTATACAGAAGCATTGACCCGTGCCCTGCCGAGAGGACAAAGCGATCCCGGTCGGGCCACAGAGGATTCGCTGGATTGTGTTTCAAGTGTCTTGTCCAGAGGGTATAAGCCATCGCCGCCGCGCCCATGGGCATACCGGGGTGCCCTGATTTTGCCTTCTCAACGGCATCAGCCGACAAGAATCGTATGGTATTTATGCATCTTTCTTCGAGAATTTTCTGATCAATCATTTTGTATCTCCATTGGTCATCAAGATTTGTCCCGCGAGGCAGGCATTACATTATCTGGCTCCGCAGTTTATATAACAACAAAAATATTAAGACAAGAAGATTAGATATGTATTACAAAACTTGACAAAGCCATCTTTTTTACATCAAAGGTTGCTTCTGGGGGATTACATATAGATAAACATCGGAAAATCTTTTTCCTCATAAATATCTATATACTTGAATACATCCATTACAATCAAAGGGTTGTCATATGGGAAGTTTAGAGCCTTGTTGGAGATTGTTCTGGATATCCAGATTGGTAAATCTGTTAGTTTTGTCGGTGTCAATAATGCAGGAGGAACGACGTTGCTAAAGACAATTGTGTGATTTAGGCTAGTATTTACTGATATTGAAATTATTGGGTTTTTGTGGTCATTTTGAATAATCCTGGACATTCAGTGAGAAGTATGAGCAAATATAACACCAATAAGTGTGTAATTGCGTTTCAAAAAAAATTTAGGATAGAATATTTTACTCTTTAGGAGGCAAAGACCATGTTCGAAGGTCTATTTCAGCCAATGCATCTTCTGGTGATATTGGTGATTGTCCTGATTATCTTTGGGCCGGGCAAACTTCCTGAACTGGGAAGTTCCCTGGGCAGGGCCATAAAAGGCTTTAAAAAGGCCATGTCGGAGCCGGAAGAGAAATCGGGGAATATATCAGAATCAAAGAAGATCGAAGAAAAGAAAGAATGAACGGAACGCCTGGGTCATTCTTAATGAATGGTCGTCTCGCCTTTAGAATCGTAATTCTTCTCCTGCTCATTATTCTCTCAACTTATCTCTTTATCCACTTTGACCTGTATATCCTTTTATCAAGCAGGCGAAGAGTAATTGAATTCATCAACTCCTCTCACCCATATGATGAGCTTGTCTTCATTTTTCTTCAGATACTACAGGTGGTAGCAGCCCCGATACCCGGCGAATTGACGGGCCTTATCGGCGGGTATCTATACGGCCCAGTTCTGGGTACGATTTACTCCACTATCGGGCTTACGATTGGTTCCTGGACGGCCTTTGTCCTCGCCAGGTTTTTTGGTCTGCCCCTTGTGGAAAAGGTTGTAAGCACTGCTGTTATCGAAAAATACGATTACTTTCTGGAGCATCGTGGGCTGTTTGTTTCTTTTCTATTGTTTCTAATACCCGGTTTTCCCAAGGATTATCTCTGCTACATTATGGGCGCAAGCCACATGAAGACGTGGCATTTTTTAGGCATTTCAACAATCGGGCGCTTAATCGGGACTATACTGCTTTCCGTAAGTGGAAGTTGTGCCCGGAATGATCAATACATAGAACTCTTGTTTATCGCCGGTGTTAGCTGTCTGCTCATTGCCATTGCCTATTTCTACCGGGACAAATGGTTGGAAGAGTTGAAAAGAAGACATATAATACCGGAACACCATTGGAAATCTAACCCGGACCAGAATCAAAAAGAAAATCAGATAAAACCTCAAAATTGACGACACTTTTGACAATTATCCTTAAGACTTGACACATAGGCATTCTTGCCCTATCCTCATAACGATCTTACAGGCATAAAATTATCACAAGGGGGCAGCATGGGAGGGCATAAGAAAATCGAGCGGATGAAAGAGCTTGACCGTAAGCGGCGCAGAAGAAAAAAAAGTCTGAGATTGAGAGCAAAACAACTCATTAAGCAGTCTAAACCCGCACAAAAAGCGAAATAAATATCCTGAAAATGAAATTGAGGAGAAAACGCATTGGTCTCGCACTTGGAGGCGGGGGAGCCCGCGGGCTCTGTCATATTGGTGTATTAAGAGTTTTTGAACAGGAAGATATTCCTGTCAATGTCATTGCCGGAACAAGTATTGGTGCTCTGGTGGGAGGGGCTTATGCCTGCGGCATATCAGCTGATGAACTGGAGCGAAAAGTACAGGATTATATTAACAGTGAAGAATTTAAATCATCGGTTATAAAAACCATATCAGATGCTTATAGTGGGAGACAGGAAGATCTAACGCAGAAGATTCAGAGCTTTTTAAAAAATCAGTTCTATCTCATCCAGATGTTGTTCAAACCCGGTATACTTTCAACCGACGATTTCCAGTCCATGATTGAATATTTCATCCCGGATGTATTGATCCAGAACACCCTTATACCGTTTCGTGCTGTAGCAACGGACCTGATTACCGGCGATCAAGTTATCTTCTCTGAAGGATCCCTCAGGCAGGCAGTAACGGCAAGTTGCTCTGTCCCCGGGGTTATAGAACCTGTAATAGATGGGAAAAGGCTTCTCTCTGACGGGGGTATCATCAGCATGACACCAGTAAGTATTGCAAAACGGGAAGGCGTTGATATTGTAATTGCCGTGGCTGTCGATCGTGACTTGCACACCGACGAGGAATTAAAAACAGTGAAAGATATTTACTATAGAGCCTCTGAAATAACGTCTATTAAGCTGGAAAAGTACGAGTTGCTGGAGGCGGATATTGTTATCAAACCCGACGTGAAAAATTTACATTGGACCGGGTTTTCCGATGCCATCGACCTTATTAAGGAAGGTGAAAAGGCGGCAAAGGAAGTTCTGTACAATATCCGGAATAAAAGGTCCTTTTTTAAAACTTGGGTCAAATCAATCAGGACATTAGCATCACGCGGAAATAACTAAACAGGGCACGCGGGACTGCTAATCAGTCATGTTGCTTTTTTAAAGTAAGTCATACTTGTGATGCTATGGTACAGCCACAACTATAATATTGTAAATCGAATTCCAGGTAAGAGGTTTGCAGACAGTCTTGCCTCCCAACCTGGCCGCTAATTGCTGGGCCTCCCTCTGATAATTTGAGGCAAAATAGATTGTATTTGCCGTGAAATCCTTGCGGGGACCAAGACCTATGTCTGTAACCTGGTAACCCATACGGATTAATTTCTTTGACATGTCTCGTGCGGAAGACAATTTACCGTTTCCGCTTAATACTTTCACTTTAATAGTTTTGACGTCAATCTCTTTTTGTCGAATAGCAGGCTCCTCTTCGATTGGTTTCTTTTTTTCAGCCTTGCTTCGTATGACTTCCTCTTGAATCTTTTCTTCGTCAGAGGTGCCTGTTTCCTCTTCAACCTCTTCTTTTTCTTTTTGCGTCTCTTCTTTGAGCTGCTGCACCTCTTTTTTCAGGGCAACCAGTTCCTTATTTAAATCCGTCAACTGGTCATTGAGATGAGCGATCGACGCCTTGGACCTTTCCAAGTCATCTTTTGAACTCTTATCAAAAAAACCTAACGTGGAGCAGCCTGAAATAAACAAACAAAATACCAGGGTAAAGATATATAACGATCTTATAAACATTGTTCACCTCCCCTATGTACAGTAAAGTTTTACGGTATTAAAACCATACCATGCTACGCCGATAAGGGCAACTTTGGGATTAAGGATGACGAAAACAGGCATCTGTGAAACTAAGTCTGTCATGCGTCCTTTATTCAGAAAAGATTTTATAAATTGTCCGTTTTCCAGATACGGCAATATACGGCGGGGGATACCTCCGCCTATATAAATCCCGTTTGTGGCAAGTACTTTGAGGGCTAGATTGCCTGCTTCCGCCCCCAATATGGAAGCGAAAAGGTTTAGAGTAATCGCACAGAGATCGCAAGTGATCTCGTGATCTAGAGCAGCACTTACAATAACCGGTACAGGGTCTTTTGCCTCCGCCAGCTTATTGGAAAGCCATGATGGTTCTTTACTATAGCATTTCTCGCGGAGAAAATAATAGATATTTAATATTCCTAAGCCTGAGCAGACACTTTCATAACTCACATGGCAAAGCCTCTCCTGCAGGTAGCTTAGCAGTTCCTCCTGAAGCTTAGCAGTTGGAGCGAAATCCGCGTGGCCGCCCTCTGAGGCATATCCCCGGTATCGTGACCCGTCCCAGGTGAGAAACGCCTCGCCAAGACCTGTGCCCGGGGCGATAATTGCCATATTGCCTCCGGGAACCTGCCTGCCTTTGTTCAAAGTGAAGAGATCCTCCGGCTCAAGTAATGGAACTGCGCAGGCAATAGCTTCCAGGTCATTCAACAGTCTCACAGACGAGAGTTGCAGTTCCTGCCGCATTTGTTTTTCGTCGAGGGTCCACGGCAGATTAGTAACTCTTGCGACACCTTCCACCACCGGTCCTGCGACGCCGAAGCATGCTGCATCTGCCGTAATATTAATACCCTTAAGAAATTCTTTGGCGATGGTTGTGAGGTCCGGATATTGTGCGCTCACAAAGTCGGCCTCAGCAAGAGGCAGACGTACACCCTTCTCACGGGAAAAAATACCCAAGTGAGTCTTAGTTGCACCAATGTCACCTGCAAGCAGTAGGGTCATCTTCTTTTCTGGTCTTATGTTATTTCTTACTAATCATTAAAAAATTTTAAAATAGTCATTAAGTTTATAATTGTCTTCATAAAGAGCGAATTAAAGATTTTTTCGCAACCATTCTTAGCGACGCGAAACGACCGCAAAGGCAAATGTTTGAGCGCGAAGCGCGAGTTGTTGCCTTAGCAGTGAAGTGAGCGTTAGAATGGTCGAAAGAAGATTTTGAGCTCTCGTGAAGACAATTATCAATGAACAATTTTTCTAAACAAGTTCACCTTGAAGCCAATCCAGATAGTCTTTGCTGCCCGCAATAATCGGTGTTGCTATGATTTCCGGTACCTCATAAGGGTGAATCGATTTAATGGCCTTCTCAATATCTTTGTACAAATCCTTCCTGCTTTTTATCACGCACTGCCACTCTTCGGCCGCTTCAATATTCCCCTTCCATCGATAGGTGCTGGTAATGGGTCCTAATATCTGCACACAAGCTGCCAACTTCCTCTCAACTAGGGTCATGGCAATCTTTTCAGCATCTTCTTTTCTTCCCGTTGTCGTTAATACCTGGATATAATAATCCATTTCTCTCACCCATGACTGTTGTTACTTTTTAATCCCTGTTCCCTCTTTTGTGCATTCATACATCATAATTGACGCTGCCTGAGGCAGACTGAGGGAATCCGCTTTTTCCGTACCGTAAATGAACCATTGTTCGTCGGTCAAACGGAGCAGTGCATCCGGCAAGCCATGACTTTCACTGCCAAGAATAAGGGCCGTATCCTGTTTGCATGGATGCGGTAATATACCTTTTCGTATGCTGCTGCCCACAAGAAAATGACGTTCTTTGATCCTCGGCACGATTTCAGCAAAGTCAACTTCGGCTATCATTCGCAGATGGAAGAGACTTCCCATGGAGGATCGTACAACTTTGGGATTTGTAAAATCAGCCGAGCCGATACTGAGAATAATAGTCTCTATGCCAAACCAGTGAGCCGTTCGAACAATTGCACCGAGATTGTTGGGATTGTTTATCTGATAGAGAAGCAAAACATGACCGCTGACATGGGCAAGCAATTCGTCGGTATCAGCTTGCGGCGGCTTTGCGGCAACGGCCATGATGCCCTCCGGCGCTTTATCCTGACTTAAAGAATTCCATTCCCGTCCTGATAATCCGTAAACATCAATTCTTTTCGCAACAGTGGATAGGAAATTATTCCATTGAGTCCTTTTCCCCTCCATCACCAGAATGGCCTTTGTTTTCCAAAAGCTCTGCAGTAATTCCTGAACAACCTTATAGCCTTCGGCCATAAAGAGCCCTTCCTGACGGCGATACTTGGACTGGCTAAGCTTTTCCCACAATTTCAACTGTGATTTCAGTGGTCTCAGCAGCTTCATGTGAAGTACAGAATCCGTTTATATTAGGGAGCTCATGTTTGGTTGTAATAAGAGTTCAAGGAGTCAATCGTGTACCCGATCTTTTATTCTGCCCTTCAGGTTTTCAACAAAGGTGCCTTAGCAAGGTGTTTCCATCTGAACACATAAACACATGCACCTGCAAGAATCATCAAGATGCACAATACCTGTCCCATGCTGACGAGTCCCCATATCAGGCCCCATTTTATATCCGGCTCCCGATAAAATTCGATAAAGAAGCGAACCAATCCGTAACCGATGATGTACAGGGAGAAGAGAAAGCCGTCAAAAGTCCCTTTTTTTCTGATGCTCCAGAGAATCACGAAAAGGAAGATCCCCTCAAAAAGGGCCTCATAAAGCTGCGAAGGATGACGGAGCTGGTGCAAATAATCCAGAGGGAAATACATACCCCACGGCACACTTGTTACCCGGCCGTAGAGTTCACCGTTGATGAAATTACCTAATCTTCCAAAGGTATACCCGAGAGGAATAGCGGGACAGAACAGATCGGCAAAGCGCCAGAAGTCTATCTTATGTTTACGGCAAAAAATAATCGATGATATTAGGACGCCAATAACTCCGCCGTGATAGGACATACCGCTTATGCCAATGTATCGCATGCCGTGTGAAAAATCAAATGGGAGGAATATCTCAAGAGGATATTTCAAATAATAATCAAAATTATAAAAAAGGACCTCACCTAACCTTGCGCCCAAGATGAGCCCGATAATGGCCCACATAAAGAAATCCTGGATGGTTTCTTTCGAAATATCATACTCTTCTTGTTTTATACGATATAAGACAAGTATATATGTCAGCAGGAAAGCGACAATATACATGAGGCTGTAGTAGCGAACCTGAAAGGAACCAATCTCAAAGATATATGGACTAATGTGTTCGGGAATATGCTGCCAGTCAGTAAGACTCACCTTTCAACTCCTCGACATAAAGCTGGGCGGAGAATGCCGCTGTTGCTCCATCCCCGCATGCGGTAATTACCTGACGGAGGCTTTTTCTTATGCAGTCGCCGCCGGCAAAAATACTTTTTGCCGATGTCTGCATATTCTCATCTACGATTATATATCCTCCGCTATCAAGATCTATAATGCCACGGAACATGTCCGTCTTTGGAATCAGGCCTGTGAATATAAAAACCCCAGCAGCAGGTATCTCCATAGTGACATCCGTAGATTTAACGTCCCTGATTTTTACTTTTTCAACAAAATCCCTTCCTGATATTTCCTCAACCACAGAATTCCAGGCGAATTTAATTTTGCTATTTGCAAAGGCCCTTTTTTGCAAGCTCTTCGTTGCCCGCAGACGGTCACGGCGATGAACAATGGTTACCTTCTCGGCGAAATTGGTGAGAAAGATCGCTTCCTGGACAGCCGCGTCTCCGCCACCGACGACGACTACATCCCTGTTCTTAAAAAGAGGGCCGTCACAGGTTGCACAGTATGAAACCCCTTTCCCAACAAGAGTATCTTCGCCTTTAACTCCTAATTTACGCCAGTACGCTCCTGTTGCTATAATTACAGCAAGTGCCTCATAAGTCATATCTTCTGTTTTTACTTCCCATGCTTCGGTATTATCCCATGTCCTTCTTGTTATAGAAATTACATCCTTTGACAACACTTCCAACCCGAACTGACTCGCCTGCTTTTTAAACCGCTCGATAAGTTCAAATCCATTTATACCTTCGGGTATGCCCGGATAATTTTCTATTAAATCGGTAACAGTAATTTGACTTATTGAAGAAACTCCTTCAAAGAGCAAAGTTCTGAGACTGGCCCTCGCGGTATACAGACCTGCCGTCAGTCCTGCAGGCCCTCCGCCAATAATTACTATATCATAGATGTGATCCGGAATATTTGATTTTCCCACAGACAACTCCATAGTGAATATTAAATTATGTTTTTCCTTATTGCAAAGAGATTCGAGTGTTCAAATGATCGAATCGTTCCGCTGCATCCTTATGTCCTCCGGCTGATAGCAACTTCTTTCAAGACAAATTCTTTTTTTTATTTTTTTTTGACAATATAGTTTTTCAAGGCCCGCTGAAAAATAACAGCTGCAAATAGAACGCAATGGATATGATCCGCAGGAAGACCTCCTAAATGTTCAAGAATTGAACTCTGGTTGATCCTAAAACATTCCGGGACAGTTTTCCCCTTAGACATCTCTGCCGCTGCATCACATGCGGCAACAGTAAACATACATCCTCTGGCCATGAATTTTGCCTCATCAACTTTTCCATGTCTTACCCGAAGAAACATCTCCACATCTTTACCACATTCATCCGGCTCTTTTGCATATCCATCAGGATTATCTATAGTACCATAGTTTTTAGGATTAGTTCCATATTCAACAACTTTTTCCGAATAAATCTCCTCAGCCTTCTTACGCAAGATGGCTTCCATTTCTTTTATAATCTTGCTTTCGTCATCCATATAATCTGACATTGTCCTTTCTGAACGTGTTTTCGTTTTTTCTTTAAACGGTTTCGCTACATATTACAATGACAAATTTGATAATCCTATACATGTTTGGATATAAATTTGGACAAAAGGGAAAACATTGCAAAGAAAATTATGAGAAAATGAAACTCAGAGTGCCGTTTAAAGAAAGCGAAATTACGATCTGAGTCCTTTGACTATTCAAAGTTCGACCCTTCGATTAACTCAGACAGGCTAAGCTCCATTTGACCTAGCTCATAGCTAACAGCTCAGGATAAACTTGCTGAAGGTGAGGGACAGAAATGGACTCATATGATATGATTGATGCCGGTATAATGGGAGGTGGGGCAAAGGTAATCAGTTGAAATATTTATGAAACAGTCAAATGTATCGGATAAAACTTAGAAAGGAATTCAGAAAATAGTTGACATGTCTTTTTTGAAATGGTAATACCCCGCACAATTAAGTATATCCACCATTATTGACAATTAAATTGCCAATATCTCTAATGCACGATCTAATCAAGTTACGAACTTTTTTATGATGATGTTGCAATCAAAATTCAAAAAGGAAAAAATCCCCATAAACATTTACAATTTATTTGTGAAGATGATTTGTTCTTCATGGGAGGTGACGCTAAGCAGATCGTGATTGTCGTTTCCGGTATGAAACACATCACATCATTGTAATATTAGAAAAAAGAAAAAAATACGACTCATGGACTTATAAGATTTGGGCGGGGATAATCCCCAAAAGAGGCCGAAGAATGTTAGGTAAAGTAAGTTCAAAAATAAAAACCGTCTCTAAGCTGAAATATGATGAAAAGCCATTTGAGCACTGGGGCCTGACCTCTAACGAGGTTAGAAAAATTACGGAAAAGAAAGACCATGGCCTCTACGACAAGAGGATGACCCTCAAGGAAGCGGTAGCCAAATATATCAAAGACGGCATAAACCTCGGAGTCGGCGGTTTTGTGAATACAAGGGTTCCCGCCGCAATCATTCATGAAATCATCAGGAAAGGTGTTAAGAACCTCACTCTTTCTTTCCAGTCCAACTCAATCTGTCTGGAATGGCTTGCCGGTGCCATGATTGTTGCTCCAGAAAAAGTATCTATTAAACGCGTAGAGTTAGCCTGGTGGGGCTATGAATTGATAGGGATCGCTCCTCTCTGGAGGTACTTGGTCACTAACAGGACAGTCGAAACCGACGATTATACTAATTATGGTATGTCGGTACGGTTCAAAGCCGGGGCCATGGGCATCCCCTTCATCCCCGTGAGAGATCATGGCGGGACGGATATGGAACTGGTAAACAGGGGTAAAATGATTGAATGTCCTTTCACGGGGCAGAATATTTACCTCCTCCCGGCCTGCAATCCCGATGTTGGCATCGTTCATACTACTGCAGCTGACATGTATGGAAATGCGAGGATCTTTGGGGCCCTCTGTACATGCCCGGAAATTGCGCAAGCATCTGCTTACACCATAATGACGACCGATAAGGTTATTCCCACCGAAACAATCAGAAAATATCCTAATCTGACGGAAATTCCCTATGTATGCGTGGATGCTGTTGTTGAGCAGCCCTTCGGATGCTATCCCGGTGCATGTTACGGGTACTACTGGTTCGATATGGATCATATCAGGAAGTACAGGGGAATCTGTGATGAATTCAGGAAAACTGGGAACAAAGACGGTCTGAGGAGGTATTTCAACGACTATATCTTTGGCTGTGAAACATTTGACGATTTTCTGGAAAAAACAGCCGGTTACAAAAAACTTCGATATTTAAAGGAAATGGACGGCGGTCAGCCTATCTATACACTGTAATGAGATTGTGAGATGTCAAAAAAGAGGTAAATGCAATGCCGGAATACAGTGCCTTTGAAATGATTGCTTTTACGGGATCAAGACAATTGGAAGATAGAAAGATCGTCTTTGTAGGCACGGGGCTCCCTATCATTGCTGCCATGCATGCCCAGCTAACACATGCCCCAAATCTCTATATGATATATGAAGCGGGGTCGCTGGCTCCTATCTTGGAGATTGGAATGCCCCTATCCGTAGGTGATACCCGGGCAGGAAGAAAAGCATGCTTCATGAAAGGATTGTGCGCGGTTTTTGAACTAACGCAGAGAGGGTTTGCAGATTATGCCTTTATCGGAGGCGCTCAGATCGATATGTACGGTAATATCAGTTCCACGATTGAAGGGAGTTACTACAACAAGCCCGATATCAGATTCCCAGGAAGTGGTGGTGCCGGAGCGATGGCGGCTAACTGCGGCAAGACCATAGCCATTATGGCCCTAGAGAAAAGAAGATTCTGCAAACAAGTAGACTTCATCACCAGTATAGGCTACGGAAACGGATCTCCTGACTATAGAGAGAAGGCGGGTGTCATGGGTGGTGGCCCCTATAGAGTAATTACCCAGCAGGCCCTGTTCGGTTTTGATGAGAAGACCAGGAGGATGAAGCTTCTGGAAGTTAGACCCGGATTCACCCCGCAGCAGATCCAGAATATGATTGAGTTTGAATTAATCATTCCTAAAAACGTACCGGAAATGGCAGAGCCGACGGAAGAAGATCTGCATCTGCTCCGGGATGTTGTTGACAAAGAGGGTTACTTCTTGAAGAGGGTTGTCAAGAAATAATTTTATAGACCAAAATTGTTAAGAAAGGAGGTTAAGAGGAGTCATTTAAAAGTGTTTGTTATACACGGTTAACGGAGTCATTGTGAAACGGTGTGTTAAACTGGAAATATCATGTCGCTCGCAATGATAATAGATTGAAATTCATTATTATTTAAAACGTTTTTTTATTAATGGTTTATTTATTGAAAGGAGGGTTTAGATAATGGCGGAAGAAGTAAAAACAGCCCCAAGGTGGATTCCCTTATTGTTGGGGTTAATCGGCAGTACCACATGCGGTATGCTTCTCTATGCGTGGAGTGTGTTTATCAAGCCGTTGAATGCGGAATTCGGGTGGACCCGCGCGGAAATAGCCATGGCCTTCGCGATCTGCTGTCTGGTCTTCGGGTTGGTGACGTTTCCCGCTGGGCGTATCAGCGATAAGATCGGTCCGGGAAAAGTAGTTATGGCGGGTGGAATCATTTTAGGTATTGGATTTGTGCTGTCAGGATTCATTCAGACGAAGATGCAGCTTTATATTACGTATGGTCTTCTTGCTGGATTTGGCGGTGGTGTTATTTACCTGCCGCCTATTGCGACGGCACCAAAGTGGTGGCCTGACAGGCGGGCCCTGGCGACCGGGTTTGCGGTTGTAGGTCTCGGTCTCGGTTCGTTTTTGATGGGGCCTCTCGCCACATGGATCATTACGAATCCAGGGATGGGCTGGCGCTATGTCTTCTGGTACTGCGGCGTTGCCATGGGCATCATGGCGATTGTTGCCGGCATGTTCCTAAAGGTGCCCCCGGCAGGTTGGAAACCAGCCGGCTGGTCGCCGCCAGCTCCCCCTGCTGGTGTAAAAGTTAAGGATACCCGTGACCATACGCATGAAGAAACTACCAAGTGTCCCAGGTTCTGGTTTCTATATGTTGCCTATTTTTGCGGGTCCTTTGCCGGTTTGATGACTATCGGTCATCTTGCCGGTTTCGGAAGGGATCAGGGTCTGACAGCTATGGCGGCCGCCGGTGCAGTGAGTTCTCTCGCCTTTACCAATGCAGCAACAAGAATACTGTCGGGATGGTTTGTGGATATGATCGGCATCCGCGTCTACTTCAGTGTGCTGTTTCTCCTGCAGACGTTGGCAATGATCTTCATCTTCCAGCTCGGCGGCAGCGCTTATGGATTGGCGGCTATCGCGTTGCTCATCGGCTGGAACTACGGCGCCATGTTTACGCTGTTCCCCGCCACGTGTCTGCAGTTCTACGGACCCACGTCGCAGGGGAGTAACTATGGCCTCTTGTTTACGGCGTGGGGTCTTGCCGGGTTCGCCGGGCCATGGATCGGCGGCTATTTGAAGGATGTGACGGGTACATATTATGCGCCATTCCTCATCGCAGCGGCTCTATGTGCTCTTGGAACTATAATTCTTTTCACGACGAAGCCGCCGGAGAAGAAGACTGCGCCAAGTCTTACTCCGTAATATTTCTGGCATTTACAGACAGGTTTAGGCGGTAGATTTTTTCAAGGCGCCCCGGTTTTGTCCGGGGCGCCTTTTTTTGACAATCTGTCATACCCGCTTTGTGAACACAGATGGATGCCTCCGCATCTGCCCTCTAGGTGGATTGCTTCACCATGGTCCATATTATTTTATGAGATATTGACTAAAAGACCAATATAAAATTCCGAGCGTCGATCATTTTTGAAATTTGAATTTAAAGGTAGTTTCTCTTCCATAGGTATGAAACCAAGAGTGTTATAATACTCTTTACCAATGGTAATATCCGTATTGTCCATACTTTATGCTTGTATCCATGTCGAAGTTTCTCATATGCTTGCCTGAGATGCCTGCGATCATGGGTGCTTTTATAGCCGTAAACTCCCCATAAATAGGTTGCTTCCGGAGCCGTATAACTCTTAGGATGTTCAGAGATAATAACATCCAGTTTTTGGATAGCCTGATCAAATTGATTGAGGTCAAAATATGTTTTTGCAATACCAAATAGTAATAAAGGGATCATCTCTTCAATGGGTATAAAACCAACAGCCCTATAGTGCTCTTTACCGCTTTTGTCGAGTAATATAAGAGTAGGGGCTCCTTGCACATTGAAATCTGTGGATAAAGGTATTGAGTCTGTGAGTACACGTAAGGGAATGAAATTTTGTTTAATGAATTCTGTTACATTTTTGTCAGGATACGTAACTGCATCCATCTTCTCACAATGAATTCACTCAGGATTAAAGAAATATAGGAGAACGGACTTCTGCTGATTCTGTGCCATAGATAACGCAACATCAATATCTGTCTCCCATTTTATTATACTCTCCATGATACATCCTCTTGTTTTTTAGGTAAAAATCATTTTTTTATCAATTATGCCATATAACAAAATGATCGTCAATCATCTTACAACCCACAGCCACCTGTGAAAATACACCTTGATCACTTTTATGGAGACAAAGACAATTGCGCCGAATACCATGATAACACAGATTGTCTAGAGCATCGGCGTGTAACGCCGAAAGATTCACGGACGGCAGGAATCTGGAGAACGGCGGCGGACAGTATAAACTGTGATATGATGGAAACGGTCAGCCACATATGCAATGGAGCCTGAAAGATGCTGTAGTGCATTGAGCGGAAGTTGAAGGCGGTGATCTTCATTTTCCGGCTCAGTAGCAGCGTTTATGGGTTGGCTGCCATCTGAAGGATATTACGGGAACATACTGCATGGCTTTCCTTATAGTAGTAGCTATATGCGCCCTTGGATGTATAAATCTTTTTATGACAAAACTGACGGAGAAGAAACCCGCGTAGTTTCTGGATTACGATTTCAGAAACTTTAACATTGAAGGCACTTTGGGTTTACCTGGGACGCCTTTTTTTGTTTCGTCCACTAATGAGCAAGAGAAAAATCTGGTTCATCTCCAAAAAAGCTGCTATCTTCTTCAGGATTCAAGAGATCAAAGGGTCAATATGAAGTACAAAGTGCAAGATGAGGGGTTCAAATGTAAATTTTTCCTTATACCTTGGCACTTGAACCTTAAATTCTTATCACAACTTAATTAGAAAATAATTGAAAATCTTTTGAAGAGGATAAGAATTGGATTTAGGGATATTAGGACAAATACATTTTACCTGGGAATTTCTGATAGGTTTCTTCAGTATTATTATAGTAAACCTCATCCTGTCAGGCGATAATGCCTTTGTCATTGCCATGGCTGTCCGTTCGCTTTCCGTAGGTCAGCGCATGAAAGGAATTGCCTTCGGGGTTGGGGCCGCCGTCATTCTTCGCATAGTCCTGACCTTTTTCGCCGCGCAACTTTTACAGATCGAATATATAAAATTTATCGGCGGTGCCGTCATCATCTGGATTGCCGTAAAGCTGCTTGTCGAAGGCGCGCCTGAAGATGAGTTTCAAAAACAAGCAAAAACCCTCTGGCAGGCCATCTGGATTATTGTAATTGCAGATGTCACCATGTCTATTGACAATGTTTTGGCGATTGCCGCCGCATCTAGAGGGAATATCTTTCTTCTCATTTTTGGTCTTGGTCTTAGTATACCTATCGTGATTTTCTCGAGTACCCTGCTCGCAAAATTAATGGATAAATATCCAGTTATCATCTACATCGGTGCTGCTATTCTTGGCCAGGTTGGGGGAGAGATGATGGTGACGGATCCTTTTGTTGTTTTGACAATTAATCCTTCAAAGATTTTTCAGTATGCTGTTGAGGTGTGCTTCACCATAGGTGTTATTGTTGCAGGAAAGCTTTGGATTAAACTGAAAGCACGCCGGCAGGTGAAAACAAATGAAGATAATTTAAGGGAATCATGAAATTAATAAGGATGGCTGATGGAAATCAGGAATTAGTCACACAAATAAAAATGATCTTAACACTACGGAATTGCCAACCTGGCTGATCCTTCTGTAGTTGACGATATCATGAGGAACAGGATACTATGGACATAAACTCACGGGAGGTCATATGAAAGCAAAAGATATTATGATCCCTTTCCAGGATTATCTAAAACCTGAAAACACCCTTAGAGAGGCAGTCAATCTTCTCAAGGGCGCTGTACGGGGTGAGGCAAAAGTCGGTGTCATGGGATTACCCGTCCTTGATGATAAGGGCAAGCTTGTCGGGATGCTGTCCATGACGGACATACTCAGGGCAGTCCATCCGTCCTACATGGATATGATGAATTTAGGTGACTTCACCTGGGACGGGATGCTGGAGTCTTTCGCCAAACAGGCCAGAGACAAAAAGGTGAAAGAACTCATGACGAGAACTGTTATTACCGTTCATGAGGATGACCCCCTTATGGAGTGTGTGGACCGTATCCTGAAAAATCGAGTGAGGAGAATGCCTGTCCTCGATAAGGCAGGAAGAGTGGTAGGTATGGTCTACCTGAGGGATATTTTCTTTGCCATCACGAAAGCGATGCTGGAAGAGAAGTGACGGAGGCAGATAATGACACAGGAAATTGCCGGTACTTCAGGTGAGATTGTAATGGGGCCGACCTTCTGGATCGCCACATTGATTTTTATCCTCGCCTATACGCTGATCATCTATGAGAAGATACACAAGACCATTATTGCCATCTTTGGGGCGGCCCTGCTGATCGTCCTTGGGATTGTCACTCAGGAAGAAGCGTTCAATTCCCTGGAACTGGGAATTGACTGGAACGTGATCTTTCTCTTGGTCAGTATGATGGTAATCATCAATATCATGAAACCGACGGGCTGCTTTGAGTATCTTGCCATCAAGAGCGCGAAGATAGCGAAGGGCGAGCCCTTCATGATCATGGCAATCTTTTCCACCGTCACGGCGGTGGTCTCGGCATTTCTAGACAATGTCACTACCGTGCTCCTAATTGCCCCGGTAACCCTCCTTATCTGCCAGGCGCTGGAACTTGATGTCGTGCCGTTCCTCATCACTGAGGCGCTGGCGTCCAACATCGGTGGGACAGCTACCCTGATCGGCGATCCGCCGAATATCATGATCGGTTCGAAGGCTCAACTGGGTTTCATGCCCTTTGTTTACCATCTGACACCGGTCATCATCGTTGTCCTGATCGTCTATATCATCAGCATCAAATTCATCTTCGGGAGAAAAATGGTGGTGAAGGAAGAATTGCGCCGGCGTGTCATGGCCATGAAGGAAAAAGAAGCGATCAAGGATCCGCCACTCCTGAAAAAATCACTTATCGTCCTCGCCGTCACAATTACGGGTTTTGTCATCCATGGGATGCTGGACCTGCAACCCGCCACGATTGCTCTTTTCGGTGCGGGGCTCCTTTTGCTGGTCTCAGGGATCAAGGAGCCACATCATATTCTTGCGGAAGCGGAGTGGTCATCTCTCTTCTTTTTTATGGGTTTGTTTATTATCATCGGCGCTGTAGTAAAAGTGGGTCTCATCAAGTGGATGTCGATAAAGGTGCTCGAGCTTACCCATGGAAATCTATTCGGCACGAGCATGATCGTCATGTGGTTTTCTGCATTCGCTTCCGCTTTCATCGACAACATCCCGTATGTTGCCACGATGAACCCCCTCATTATCGATATGGCCAAACAGCTCTGGCCCAACCTCTCCGGTATTGACCTTCTCCATCATCCTGACCTGATGCCCATGTGGTGGTCGCTGGCGCTCGGTGCCTGTCTCGGCGGCAACGGTACGGCCATCGGGGCTTCGGCTAATGTTATTGTTGTCGGCATGGCAGAGAAGATGGGGAAGCCCATATCCTTCAAAAAGTTCATGCTCTATGGCATGCCTTTAATGATCGAGTCGGTCATTATCTGCATGATCTATGTCTGGCTGCGCTATTATGTGCTGATGGTATAATAAACAGCAACATAACATGCCTAGCTCCTTAACAAGGCTTGAAATGATATTAATATTCTTTCCATGGAGCAAATAATAGGTTATAATTTAAAAAAATGATGTTCATTTTTTAACCAACTGTTTCTATTAAAATAAGGAGGTGAAAATATGATAAGAGTGATGATTGAAAGACATTGCCAGCCTGGAAAGGAGAAGCAGCTAAGAGGTCTGATGCTGGAATTGAGATCGGCTGGAATGAGGCAGCCTGGCTACATTACCGGCGAAACGCTTCGTGAATCGGATAATCCCTCCGTCTTCATGGTCATCAGCACCTGGATGAGCCTTGAGGCCTGGAAGGCATGGCAGACATCCAGACAGCGCCTGCTAATTGAGGAGATGATGGAACCTCTTATCAAGGAGTCCCGGAAGGTACGCGTTTTCACTGAGGATCATGATTAATGACCGGCAGCTGCATCTTATGTTGGTCATGAGGAAAATCTGAAGGGCGTAGACCATAAAGAATAAGGAGGAGGTACTATGTCTACTTTTTTTATGCTCGGCAAATATTCGTCTGAAGGACTTAAGGGAATAAGCGCAGGTAGGACAGACAAGGCAATGAAACTTATAAAAAAATTTGGCGGTGAAGTAAAGTCAATGTATGCATTACTGGGAGAAATAGATCTTGTTTTTATTCTAACCTTTCCAGATGTGGAAAAGGCAATGCAAGCTTCCGTTGCCCTGAATAAGCTGACTGGGATTTCCTTTACCACGCTGCCGGCGGTAACAGTGGAAGAATTTGATAAAGTGATGTCCAAAGTTTAGCGGAGTAATTCTTCAATAACCCGTTGGTCTTTTATTAGTGATTTAAACAATATAGAAGGGAGGGTTATTATGTCGGTATACAGCATTATTGAAATTGTGGGAACAAGTCCAAAATCTTGGGAAGATGCCACAAAAAATGCATTGGCAACCGCTTCCAAGACACTGGAAGATCTCAGAATTGCAGAGGTTGTAAAGCAGGATGTCACTGTTGAAAATGGAAAAATAACATCCTTCAGGGTAAGACTCAATATCTCATTCAAGTATCGTGGACGTTCTTAAACGGTTTTTAAACCCCAAAAACATTCCAGACTGAGGGGTTGAAAAACCCCTCAGTGCTGGCATAACTGTTATCCGGGATGCTAATCCTGGGGAATTTGATTTTCGGTCTTTTTTCAAAAAAGCAACAAAAATTCTGTATTTAAATAAAACCTTCCGTCCCCTCTTTAAGGCTCCTATCTATTATACTTTATTGATCAGAAAATAGTTGACAGAAAAGCATTTGGATGATAGGAAGGACACGCTAAAAAACCCATTCGCCCACCAATATAGAAATCTTTGGATAACGGCAGATTTGCCGGGAAGATTAGAGTGTAAGTGTATTATTTTATTTGTTTTGCGGAAGGGTTCTTATTCAAGGGTTTCCTATTGACAATATCTTCAGGAGGTAGACTATGTTTAATGACAAGGAGTTGGAAAAGATCAAAGCCGGGAAAAAGAAATGGTCGGAAGGGACTCTGGCAAAGACCTTGAGCAAAGCCCCCGAAAAGAAGGCTAAGACCACCTGGTCCGGGATCCCTGTCGAGACTCTCTATACCCCGACGGAAATTGCCGGTCTTGATTATGAGAGCAAACTCGGCTATCCGGGTGAATATCCGTACACCCGCGGTGTTCAGCCGAACATGTTTCGGGGCAGGTTCTGGACCATGCGTCAGTATGCCGGATTCGGCAGCGCCAAGGAAACGAATGCCCGCTACCGTTACCTCTTAGGCCAAGGGCAGACAGGTTTGAGCGTGGCCTTTCATCTTCCCACCCAGGCAGGCTATGACAGCGATCATCCCCTGTCCATGGGCGAGGTAGGAAAAGTCGGTGCCGCTATCGACCATATTGGTGATATGCGTATCCTTTTTGACCAGATTCCTCTGGACAAAGTAACGACGTCTATGACCGTTAATGCTGCAGCCACAGTGCTGCTTGCCATGTCTCTGTCCGTTGCCTCA
>Ga0335070_10002881_pt1 | contig 20034 bp, 19 predicted proteins | sample Lox_Sample_13_FD_206722 | JGI IMG/M metagenome (GOLD analysis project Ga0335070, IMG submission 206722) | Soil microbial communities from Loxahatchee National Wildlife Refuge, Florida, United States - Lox_Sample_1.3 | ecosystem: Environmental > Terrestrial > Soil > Wetlands | place: USA... | reverse complement strand
TCGCTGAGGATACCATCGCGGTCGACCATTGCCCCGAAGAAAAAAGCGTGAACCCTCCACACCCGCCCGGCCATCTACCCTTCAGCAGCAGACATTCCGCAATCAGAAACAATTTCCTTTAACCACAAATTTCAGGAGGTTTCATGCCCTACGTTGCAGTCGGAAAAGAAAATTCAAATCCCATCAACCTCTACTATGAAGATCACGGTTCGGGTCATCCCGTCGTGCTCATCCACGGATACCCGCTCAGCAGTTCGTCCTGGGAAAAGCAAGTTCCCGAGTTGTTGAAAGCCGGCTACCGCGTCATCGCCTATGACCGCCGCGGATTCGGCAAGTCCGATCAGCCTACCAGTGGCTACAACTACGACACCTTTGCCGAAGATCTCCACCACCTGATTCAACACCTCAAGCTGAAAAACTTCAGCCTCGTCGGATTCTCCATGGGCGGCGGCGAAGTTGCGCGCTACATCGGCAAGTACGGATCGAAGGGAGTGTCGAGCGCGGTCATCATGAGCGGCGTGCCGCCCTACCTGTTGAAAACCGGTGACAACGCGGAAGGCGTGGATGGAGCCGTGTTCGTGGGAATTGAAAAAGCTGTGGCCGCTGATCGCTACGCTTTTTTCACGCAGTTTTTCAAGGATTTCTACAACGCCGACATTTACCTCGGAAAGCGAGTCAGCGAGCAAGCCGTGCAAGCCAGTTGGGCCGTCGCCGCCAGCGCTTCGTCGACTGCGAGTCTGGCCTGCGTGCCGAGCTGGCATGAAGACTTCCGCCAGGACGTCGCCAAAATCGACGTGCCTACGCTGATAATCCACGGCGATTCCGACCGCATCGTGCCATTCGCGTCCGCCGGGCAGCGCACGGCGAAGTTGATCAAAGGCGCGGAACTCGTCGTGGTCAAAGAAGGTCCGCACAACATCGCCTGGACCCACGCTGAAGAGGTGAATGCGGCGTTGCTAACCTTCCTCAACAAGTTGTCCGAGAGTCAAACGACCGCGCGTGAACAAGCAGTAGCATAAGCTTCATGCCCCATCCTCGCGGCAAAGCGAGGATGGGGTTTTTAAGGTTTCAGCACTCCGGCCGTTTTCGCGGAAGTGTCTCCCTGCTTCGGTGTGTACGTCCAGTAAATCAATCCTGGATTGACCATTCGCTGTTCATCAGGGACAAGGTCCGCAGTACCCACATTCAAACCCAGGCCATCGATCAGCGCGACCATTCGAGTGGTGTCGTAAGACCAAACGTCGCCGTCCGCTGTTCGCACGCGGGCCACAAATGCGGCCACCGACACTAGTTGCGATACCTCCGAATCCAAGGCCAACCACTGGTTGCTCTGTCGCAAATCGACGTGCGTCGAGGAGTCCACCAGCCGGGTGACCGCGATCGTCCGCAGGTGGTCTCCCCAAACATTAAAAAGCGCGTAGCGGACCTCGACCGCCGAGATGGCCTCTTTCGGAGAAACCGTTCCCACCGGGATCAGATATTGGCTCTTCTCTTTGTCGTCGAAGTGCGGAAATACGCCTGCCCGATCGAGCCGCGCGGGAGCTGTAGGATCGTCAATGACATACCACGTTCGCTTCAGCGATGAATCCTGATTCAAGAAACCGCTCGCCGTCTTGACGGAGACGCTGCCGCCATCCTCCTGGCGAACCTGAAGCTCCGTTTCTCCCTTGCTTTGACCGACGGCAACTCCCAGAGACAGAATGGCAAACCCGATCAGTATCGTGGCGCGCATACCTTATTCCTCCACATTTGAGAACGCGCCAGTGTACGCCCCTTGCGACCTGCGTCGGGGAGCTTCACCTCCCATCCACGGCTTGCCTTTCCGTCTAACCTCCTGCATAATAATAGTTTGTCTTGACCTCGCCGGACTCTTCCGGAAACAAAGGATATACGTCTCGTGTTAATGATTCGACTATCGCGCATGGGTGCGCGTAAACAACCGCATTATCGGATTGTCGTGATTGAAAAGGCTCGCGCGCGCAATGGACGCCCGGTGGAAGTGGTCGGGACCTACAACCCCCGCACCAATCCCGCCAGCGTCGAGATGAAGCGTGATCGAGTGGAATACTGGGTGTCGAAGGGTGCGCAGATGTCGGAGCGGGTGAACAAGTTGTTCTCCAAGACCCCGGCTGCGGCGCCCGCGCCGGCTGCTTAGGTCGCTCCTGCTTTCGTCGCCGTCATTCGCATCGCCGATAGACTTGTACCCGGTATGGCTGAACCCGTACCGTCGCCGCTGAGGGAATCTCGCCAGCCGCTGATCTCCTCATTACACGAAGAACCAGATTATGACTGAGTCCTCTGGAAACATTTGCGCGCTGCTGGAATTGATTGCGAAGTCGCTGGTCGAGAAGCCTGACGAGGTTTTCGTCGAGCAGTTCGACGACGGCGTGATCGAACTCGAAGTCGCCGAAAGCGACGTGGGCAAAGTGATTGGCCGCCAGGGACGTACGGCGCGCGCATTGCGGTCGTTGCTCGGCGCCGCCGGGCAGCGGGCTCATCGGCGATACCAGCTCGAGATCATTGAGTAGTTCTGAAATCGAGTCGCTTTGAAAGGCGCGGCTTTGAGTGGCGCCTGCGGAGAGCAACTCAGGACGGGGCTTTAGCCCCAGAGGTACTGGTGGTTCGCGGGCGATGACTCCTGATTCGAGCGGCGATTTCATCACGCTAGCCCGCGTGGTTAAAACGCAAGGCCGCCATGGCGAAGTCGCAGCGGAAGTTCACACTGATGTTCCAGATCGGTTCGCGCCGAGAATGAAGTTACTGGCGCTAGGGAATTCCGGCGAGCGCCGCGAGTTGGAAGTTGAGGAAGTCTGGCCCCACAAAGGCCTGCTGGTCCTAAAATTCGCCGGGATTGATTCGATCTCGGATGCCGAAGCTTTGATCAGAGCCGAGTTGCAGGTTCCGCGGCATGAGCGGGCGGAGCTGGAGCAGGGTTGGACGTATGTCAGCGACTTGGTTGGGTGCACGCTGTTTGATCAGGGTCGCGACGTTGGCGTGATTGAAGATGTCGAGTTCGGAGCGGGCGAAGCGCCCTTGCTGATCGTCGCAGGCGCAGGAAAGAAGTTCGACGTCCCCTTCGCCGAAGCGTATTTGGAAGGCGTGGACATAGCGCAGCGGCAAGTCCGCATGCGCCTGCCGGATGGGGTGTTGGAAATCAACGCCCCGATGACGGCAGAAGAAAAGAAAGAGCAAAGCGGAGCGGGCAAGAGAAAGAAATAGCGGTTTTGTTTTTCTCCGTGTTCCTCTGTGATGAAGATTTAGGTTCAAGGTTCGCAAATGAAGGCCGACATCGTCACGATTTTCCCGGACTTCTTTCGCGGGCCTCTGGATCATGGCATCACCCGCCGGGCCTGCGAGATGGGTCTGGCGACAATAGAAGTCCACGATCTGCGGCAGTTTACGCACGATCGGCACCGCACCGTGGATGACCGCCCATTTGGCGGCGGCGAAGGCATGGTCCTGAAGCCGGAACCGATCTTTGATTGTTTGGAACCGTTTGGGCTCGCTACGCGTGAGGAGCGTTTGTCCAGCGCCGCGAAAGAAAGCGTCATTGTGCTCTCCGCGCAGGGCCAGCGCTTTACGCAGAAGGTTGCTGCGGAGTTGGCCGCTCTGGATCGCATCGTCCTGATTTGCGGACGATACGAAGGCGTGGACGAGCGCGTCTCCGACTTTCTCGCGGATCGAGAACTTTCGATCGGCGATTATGTGTTGAGCGGTGGAGAACTCGGTGCAGCCGTTATCATTGAGGCTGTAACCCGGTTGCTTCCCGGTGCGGTAGGGAACGAGGCTTCGACGCGGCAAGAGTCGTTCACAGCGTACGAGGCGGTGGAAGCGGACGGCGCAGATTCGACTTGCGGTTCCGGCGGGTTGCTGGACTATCCGCACTACACGCGTCCTGCAGACTTTCGCGGGATGCCGGTGCCGGAAGTGCTGCTCAACGGCAACCACAGCGAGATTCGCCGCTGGCGCCGCGAGCAGGCATTGAGAAAAACGCTGCGCAACCGCCCCGATTTGATCGAGGGTGCGAGCCTAGGCCGAGAGGACGAGGAGATTGTTGGGCGGTTAAGAAAAAAGTTATAGGTCCTAGGTGTTCGGTCTTGGGTTTCCCTAAGACCCAAGACCTAGAGCCCAAGACCCAAGATTTGAATTGAAGGAAACTGACATGTCAAACCTGATCATCGAAAAACTTCTCGCAAAAACCAAGCGCACCGATCTCCCGGAGTTTCGCCCCGGTGACACCGTGCGCGTTCACGTGAAGATTAAAGAAGGCGACAAGGAACGTCTGCAGGCCTTCGAAGGCGTGGTCATCAAGCGGGACAACGGACCGCAAGCCAGCTTCACCGTCCGCAAAATCAGCTTCGGCCAGGGCGTCGAGCGCATCTTCCCCGTTCACTCCAAAGTGATCGACAGGGTGGAACTGATGCGTTCGTCGAAGGTCCGCCGCGCGCGCCTGTTCTATCTTCGCGGCCTCAAGGGCAAGGCTGCCCGCCTGCGCGACGTCGAGAAAGCTTAGTCCAACAATAAAGGCCGGGCTTTTTCGGCCCGGCCTTTTCTCTCGATGTCCCTGCGTCACAAGACTGCCGTCAGCGTTTTCGATTCCGCGAAGTCTCCGGAATGGTTCTTCTTATTCTCCTGCGCGTCGAAGTCCTTTTTTGTGCCCACGAAGAATTCGATCCTTCCCCCCACTGCGATCCCGTCGCCGGTGGAATAGACCGAATGCGAATATCCCCAGACCGCGCCGTCGCTCGAATTCTGGAATGAAACCTGTGGATTCGACAGCAGCGTCGAGGTCGTCAGCTTTCCATCTTTTGGGATGGTGACGAGATATCCTGCCCCTTCTTTAGCCAACTCCGGTGCGTTCTTCACGCCCATCTCGAGGACGAAGTTCCCGCTGAAACTGGGGGGAATGTTGATCACAACTTCTTCGCCAGACGCCTTCTTCGAGCATGCGGCGCTCGCCATAAGAAACAGCGCCCCCACCAGGATGAGCCCCACTCTCCGCATCATTTCCCTACCCCTTGTGCTTCGTTTGCAGAAGCTATCTGCTGTTGCGGCCTCAGGCGAATTGGCACGCGCGCCACCACTTCGGTTCCAGTCGGTGACGAGTTCACTTCGAGTCTTCCCCCAATTTCTCGAACCCGTTCCGTCATCCCGGCCAAGCCGACCCCGCCCCCGGTCCCATCTTCCTGCAGGCTGTCGAGCAGACTCTCGGGCAGGCCTTGGCCATAATCTTTTATGCTCAATACAACGTTGCCGCCATTTGTCCCCAGGCTGACGTCTGCCTGTTTTGCTCCCGCATGGCGGTGAACATTGGTCAGGCTTTCCTGCAATACGCGGAATAATACCAGTTCTATCGATTCGGACAACCGTTCGGCACTCTCCTGGATGTTCAGGTTCACCGTGATGCCGCTGCGCTGCGCGAATCCTTCCACAAACCAGCGCATCGCCGAATTCAATCCTGCTTCGTCGAGCAGGGGCGGGTGCAACAGATGCGAGATGGTGCGTGTTTCTGCGATCGATGCATCCAGCAGGTTGAGGCTGTCCCGCACGATAGGATCCCCTGGCAACTTCGACTGCAGCATCGAGATCGCCATCTTCATTGCCGCCAGATGCTGGCCTACGGAGTCGTGCAGTTCACGAGCAAACCTGCGCCTCTCTTCATCCTGCAGCGTCATCAGGCGCGCACTGAGGGCCCGCTGCGTATTTTCGGCCCGTGTCCGCGCCTTGACCTGGTCCGTGAGCAATTGATTGTGAATGAGGAACAAGACCAACGTCAGGAAGAGGCTGGTAATCAGAACCGCGGATGTCGTCGTGCTCGAGCTCTGCACCCTTGCCTCCCGATCGTCGAGAAGTTCCTCTTCAGCCGCATACATTTCTTGCAAGACAGCATCCGTTTCTTCCGCACGGTTCATGATCTGTCCGGTGATCTGGTTCTGCGCCTCCAAGGTCGATTTGCCGCTGCGCGCCAGATCTATGGAACGATTCATGACCTCAATCCGTCGCTCGCTCGACTGGCGCAGCCGATCGCAATCCGTCTGCTGCCGCTGATTGTCGTAGGTTAACTTCTGAATGGAATCGAGGATCGTGCGCAACTTGCCGGTCTCTTCGCTATACCGCCCAAGTAGTGCGGGGTCGCCGGTCCGTACGTATTCTGCTCGCAGACGCCCCGCTCGCGCCGTCGTCATGGAGAACTGTGCCAGTTGACTTTGCACGTCGCGGGTGTGGCGCACCCACTGTTCGCTGGTTTGCAATCGTGAAAAGGCGAGGTAAGCAGCGCAACTGCTCAGAAGAAGAAACACAAGGCTTGCGGCCAGCGCCGCATGGGCTTTTCCGTTGGGGAACATGCCGAAGTGAACTGCTTTTCATTGTAAACGAAAGCCCCGAGCGCATAGGTGGCGCGGGGATTGTTTTGAATGAAGGGAAAAACGCGCAAATGCCGCGATTAGCCTGCGGCGGCTAGGGATTCGGAGCCGATCTGCGCGCCGCTGAACTCCTCCACACGGCGCAGGCGCACCTTGCTGAGGATGTAGTCTAACAGCGGCCGGTCTCCGCGTCGGATCTCATGAAATTCAACGCCCATGCCAATATTGTTTACCAGGTATTTCACCTGGGCCTTAAGGGCCAGGCTGACATCGAAGACACTCAACATGAGACGGAAGTCAGTGCCGGGGCGGAGAATTTCCGTAGCTGAAATTCGGGCTCCGTACTCCGAAATCTGCTGCACCTCGCCGGCTACGTGCTGGACGCCGTCAATCACTTCCGCCTGCCCCTCAACATAAAATCGCGGGCGCCTCCGGCGATTGGTGTCTGACGAGGCAAACGCGGAACTGCTCCGGGGTCCGCTGCCCACGATGACCGGCTGGTACTCCTCCTGCATCTGCCGCAACTCATCGTCCCACGGTGTCTTTCCGTCGACGCATTGCACGGTGAACTGTCCGCGAAGAGGAGAAGAAGGGTCAGCGGACCAGACCACCTGGCAAATCGCACGGTTGCGGCCGCGCTCGACCGTCACCATGTCGCCCACGTTCAGGTCGCGGGTACTCAACAGGCGCGCGCCGTTGGGATGAATGTCGTAGGTGCAGCCCCACTCCGGACGGCCTTCCTGTCCAACCACGCTCCAGCGCACCGGCAGCGCCAGATGCACCAGTTTACTGGCGAGGTATGGCGACAACGAATTGGATCCCTGACTCAAATCCCGCCTCAAATGTCCTGCTTGCGACTGACGCCACGTTACCAGTACATGTACGGCCGGGCAATGTACCGCCGTACTCAAAGAATGGTTACCAAGCGGCGTTACTTGAGTGGCGGGTGACGCACTCAGCGATTTTGCCCAAGAGTCGTGGCAGTATGTACAAATCCCTTGCAGGATTCGCGCCCGTCATTGAAGATGGAAGGAATTTCCCTGGTTCAAGATTTACCTAACCGATGAAGTCGTCCGTCGTTAAGGCGCCGTCCGCCAAAAAACTCTCGCCTTCTGCCGCCAAATTGCGTCTTCTGAAACGCCTGCGCTGTACCCTGCACTATGAAAAGATGGCTTGGCAGTCTGGCGCTGGCCTAGTCGCGGGCGTCGACGAAGTGGGCCGCGGATCTTTGTTCGGCCCTGTGGTCGCGGCGGCAGTCATCCTCGATCCGGCGTATCGGGTGCGGGGGTTGCGCGATTCCAAACTGCTTGAGCCCGAGCGGCGCGAAGTGTTGGCGCAGCGCATTCGCGAGCATGCGATCGCTTGGGCAATCGCCGCGGTGGATGCGGCGAGAATTGACCAGATCAACATTTATCAGGCATCGCGCGTGGCCATGAAGCATGCGGTCGAGCAACTTCATCCGAAGGCAGACCACTTGTTGATCGATGCCGTGAAGATCGATTGCGAGATGCCGCAGAGGGCCATCATTCATGGAGATGCGCTGTCGGCGTCGATTGCTGCGGCGTCGATTTTGGCCAAGGTGGAACGTGACCGCATGATGTGTCAGTGGGACACTGTCTATCCCGGGTATGGATTGGCCTCGAACAAGGGGTACAGCACGCCGCGGCACAAGGCCGCGTTGCGCCACCAAGGGCCGAGCCCTTTGCATCGGCTTTCATTTGCCCCGGTGTGGCAGAACCCTGTTCCGCAGGAGGCGTTTGCCTTCATGGAAGAAGAGCAGGTGGCGGAAGTGCTTGAGGAAGAAGAGCTTATCGCAGAGGAACTGGCGGGCTAGGGAAGTTTCCCGAATGTTCCCGAAGGAACATTATTATGTACAATATCGTACATACGGTGATCTGACATTCTGGTAAGTCCGGTGGAAGGAAGGATTTATGACTAGAGCGAGTGAGCGGGCGGCGAAAAAGAGAGCGACCGGCAGGCGCAGGACGCATGCGGTGAACGCCCTGAGTCTCTCGGCCCCGGCACCCGATAAGAAACTCGGCAAGTTGAAGATTGGAGACTTGTATCGCCCGCTCAAAAAACCGATCACGTTGCGGCTCGATGCCGACGTGTTGGCCTGGTTCAAAAAAGATGGACGGAAGTATCAGACCCGCATCAACGGTGCCCTTCGCAAGGTGATGGAGCGGGAGATGAAGACCGCCTCGTGACCTTGTTCATTCTGTCGTGGCGCTTCTCACAAACCCATCAGTCGCACTCGATTGCCTGGAAAGAGCGAGAGAATGTGGGGGGAATCCCCTCCTCACTTTGCGAGATCGGCCGTCAATTCCTCGACAAGCATTGTGTTCTTTTCCAGGGCGCGCTGCAGGATTCCCGCTTGCACCTTTGCCGTTTCCCAATCTTGTTTCTCGACTGCTTCGGTGAGTCCGGGTAGTTCGAGGTGCGCGTAAGTAAAGCGCGCTCCGTACAGAATATGTTTGAACCAGGGGCGTCCCGGGATACCGTCGGGATTGAGCCAATTGCGCTCAACTTGCATCATGCCGTGATTCAGGGCGGAGGCGGTTTTCGCGTCGACCTGGCCGGAAGAGAGTTTCTGCGTGAGCGCGGCATTCAGTTTCTTGCCTGCGGCCTCAAACGAATCAATCTCTTTTCTCACCTCGGCCAGATCGAGCTTGCTCATGTCTTTGCCGTCGGCGAGTTCGTTCACAAATTGCCGAACGTTGCCCGCATACATGGCGAAGTCGAACGGCAATAGATCGGCATTGGCCAGCCGAAGGGCCGTAACTCCCCAGAGTTGCGACATCAGCGTGTGATATTTGTAGCCGGGGTCGCCAAAGTGGTTCATCCAGAAGAAATCATCATAGGCAGAGTGGTAAACGCCATAGTCGCCGCCGAATCCCAGGCCGATCACCGGCATGCCGACGAAATTCAGAAAGACCGTATGATCGGATCCGCTGCCGATACGCGTATCAGCTAGAGAATCGTCGCGCACACCGGAGTCATTGAATTGGCTGGAGCGCGACCCCGCTTTCCTTTGGCGTTCAATCGTGGCTTTCCATGCCTCGTAGAGATTCTTACCGGACGGATCTTGTAGGGAGCGGGTCGTCTCAACCAGCATGGGCGCGAGCGACGCCACCGCCTGGCCGGCAAAATCCGGGCCAGAAGTAGCCTCGTCGACGTTGATGTAGGCGACGGCCTTGGAGCGGAGTTCATCGGCAAATTGCTCTCCCCATTCCGTGGAACCGGTGAGGCCGACTTCCTCGCCGTCCCAACTGCAAACGATGAGGGTGCGTCGCGGTCTCGTGCCTTGCCTTTTGAGTTCGCCCAGCGCGCGAGTGAGTTCCATCATGCTGGCCGTGCCGCTGGAGGGATCGACTCCACCGAACACCCAGGCATCGCGGTGATTCCCCAGCACGACCCATTCATCGGGCAAATCGGCGCCGCGAATGCGCCCTTCGACGACATAGTAAGGTTGCGTGCCGTTGTCCATTTCGATCTTCAGATGAACTTTCACGCGCTCGCCGCCAAAGTGGTATTCGAAGGGAAGTCCGCCCTGCCAATCTTTGGGCGCAACGGGGCCATCCATGTTTTCGAGCAGTGGCTTGGCGTCGTGCCACGAAAGAGGCAGCGCCATGATCTTTGGCGCCGACATCGCTTCTTCGATCGGAATTCGCTTTGCCCCCGGCACGGACGCCCACCCCGGAGTCAGCGGATCGCCCGGCACCATGAAGTCGTAAGTAATCGCGCCGCGCTGGATGTGGTATTCGGGGCCCCAAGGCCCGTCAGGGTCGACTTTGCCTTGCTTGTAGCCGTCTTCCTGCGGATCGCTGTAAATGAGAATCGCGGCCGCACCTTCGCGCTGCGCCGTGAGCGCCTTGAATCCGCGATAGCTGTAAGGGTTGGAGTAGCGAACGAGAACAATCTTGCCTTTCACGCTGATCCCGTTCTTGCGCAGCAGATCGTAGTCTTCTGGATTTCCGCTGTGCGCGTAAACAACAGGCGCCGTGACCTCTCCGGAAATCGACATGCCCAGCCAGGCGCCGCTGATGCCGGGATTCTTCGAATCCTCGTCGCCTGCGATTGGGGTTTCGCGCAGTAGCGCCTCGTAGTGCGTGGGCGTAATCATCTCCAGCGACGCGCTCTTGGGATTCGTGCCGTAAACGTCGTAGCGGTGGATGACGACGTCCTCTAGTCCCTGCTTTGTCCATTCACGACGGATGTATTCGGCCAGTTCGTTGTTGCGCTTCGACCCGGCGATGTGTGGTTCTTGCGTGAAGATGCGATGCTGGCGTCGCTCCTCGTCGGGAGAGGGAATCGATTTGAATTTGGATTCGACTTTTGCTTCCTGCGCGGCCGAGTTTGGGGTGAAGCCGAGGATGGGTGTTTGGGCGTTGGAGAAAGTGACCAGCAATAGAGCGATGACGAGCGAGCGGAGCGAAGTCATGGGCGCCTGCGATTGTACCGCAGGGCAGTGGTGCTTCGCGCCACATGGCCGGGTCTGAGACCGGGGCCCACATGTGCCGAATTCCAACAGTGGCAACCCTCATTTTGCTTTCAGAATTTCGCTCAGCAAGTCTGGCTTCGATTCATCGCGCACCAGGTGCGGATATTTTTCTCCGCCATGATAGTTGAGCTTGTAGGTCTTGTAGTAGTCAGTGTTCTCGACCAGCAACTCTATCGGTGCGCTCCCGCTCTTTGCGGATTTGATCGCATCATGCAGAACTTCCGGTGAGAACTTCCGCCCGTTGACCGCGACTACTTTCATTCCGGGGCCGATTCCGGCTTTGGCTGCGAGCTCTCCTTCAACGGTGTCGCTGATCCCGCCGTCGTCGTGCAGGTTGATCCCGAGGGAATAAGTGGTGTCGATGAAATGATACGCACCTTGCGCGGCGCTCTCCATCTCGGAAGGGTTCTCAGTGTATTCGAGTTTCCATCCGCTGCCTTCGATTCCGCCCATCGGCGCATGCGGTGCGTGGCTTGTGAGGCGCTCCGTCCAAAAGCCGCGCCAGTCGTAGGCGACAACCTGATTCAGCGCGTTGACCACGTCATCGAAGGTATAGGTTTTGAGCGCCGGACCTGTGCTCGGTGCTCCGTGGAACAACTGGCAGAAATCATCGATCGACTTTTTGCCTTTGCTCTGCTGCCGGATGATGACGTCAACCCACAGCCAGTTCAACGTATCTTCGTTGTAGAAATCAGTCCCCCGGCGCCACGAATGCCACGACTCAGAAGAAAAATACAGTTGAGGCGCGGCATCGGCCGTGTCCTGTAGATTGCGCCATTGCCGCCCGGGTTCGTGGTCTAGAGCGGCGGCAGTCAGAGCGAGATCGTCGCGGTCCTGCTCCGCCGAGAGCAGACCGCTGCGCGCTGTCAGCACAAATCCCAGATAGTTCGTCAGGCCTTCGTAGACCCAGAGCAGATCGTCTTGCATGGGTTGTTGATAGTCGGGTGTGGCCAGATCCGCTGGGCGGCGATACTTGCCATTCCACGAATGTACATATTCATGCGGCAACAGTCCGGCTGCCAACTTGCGTTCTGCATCGTCGACGAGGCTGCGTTCGTCCACGCGGCTGTCGTCGGACTCGTGATGCTCGAGTCCGAAGTGCGCCACATGATCGCTGAGTGTGTAGAGAAAGTGGTAATCGCGATAATGATGCGCGCCGAAGAGCTTTTGCGCTTGGTCGACCAGACTCTTGTACTGATCCCAAACTTGTTGAGGAGCCTCTAGGGCGGCGGCGCTGTCGGCTGCGATGTCCATTTCGGTGACGGGATCCTGTGCAAGCGGAACAACCTTGAGGAATTCTCCGGTGATCACGGGAGAGTCAACCAGAGTCGTCAGCGAAACCGTGCTGAAGTGAATTTCATTCCCGCTCTGACTGGTAACGGGAAGGGGCGTGCCGAATTTCCATCCGTTAGGGAGCTTGAGTGAAGCGGTGAAGTTGATGTCATCCGACTTCCATCCCTTGGGGTACAGCAGCACCTGGTTCCAACTGATGATTGCGAGTTTATCCGTGGCAGAAGAGCCAGCCGAGAATCCTCCTTCGAGTGTGGCGGGAGAAAGGAAATCAAGTTCGGCGGCAACTTCGGACACTCCCGCAGGAACTTCGACATGAATCGTGAATCCGTCGAGCAGGTCACGGCGCCACTTGAGGGCCTTTCCAGCGGCGGCGAACTTCAGGCCAGCGAGATCGACGACAGGACCGTCGGGCGCGTGCTCGCCGGGAATCCACTTGGGATAGTAAAGCGTGAGATCTCCTTCGGTCGCGGGGATCATGAGCGCCGCGTGAAAGATCTTGCGCGGCGCAGTGGTGGCATCGACAGCGATGGTGACCGTCGGTCCAGTGGCGCACCAACTAACGATGGAGAACAGAAGAAGGCAGACCACTCCCAAGGCTCGGGAAAGTTTCATTTGATCGGGTCCCATGTTCGTGATGAGATTCGTCCCCACAGCGGAAATTACGAATATAGCAGCCGGAAGTGAGAGCGTACAGCGCAGGACGGCTGTTATGATTTCGCTCGATGTCGCGACGCGGAAAGTTCATCACGTTTGAAGGACTCGATGGCACGGGCAAGAGCACGCAGCTGCGCAAGCTTGCCGCTGCCCTGCGAGCCTCGGGACATAAAGTCGTCGAAACGCGCGAACCCGGTGGGACCGCGACGGGGGAAAAGATCCGCAAGGTATTGCTCGATTCTGCCACGGACGGCTTAGACCCGATGTCGGAGATGGCTCTGATGTTCGCTTCGCGCGCGCAGCATATTGCAGAAGTGATTGCGCCGGGTGTCGCCGCGGGAAGTATCGTCTTATGCGACCGCTTCACAGATTCGACCGAGGCGTATCAAGGCAGCGGGCGACGGCTCGGCAGTGCTGCGGTGCTCGAACTGCATCGCGTGCTGTGCGGCGATCTGCAGCCGGATTTGACCATCCTGCTCGATTCCAATCCCCACTTGAGCGTGAGCCGTGCGCGGCGGCGTAACAAGAAGGTCTCAAAGTCTGCCGGACATAGCCACGACGAGAATCGCTTCGAGCAGGAAAACCGTGCCTTCTTCCATCGCGTGCGCGAGGGATTTGCGGCCATCGCGAAGAGAGAATCTGGCCGGGTCGTGGCAGTCGATGCCAGCGGAACTCCGGGGCAAACGCATCAAAAGATTATCGAGATTGTTCGCAGGAAGTTGAAAATCTAGTACCCAGCAGTCACCGAACGTGCGTTACGACAAACTGCAGTGGCTGTTCCCGATAGCAGTAACGCTCCACAACGCCGAGGAAGCGATCTGGATGCCGGGCTGGGCAACGGATCATGCCGCACAGTTGCCGATTGCATCTCCCGGGTCAGCGAAGATTCGAATCGCGCTCCTCGTTCTGACATTGACGGCCTTTCTCCTGACCTATCTGAGCGCTCGCCGAGGTCCCAGAAGCGTCTGGGCGTACCTCACCTTCGGATACATCGTTGCCGTGCTGCTAAACGTATTCGTTCCGCATGTTCCCATCGCCATTGTCGTTCGCGGATACGCGCCGGGTGTCGTGACGGCAGTGCTGATTAACCTCCCAGCGATGAGTTATCTCGCGATGCGCGCAGTGCGGGATGGTTGGGTAGGCGGCAAGAAGGCAGTTGCGGCAGCGATTCTGGTTCCGATACTTGGGGCCATTTCGATCGCGGCGTTCTTCTCCTCAGGTAAGATCATCTCTTATGTTTTCTGATTTTCACGGGAACGCGGACATCGTGCATCGGCTGCGCGACATGCTGGCGCGCGACCGGTTTCCCCACGCCGTAGTGCTGGCCGGCGGACAAGGCTCTGGCAAATACACGCTGGCGCTCATGCTGACGCAGGTCCTCAACTGCCTCGATCCCAAGACTACCGACGGCCTGCCCGATTTCTGCGGGAAGTGCGCCAACTGTACGCGGATTGCGCAGGCGAGCGATCTCGACGCCCGCTTTGCCGAGGCGGTCGAAGCCCGCGAAAACCTGCGCGAGACCGATAAGAAAGAAACGCGCATCTTTGTACAGACGCATCCCGACGTTCTGGTGATCCCGCCCGATCCGCCGCAAATGATGATCAAAGTCGACCAAGTGCGGCACGTCATCGAGACCATCTACTACCGTCCAGCCGAGGGCAAGGAGCGCGTCTATATCTTCACCGACTCGGCCTTCATGAAAGAGGCGGCGAATTCGCTGCTGAAGGTGCTCGAGGAGCCGCCCGAATTCGCGACCCTCTTCCTGCTGACCGAAAATCCGGGAGAATTACTGCCCACGATTCGTTCGCGGTCCATGGTGTTCACGCTCGGTGCTCTGCCGGCGGAGGAGATCGAGGCCTATCTGGCGAAGAATCGGCCCGATTGGAAGCCTGCACAGCAGGCGCTGGTTGCGCGGCTATGTGAGGGGTGCGTGGGACGCGCGCGCAGCTTCGATGTTGAGGCCTATACAGCCGCTCGCGATCATGCCCTCGCGATTCTGAAGTCGTCGCTGGCCGGTGGCGAGCACAGCGAGTTATTTAAGGTAACCGAATCCTACCGCCCCGGTGCGGAAGGTAGAGAGAAGACTGAGCGTCTGATCAAGACGCTGTATTCTCTTCTGCGCGATCTGATGTTCGTCAACTCCGGCGCGCCCGAGTTGGTGAGGAATACGGATATTGGTTCCGAGCTGAAGCGGTTGTCAGAGTCCGCCGACTTCGAGTGGATCACGCTGGCCTCCGATCGCCTGGCTGAGGTCGAGCGCGGCATGCGGCGGAATTTGCTGCGTTCTCTGTCTCTCGATGCCTTCGCAGCGGCACTGGAAAAGTAGATATACCTGAAGATTCACCGCTTCCCTAATTACAGGATTTACCCGAGAACCGACCCTTCCCGCATATGCTACTTTTTTGCGACGACTACATTATTTGCTGCGAGCTATAGCTGTACTGCTTCGTGATAGCCAATAGAGGAGTGCCACATGCGAGTGTCGAAAAGTTTGCGCGTGCTCATGTTCAGTGCAGTGCTTGTAGTGCTGTCCGCTAGCGCGTTCGCGCAGGTTCGAATCACAGTCGGTTTTGGTCCTCCACCGATTCCGGTATACGAACAGCCGCTTTGTCCGGGGGATGGCTACATCTGGGTTCCTGGATATTGGGCGTGGGACACAGATGTTGACGACTATTACTGGGTTCCCGGAACCTGGGTGATGGCCCCTGAAGTTGGCTATCTCTGGACCCCGCCCTGGTGGGGATGGGACGGCGGCGTGTATCTGTTCCATGAAGGCTTCTGGGGTCCGGTCGTTGGATTTTATGGCGGGATCAATTACGGCTTCGGCTATTTCGGCACCGGATTTGTCGGCGGCCGTTGGGACGGCGGGCATTTCTTTTACAACCGCTCGGTCACCAACGTGAATGTGACGGTGGTCCGCAATGTCTACAACGAACGAGTCGAAGTCAGAAATGAAAGCCATGTGAGTTTCAATGGCGGGCGGGGTGGCATCGACGCCCGGCCCACGCCTGCCGAGGAAAATGCTGTCCGGGAGCGGCACGTTGGTCCAGTCGCAGCACAAATGCAGCACGTCCAAGCCGCGCGGGGAAATGCTGACTTGCGCGCCAATGCTAACCACGGGCGTCCGCCGGTTGCGGCCACGGCGCGTCCAGGCGAGTTTCGTGGAGCGCAGGCGATTCCTGCCCGCGAGGCGGGCGGCGAATACCATCGCCCCGAAAATGTTGGTGGAGGCGCGCCCCACGGCGGCAACGAAGCTCCCCACAATTACATACATCCCCGTGATCTGCCGCCCCTGAACCGTCCAGAAGCGGGCCAGGCAAACACCAAGGAAGAGAAGAAGTATCAGCAGCAACAGCAGAAGCTCTACCAGCAGCAGACCAAAGACAGAGAAAAACTGCAGAAGCAGCAGGACAAAGAACACGCGCAGTTGCAGCGGCAGAACGCCAACCAAGAAAAGCAGCAGCAGATGGAGCAACGGCATCAGCAGCAAACGCAGCAGATGCAGCAGCGCCACGAGACACAAACTCGCAATCTCCAGCCTCCGCATGGAGGACAAAAACCGAGATAAGTCTTCGGCCGGTTTTAGAGGGGCGGGTCGAGGAGACCCGCCCCTCATTGTTCCTCAGACGAGGGCAAAATCTCTGCATCGGTTGAAAGATGTCTTGGCGGGGACGAGGGCATGCTCCGGTAACCACCGAAGTGGTTACTTCCGGCACATCCTTGCGCAGTATGAAAATGGACTAATCTGCTTCTGTTTCAATCACTTGCCCCAAATTACTCCGCTGGTTCTACTCCCTTCAGAAACATTGCCGGGCCACCTGTACGACCCTATAATCGACCTACTCTGGCAGTAATGATTCTCCGTCAGGTTCCGGGTAGACATCACGGAGGGTGTAGTTTGTCTGAGCGCTCTCCAGCGAAGGATTGGTAAAAGGACGAAGCCCGGATATGCGAAAGCGCCTGCAAATTGCGTTGATGCTGACGGCAACGATCGCAATCGCGACCTCCTACTCTCTTATTCCAGCGGTAGCGCGCGCCGCGGAAAGCGACGCGGCTAGCCACGGCATCACGACCAGCGAGGAAAATGGACGCAAGATCTATGTGAACGACGAGGACGCGCCCCGGAAGGCGCGGATGGCGCCTGCTCCGCAACCGAAACGCCCAACCCTCGTGTATTGGAGCAGCAAAGAGAATCGTTGGAAACCGGTACCCTCGGCCGGGACAGCGTCTATGCAGGCAGCGCGGTCTGCGGCGGCCGAAGTTAGCAGCTATTACGGACGTGAATCTGCGAAGTCCGCCAACGCGCGCATCGTCAGCGCGAACTTCCATGGGCATCAGGCGACGCAGGACGAAGTTGACGAATCGATCGTGATGGCGGCTGCCCGGCACAACGTGGATCCCAATCTTGTGCGCGCCGTGATCAAAGTCGAATCGAACTTTAATTCCAACGCGGTTTCGCGCAAAGGCGCGATGGGGCTCATGCAACTGATGCCCGCCACGGCTAAGTCGCTGAATGTGAAGAATCCGTTTGATCCCAACCAGAACGTCGACGCAGGCGTGCGGCATCTGAAGCAGCTTCTTGAGAACTACGGCGGCGATGTGAATCTGACCCTGGCCGCATACAACGCCGGATCTGGAGCAGTCGCACGCAGTTCCGGTGTTCCGCGCTATGCCGAGACCCAGAATTACGTCCGGCGCATTACCAATCTTTACTACGGTGGCTTCGATTTAGGGCCATCCGGGCCGTCCCGCGATCCCGTTCGTGTTCAACGAGATGCGCGGGGCGTGCTTTACATCAGCAACACGGAGTAGCAAGCTCCAAGTTACCGGCACCGAGTGCCGAGAAGCCGCAGCAACGTTAAAGAGAGCTTCCGGCATCTGTTAAAGAGTCTTCCAGGTACCCAGGTGTTTCGAAAAGTTAGTTACGAGAATCGGTCTGAGGACCGAGCGACGAATATCGAATTGCGGGCCGGAAGTCGCGCTCGGTCGATATTCGGGACACGGTATCCGGCACTTGTGTTGTCGCTCCTTGTTCTGTCGACAACGCTGGTGGCGCACGCCCGCACGCGTCATAGCGAAGCCTGGGCCCGCGATCACTTCACGTCGGCCGAGCGCATGCGCGAAGCACTCAACGGACGTCCCCCTGGTGAACGCACTCGCCACGACTACCAGCGAGTCATCAACGCGTACCGCAATGTTTACTTTGGCGCTCCGACTTCTACCAAGGCCGATCCCAGCGTGGTTGCCGTCGCTGAAACCCTGGTCGAAATGGGCCGGCGCTTTGACGACGACAAAATCCTGAATGAAGCGATTGCGCAATACCGCTTCCTGCGCAAGGAATACCCCGGCAGCAAATACCGCAGCGATGCCCTGTTCACCATTGGCGAAATCTACCAGGACGACCTGAATGATTCCGAGCAGGCGCGCGCTGCATTCCAGGAATTCCTGAAGCGCTATCCGCATAACCGGCTTGTCGAAGATGCGCAGCAAGCCATCATTCAGATCGATCAACAGGCGCAGGAAGAGAAAAAAGCTGAGGCGCAAAAGAAGCCAGGCAGGGAACTGGCCGCCAACAAGAGCAAAGAACCTTCCACCGGAAAGAGCGCAGCCAGCAAAGACGCGACCGCCGCCGACTCCGGTGCCCACGCCGAGGCCACGCCCGCTGCGGACGACGAGCATCCGGGACACCTGCCGCGCGTAACCGGCATCCGGCACTGGTCGACTCCCGATTACACTCGCGTGGCCATCGACCTCGAGAGTGACGTCAAGTTCGGCTCCCAGCGCATCTCGCATCCCGACCGCATCTTCTTCGACCTTCGCGATACGAAATTGGCTTCCACGTTAGTTGGTAAGACCTTTGACGTCGATGATGGCTTCTTGAAGAAAATCCGGGTGGCGCAGTTCCAGCCGGGCCGCACTCGCGTGGTTCTCGAAGTTGACGATCTTTCCACGTATGACGCGTTTCTCTTACCCGACCCGTATCGACTGATCATCGACATACACGGGAAAGATGGAAAGCCCGCGCGGACGCACCTGACCAAAGAGCAAGCAGCGGCGCTGGCAGACGTGGAGGCTCCACCGAAGACCAGTGACAAGCCCGAAGTCCCCAAAAAGGTCGTTAAGGCCGATATGAAGGCACTCGCCGGCCAGCCCGTCAGCAAGAAAGAACAGATTCACGACGAACTGAGTCCGCAAGCGAAACAGGAGATCGCGAGCAACGCTCCCGGATATTCCCCCTACGCCCCAAAGCCGAATGCGGACAATACGGCGAAGTCCGAAGAGAGCGACTCTGTGGATTCGAAACCTGCTGATGCAAAGCCGGCCGGACCGTCTGCGGAGCCAAAGGTCAAGAAAGTCATTGTCGATGCCGATGACGACGATCCCTCCCCGGCGGAGGCCGCGAACAGCGATCTTCCCGCTCCAAAATCCCGCTCTAAAGCCTTGCACAAGAAGCCTGCAGCCACCGCAACCGAGGACTCCGCGGCCGACGACTTGGATGCTGCCGCAGCGCCAGCGAGCACTCACACCCGCGTCAAGTCGCAGCAGTCCGCCAGCCGTAAGAACTCCGAGTTCGATGTTCACGAGGCCAAACCGACGGCAAGCGGAGATCGATCTCTGATTCGCGCGTTGGGGCTGAAGATCGGCAAGATTGTCATCGACCCTGGCCATGGTGGACACGATACCGGTACGATCGGTCCCAACGGGTTGCAGGAAAAAGATTTGGTGCTGGAAGTTGGTCGCCGGCTGGGTAAAATGCTCGAGACCCGGCTCGGCGCCGAGGTCGTCTACACGCGCAAAGACGATACCTTCATCCCACTCGAAACGCGCACCGCCATCGCCAACCAGCAGCGCGCCGACTTGTTCATCTCGATTCACGCGAATTCCAGCCGCGATCCCGATGCGCGCGGCGTGGAAACCTATTACCTGAATTTCACCTCGTCGCCTGAAGCGCTCGAGGTGGCCGCCCGCGAAAACGCAGTATCGGAAAAGTCAATTTACGAACTGCAGGACCTGGTCAAGAAGATTGCGCTCAAGGACAAGATCGAGGAGTCCCGCGAGTTTGCCGGAGATGTCGAGGAATCGCTGCACAGCGGTCTAGCGGCGAAGAGTCCTGCCATCCGCGATCGTGGAGTCAAGAAGGCTCCCTTCATCGTATTGATCGGGGCGAACATGCCCTCAATCCTGGCTGAGATCTCTTTCGTCAGCAATCCCACCGACGAGAAG
>Ga0335070_10002880_pt1 | contig 20035 bp, 25 predicted proteins | sample Lox_Sample_13_FD_206722 | JGI IMG/M metagenome (GOLD analysis project Ga0335070, IMG submission 206722) | Soil microbial communities from Loxahatchee National Wildlife Refuge, Florida, United States - Lox_Sample_1.3 | ecosystem: Environmental > Terrestrial > Soil > Wetlands | place: USA... | reverse complement strand
ATCGACCCTCCCTCAAGGGGAGGGTGACGCGGTTACACAATCGGTTCGTCCACGAACGCCCTGCCCTGGCGGTCTTCGATTTCGAGGATCCAGAGGTCGGGGTCGAATTTCTTTTGTTTGTCGAAATAGGTGCGGGCGGCGTCTTCGGTGGCGGCGGTCAGCGCTTTCATCCAGACGAGATCGCCCTCGCCTCGCCTTGCCTGCATCAGCACGTCGGACGTGCCGTCGAGGCGGGAGATTTTGAGAAACACCGCACCGGCTTCTTCCGCGCCTTTCTTCACCACGAAGGCGGATGCGCCTTCCACTTCCGCGCGGCGGATGAGGGCGCGAACGAAGATGCCGGCTTTGAGGCGGGGCGTTGTCAGACGGGCAGTCCCAGATAACGCCACAGTTTCTCGATCTGCAGCATGTCGAGTTCGACTTCGTTTTCGAGTTGGCGGATGAGGCTGGGGTTTTCGCCGCCCTGGCGGCGTTGGTGGCTGGCTTTCAACACGTCTTCCAGGGTGCCGGAGGTGCCCTTGTCGTCTTTCCAGCCGGTGGATTTCACCATGCCCTTCAATTCGTCGTCGGAGTATTTGTTTGGCATGGGATGCGGGTATCGTGTGTTGCTGACGCAAGTTTAGAGCACAGGGGTGCGAAAGGGAAATATGCGGAACGTGCGGTTGAACGGTTCACGCGGCGGCGGGGTGCACGGGTAGAAGGACCCGCACGGCGACCTCCGCGCCTCCGCGTGCAAATCCCCACCCGCCGCGCGTTCCGCGCGTCGACCTCCCCGCGTGGTGGGAGGTAAGTGGTTTTAAGCGGCGCCGCGCAGTTCGGATGATTTGGTGGATTTGGCGGCGAGTTCGGGGGCGATGGCGGGTTCCGCACTTGCGGGTGCTTGCTGCGGGATTGCGTGGGGCAAGCGGACGCGGACGATGGTGCCTTCGCCGAGCGTGGATTCGATGATGGCTTCGCCGCCATGCATGGTGGCGAGCGCGCGGACGAGCGCGAGGCCCAGGCCCGTGCCTTCCTGGCTGCGGACGTGTTCGTTTTCCACCTGCTCGAAAGGCTGGCCCAGACGTTCGACATCGTTGTGCGAAATGCCGACGCCGGTGTCGGCGACCGCGATTTCGATGCCGCCTTCGCGGCGCACGGCGGTGACGCGCACCTCGCCGCCCTTCGGCGTGAACTTGATGCCGTTGGACAACAGGTTGATGAGGATCTGTTTGATTGCGCGGCGGTCGGCAACCATGGTCGCCGCACTTTGCGCGATGGCGGCCTTGAGCGTGACGCCCTTGCGTTCGGCGGGCATTTTCACGAAGCGCAGGGCCTCGCGCGCGATGGCCGAGAAATTGAAGGTCTCTTCGCTGATCTCGAACTTGCCGGCTTCGATCTTCGACATGTCGAGCACGCCGTTGATGAGTTCGAGCAGGTGGCCGCCGGATTCATGGATCAGACGGGCATATTCGACATAGCGCGGGCTGCCCAGCGTGCCGAACATCTCGTGCGTCATCACCTCGGAAAAGCCGATGATGGCATTGAGCGGCGTGCGCAGTTCGTGGCTCATATTCGCCAGGAACCGCGACTTGGAACGGTTGGCGGCTTCGGCCATGTCGCGCGCTTCGATGAGCGCCAGATCGTTGGCCTTGCGTTCGGAGATGTCGCGCGTGATGGCGACGAGATTGTTCTTGCCGTCGGCGCGCGTGGCCGGGCGGCAGCGGATTTCGGTCCAGATGTAACTGCCGTTGGAACGGCGCAGGCGGATTTCGGCGGAGGCGGCGCGGCCGAAATAGCTCGCGCGCACAAATACCGATTGCACGGATTTGAGATCGTCGGGGTGGACGAGTGCGGTGGGAGCGAGACCGATGAGCGAATCCGGTTTCACGCCCAACAGCGTTTCGGCGGCGGGGCTTGCGTAACGGATGGTGCCGTCGGGGCCGTGGCGGGTGATGAGGTCCATCGCGTTGTCGGCGAGGAAGCGATACATCTGCGCGTTCTCCGCGAGCGCGCGGTCGGCCGCGATCTGGCGGTCTTGTGCTGCGGCGGCGATGAAGGCAGCCTGCACGACGGCTGCGAGGATCGAAGCGGCATAAAGCTGCCAGGCCGGAAGCGGCAGGCGCGAATCGGGAAGCGCGCCCAAGGCCTGCATCGCGGTGACGAGCACGAGCGCGACGCCGGCAGCTATGCCGGCGCGGAAGACGGCGGGGCGGCCGCCCGCGATGGCCGCTTCGGCGGGAACGAGCACGAACCACACCATCAACGGCGAGTTGAGGCCGCCGGTGAGTGCCGCGAGATAACCGATGAGGGCGGCGAAGATCGCAAGCGCCGCACCTTCCAGTTCTTCGACCGGAATATCGCTGAAGACAAAGACGGCGAGCACGCCGGGCGCAAAGAGACCGATGATGGCGGCAGCTTCGGCCCAATCGGGGCGGCCGACGAAAATCACGAAGGCAAGCGCCAACAGCGCGCCGAGACCCGCCTTGGCCATCTGCACCGCGAAGAATCGCTGGCGCTGAGCGCGCTCTTCCTTTGCGAACCGATCCAAACTCGCAAACCTGGTGCCGATGCCGATGAAATTCTTCATCTCGCGTCCCGGTTTTTCACTTCCTAACGCATCCTCAAGGGACATGCTTAACGAAGGTTGAATCGAGGCGAATTTCTTTCCGAAATCTTCAACATGAGTTCCTGGAACGCCGTTTACCACTTGGTAACCATGGTAAAATGGGCGTCCTACCTCGCTGTTTTGCAACGATTCCCTAAGGCCCGCGAGCGCAAATTCCGGTTGTGGTGGAGATTCGGCCGGGGCCCACTTGAAGCTCTCACAAATCCTGCGCGCGCCGATAGAAGCGCCCGAATCGGACGTGCTGCCCGAAGCGCTGGATGCGCTGCGCGTGGCGATCACCGTGTTCGATTCGCAGATGCATCTCGTCTACGCCAACCAGCATTTCAACTATCTGTTCCGTTCGATGCCCGACCGCGGGGAGCTGACGGGCATCACCTACGAACACCTGATTCGCCGCGAAATCGACGGCGGCGAGATCGCCGAAACAGCCCTGGTGGGCGGCGTGAACGAATTCATCGCCCGGCGTTATGCGCAGTTCCGCAAGGGCGAATACCGGCCCATCGACATCGAGCTTTCCGACGGGCGCATTGTGGAGATCAAGGCGCGGCCGACGAAGGACGGCGGCTGGATTGCGCTGTGGAGCGACGTCACCCATGCGCGCCACACCCTGATGCGCTTCGAGGACGTGACCGAGCTTTCGACCGATGCGGTGGCGTTTTACGACGAGGCCGACCGGCTGATCGCCTGCAACGAAGGATATTCGAGCCTGGTGGGCGGCGTTTCGCCCGAACAGCTCAAAGGGCTTTCGTTTGTCGATATCCTGAAACGCGCCGTGGAAAGCGATCAGTTTCTGATCGATCCCGATGTGGATTTCGTGGCGCAACGCATCGGTATGCGCCAGGTGCCGAGCGCGGTCTACACGCTGCAGACCAAGGCGGGAACGAGCTATCTGGTGCGCGACCGCGCCACGCGCGACGGCGGGCGTGCGGTGGTGTTCACCGACGTCACCGACAGGCGCCGTACCGAAGCAGCGCTTGACGAACAATTGCAGGCGCTGCGCCGCACGCAGAGTGCGCTGGCAAGCCTGCGCGCGGAATCGCTCAGACAGGCAAGCTATCTGGCTGACGCCACGCGCAAGCTGGGGGCCGCGCGTGCCGAGGCGGGCGTCGCCAAGACCGCGCTGTTGCGCACGATGAGCCACGAACTGAAAACGCCGCTGAACGCGGTCATCGGTTTTGCCGATCTGCTGCGCACGCCGGGCGTGACGTGGACGCCGCTGCAGGTGGTGGAATATGCCGGTCTGATCCATGCCGGCGGGATGAATTTGCTGCGGCTGTTGACGCAGATCCTCGATCTGACGCGCATCGCGGGCGGGCGTTACGAATTGCGCCGCGAACCGTTGAACGCGCGCCATACGATGCGCGACGTGTGCGAATCCTTCGGCGAACGGGCGCGCGAGAAAGCGATCTCGTTCGACGACGTGAAGGGCGACGGCGAGATCGTCGTCGATGCCGATGAAAATGCGCTGCGCAACATGCTGAGCCAACTCGTGGACAACGCAGTGAACTTCACGCCGAAAGGCGGTGCCGTCGATCTCAGCGTCGATCGCATGGGCACTTATGCGCGCTTCACAGTGGCCGACAACGGGCCGGGCGTGGAACCGGAAGACCTGCAACGCATTCTCGAACCGTTCGAACAGGTGGGACGCGGCACCGCCGATCATCGCGGCGGCGCGGGCCTTGGCCTGACGCTCACCAAGGCGCTGGCCGAACTTCATGGCGGCTCGCTGACGCTGAAAAGCGTGTTCGGGCGCGGCTTCACGGCGATCCTGGAACTGCCGGTGGCCTGAAGGCCAGACGCAATATTGCGCTGCGATAAAAGTCACACTTACTCAAAATTCAGCCATAAGTCCTAGCTTTGGTAGAGGACTTGAAAAATTTCTTACATCTATTTTCTTCATTGAAATCAAATATATACCGCTGATTCCCATGCGTTTATCGGCCGCCTTTTGCAATTTTTTTGCGAAAAGCTATCGAACGGTCCCAAAACTGTAGGAGAATTGTCTCTTGCGGCCTTGCCGGTCGCGATGGAAATCATGGGGACAAGATGACGAGCGTTGGGATTTTCGAGAACGGAGAAGAACAGACGAAAAGCATCTGGCTGGCCGAAAGCGTGGCGGCCGGGGTCTATGGCGTGCCGATGGACGAGATGCGCAGCCGGACCCGCGGAGGCGAAGCGGAGAAGGCGCGGCAGCTTGCGGCCTATCTGGCACGCGTGGTGTTCGAGGTGGGCTTCAGCCATCTGGCAAAGGTGACGGGCCGCAGCCGCGCCGCGTTGTGGCATGCCTGCAAATGCGTGGAGCAGCGGCGCGAGGAACCGCAATTCGATACGGCGGTGGAATCGCTCGAACACCAGCTGCGCATGGCGGCGGGAGCGGCGGCATGAGCGCGGGCGAACAGGAAGTGCTGCGCGAGGCGCGCCGGGTGTTGCGCAAGCTGGCGAGCGGCAAACGACTGGTGGCTTACGATGCGGAACGCTTTGCGGTGACGGGAACGGGCGCGCTGCGCAACGCGGTGAAAGTGGAACGCGCGACGGTGGATGCGTTCGTGGCGCGCGACTGGGTGCGCGGAACGGCGGACGAAGGTTTCGTGTTGAGCGATGTGGGGCTCGGCTGGCTGAAGCGCGCGGAATGCGATAGCGCCGATCCGTTTGCGGCCCAGCATCGCGTCATCACCCGGCGCAAGGTTCAGGATCTGAACGGGCTCGAACGCGATGTCGAGATCAACGAGCTGGAATCTCCGATCGCATGGCTGCGCCATCGCGGGCTGATCGATGCGATGCAATACGAAGCGGGCGACCGCTTGCGGCGGGATTTCACGCTGGCGCAACTGACCCCGCGGATGGCCGCCGATCTGGAGGCCCCCGTGGTGGATGCGGGCGGCAAATCGCTCGGCGAATTCTCCGACATGGTGCTGGCGGCCAAACAGCGTTTCCTGCTGGCGATGAAGGCGGTGGGGCCGGGACTGTCCGATCTGTTGTTCGACGTGTGCTGCCATCTGATGCGGCTGGAAGGCGTGGAACAGGAATTCGGCTGGCCGCAGCGCTCCGCCAAGGTGGTGCTGCAGATCGCACTCGACCGCTTGGGCGAGCATTACGGGCTGTGCGTGAAGGCGCCATCGCGCGCGCGGATGAGAAGTTGGGCGGCGGTAGCGTAGCCCTCTTACCTCCCCTTTACGGGGAGGTCGGCGGCGCGCATCGGCGCGACGACGGGTGGGGCCTTAGCAGTGTCTCACGCGGAATCGCTGAGTGCGCGGAGATCGAGACTGCTCCGCGTCTCCGCGTGCAACCCCCACCCGCCGCTGCTTCGCAGCGTCGACCTCCCCGCGTAGGGGGAGGTAAGTCAGAGCTTCAGCAGATATTTGTGCGTGCCGTCGAGCACGAGTTCTTTCTTTTGATTGTGCACGGTCGCGCGCATGACCACGATGCCGGTGGTGCGCTGGGGGATGAGTTCGGCGATTTCGAGTGCGGGGTGCAGCGTGTCGCCGGGATAGACGGCTTTTAAAAACTTCGCGTTGACCTCGATGAAGCCGATCAGGCTTTCGCCGATGACATGCGGAAACAGGCCGGCGCCGGCGGCGGTGAAGGACAGCACTTGCAGGCCGTGCGCGAGCGGTGCCGGATGGCCGAGCGCCTTGCAATATTCCACGTCGTAATGGATGGGGTGGTTGTCGAGGCTCACCGTCTGGAACGCGGTGAAATTGCCGTCGCCCAGCGTGCGCGAGGGATTGCGAAAGATCTCGCCCACCTTCAATTCGCGGAAACCGCGCAAGGCGACGACGCGATGGTTTTTTGGATCGAATGAGTCCGTCATGGCCCGCATTGGGCGGCGGGGGAACTTTTCTGTCAAATCCTGTCGAGCAGGCTGCCGCCGCGTTCGCGCTGGCTTTCGGCGATGTCGGCGCGGACCTGGGCGATATCTTCCAGCACGGCTTTCTGCACGGTTTTCAGCGCGCCGCTGGCGGGCGCAGCCTTGCCTGCCTTGCCCTCTTCGTGGGGCATCAGCATCAGCACGCCTGCAAACACAATGGCCGCCCTGAGAATCACGTCCACCACCTCTTCGTGCGAGGACCTTAGCGGGTTGGCTTTTGCCGCGACCTGAATTGTTCGATTAAACTTGTAGACAATAAGGCAGATCGCAAAGTTCCCGTGCAAATAAGGAAATGCGGTTCTGCGGATTTGGTTCTCCATCGATTCAAATTTGAATCAATCGGGCGGCGCACAAACGAAAACGGCGCCCGAAGGCGCCGTTTTGCAGGATTTCCGAGGCTTTCCGTTCAGGCTTTCTTTGCCTTGCGGCGGCGGATCGCACCGAGACCGGCAAGGCCCGCGCCCAAAAGCGCCAGAGACGCAGGTTCTGGAACCGCGCCGGCCTGACCGACCGTGAAGCCGTACCAGTTCTCATAAACCGGGTTGGTCCAGCTGATGGAGGTGAAATCGCCGACAAACTCGATGATGCCGTTGCCTTCCACGCCATAGACGTTGTCGCCCAGAACGGTGATCGACTGGCCGCCATATTGAGACGTGGCGCCGCCGCCCTGCAGGGTGGGGGTGGCGTTGAAATCGAATTCCGCGTTTATGCTGCCCTGGCCGAGGCTCCAGATCGCGATGATCGGGTTGGTGACGACCGAGTCGAAGGTGATCGTGTTCACCTGCGGCGCCGCGCCGGGCACGCCGCCCGTCAGCGCGATGATATCGCCAGTGTTGGGTGCGTTATCCACAACCCCGCCCTGGAAGGTGGTCGCCGGTGCGAAGCTTGTGAACGAGCCGTCCGTGACCGTCTGGCTGAAGACCTGGCCGGTGTAGGAAACGTTGACACTGCCCATCGTGCCGGAGGCGCTGCCTGCGGTGTCGCTGACCGTCGCCTGGGTCCAATCGGTCCAGGTGATCGTGTTGGCGGAGGCAGGCATTGCCGCGAGCGCCGAAATCGCAACGCCGAGCAGCAGGATGTGAGTACGTTTCATCTACAAATTCCTCGAACTGAACCAAGAAAATATAGAGCAAGATTCGTTCCAACCGCCAAATACCGGCATTTTGCGGTCGGTGGGCGATTCGGGTGTAAACAACGGTTGCAGTGGTCAGGACAGTTCCCGGACAGCAGCTTCCGGCAATTTGACCTTCTTCGGTTGGCGCGTGCGGCGATCTTCGCCGAAGAACGGTTTGCGCGCGCCCGCGCGGCGATCCGGCCCGAAGAAATCGGGGGCGGCGATGAACGGGCGCGGACATGCAAGCGCGGCGCGCAATTTGCGGCTGATGACGGCGGCGCTGACAGGTTGGGCGAGCACATCGGTCACGCCTTCGTCGCGGGCACGTTCGACATCTCTCTGATTGGGGAAAGAGGCGAGCGTGAAAATGGGAATCATGGGATTGAGCATGCCGGGCATGCGGCGCGCGGCGAGCGCGAACGGAAGGCCCGCCACGTCTTCGATCCCGCCGTCGCAGAAAACCGCCGTGAACGGATGACCTTTTAACGCTTCCAGCGCGGAAGATGCGGTCGGCATGACGACAAGGCTTTTGACATGCAGAAGGCCGAACGTCGTGCGCAAAACCTGCACGGTGTGCGCGCGCCCGCACACGAGCAATACGCGCGCTTTTCTGATGTCTACCCGGCCCGCCATGCAACACCCCGTTCGGGTTTTTCCCCGATATGAGCAATAGTTTCGAGGCGTGGTATTAAACTCCGGTTAAGGGTTGGTGCGCGGCGGTTGCCGGGTTTGTATCAAAACGATAAAGCGGGGGCATGAAACGGCTTTTCCCGCTTTTGCTTGCCGCGCTGACGCTTTCGGCGTGCGGGCTTTTTGTTTCCAGCGAGGACCGGGCGCTGAAGAAAGACCCGAACTATCAGGTCGGATATGGCGATGGCTGCGCCTCGGCCAACGCGCAAAACACCGATTACCGGCGTGGCGACGGCAACCGCGACCAAGAGCTGTTCAACACCAGCAAGGCCTACAGAAGCGGCTGGCATTCGGGCTTTTCGGCCTGCCGCAGCGGCTATACCCAGCAGCCGGGAAGCCAGCAGAACCCGCTGCCGAGCGCCGGGCCGATCCACTAGCCGCTTCGCGAAAGTTAATGCGCTGTTAACCTTTTGTGGTAAAATCCGTACGCGGAAGATGGTCGCAAAAGCGCAACATCTTCCGTGTACGGTTCATTTGTCCTTTGCGAGGTTTCAAAGGCGATGTTGGGCCATTTGGTTCTTACCCATCACGACGATGAGGCGCGCGGTTCCGCGCCCCATTATTTCAGATGGATGTGGCGGCTGATGGCGACGCTGGCGCGCCGCCTGTAAGCCATTATTTGTACGGCCGATCTTCCCACCACGGGAAGTAGGGCGGCATGTTCTTCGAAACGACTTCGGGGAAGTTGGCTTTGCGTTTTTCGAGGAACGCAACCACGCCTTCGCGCACGTCGCCGGAAGCACCGCGCGAATAGATTCCGCGGCTGTCGATCTTGTGCGCTTCCATCGGATCGTCGGTGGCCGACAGACGCCACAACATCTGACGGATGAGCGCGACCGAAACCGGCGCAGTGTTGTCGCGGATTTCGGCGGCGAGTTCATAGGCGCGCGGCAGCAATTGATCGGGCGCCACGACCTCTTTCACAAGACGGCCGTGCAATGCTTCCTTCGCATCGAACACGCGGCCGGAATAGCACCATTCGAGCGCCTGGCTGATGCCCACGACCTTCGGCAGAAACCAGCTTGAGCACGCTTCCGGCACGATGCCGCGGCGCGAGAACACGAAACCGAACCGCGCGCCTTCGGCGGCGATACGGATGTCCATCGGCAATTGCATGGTGGCGCCGACGCCGACCGCAGGCCCGTTCACCGCGGCGATGACGGGCTTCAGGCATTTGAAGATCGCAAGCGAAACGCGGCCGCCGCCATCGCGCACATATTCCGCACTCCAGTCGATTTCCGAGCCTTCGGCGCGCATGCGTTCGGGACGATCGGTGCGCTTCTGGGAATCGAAGGTATCCGCGCCCGACGAAAGATCGGCACCCGCACAGAATGCGCGGCCCGCGCCGGTGACCACGATGACGCGCACATTGTCGTCATCGCTCGCGCGGCCGAAGGCATCGATCATCTCACTCATCATCGTGCCGGTGAAGGCATTGAGCTTCTCCGGGCGATTGAGCGTGAGGGTGAGGATTTGATCTTTCACGTCATAGATAATTTCTTTGTAGGACATGCGTTTTCTCCGTGTGAATAGCGTGGCGGCACACTAGCGAAGTCGCGGGGATTGAAAATGGGCTTCGAATGTGCTACATGTGTAGCACATGAGGTTATCATGCGTGAAATCAGCCTGCGTGACGCCAATCAGCAATTTTCCAAATTGGTGCGTGAAATCGAGGAGACTGGAGAGACGGTGCTAGTGCTGCGAAACGGCAAGCCCGCCATCAAACTTGCGCCTGTCGAAGAACGCTCGCGGCTTACACGCGCGCAACAGGAAGCGAAGAAGCGGCTGATGGATCCAGCCAATCACTACAAAATGCCCCCCGATTGGAAGTTCGACCGGGAAGAGCTTTATGATGAAGCCGTATTGAGGCATTCGGTTGTCAGGCGTGCCTGGCTCCATGATGAGAAAAAAGCGCGCCGTGGCTGAACGCATCACACTGGACACCAATGTCCTGGTTTATGCCTTCGATCAAAACGAAACCACCAAGCAGCCGGTTGCCAATGAATTGCTTTGGCGCGCCAACGATCTCGGCGCAATTCTAACAACGATTGTTCTTGGCGAGTTCTTTCATGTGACATCGCGCAAAGCCGTCGTGCCTCCACTACGCGCGCGCCAAAACCTTGCCGATCTGATCACATTATTTCCCGTAGTCGGTTATGGAACGGACACGCTGGAAACGGCAGCACTTGAAAGCGTTGCCGGGCGGCTTTCCTTTTGGGATGCGGTAATGCTCGCTTGCGCTGAAGAAGCCGGTTGCACCGTTTGTTTCAGCGAGGACATGGCAGACGGAATGAAGCTCGGAAATATAATCGTGCGAAATCCTTTTGGTCCAAAGGGATTGAGCAACGCCGCCCGTGCCATATTCGAGTAGCGTCTGACCGTCACAAACTCCGCGCAATCAACAGCTTCATGATCTCGTTGGTGCCGCCGTAGATCTTCTGCACGCGGCTGTCGGCATACATGCGCGCGATGGGATATTCGTTCATGTAGCCGTAGCCGCCGTGGAGTTGCAGGCATTCGTCCACGATCTTGCACTGCGTATCGGTGAGCCAGAGCTTGGCCATCGACGCCATCGTGGCGTCGAGCTTGCCGCGCAGATGAATGTCGACGCAGTAATTGACGAAAATGCGGGCGACGGTGGCTTCTGTCTTGCACTCGGCGAGTTTGAACTGCGTGTTCTGGAATTCGATGAGTTGCTTGCCGAAGGCCTTGCGTTCTTTCACATAGTCGGTCGTCACCTGCAGCGCGCGTTCGATCACCGCCATGCCCTGGGCTGCGATGATGAGGCGTTCCTGCGGGAGCTGCTGCATAAGCTGGATGAAACCCATGCCTTCGTCGATGCCGATGAGATTGGAAGTGGGCACGCGCACGTCGTCGAAAAAGAGTTCGGCGGTGTCGTTGGCTTTTTGGCCGAGCTTTTCCAGAACGCGGCCGCGGCGGAAACCCTCCACCTCGTCGGTTTCGACGACGATCAGCGATGTGCCCTTCGCGCCTTTGGCCGGATCGGTTTTCGACACCACGATGACGAGGTTGGCGGTGCCGCCATTGGTGATGAAGGTTTTCGAGCCGTTCAGCACGTAGTGATTGCCGTCGCGCTTGGCGTTGGTCTTGATGTTCTGCAAATCGGAGCCGGTGCCCGGTTCGGTCATCGCGATGGCGCCGACGAGTTCGCCGCTCGCCAGTTTCGGCAGCCAGCGCTTTTTCTGTTCCTCGCTGCCGTAATGCAGGATGTAGGGCGCAACGATCGCGTTGTGCAGCGTGATGCCCCAACCGTCGCCCACTTTCTTGCCGAGCTGGTCGATGATCACCGCTTCATGGGCGAAGGTGCCGCCAGCGCCGCCATATTCTTCCGGCATCGAAGCGCAGAGCAGCCCGTATTCGCCCGCCTTCTTCCAAAGCGCGCGATCCACGCCCTGTTGCTTCATGTAGCGTTCCTGGTTGGGCGCGACTTCGCGTTCCATGAACTTCGCAACGCCGTCTTCGAAGATGCGCAGGTCTTCGGTCATCCACGACGGCGTTTCGACGGCAAGGGCGGTCATTTTCGTTCTCCCGATGGTATCTCGGGGGAGTCATAGCGAGCGGGCGAACGAATGCAAATCCGGCCGGTCAGGGACAGACGCCGGTTTCCCTAAGCCGTTGATAGGCCGCGCTTAGATCGTCGGAATCCGGTTCGGATGCAATCCGGCAGTCGCCGGGTTTCAGCACCGCTTTTGCATCTTCGATGCGGTCCTGCGCGGTCATGGTGACGGCGAGGATGAGCCGGATCTTGATGCGATATTCCTCCATGCCTTCGAGGCCCGGAGCTTCGCTTTTCGCCATGGCGATGCGCAGTTCGGCCTGCGCCTCGGTGATCTCGCGAAGACGCAGATAGGAGAGTGCGCGCAGCATGTGGCCGCGCGGATCGTCCGGATAACGCTTCACCAGCTCGCTCGATTTTTCGACGCCTTCCAGCGCCGAATGCGGAAGTTGGGACGGCGGTATCAACGAAACCAGTTGGTGTTGGCCGACATTGGGAGTCGGAAAGGCAGCTACGAAGGCGAACGACAGAAGCGAAACGGCCAGGCCTACGATGGCAATGGTGGCGGCAAGCTGGCGATGGCCGGGGCTTTCTTCCGTTTCGGGCCACATGATCTGCAATACAAACCCGATCACGCCGCCGGCGACCGCGCCGCCTGCATGAGCGCCGAGATCGACATGGCTTCCGGCAGCAGGCAACAGCGCGGAGACGAACATCCAGATGGCCGTGCGGCGCAAGCGTTTGCCGCGCGTTCCGTCAGCAAAGGGAATACACCAGACGAGCACGGCGGCGAGCAACGCCATGATTGCGCCGGATGCGCCGATGGAGACGATCACATCGGTCATCAACAGTGAACCGATGGAACCGGCAAGCGCGCCGATGGCGAAGATCGCTGCGTACCATGCGCGACCGATCAGCGGTTCGAGCAGCCAGCCCGCGAGCAGAAGAGCAATCGCATTCGAGACAAGATGATCGAGGCTGCCGTGCATCAACGGCGCGGTGAAAATGCGCCACCACTGGCCTTCGTCGATCACAAGTTTGCGGCCGACGCCACCCAGCGCGATCAGCGTATCGAGCGACGGCGTGTACGGCGCTTCGGGCTTGCCGTAATCCATCTCGATCATGAAGACGACGGTGAGCAGCGCGAGAATGGCCAGCGATGCAAACGGGATACGGCTTTGCGCGAACCACGCTTGTGTCGGGTTGGGCGCTACCGCCGGTTGGCTGACGGAAATCGTGCGGATGGGCTGCGCCGCGCCCCGCCTGCCGAAACCTGCCGTTGCCATAGTGCCCCCGCACAACCGCCCGAGCGGACTGTGCGGGGGCCCGATTTAGATTTGGTGAACGCTCAGCGGGCGGTCTTCAGGTTGAACACCACGTTGACGCGGGTTTCCGAAGACACCGGGCGGCCTTCGCTGGTGGCCGGGCGATAGCGCCAGTGGCTCTGGACCCAATTGAGGGCCGCTTCGTCGAGACGCTCGCTGCCGCTCGATTTCACCAGATCGGCAGACTGCACACGGCCATCGGTGCCGATGGCGAGTTTAAGCTGCACGGTACCTTCCTCACCCAAGCGCCGGGACAGCGGCGGATAAGGCGGCGTTGTGTGCGTGCGCTCGATGCCGACCGCCGTGGTGGGTTTGGGCGGAGCAACAGCCGCCTGCGGCGCAGGCTTGGCTGCGCGCAGCGGCGGTGTTGCGGGCACGACCTTCTGTTCCACGGTGATGGCCGCAGTCGTGGGCGGCGTTTCGATGCGGATTTGCGGCGGCGGCACAATGTCGAGTTTCGGCTGCGCCATATCCGGCAACTGCGCGGGCGGCGGCAATTCCACCGGCTTCGGCGGCGCACTTTCAAGGATGCGCACGTCGATGATGTTGGGCAGCGAATGGACGGCGCGCGCAGCAAGGCCGCTGAGCAGCGCATAGAAGAAAAGCAAGTGAATAAGGCCCACGCCGATCACGGCGGCAAGCGAACGCCTGTTCGTCAAAGGTGACGGCGAGAGAGACGCGAGATGGGCTGGACGCAACACGATTTAACTCCTTTCCAGACGCCGCGCGAGTGCGGCTTGTCCGGCAGGAGTTCATCCGACGGCTGCCGGACAATCCTTATGTGGGGAGGCGGAAGCGCATTTTCCAGAGCCGCCATGTGCATTGCTGCACATGCGAGGAAAAGCGTTCGCGCTTTTCGGAAATGGTGCGCGCATCCTGTTTTTCAAGACGCGCGCACTGGCGGTCTCACGCGGCCGCGCGAACTGGCTCTTTTTCGCGGTCGAGATTTTCGGCGGCGAAATCCCAGTTGAGGATTTTGGCCAGCACTTCTTCGAGATATTTGGGACGCGCGTTCTGATAGTCGAGATAATAGGCGTGCTCCCAGACGTCGACGGTGAGAAGACAGTTGGTGCCTTTGGCCATCGGCGTTTCGGCGTTGGGTGTTTTCTCGACCGAGAGCTTGCCGTTTTTCGAAACAAGCCATGCCCAGCCGGAGCCGAATTGCGTTTTGCCGGCTTCCGCGAGTTGTTCGATCAGCTTCGCCGTGCCGCCGAAATCGCTTTCGATGGCGTCGGCGAGCTTGCCGTCCGGTTTGCCGGGTTTCGGTGCGAGGCTGCGCCAATAGAAATCGTGGTTCCAGACCTGGCCTGCGTTGTTGAAGATCTTCTTGTCGTCGGCGCTGTCCTTGCCGAAGGAGGCCTGCACGATCTGTTCGAGTTTCATGTCGGCATAGCGCGTGCCCGGCACGAGCGTGTTCAGCGTATCCACATAAGCCTTGTGGTGTTTGCCGTAGTGGAAACCGATGGTCTTGGCCGAGATGACGGGTTCGAGGGCGGATTCATCCCATGGAAGCGGGGCCAGTGTGAATTTGCTCATGCGCGCACTCCTGAAAAAGAAACGACAAAATAGGGCTTGCGCGAAACCGATTAATCGCGCGGATGCCCGCCACTGTAGATAAGGCGCGAATGTTGAAACCGTTCCGCATTTTCCCGCGTCAGATGCGCGCGAATTTCACAGAAATTGAAGATGTTTCTGTCGGCTGTTATTTGAATGACATGTTCTTCAGATCGCGGGCACCGTGCACGATGCGTTCGACGCGGATTTCATTCTCCAGAATTCGGAAGACAATCATGTATCTGCCATGAAGTGCCGCGTGAAGACCTTCGGCCAGATCATCACGACTGCGATATGCCCGCGCACTGACTGAGAGTTTTTGAACTTTTTCGCGAATCTCGCGGACGAACGACGCAGCACGAAGTGGATTATCTTGCGCGATATAGTCGCCTATCTCTTCCAAGTCGGCGTCGGCCTTCGGCGACAGGGTCGCTTTCATCTGCCGGCTTTGCGACGCTTTGTGCCCTTGGCCGTTTGCTCGCGTGCCATCGCTTCGTATTTCGCGATCAACCTATCGAACGCTTTATCGACCGGTATTCCAGGCCCACTGTCGATTCCTTCTTGTACCATTTCTCGGAGTCGTTCGAGGCCGTAGGTTTTTACGGCCATCTCATAGACGCGGTCGCTTTCGGCACGCTCAAGTTCCCAGCTGCGCAGAGCCGTGCGCACGGCTTCGCTGACGGTGGCATACTCGCCCTTGTCGACGGCGCTATTGATCTTTTGCACCATCTCTGCCGGAAGCGAGATGCTGATCTTTTCGACTTTGCCCATCGGCGGATTCTCCTGCTGGCCGTATGGTAGCAGTATTTCCTACTCTTTCCTACCAATTCCTACCGGCTCAAGTGGCCAGCAAACCCTGGCCTTTCACCCAATCGAGGCCCTTTGCGAGCGCGCGTTCGAAGCGGTCGAACAGGTCTTCGATGTCGGATTCGGTGATGACGAGCGGCGGGCAGACGGCGATGCGGCCTCCCAGCAGCGGGCGGATGATGAGGCCTTCGTCTTCGCAGAAGCGGCCGATGGTGGCGGCGACCGCCTTGGTGGGATCGAAGCTCGCTTTCGTCTTTTTGTCGGCGACGATTTCGATACCGCCTATCAGGCCGACGCTGTTGGCGTTGCCGACGAGCGGGTGATCTTCGAGTTTCTTCAGGCGGCGGGCGAAAGCGGGCGTCACCTGACGAACGTGGCCGATGAGATCGCGCTCCTGATAGATTTCGATGGCTTTCAACGCCACCGCGCAGGACACGGGATGTCCGCCATAGGTAAAGCCGTGCCCGAAGGTGCCGATCTTGCCGGATTCTTCTTCGATGATCTCGCTGAGTTCGGGCGAAAGAACGACAGCGGAGATCGGCAGATAGGACGACGACAAAGCCTTGGCGATGGACATGCTCTGCGGTTCGAAGCCGTAGGTCGAGCAGCCGAACCAGTTGCCGGTGCGGCCGAAGCCGGTGATGACTTCGTCGTCGATCATCGGGATGGCGTGCTTGTTGAGCACCTTGCCGATGGCATCGAAATAACCCTTCGGCGGCACGATGGCGCCGCCCGCGCCCATCACGGGTTCGGCGATCATGGCCGCGATGGTGTCCGCCCCTTCGCGTTCAATGAGATCGTCGAGGTTCTTCGCCATGCGTTGCGAGAATTGTTCTTCGGTCTCGCCCGTCTCGCCGAAACGATAGTAGTGCGGGCAGTCGGCATGAATGGCGAAGTTGAACGGCAGGTCGAAACTTTTGTGATTGGCGGGAAGGCCGGTGAGGCTAGCCGCCGCCAAGGTCACGCCGTGATAGGCGCGCTGGCGGGAGAGGATCTTCTTTTTCTTCGTCTGGCCGCGGGCGTTTGCGGCATACCAATAGAGCTTGATCTGGGTGTCGTTGGCTTCGGAGCCGGAGGCCGCGAAGAACACCTTGCCGACGGCAAACGGCATGATCTCCTTCAGCTTCTCGGCAAGCGCGATGGCCGGTTCGTGGCTCTTGCCGGCAAAGAGGTGGCCGAAGGAAAGTTTGCGCATCTGTTCGGCGGCGGCTTCGGCCAGCGCGTTCTCGCCCCAGCCCAGGGCCGTGGACCACAGGCCCGCCATCGCCTCGATATAATCCTTGCCGGTGTCGTCATAGACCCGCACGCCCTGACCCCGCTCGATGACGACCGCACCCGTTTCGCGCAGTTTCACGAGATTGGTGTAGGGGTGGAGAACGGAATTCACGTCGCGCATCTGGGCATTTGTCAGCGGCATTTGGGGTTCCTGGATTTTGGCCGGGCGATTTAGCGCCCCCCGGTTCCCGCCCGTCAACGCCTCGCTCCGCCGCGTTGCCGCCTGCCCGGCCCGTTCCTATGATGGCCCCAGCAAAACACCGGGGTGAAACATCCATGCTTGGGCTGATGCAGGACTGGCCGTTGCTGGTTCACAAAATTATCGACCACGCGGCACTGAACCATGGCGACCGGGAGGTGGTGACCCGGCTGGTCGAAGGGCCGATCCACCGCACCAATTACCGGGAAATCGCCCGGCGCTCCCGCCAGGTGGCCGACGTGCTGCAGCGGCGGGGCATCAAGTTCGGGGACCGGGTGGGGACGCTTGCCTGGAACGGGCATCGCCATATGGAGACCTGGTACGGCATCACCGGGATCGGGGCGGTCTATCACACGCTGAACCCGCGGCTGTTCCCGGACCAGCTCGTCTATATCGCCAACCATGCCGAGGATCAGGCGCTGTTCTTCGACACCACCTTCACCGATCTGGTGGTGAAGATCGCCCCGCAACTGAAGCATGTGAAGTTCTACATCGCGCTGACCGACCGCGCGCATCTGCCCGACGTCGATCTGCCGGGATTGATGGCGTATGAGGATTTTCTCGCCGACGGCGATCCCGAATTCCAGTGGAAGGACTTCGACGAGAACACGGCCTGCGGGCTTTGCTACACCTCGGGCACCACGGGCAACCCCAAGGGCGTGCTCTACAGCCATCGCTCCAACGTGCTGCACGCGCTGATCGTGGCGCAGAAGGATGCGCATGGGCTTTCCAACACCGACACGGTGTTTCCGGTGGTGCCGATGTTCCATGCCAATGCCTGGGCCATCACCTTCGAGGCGCCGATGGTGGGCGCGAAGATCGTGTTTCCGGGGCCGAAGCTCGACGGGGCTTCGGTTTACGAATTGCTGGAAAGCGAGGGCGTGACCATGACCGCGGCGGTGCCGACCGTTTGGCTGATGCTGCTGCAATATCTGGAAGAGAACAAACTCAAACTCTCGACGTTGAAAATGGTGCTGATCGGCGGATCGGCTTGCCCGCGTTCGATGATCGAGACGTTCGAGAAGAAATATGGCGTACAAGTGGTGCATGCGTGGGGCATGACGGAGATGAGCCCGCTGGGCACACTCGGCACCATGAAACATGCGATTTCCAAGCTGCCATACGAGCAGCAGCTCGATTACAAATGCAAACAGGGGCACGCGCCGTTCGGCGTGGAGATGAAAATCACCGACGACGAGAACCACGAACTGCCACGTGACGGCAAGGCGTTCGGGCGGTTAAAGGTGCGCGGGCCGGCGATCGCCAAGGGCTATATGGGCGGCGACGGCAAGGATGCGTTCGACAAGGACGGATGGTTCGACACGGGCGACGTGGCAACGCTCTGCCCGCAGGGTTACATGACCATCACCGACCGCGCCAAGGACGTGATCAAATCGGGCGGCGAATGGATTTCCTCCATCGACATCGAGAATTTCGCGGTGGGGCATCCGGCAGTGGCAGAAGCGGCGGTGATCGGCATTTTCCATCCCAAGTGGGACGAGCGGCCGTTGCTGATCGTGGTGCTGAAGCCGGGCAAGACGGCGACGCGTGAAGATATTCTGGCCTACCTCAACGGCAAGATCGCGAAATGGTGGATGCCGGACGACGTGGCGTTCGTGAACGAGATACCGCACACCGCGACCGGAAAGATCCAGAAGACGACGTTGCGGGAACAATTCGCGAAATATCGGCTGCCGACGGTCGCGGCCTGATGGCCACGTCATAACGGGCACGGGGGTTGAATGCGGTTTCTGCCTGTCCTCGCGAAGCTGGCCTTCGCGGCGCTTGCGATTGCGCTGGTGATCGGCGGCGCCGCAGCGCTGGGCACGCGCGTGGGCGTTTGGGACCCGTATAACGGGCTGTGGCGGATTTTTCCGTGGGCGGTTCTGGCGGGTGCGCTGTCGTTCATTCTGGCACTCGTTTGGGCAGTGCTCGCGTTGTTCCTCAATGTGGGACGGAGCGCGCGGTACGGAGCGGTGGCGCTGATCGGGTCCATCGCGTTTCTTTATACGCCTATCGACGGGCTGGTGATGTTGAAGACCATGCCGCCGATCCACGACATTTCGAGCGACGTGATGAACCCGCCGCAGTTCAAGGCGCTGTTGCCGCTGCGCAAGAGCGCGGATACGCCCGCGAGTTACGAAGGGCCGTTGACGCTGACCTATGACGGCAAGCGCACCACCGTTTCGGCGTTGCAGAAGAAATATTACAATTTCATCCGGCCCATCGCGATATTGACCAAGGTGCCGGTGCTTTACTGGCGTGCGTTCTTCGCCGTGAAGCGGATGGGGTGGCATCTCGTGGGATTCGATCCGGAAGCGGGCACGATCGAATGCACCGACACGAGTTTCTGGTTCGGCAACACCTACGACATCGTGATCCGCGTGGTGAAATCGGGCGAAGGGGCGCGGCTCGACATCCGCTCCAAATCGCGGCTTGCGGGGCCGGACATGGGCGTGAATGCGTTTCGCATCAAGGCCTATGTGAAGGAACTGGCGCGGCGGTGAGACTTATCCCAATTTCGCCTGCATGACGCCGAACATCAGCATCCAGGCCGTGAGCACCGAGCGGATCAGCTTTGTCAGGCAGGATACCGTCACCAGGTAAAGCGCCCATTCGGGATGGTGGAACATCAGCACGCCACCGCCCGCGCCCAACAGATAGGCGCAGATGATCGTGGCGAGCAGTATCGTGGGGAAGCCGCCGCGGTTGCTGATGGTGATGTGTTTGTTGATGTAACGATGGATGATGTTGATCGGCAGTCTGAGGCCGAACAGGTTGATGGCGATGAGTTCGGCGCCCATGAACGTCGGCGGCTGCGGTGCGAGGATGACGGCGGATTCCACCAGCACGGTGAGCAGGTGGAGCATGTTGTAGCGCGCACCTTGCAAGGTGATGCGCAGATTGTCGTCGTGACGCTCGGTTATCCTGTCGAAATGCAGCGTGACGACGACGAACAAAAGACCGACCAGAGCGCCTGCAGACGCCCCGATCATCTCGAACAGATCGTGCCATTGGGTGGGGTTGTAGGTTGTCATGACGTCTGGCCCATCGGCAAAGCTCTATCAAATTAAAACGACG